>Ga0265314_10006244_pt1 | contig 10581 bp, 5 predicted proteins | sample 4126metaG_FD_203106 | JGI IMG/M metagenome (GOLD analysis project Ga0265314, IMG submission 203106) | Rhizosphere microbial communities from Carex aquatilis grown in University of Washington, Seatle, WA, United States - 4-1-26 metaG | ecosystem: Host-associated > Plants > Roots > Rhizosphere >... | reverse complement strand
TCAAGGCAAGCGCCGGCGCCCGCCAGCAACAGCAGCACGGCCGCGAGAAAGGCGCCCGCGTGGAGATTCGCCCACAGGGCAACCAGTGGAATCAGCAGCCAGGCGCGGCGGCTACCTTTCTCGATCGTCGGCAGGAACCCCAGCACCACGACCTCGCCGAGCAGGGAGAAGACGTGTGGCCTCTCCACCAGCCGCTCGCGCATGCACCAGAAGGCGAGCGCCAGTGCCAGCGATGAGGCGAAGGCACTGGCACCCTGGCGACGGCAGACGCGATACGCGACCACCGTGATCAGGCCGACCACCAGCGTCTTGGCGATCACGACGGCGGGAAATCCACCTAAGCGATAGAGCAGCGCGACTGCGGTGTCGAACAGCCAGGCGGTGTCGAGGTAGCTGGCGTCGGGAAAGGTGAACGAGAACAGATTGCGGTGAAGGATGTGCCCCGTACGCAAGAACTGCTCGCCGCTGGCCAGGCGAAAGAACAGATCGGTCTCTTGCACCGGACCGAGGCACAGCCCGGCCACGAACACGAGCAGCCCAGCGAGGGCCATCCTCCGATAGCTTCCCGTTACTTCATGGACTTGGACAGGGTCACAGCTTCGGCCTTGGTGCAGACCTTGTTCGAAGCCATAACGCTGACGAAGTACCCGCGCCCAGGAAGGTAGAGGCCGGTGTTGTTGGCCGCCATTGCGGCTGCCTTGGGCGACTTGGACTTGTCAGTCATCCAGACCTTGCCGACCTTCTTGTAGCTCAAGAATGGATCGGTGGGCTTGTCGAGCACTTCCTTGACGGCCGGCGCGTAGACTTGCACGAAGGTTTCCTCGGAGTTCTCCCCCGCGACCTTGAAGTGGTATTTGCATGTCTCTTTCGATCCGGCCTCACCCAGGTAGGTCGCATCGGACTCGCCACACGCGGCGTAGACGGCTTCTTTTGAAAGGTGCAACGTCACGTCCGGGCTGCAGCACTTTCCGGCGCCGAAGGTTTTGCAATCGCCGGCCTTCGCGGCCGTTGGGGCAGGGGCTGGCGGAGCAGCGAAGGTCGCGCTCTGATGGAGCAGCACCGGAACGGCCAGGGCTGCGGCGAAAACCGAGCTAGCGAGAATGATGCGAGTGGGCTTCATGGCAAGCATCCTAGCACCACCAGCGCCGGGCGGAACATGCTGATACGGCTATCCGCCGTAAAGCTTCTCTAGAAATGCGTGCATGTCTTCGCGCCGGCCGGTGAGAAACACCCGGCCGACTTGTGCCGCCAGGCGCGCCAGCGGCGGACCTGACTTGGCGATTCTCTCCAGGTGATCCTTGGCCTCCTTGGCCTTGGCGGCTTTCTTGGCGTCGGGCTTGTCATCCTGTGGCTGCGAAGCTTGAAGCACGAGAGCTTCCAAGGCCACCATGCGCCGCACGCTGTCGGCTTCCGAACTCTCGAGGATGCCGGCCACTGCAGCGGGTGAGCGTTCGCCGGCCCACACCGCGCCCAGACCGCGCACGGCGGCGGCACGGACGTCGTAGGCCGGATCGACGAGCGCCTGTTCGAGCAGGGGCGTGGCCATCTTGGGATCGCGCTGGGCGATGCGCGCGATGGCTTCGGCGGCGGCGGCGCGTACGGATTCGCCGCGTTGGCGCAGCACCTGGCCCAACATGGCGGTGGTGGACTCGGACGCGCCAGCCACCTCGCCGAGCGCGATGGCGCCGGCCCTGCGGGTCGCCGGATCTCCTGCGCGCAACATGGTTTCGAACACGGGCAGAACCTTGGCGGCGCCGGCGCCCGAGGAGGTGGACAAGGCACGCACGGCCTCGGCGCGCACGAAGGCATCGCGATCCTCGGCGCCTGCTTGCAGAATATCGAGCACGACGGGCTCCATGGCGGCCGCGGCCTTCATGGCTTCGAGGCGCATGGTCTCGTCCGAATCGCGCGCGGCCTGGCGAAGGATGGCCGCCACGCCAAGGCGGGCCGCCACGCGCAGCACCAGCTGGCGCTCTTCCAGATCGCCTTGCCCGAAAAAGCTCGAGAGCTTCTTTTCCAGGTCGGCCATGAGCTTGCCCACGGGCACGCTGGCTTTGCTGCTCGCGACGAGGGCCTCGGCGGCGGACATGCGCACCGGCCGTTCGCGGTCTTCGAGCAAGCCGATGAGTGGGGCAAGCACGATTTCGTGGGCCTCGCCGGCCAAGGCCCCGAGCGAAGTCGCCACGGCCGCTCGCACGGCTGGCTCGTCCGAGGCAGCCAGCTGCACCGCCATGCGCGCGGCGCCTTTGGGGTCGCCCTCGGTCAAGCTGCCGAGGCACGCGGCGGCCTCGGTGCGGACCTCGCGATTGTCGTCGCGCGAGGCGATGCGCAGATAGGGCGACGCGGCCACGGGGGCTTTCTTGGCCATCTCGCAAAATGCGCGGGCAGCGGCAATGCGCGTCGGGATCTCGCTTTGCTTGAGCGCCCGGGCCAGCGGCGGCAGGACTGCGGCCGGTCGGGTTTGACCGATTTGACCAAGGGCCTCGACGATGGCCTTGCGTGTAGCCGGCCGGACCTTGACCATCGCGTGCCCCAGATCCTCGGCCACCAGCGCGGGTTGCGCGGCGGCGAGGCGGATCGCCGATTCGATGCCGGCTTTGGCAACCTCGGGGTTGGGGTCGACCAGCGCCTTGCGGACCAACTCGGGTCCCTCGCGCTTGAGGTAGCCGAAGGCGCGCGCGGCCTCGGCGCGCACGTCGGGGGATTGATCGTAGAGAAAGACCTTGAGGGGCTTGCTCGCGGAATCGGGTTGCTTGATAGCCACCACGCCCCACAGGGCGGCGCCGGTGACCCGGCCTGACGGCGGCCCCTTGGTGGCGGTAGTGGCCAGGGTCTCGACCTCGGCTGGATCGATGAGGCGCGCATAGATGGGCAGCGCGGCTGTACGCAGGCGCGGCGGCGCGTCGGCGGCAACGGCCTTTTCCAGCGCCGGCAATAGCGATGCCTGTGCCTCGCCGTTCTTGCGCAAATACGTCAGGGCCGAGATGCGAGCCTCCTCTGGGGCCTGTTCGTCGGCTGCGATCAGGGTAAGCGCGGACATCGCCTCGCGCGGTACCGCGGCGGCAATGCGATCGAGCAAGGCCAAAGCGGTGCGCCGGGATTGCCCGTCCGAGCTGCCCAGGCCCTGGCGGACGGCATCGGTGGCGGCGGTGGGCGCGCGTCCTGCCAGATCCATCACGCCTTTTTCGGCCATGCGGCGGAACGACGGCTCCTTGTCGGCCAAGGCGATGGCCAAAATGCTCGCGGCCGTGGCGCCGTCGAGAGTAGCGCATTCGTGCAGAACCGTGCTACGCACGGCGAACGAGGCATCGGCCAGGGCCGTGCGCAAGATCGCCGCGTGCGTGCCTTTGCCTTGCCGGCGATCGATGGCCGCGGCGACCTCGACCCCGCGACGGCGCACTTCCGACGATTGGTCATTGAGCGCGGCGGCCAGGATCTCGTCCTCGCCCGCGCCGCCGGTGCCGACCACGGCCAAGGCTTCCAAGGCCTCGCGGCGCAGGGCCGGATCCACGAACGCTTGCTTGAGCGACACGATGCCGGCGGGATCGCCCAGCAGCACCAGCGAGATGCCGCGCGGAACTGGGCCAAGCCCGTCGAGTACGGTGCGCAGCCAGGTGGGAATCGGCGTGCCTCGGTTCTTGTCGAGGGTGCCCGAAGCGTGGCCCGAAACGATGCGCCGGTAGAGATCGGTGGCCACGCCCGTCGAGGCAAACCCAGTGTCCGCGATGATGGCGCCGAATCGCGGCTGCGCGGGTATGAAATTGAGGAAGGCCAGGCTGCTGCGCCCGCGGCGCACGACCACGCGGCTCGACGGTGAATCCTTGGCCGGGTCGAAGGCCAGGGTGTACGAGGTGCGCAGCTCGAAGACCAGTCCGAAGAGAATCGCCAGCAGCGCCACCACAGCAAGCCCCGCCCGCAAGATCGCGCGGCGGATGCTGCGGCGAAGGGTGCCGCTTTCCTCGCTCGACAGATCGCTGGCCAGGTGAGCGCGCACGTTGCGGATCTCGAGCAGGGTCAGTGCGGTTCCGGTGAGCGTGCGCCGGCGCAAAATGCGTCGCGCCTGTTGGACGTGCGCGGTGGCGATGGCGGCGTGGTCGCGGATGCGCGGGATGAGGCAGGGATGGGATAGCTGCAGTCGGCCTTCGCTCTGCCCGGAGTTTTCGCGCAGGATTCCGCGCGCGGTCAGAACGTCCACCGCCTTGTCCACGGCGCCTTCGGGTAGTTTGCTGCGCGCTGTGAATTCACCGACGGTGAGGCGCTCTTTGTCGGCGCAGGCGAGCAAAAGTCGCATGGCGGTGGCTTCGCCGGCATCCACGATGGCGCGCTGGAGGAAGGCGTACAGGATGGTGCTGGCGCCGCCCGCGCGCTCGTAGCGGCGCAGGGTGGTCATGCGTTGCTCGACGGCGGATGTGGCCACAATCTGCAGGTCGGCGGGCAGGCAAGGACCGGGTCGGCATAGATCGGCGGCCATGAGGTTGGCCAGTCCGGCTTCGAAAAACGTACCGGTGTTGAGCGCGGTTTGCTCGAGGATTTCCGCGACCTGGGCCTCGCCCAGCCGGCCAAGTTCCATCCAGGCGCCCGCGGCCGGCGAGATGGCGGCGACGTCATGCAAGCGCTCCAGTCGATGAAAAGAGGCGCCGTCGATGCATAGAAGCAAGCGCAAGCGGCTGCCCGAGCCGGCCATGGCCACCTTGAGTAGCGCAGCCAGGGTGGTCAGAGCGGCGGCCGAGGCCGGATCCGCGTCGTCGCCCAGCAGCTCTTCGAGATGGTCGAGCACGAGCAGGGTGCCACCCGGTGAGGAGCGAGCGACGCTGATCAGATAATCGGAGGCACTCTCGCCCGGCGTGGGCGGTTCACCGCGCACGCGTCCCAGCGCCTGCCACAATTCCTGATCGAAATTGGCGTAGCTGCCGAGGTACACCGCGGCCACGTTGCGCTGGGAAAGCAGGGGCAAAAGCCCGGCCCGCAAGAGCGAGGTCTTGCCCACGCCCGGCTCGCCACAGAAGGCGGCGACGCGCGCGGCATCCTTGGTGATGAGCTGAAGCAGTGCCTGCGTCTCCTCCGCGCGACCGAAAAAGAGACTAGCGCTGCTTTCATCGTAGGGACCGAGCCCCCGGAAGGGGCCCAGGGCGGGGTTTCCAGACGAAGACATTGGCAGCAGGATAGCCGCCCTTGGCCCCGCCTGCGCAGGAAAGTTATCTACACCTCTGACTAGACTTCGCTGGCGAAGTCGGACTCGACCACGGCGGGGTCGTTGTCATAGTCCGAGATGACGACCTCGCGCATGGTCGCGTCGGTGGACGAGGGCGGGAAGAAACCATCCACCAGATCGGCGATTTCGTCGTGCGAGGTGCCGCGCTTCACCGTCGCCAGCGCGTACACCACGTTGGTATCATCGACCACCGACAGGAACCCCACGCGCCGTCCGTCCTCGACCGCCCACAGATCCCAGACCTCCGACGACTTGGTCCGCGTGGTGCGCGTGGCGTAGAAGGTGCGGGGTTCGTGGCGGGTGATGGGGGTAATCTTGGGATCGCGTGGCATGGGCCGCGAAAGGTAGCACGGTTACCGCCAAGGTGCCGGGAGCAGCGGCGGGCGCTCTAGGGCGCGGCGGGTGCGTTGCAGTTCGATTTCGCTGATGAGCACCGCGGGCGCGACGGTCGACACGGGCACGTAGCCGGATTCGGCGCCGCAGAAGCCGTTGAACACCGCCGTCTGATCGGACGCGGCCACGATGCGATTGAGCGAGCCAATCGGTGTGCCCACGAACTCCACGCCGCGCACCAGGGTTTCTTCGCCGGTGTTGGCGTCGACCCGGTACACGATGCGCGGCATGCCCTTGAAGGCCTGGAAATCGTAGGTCGTGGTGTTGGTTTGGCCGCCGCTGATGTCGGCAATGATGAGGCCGAAGGCTTTCTTCTGCCGCCGGACCTCTTCCAGCAGCATCTCCTTCAACTTGTCGTAGGTCACCACCTTGTCCAATTTGACGATGGTGCTGGCCATGCGGCCGATGGGATCCAGGGTGCCCTCGGCGCGGCCGTGGCCGTTCGAATCGAGCGAGCCCTTCACGGGCGTGCGGCTCTTGAGGTAGTTGCGCAAGATCCCGTGGTCCACCAAGGTCACCGGCCGCGCGACAACCCCTTCGTCGTCGAAGCGGTAGAACCCATTGAGCGACACGTTGCCAACCTTGCGCAGAGTCGGGTCGTCGAACACGCTGACGAAGGTCGGCAGTATGGTCTTGCCGATCTGACCCTTGAAGGTGGCGCCTTCCTTGTTGTCGTTTTGGCGCTCGCCTTCCAGGCGGTGGCCGAGTGCTTCGTGGAAAAATACTCCGGCGGCCTCGGGCAAAAGGATGGCGGGGCCGTTGAAGGGATCCAGCATGGGCGCCTCGCGCAGGCGCTTGATCTCTTCGGCCAGCTGGGCCGCGGTCCGCCGCAGCTCGGCCTCGCTGGGCATTTCGGCTTCCGTGGCGCCGTAGAAGCTCTTGAAGTGGTTGACCAGCAGGCCGTCCTTGGCGCGCGACGAGGCGAGCAGCTGGATGGAATAGATGAGACGCTCGCTGACCAGTTCGGTGCCTTCGCTGGTGACGAGGTAGCGGGTCTGGTGGTCGACCGCCATCTTGACCTGCGAATCGAAGATCTCGGGATAAACCTTGAATAGCGCGGACACTCGGCGCAGGCGGTCGCTCCATTCGGCGCGGTCGAGTTTCAGGGTGACCGGCGCATCCACGGCCCGCGCGGCCTTCTCGCGCGAGAAGCTGGGCATCTTGTCGTCCTCGACCATCTTGGTTACGCGCGTGCCGCGCTTCTTGTGCAGGGCCGCCAGTGCCTGCTTGTAGCGCGCGTCGGTTTGCAGCCACATGGTTGCGCGCATGGCATCCACGTCGTCGTCGATGGGCGCGAAGGTCGGCGGCTCGTAGCGGTCGAAATCGTCGAGGTCGAAGGCCTTTTCCGACGAGTCGTCGGCCGTGTTGTCGAACTGGTAGCTACCCACGCGCACCTCGACCGAGGCCTGGCGCACGTTCTGGTAGCTGTCTTCGAAGATGGCGCCGAAGCGCGCGCCCAGGTCGTAGTCGTCGTACTCGCGAACCAAGTAGCGGATGAAGTAGGGACCGTCCTCGCCGGGCATCTTGAGCTTTTGCTTGGACCGGCCGAGTTCGTCCTTGAGCGCGTTCAGGATGGTCAGACGATGGTCCTTGGATGAATCCGCGCTGGGCTTGGCCGTGGCGCTTGCCACGTGACCGCTGAGGAGGAGGAATAGGGGGAGTGCCTTGAGGGATGGTGCCATGATTGTCTCAGCAGTCTGACCGTTTCTGATTGGCAAAGAAAGCGCTATGGTTGGGCACCATGGCGACGATCAACACGAACTATCAGAAACTTCAGGCAGGCTATTTGTTCCCGGAAATCGGCAAGCGCGTGCGCAATTTCGCGGCGGCCAATCCGGCTGCGCGCATCATTCGCCTGGGCATCGGCGACGTGGTGCTGCCGCTGCCCGCGCCCATCATCGACGCCATGAAGGCCGGCGTGGACGAGCTGGCGCGCAAGGAAACCTTCCGCGGCTACGACGACCGAGGCCGCGGCTACGACTTCTTGGTCGAACCTATTGCGGCGCATTTCCGCAGCCAGGGTGCCGAGGTCGCCGCCGACGAGATCTTCGTGTCCGACGGCTCGAAGTGCGACACCGCCAATATCCAAGAGATCTTCGCCGTCGACAACATCATCGCGGTGACCGACCCGGTCTATCCCGTGTACGTGGACACCAACGTCATGGCCGGCCGCACCGGCCCCGCCGAGAACGGCCGCTACGGCAAGCTGGTCTACCTACCCACCACGGCGGAAAACGGCTTCGACCCGGCCTTACCAAGTGGCCACGTCGACTTGATCTACCTGTGCTCGCCCAACAACCCGACCGGCGCGGTCATGTCGCGCGCCTCGCTCCAGCGCTGGGTGGAATACGCCGAGCGCGAAGGCGCCATCATCCTGTTCGACGCTGCCTACGAAGCGTTCATCCGCGAGCCTGGGCTGGTCCACAGCATTTTCGAGATTCCCGGCGCGCGCAACGTGGCCATTGAATTTCGCAGCTTCTCGAAGACCGCAGGCTTCACCGGCACGCGCTGCGCGTTCACAGTCATCCCGAAAGAACTGTGCGCCCGCGACGGATCCGGCGCGCCCGTGCCCCTGCACGGCCTGTGGAATCGTCGCCACACCACCAAGTTCAACGGCGTGAGTTACCCCGTGCAACGTGCCGCCGCCGCCGTCTTCAGCCCCGAGGGCAGCAAAGCCGTCGCGGCCAACGTCGACTACTACATGGAAAACGCGCGCATCATCCGCGAGGGCCTGGCCAAGGCCGGCTACCGCGTGTACGGCGGGCAGAATGGTCCGTACATCTGGCTGCGCGTGCCCGAGGGCCAAACCTCGTGGCAGTTCTTCGATCGATTGCTCAGCGAGGCCAACGTCGTCGGCACGCCGGGGTCTGGTTTTGGCAGCTGCGGCGAAGGCTATTTCAGGTTGAGCGCGTTCGGGTTCAGGGAGAATGTGGAGGAGGCGGTGGAGCGGATTCGGACGAAGGTGAAGGCGTAGGCGTCTGACCGGTTGGCCAATTCGATTGGCCTCGGAACACCGGGGCGATAGCCTCGGGAATGTTCCTCGTTGGGCTATTTCGCCTGGCCTGCCATCGTCTGACTGCGGGTCAGTCCCATCAGCTTGCGGCAGCGTCGGTGTTCTAGGGTGGCGTTGATTCGCCAGAGGAGTTGTCACCCCAGCAGGCGATACTGCCGTCGGTCTTCACCCCGCAGGTGTTCCAGTGCCCCGCACTAATCGAGAGGAAAGTACCTGCCGGTGGCACGGATTGGTTGACACCATTATCGCCCCAACAAGCGACTGTCTTGTCGGTCTTGATGCCGCAAACATGATCAATTCCCTGACCACCCCCTCCACCGCTGACAGCTGTGAATGTGGTCGCCGGGGGTGGTGGCTGCACCTGATTGGCGGTGTTAGCGATACTTGTTCCCCAGCAGACGACGGTGCCGTCACTCTTTAAACCGCATGAGAAGTAGTAGCTCGCACTTACTCCGATGAATGTGTCGGGCGGTGGCGACGCCTGCCCCGAGTTATTCTGACCCCAGCAAGCTATGCTTCCGTCGGTCTTCACACCACAAGTGTGAGTTGAGCCTGCACTAACGGAGACGAAGCTGCTCGCTTGCGCCGCAGCTTGGCCGACGCCATTCGCGCCCCAGCAGCTGATGCTGGCGTCACTCTTCAACACGCCGCACGTGAAAGAATTGCCTGCGCTGAGGGAGGCGAACAATGTGTCAGTAGGTGGTGTGGTGGCCCCCTGCGAGTTGCTGCCCCAGCAACTCGCTGCACCGCCGCTCTGCACGGCACATGTATGGGAGACGCCTGCGCTTACCGAGGTGAAGGTGCCCGCCGGTGGCGTGGCTTGGCCTGAAGTATTCGATCCCCAGCAAACAACACTGCCGTCGGTTGCTAGTGCGCACACGTGGAGCTCTCCTACGCTGACGGCCGTGAAGGAAAGCACAGTGACCTTCACTTGCTTCGTCACGAAATCGCCGACCTCATTGGTTACTGTCAACGTGTAGGTCGTGGTTGTCGTGAGAGCCCCGGTACTGACCGGCGAACCGGTTGTTACCGATCCGATGGAGTGGTCTACGACGCCAGTGCCGTTGGCAAACGTCGCGGTAAGGGTGGCTTTGTGGCCCGTGGTTATCGTTCCGGCCGCCGCCACGAAATCGGCAATCGTCGGCAATGCAACCACCTTGATCGTGACAGGGGCGGTGACTGTGTGGCCAGCGCCATCCGAGGCGGTCAACGTGTAGGTCGTGTTTTGGCTAGGAGAAACGACTTTCGACGAACTCGCTGAAACCGGTCCGACGCCATTGTCGATGGAAACCAGGGAGGCACCGGTTACTGTCCAGTTCAGCGTGACGCTAGTTCCCGCAGAGATGGTTTGTGCTGAGCTCGAGAAGCTCGTGATCTGCAGGGGTGCGCCTGATGTCCCTCCGGTACTGGGTGCACCACCTGTACTAACGATTCCGCCCGCGCCCGTCGCCCCGCCAGTGGCGATTCCGCCGGTTCCGGTTGCTCCACCGGCGGCAGTGCCGCCAGTTCCTGGGCCGCCGCCCGAGCCAGAGATACCGCCATTACCGGGCGCGCCGCCGTTGCCGAAGGGAACGTCGGATCCGGTTTCAGACCCCAGTGGGGCGTCTGCCACCTCGGCGCGTGCGGAGTTGATCGCGTCCGTGCCGTCTGCGCCGTTGCCGACCTCGGCGGAATTGGGTTGCGGGGAGTCTTTGGTACTGTCGATCGCGAATGCGTCGGGAGTGGGACCGTCAAACACTGCAACGCCTGCTTCGGTGCCGATGCTGCCGGTGCCATCGACTCCGCTCGGCGTTCCGTCGATTCCATTTCCGGCGCCGTCGAACGACGTGCTGCCGCCGTCGGCTGAACCGATGGGCACGCCGCCGTCAGCGCAGCTGGCGTCGGATTTGACGAGTGTGACAGCGATCGGCGCGGTCTCCGCGCCGGCTTTGATGGCGACTGCGCCTGTCGTGGCGGGCTTGGT
>Ga0265314_10006243_pt1 | contig 10583 bp, 7 predicted proteins | sample 4126metaG_FD_203106 | JGI IMG/M metagenome (GOLD analysis project Ga0265314, IMG submission 203106) | Rhizosphere microbial communities from Carex aquatilis grown in University of Washington, Seatle, WA, United States - 4-1-26 metaG | ecosystem: Host-associated > Plants > Roots > Rhizosphere >... | reverse complement strand
TACTGCACGCTTTACGGCGACATGTGCGGCGGCCTGGCGGTGATCAGCGATGTGTACAAAACGATGGTCTATCGTTTGTCGCGCCATCTCAATTCAATACACCCGAAAAATCCGCCGATACCGGAATCGTCGATCACCAAGGCGCCGACGGCCGAATTGCGCTTCAACCAGAAAGACCAGGACACGCTGCCGCCCTACGACATGCTCGACGGCATCTTGAAGGCCACGATCGAAGAGCACAAAAGCGCCGATGAAATCGTGGCGCAAGGTTACGAGCGCGAGATTGTGAAGAAAGTTTTGCGCATGATTGACGTTAATGAATACAAGCGCCGCCAGGCCGCGCCCGGCTTGAAGATCACCGCTAAAGCCTTCGGCACCGGCCGGCGAATGCCAATCGCGCAACGTTTTCGTGAGTAAGCCGTACGGCAGAGTATGTCGTGATGAACGTGTGCCACGGGCAACCTGCCGTTGGCTGCCCGTGCGAGACCGGACAGAAGCATCCGTGCAATGAATCTGGTCGCGCACAGCGTCTGGTAAAAATGGAGTCCCCTTGACCCTCGGCCCGCTCACTTTTTGGCCCGCCGCATTCTGGCTGATTCCGCCGGTGCTTGCGGTGCTGGTCTGGCTGCGCTTTTTTCGCACCCGGCGCCAGGAAATCATGGCCGGAAGCCTGCTGCTCTGGCGGCGCCTCGCCGCGCAGCAGCCCAAAGCCCCGCCGAAACGATTCCAAATCGACCGCTCGCTCGTTCTGCAGGCACTCGCGCTGCTCGCGTTGATCATCGCGCTCGCCGCGCCGCAGTTTTCGCTCAGTCAGAGCCGCGGACGCGCGCTTCTTCTCGTCGTCGACAACGGTCCGCAATCGCGCGCTCGCAACACCGATGCAAAATGGCTGTGGACGTCTGTGGTTGAAAAAAGCGAAGCCATTCTGCGCCAGCTCGGACCCGGCGACACCGTTTTTCTCGCGCGTACAGCGCCGTTGCCGAAACTGCTCGCGCCGCAGGGCCTCTCGCCTTCGGCTGCGCTCGAACTGTTGCGAAACCAGAAGCCCGCGCTCTCGGGCCCCGACGCAGCGGCCGCGTGGCTCTTCGCGAACGACGCCGCGCGCTCGCTGGGCAAAGACGCGCCGCTGGCGCTCGTCGCCGTTTCGCTTCAGGAACGCCCCGCCGCCGCCGGCTCCGGTCGGCAGTGGCTCTGCGCCGCGCCGAAAACCGCTCTCGCGAATGTCGCCATCGTCGATTTCGGCGCAACGCCCATTATGCAGAACGGAATACGGGCGACACAGGTTCTTGTGCGCTTGAAAAATTTTTCCGCACAGCCGGCGGAAGGCAGCGTCTCTCTCGAAGCCGGCGAAAACATACGCCCGCCAGCGCAAAACATCACGCTGGCGCCGCAATCTGAACAGGGCGTCGTGTTCACGCTGGACGAACACTTCCAGAGTTCTCCGGCGCCGATCCGCATCGCCTGGCGGCGGTCCGATGGAAAGGCCGATTCCCTTCCCGAAGACGACGCGCTCGTCGCTGCTCCGCGTCCGGTGCGCATTCCTCGCGTGCGGTTCCACTCGCCGGTCCCCGCGCTCGAACGCCTGTACGACACCGCGCTTAAAGCCACGTTTGTCGCGCCGAATGACGCGTCGGGCGCCGATCTCGAAATCTACGCAGGCAGCGTGCCGGAAAAAATTCCCGACGCTTCGCGCGCGTTTCTGCTGCTCGCGCCCGAAGCCGGTTATCATTCGTTTTTTGATGTCAGTGAGAAAACGCTGGTCAATCCGCGGCCGCAGCGAGATGAAGACGAAGCGCTGACGCGCGGCATCGGCGACAAAACGACGAGCCTGTTCGTCATTCCCAAGGCCTGCGAACTTTTGAAGACCGGCGATTTCAGGTCCGTCATAAAAGACGCCAACACCGAGCGCACGCTGGTGGCGCGTTTCGTCGACGAACAGAAACGTCCAGCGTTCGTGCTCGCGTTCGTTCCGGGCGCGGACCTGCCGGCCGGGCGTCTTCTCGAACCGGAATTGGCCGCGATCCTGGTGCGCATGGCGCTCATCTCGGCCGGATCTGGCGATCCGTTCGAGATCACGTCCGCCGAAAAGATGGAACTCGCGTCGGGCGAGCCGCTGCCGCCGGAATGGTCTCCTGATGTTGCGAACGCCGGACGACAGGGCGCAGGCGTGTTGAACGAAGCCGTCTCAGCGCTTAGTCTGGGACAGAGCGGACCTGAAACGTTTGATGCCGGCGCCATGCAGCCGCTCGAGCGCGGCCAGGAAGTCGATCTGCGCCCGTGGCTGATTTTTATCGCGTTGGCGCTTGCGGCTTGGGAGACTTTCGGCCGCCGCGCCGCGCATGACGGGTTGGCCAGTCCGAAGTTGGAAGCGAAATGAGAGGGTGGGGCACGTGACCAGAACATCGACCGGAATTCTGCTGCTCACCGCGCTGCTGTTGCTGCCGGCCTGCGCCCGCGGCAATAAGGAAGCGGCCACGCCCACCATTTCGAGCGAAGAAGGCGAAAAGAAGGGAACGTTTTCGCGTTTGATGGCGCGCAACGATCTCGGGCCGCAATACTTGTGGGACGGCCAGTGGTCCGCGATCGCGTTCGATAAAAGTCCCGAACTGATGTTCTCAAAGATGCTCGACGTTTTGAACGCAATGCAGTTTAAAGTGAACGCCGACGAATCGCAGCGCACCGGCGCGACCGCCAGTATTGAAGCCACAAAGGCGGACAAGACCAGTGCCTCGATCCGCATCGCAAGTAAAACACCGACCAGCACTGAGGTACGCGTAAGAGTGGGAAGCGTCGGGGATCGCACCGGCAGCGAACGCATCCTCGACGAACTGCAGCGCCTGCTCCGCCCGCCCGCGCGCCGGACTGCGCCGAGTGACGCGCCTGCAAAACGGTAAAGTCTTCCGATGTCCGTGGCCAGTTGCAACAATGGAACCACTGACGAGGGACAATCTACTTTTTAACGGTGCACTTGATGCGATGCCTGCGCAGGTGCCGCGCATACTCCGTGGCCTGTTCGGTCACTTCGGGCAGCCACAGTTCCTTCGCCGCCTGGATTTCGGCGCGATTCTCGAACGACACCTTCACTTTTTGAATGCTCAGCCGCGTTGACTTCTTGCCGAACTGCAGCTCGATGCCGAAATCCATTTCGGCCGCCTTGCGTTTGCAATACACGGTCAGATTCACGCCGCGCGCCGCACGTTTGGCGTGCTCGCGGCACCATTTCAGCGCGTCCGGCCGCTTGTCGTAGTGTTTGAGCCAGCTGATAATCTCGGCGATCTTCGCGTCGGCGCTCGCGGCGGTGAATTGCGCCGCGCCCGCGCCCGCATGCCCGCCGCCGCCGTAGTGCCGCAGGCCTTGCCCGATGTTCGCGAGGCACGTCCGGTTGGTGATGCTGCGCCCGACTGAAACAACGACCGAACCGTTGCGCCCGTCGAAGATGCGGACTTCGGCATTCGCTTCCGGAAAGAGCGCGTAGACCAGGAAACGGTTTCCGGCAGGCTTGTACTTCACGCCGCGAAAATCCGTGACGACGATGTCGCCTTCCTGCCGAGCGTGCTTTTTCAGCAGGTCGCTGAACTCCAGTTGCTCGCACATCAACCGGTCGGTGCGTTCAACCACGCGCGCGTGCTGCAGGACGTCCTTCAGCGAAGCTGTCTGGACGTACTCGACCAGCCAGCGAAAATAATCTTCGAATCCTCCGCCGAGTCCGGAACGTGGATCGAGCGTCATGCCGAGCAGAATCCAGTGGCGCGGCCAGAGAATGTCGTCCATCAGCAGATTCGCGCTATCCAGCCGCCCGGCGGCTTCGATCATTTCTTTCAATGACGAGAAGTCTGCGCCCGACTTTTTCACGTAATAGTTTCGAATCACGTCCGCGCAGCTCGGCGCCAGGTCGAACGCGCCCTGCACTCCGCAGTCGAACGAAATCTGGCTGGGCAGCGAGGTCTTCTGCGAAACATGGTGGTCGAACCACAAGCCGCAGCCGCGAATGTATGGCAGGTTGGCGACGATGTCGTTTGCCCCGGCGGTGACGCTCTGGTCCTGCGCCTCGCGTGGATGAACCAGGAGAATCGACGAAACCTTTTCGACCTGTTGCAGCAGAACTGCGCAAACCAGGCCGTCGAAATCTCCGCGTGTGATCAATCGCATGCGTTTACGTTACTTGGGGATTCGTTTCCGCCAAGGGGACAAAAGTCGAAATTCGGATTTCGAATTTTACCTCATCGATGAATTTGCGTTGCGGCTCACTATCGCCGCGACATAATGATTTGCAGGAGGTTGTCATGCCCAAGTGCGTCCTTGCGTTTTCGGGTGGATTGGACACGCTCTGTGCGATTTCGTGGCTGAAAGAACGCCGCAACCTTGAAGTCATTGCGCTCGCCGTCGACCTCGGCCAGGGCCAGGATCTCGATGAACTGGGCGAAATTGCGCTGCGCGCCGGAGCCTACTCCGCGCGCGTTGAAGATCTGCGCGAAGGGTTTTTCAAAGATTTCGTCGGCCCCACGCTCCGCGCTCTCGCGCATTACGAAAAAGATTACCTGCTCGCCGCTGCGCTCTCTCGTCCGCTGATCGCGCGCGAACTGGTGCGCGTAGCGTCCGAGGAAGGCGCTTCGCACGTGGCCCATGGCTGCTCGGCCAAAGGCAACGATCAGATCCGTTTCGAGACCGCCATCGTCACGCTCGCCCCGCATTTGAAAATCGTCGCGCCGCTGCGCGAATGGGAATACAAGGACCGCTCGCAACGCGTCGAATACGCGCGCGCCAAGCGCCTGCCGATTCCCAAGGGCCGCAGCACCGGCCTGCACTTCGGCTACGACCTCAATCTCTGGGGACAATCCATCGAAGTCGGCTCGCTCGAGGACGCCAGCAAGCCGCCGCCGGAAGAAGCGTACACGATGACGGTGAATCCACTTTACGCGCCGAATCAGCCCGAGGAAATCGAAATCGAATTCCGCGAGGGCGCTCCGGTTGCGTTGAACGGAAAGCGGATGACCCCCGCGCCGCTCATTGAAAAGCTGAATCAGATGACCGGCGCGCACGGCATCGGCCGCACGGACGTGATTGAGGACCGACTGATTGGATTCAAATCGCGTGAAGTGTATGAGGCGCCTGCCGCGACGACGCTCTACGCCGCCAAGCGCGCGCTGGAACAGATGACGCTCTCGCGCGAAACACTGCAGGTTCGCGAAGGCCTCGCCGTTGCCTATGGACGCTGCGTCTACAATGGCCAGTGGTTCAGCGACCTGCGCGAGGCGCTCGACGGATTTTTCGAGCGCATCAACAAGAACATCACCGGCAAAGTCGGCGTGCGTCTCTACAAAGGCACGCCCACGGTCTACGCGCGATCGAGTGAATATAGCCTCTATTCCACCGGCGCCACCGCCCAGCGCGCAGAGATCGATAACGAAACCGCCGAAGGATTTATCAAAGTATGGAGCCTGCCGCTGACCGCGGAAGCGAAGCGGAAGAAGAAGTGAAGAGTTAAACAGTGCCCAAAAAGTACAGCTTCATGTTCGGCTTATCGACGGTTCGAGGCTCTGCAATCTCTCGAGCGTCGATCATGACAAATGTATCAAAATCGGTGTCGGGAACCTGGGCCATGAGGTCCATGACCTTTGAATACCATACCTCGCTATAGCTATGTTCCTTAACCGTACTTTCCAGTTCCTCAGGCTTAAACGAGCTCATTTCTATCCAATCATGATCGTAAAACTGTTCGCCCTGATCCTGTGCGAATTGCGACAAGTATGAATCTTCAATATCAATGTCGAACTCAGAGTTTTCATCAAAATAAACACCGCGAGCGACGTCGGATGGAAACTTTCCGATCCAAAAATGACGGGGCGAATCTGCAGGCATTCGCTTATCTCCCCACAATCTGCTTCAACAATCCCAATTTCTTCACGGCTTCCCCGCGATCCATTTTGCGCAGATCGGGCGGCAGGAAATCCTGGTGCGTGCTCTCGACCACAGCTGCCATGATCTGCAGTTCAATCTCGTCGTTGTTTACAGTCGGCGTGAAATCTTCGAGTTCCTTCGCGAGGTCTTCGGCGCGGATCGTCGCCGAACCCGCGATGAATGCGCGGCGCTTGGCGCGGATCACGATCGCTTCGATGTCCGACCCTGAGAGGCGCTCTTTCAGGCCCGCGGCGGGGACATCTTTCGCGTCGAGGATGGCGCCGCACTTCTTCGCGAGGATTGTGAAATACGTCCGCATTTCCTCTTCGCCCTGCGGATAAAAAAGCGGGATGTGAACTTCGGCGCGGCCCTGGCGCTTCAAGTCGATCGGCAGCAGATCGGGGCGGCACGTAAGCAGGAACCACAGGATGCGCCCGCGGTAATTGGTGTCGCCCATCTGCTGCGCCAGCATCGAAAATACGCGTGAACTCGTCCCGCTATCGCCGGAATTGTCGCGGTCGCCGACCGCCGCGTCCGCTTCATCGATGATCACCGCGACCGGCCCCGTCGCTTTCAGCGTGTTCAGGATTTTTTCCCAGTTGCCTTCGGTCACGCCCTGCCACTGGCTGCGGAAATTCATCAGTTTCACGCACGGAATGCCCAGCGTACCGGCGTAGCACATCATCATGTACGTTTTGCCAGTGCCGACGGGGCCGCAGATCAGGTAGCCCATCGGCAGCGCGTCGAGTTTTCCTTCTTTCAGCAGTTTCGCGTCGTCGGTCAGCCACGCTTTTGCCGCCGTGTGTCCACTCACCGAATCCAGCCCGCGTTTCGGCTTTAAGAATTCCAGCAGGCCGAAGCACTCCTTTTCGATGATCGCTTTCTTTTCGCTGAAGAGCGCATCGAGATCCAGTTTCGTCTCCGGCGCGGCGTCAACGCTGCCCGCCATCGATTTGGCGTCGGCGTCCGGCGGATTTGCGGCGAAGCGCGCGTGCGCCAGCAACTGGCCCAGATTCACGCGTGACAACCCGGCGGTGTGAATGGAAATTTCGTCGAGCGTCAGCGTGCTGATGCGGTTGATTTCACTTTCGGACGCGACAGCGCGCAAATAATCGGCGCGCTCGCCCTGCTCTGGCAAGTCGATATGGATCTTGGTCGTGTACGGCGAGCGCACCAGCAGCGGATGCAAGTCGGCGAGATTCTCGGTGATCAGTACGATCGTGATGTCCGCGCGCGTGAACGCGGGATCGCTCGACCATTTGTGCAGCGTGATCAGCGTCGCCGCTTCGTCCTGCGAGAACGACGATCCCAAACTCGCGGGCCCGATGAAATGCGCGTAATCGAGAATCACTGCCGCGCGGTAATTCGGTTTGTCCATCAGCCGCGTGCGCAGGAAGCGTTCAATTAGCGGCAGCGCGCGCGCCGGCTCACGCGGCAGTCGGTCGGAGAAATTCGTGCCCTGCACCGTGTCGACGGCTTTGACGACTTTCGCGAAATCCTCGCGCATCGATGTTTGCGGAAACCAGATGCCGGCGGACTGGTCGTAATTCACGATCATCTCGCGCCGCGGAAAAAGCGACTTCATCATGAATTCTTTGAGTCCGACGAAGCGCACGCCGTTGGCTTCACGCACCGCGCACAGGTCGTTCACGTTTCCATGCAGCAGAAATGTGTTGACCGCGCCGCCTTGATAAGTGCGTGCGAGTTCCTGGGCCCAATCGGGAAGTTCGGCAGACATGATAAATCCTCCTGTGCGCAGAGCGATTATCACCGCATATAAAGATCGGGTCAAACAACACATTTTTTGATGTGAGACACCCGATGTCCGTCTAGTATCTTTCCGGCGTCAACAGGAAAGGTTTAGTGAATCTCTCGTTCGAACGTATTCGGGGCGATGCCGTCGCGTTTCTCGACCGTACCCGAAAAATTGGGTGGATCGACGTGCTGGTGATCGCCGGAGTGGTCGGTCTCACTCTGGGGCTCGTCAATCTTGCCGGCGAATGGCGCAGCCCGCACGTTCCGCCAAAACAATTCGATCTCTCGCCGTCCGCGCTCCCGCTCTACACCTTTTATTCGCTGATGCGCGGGCTGCTTGCGTACGTCCTCTCGCTCGCGTTCACCCTGGTTTACGGATATTGGGCCGCGAAGGATAAATTGGCGCAGCGCCTGCTCATTCCGCTACTGGATATTCTGCAGAGCATCCCCGTGCTCGGATTTCTGCCGGGACTGGTGATTTCACTCAATGCGATTTTTCCGAGCAACACCGGACTCGAAATCGCCGCCATCATCATGATCTTTACTGGCCAGGCGTGGAACATGACGTTCAGTTTCTATCATTCGTTGCGCTCGATCCCCGGTGATCAGCGCGAAGCCGCCGCGGTCTATCGCTTCTCGCCGTGGCAGACATTGAAGTGGGTCGAACTGCCGTTTTCCACGATGGGCCTGGTGTGGAACAGCATGATGAGCATGGCCGGCGGCTGGTTTTTTCTCATGATCAACGAAGCCTTCCAGCTCGGCGACAACGATTACCGTTTGCCGGGCCTTGGCTCGTACATGAGTTTCGCGCAGGAAAAAGACGATTACGCCGCGATGGCGTACGGCGTATTTGCGATGATCCTGATGATCGTGCTGCTCGATCAGTTCTTCTGGCGTCCCGTGGTGGTATGGGCGCAGCGCTTTCGCGTCGAAGAAGGCGGATATCAGGAAACCATGCACTCCTGGTTTCTGGAGTGGCTCCAGCGCTCGAAGTTGGTCGGTGCGATGACGCGAACTGTCCGCAATTTGTTTTCTCGAAAGGAGTCGCCGGTCGCGCGAGCCCCTGCCGGGCCCAACTACCACAGCGGCGGATTGTTGGTCGCACGCGGACTCTTCGCACTGCTGCTCGGCGTGCTCCTTTATGGAACATGGCAGCTCGTTGAGTTGCTTAAAAATGTTCCGATTGAAGAATGGCTTTCGATCAGCTTCGCCGGGATCGTCACACTCGGCCGTGTGCTTATTTCCACCGCGCTCGGAACACTCTGGGCGCTGCCGGCGGGACTCGCGATCGGTTTGTCGCCGCGCCTTTCGCGATTCTTTCAGCCAATTGTTCAAGTTGCCGCGTCATTTCCCGCGCCGATGGTTTTTCCCATCGTCGTTGTCGTGATGAGTGCCATCGGCATCGACGTCAATTGGTTCAGCATCGCGCTGATGCTGATGGGAACGCAGTGGTACATCCTGTTTAACGTCATCGCCGGCGCCATGGCCATCCCGGCCGACCTCAAAGAGTCCTCGCGGAGTTTCAATGTGCGAGGAATGCAGCGCTTTTGGGTTCTTTACGCGCCCTCGGTGTTTCCGTATCTGGTCACCGGTTGGGTGACCGCGGCCGGCGGCGCGTGGAATGCCAGCATCGTTTCCGAATACGTGAAGACGAAAAGCCGCGAGTACATCGCGACGGGGATCGGCGCCAAAATCAGCGTCGCGACCGCGCACGCGAATTTTTCCGTCATGGCGGCCAGCATTGTGGTGATGTCCGCGATGGTGGTGTTGTTCAACCGGCTGATCTGGCGCCGGCTCTACCACATTGCCGAAGAGCGTTACTCATTGAATAAGTAATGGAGATTGCAGCATGCAGGCAACAATGGCTCCGGCCGCCACGACTTTGTGCGAATTGAAAAAAGTGTCGCACGATTTTGTCTATCCCAACGGCAAGCCGATGCGCGTGCTCGAAGACATCAGTCTCGTCGTCAAACCCAACGAAGTCGTCGCGCTGCTCGGGCCCTCGGGCTGCGGCAAGTCGACGATTCTGCGCATTCTCGCCGGGCTGATTAAACCGTCGCAGGGCGAAGTCAATTATCACGGCGAGCCGATGCGCGGACAGAATCCCGGAGCGGCGATCGTTTTCCAGAGTTTCGCGCTGTATCCGTGGCTGACCGTGAAGCGTAACATCGAAGTAGTGCTCGAAGCGGCCGGGCTTCCGCACGCCGATATCGCCGCGCGCGCGAACAACGTCATCCGCACAGTCGGGCTCGCCGGATTTGAAGACGCCTATCCGCGCGAACTCTCCGGCGGCATGAAGCAGCGCGTCGGCATCGCGCGCGCGCTTTCGGTCGATCCGGAAATTCTTTTCATGGATGAACCCTTCAGCGCGGTCGATGCGCTCACTGCTGAAAGTTTGCGCGCCGAAGTGATCGACTTGTGGGCCGCGAAAGACAAGAATCCGTCCTCGATCCTGATGGTCAGCCACGACATCAAAGAAGTGGTGTACATGGCCGATCGCATCATCGTGCTCAGCGCCAACCCCGGCCGCGTGCGCACGATTGTCGAAAACAATTTGCCGCGCCCGAGAGATTATCGTTCGGCCAATGCGCAGCGTCTGGTCGACCAGCTTCACGACATCATTACCGGTCAGGAAATGCCCGACGTTCCGTCGCCGGCAAAGCCGTCCGTGATCGTGGCGTATGAACCGATTCCAGCGGTTTCCGGAAGTGAAATCGTCGGACTGCTCGAATACCTCGACGCGCGCGGCGGCAAAGAGGAAGTGTTCAAAATCGCGGCCGATACGCATCACGCGTTCGGCCATGTCATGGCCGTCGCCAAATCCGCGGAGATGCTCGAATTTGTCGACACGCCCAAGCGCATGGTCGTACTCGACGTCGAGGGCCAGCGTTTCGTAAAGGGCGATGCCATCGAGCGAAAAACGATCTGGC
>Ga0265314_10006241_pt1 | contig 10585 bp, 7 predicted proteins | sample 4126metaG_FD_203106 | JGI IMG/M metagenome (GOLD analysis project Ga0265314, IMG submission 203106) | Rhizosphere microbial communities from Carex aquatilis grown in University of Washington, Seatle, WA, United States - 4-1-26 metaG | ecosystem: Host-associated > Plants > Roots > Rhizosphere >... | reverse complement strand
GCAGGGAGGAGAAGAGTCTTCGGATTCATGGCGGAGGGTCGGTGGTGTGCTCGGTGGGACTGCGGGTCAGCGATTAAGTTCGCTCAAAATGACGACGGTGTCGCGGGCGGGATCGCCCACGGCGATCGTGAGGCGGCGCGTGAGCGATTCGACGACGTGGCCTTGGGCGTCGAAGAACTGGAGAATGGCGGGATGTTCGCCCGGCGGGAGGCGCAGCGCGGAGAAGCTGAGATACTGCGGAAGATTGTCCCAGGTGCGGGTGTCGGCGTGCGTCTGCGTCGCGGCGGAGGCGAGCTTGCTGACGAGACCGATGACGCCGAGGGCGATCGCGGTGTTCTCGGCCCCTTCGCTTTTGTCGACCTCGGTGACCTCCTGCTTGCGGCCGTCGGGCAGCGTCTCGGTGCGGGTTTTTTCCTTGTAGATATTGTCGGCCGCGATGCTGGACCCGGCAAACGCGAGGTCGCCGACGGCGTCGGTGGTGCGCTTGAACACGGCCTTGTTGCCGAGCACATAATCCATCACGCGGCCGCCGCGGGTGACGGCCTGGAAGTTGAGATTGTCCCACGGCGTGAAGTGCACGTTCTGGTCGCCGACCGAAAGCGCCGCCGAGCGGACGAACGAGGGCGTGACGGCGAAACGCAACTGCTCGCCGTATTGGCCGGCGGCCACCTTGCGCGGACCGCGGCCGAATTCGACGAAGCAGAGCACGTTGGCCGACGGGTCGTAGGGCGGCAGCTTGGTCTTCACGAGTTTTTGCGCGCGGGCGAACGCATCGCTGCCGTCGGCGGCCAGTTTCGCGGACGCGAGGCCGTCGAGGTAGTCGAGCAGCACGTAGTCGCTCTTGTAAACGTCGGCGTCGGCGTAGCTGTCGATCAGCTGCGCGGAGCGGAAACACGCGCGGGCGTTGTCGGGCTGGCCGTCGCGCCAGTAGAGGAGGCCGCGGTAGTAGAACGCCATCACGCGCTCGTAGGGCTCGCCGATGAACGTCTTCTCGCGCTCGGCGACGAACAGGCCGCGCGCGCGGCGGGCGGCGTCGTCGGGCCCGGAGAGGATGCCGCCGATGCGCGCGATCGCGTCGTCGAGCTTCGCCTTCGCCTCGGCGAAATCGCCGGCGCGGAGCGCGGACGCGGCGACGCGATATTCCCAGAGCACGCGGTCGTTCGCCGGCGCGGCGGCGAGATCGGCGTTGCCGTCGACGACCGGGTTGCCGGTGCGCGCGACGGGCGGACGCGCGGCGGGCCGGTCGTCGAGTTCGACGCAGCCGGTGAAAGCTAGCGCGGCGACGCACATGGCGAACCAGCCGAGGCCGCGCCGAACGAAGCGGGCAGGCGGCGTTGATCGGCTCGACGATTCATGGCGTGAGCGTAACATGGGTGGGCGGCGCGCGGCTGGAAACGCGGGTCGCGAAAAACGGTTAACGATAGGCGGCGTCCTCGAGGCCCTGTTTCTTGATCTCGGAGGAATCCTCCCAGACAATCTCGCTGGTGCGCGCGTTGATCAGCTGGAAGCTGTAGAGGATGTAGTCGCTCGTGCCCTGGGATGTGCGGGTGGTCAGGCCGGAGAGTTTGCCGGTGAGAAAATAGTCGGCGCCGCGAAACTCCGTGACGTTGGGATCGCTGCTGGCGGTGACCTGGCCGCTCTGCTTGAGCTGGCGCTCGCGCTCGAGGGCCTTCATGCGGTCGCGCGCAAGGAAGGTCACGCGGTCGATCGCGTGCTTGTTGAGCTCGATGCGGATGCGGTCGATGAAGAGATCCTTGTTGATCGGGAAACGCGTCTCGTTGACGACGGGATCGAGCACGATGACCGGCTTCACGGCGGCGCGGGCGATCGGGGAAATGCCGAGGATGCTGCGGGCCATCTTGTCGGTGATCGCGACGAGATCCTGCGATTCGACGCCGGTGCCGGCAACGAAGCCGCGCTCGTCGGGCCGCATCTCGGTGACGGGCACGCCGGAGGGATTTTGGACGCCGTGCGCGGTCTCGCAGCCGGCGAAAAAAACCGGGGTCGCGACGACCCCGGCGAGAAAAAGAAAACGGGAGGTGCTTTTCATGGTGTGGTGGAAAAAATCTCAAACGCGAGCGCCGCAGGGCAAGCGGCGCGTCAGCGGCCGAAGAGGTTGTTCGCCGCGGCCATCGGCGTGGCGGGCGTGTTGTAGTAGTTGTTGATGATCGTCACCTGCTGCGGCGGCGCGACGGGTTGCGCCTGCACAACGACCGGCGCCTCGCGTCCGACGACGCGGCGCGGGTAGTCGGAGTAGGCATAAGCATTCGCGTCGGCGATCGAGCCGAGCAACCAGCCGACGCCCGCGCCCCACGCGGCGCCGCGCCAGCCATTGTGGTGGAAACTGCGGCTGTTGTTGCCGATGATCCCGCCGGCGAGCGCGCCGAGCCAGAGGCCATCGGCCGCGGCGCCGCCGTAACCGTAGCCATAATCGTAGCCACCGCGGACAACGCGCGGCTGGCGGTAAACGTAAGCGCCGGAATAGGCGGGATCGCCGTAGCCGTAATGCGTGGAGTTGGCGTCGATCGCGGCGCCGAGGAGGAGGCCGGCGCCCGCGCCGATGGCCGCACCCTGCCAGGCGTTGTGGTGGAGGGAACCGCTGTTGTTGCCGATGACCGCGCCGGCGATGCCGCCGAGCAGGGCGCCGTCGAGGGAGGCCGGGCGGAAAATTTGCGCCTGCGCGGGCGCAACCGCGAGCAGGGCGAGGCCGAGAAAAACGGGTGTTTTCATGATGAGGATAGCGTGTGCGACACGGCCGCCCCCGCAAGGTTTCAGCGAACGGTGCAGACCGGGCCGGCCGATCCAGCCGGCCCTTCCCGGCTTACTTTGCCATCGCCGGTTCGCCACCGGAGGCGGGCACGGCCATAGGATGCCGGTGCCGCACCTGCGCAGTAAACCGGTCCATGTAGACGTAGATCACCGGCGTGATGTAGAGCGTCAGCAGTTGCGAAACCACGAGACCGCCGACGACCGCGAGGCCGAGCGGCCGGCGCGATTCCGCCCCGGCGCCGAGGCCGAGCGCGATCGGGATGGCGCTCGCGAGCGCCGCGAACGTCGTCATCATGATCGGCCGGAAGCGCACGAGGCAGGCTTGGACGATGGCGTTCTGCGCGGACGTCTCGCCCTGCGCGCGCGCCGCCTGCGCAAAGTCGATCATCATGATCGCGTTTTTCTTCACGATGCCAACCAGCAGGATGATGCCGACGTAGCCCATCACATTCAGCTCCTCCCGGAACAGCCATAGCGTGAATAGCGCGCCGAAACTCGCGGCGGGCAGGCCCGACAGGATCGTCAACGGATGGATGAAGTCCTCGTAGAGGATGCCGAGCACGATGTAGATCACGAGCACCGCCAGGATCAGCAGCAGACCAAGCCCCTTCAGCGAGGAGGCATACGCCTGCGCCGAACCCTGGAAACCGTAGCTGATCGTCATCGGCAGCTCCTGGCGGGCGAGGCCGGTGATGACCGCCGAGGCTTCGCCGAGCGAGTAGCCGGGGCGCAGGTTGAACGAGATCGTGACCGCGGGCACCTGGCCGAGATGGTTGACGGTCAGCGGACCGACCTCGTGGCGCAGTGTGGCGACGGAGTCGAGCGGCACGCTGCCGCCGTTGCGACTGCGGAGGTAGATCAGCGAAAGCGCCTCGGACGTTTTCTGATACTCCGGCGCCATTTCCATGATGACAAAATACTGGTTCGTGGGCGTGTAGATGGTGGACACCTGCCGCGAGCCGTAGGCGCTGTAGAGCGCGTCCTCGATCTGCTGCGGCGTGATGCCGAGCGTGGAGGCCCGGTCGCGCTTGATGTCGACCCGGAGCTGCGGGCTCGAGATGAGCAGGTCCGTGTTCACGTCCTGCAAACCGGGCAGCGCGCGCAGCTTCACCTCCATGCTTTGCGCGGCCGCGTAGAGTTCGGTGAGGTCGCTGCCGAAAAGCGTGAACTGATACAGCGCCTTCGTCAGCGCGCCACCAAGCCGGATCGGCGGCAGGAGCTGCGGGTAGACCTTCATGCCGGGGATGACCGAGAGAGACTGGCGCAAGTCCTGCACGATCACGTCCGCCGACGGGCGCTGGTTGCGCGGCTTCAGGCGCATGAAGAGGCGGCCCTGGTTGCTCGTCGAAGCCGTCGGACCGCCGCCGATGGCGGACATGAACGAGTCGACGTAGGGATTCTGCGCGACGATGGCCGCGGCGGCCTGCTGATGGCGCACCATCTCGTCGAACGACACATCCTGCGCGCCCTCGGTGAACGCAAAAATCTGCCCGGTGTCATCCGTCGGGATGAAACCCGTCGGCAGCAGCCGGCCGACGATCACCGTGAGCACCACCATCACGCCGGCCACGCTGACCGTCGCCGCGCGGTGCCGCATCGCCGCGTGCAGCGTGCGATCGTAGAAGGCGTGCATCGCGTTGAACACCCCCTCGCTGACCCGATAAAACCGCCCGTGCAGCGCCGACTCGTTGGCCCGGTGCGGATGCAGGAAACGGCTGCACAGCATCGGCGTCAGCGTGAGCGACACGAGACCCGACACGAGGATCGAGCTCGTGATCGTGACCGCAAACTCGTGCAGCAGCCGCCCGAGGATGCCGCCCATGAACAGCACGGGGATGAACACCGCGACCAGCGACACCGTCATCGACAAAATGGTGAACCCGATCTCGCCCGAGCCCTTGAACGCCGCCTCGCGCACCGGCAGGCCCTGCTCGATGTAGCGGACGATGTTTTCCAGCATGACGATCGCGTCGTCCACCACGAAGCCGACCGAGAGCGTGAGCGCGAGCAGCGAGAGGTTGTCGAGCGTGTAGCCGAAAAAGAACATCGCCACGAACGTCCCGAGCAGCGCCATCGGGATCGCCATCGCCGGGATGATCGTCGCGGTGAGCGTGCGGAGAAAGAGGAAGATCACGAGCACCACGAGCCCGACCGAAAGCATCAGGGTGAACTGCACGTCGTTGACCGAATCGTGCACGGTCTGGGAACGGTCGAAGAGAATCTCGAGCTTCACCGACGCCGGGAGCTGCTGGCGGAAGGCCGGCAGGAGCGCGCGCACGCGGTTGACGACTTCGACGGTGTTCGTGCCGGGCTGGCGCTGCACCGCGAGCACGATGGCGCGGCTGCCCTCTCCCTGATTGAAAAACCAGCTCGCCACGCGGTTGTCCTGCACGCTGTCGATCACGCGCGCGAGCTCGCCGAGGTGGACGGGCGCGTTGTTGCGGTAGGCGACGACGATCTGGCTGAAATCGGCGGTGTTCGCGAGCTGGCCGGTGGCCACAACCGTCATGGCCTGGTGGTTGCCCTGGAGCACGCCGGTCGGAAGGTTGACGTTGTGCGCGGCGAGCGCGGCGCGGACATCGTCGAGCGTGATGCGGCGGCTGGCGAGGGCGCGCGGATCGAGTTGCACGCGCAGCGCGTATTTCTGCGCGCCGAACACCTGCACCTGCGCCACACCGTCCACCGTGGAAATGCGCTGCGCGAGACGCGACTCCGCGTATTCGTCGACCATCGAAAGCGGCAGCGTGGGCGAACTCAGTGCCAGGAATACCACGGGCTGGTCCGCCGGATTCGTCTTCTTGAATGACGGCGGCGCCGGCATGTCGTTCGGCAGCAACCGCTGCACCGCGGCGATCGAGGACTGCACGTCTTGCGCGGCGGCGTCGATGCTGCGCTCGAGGGTGAACTGCAGCGTGATTGTCGTGCTCCCGAGCGCGCTGGTCGAAGTCATCGAGTCGATGCCCGCGATCGTGGAGAACTGTTGTTCGAGCGGCGTCGCCACTGCGGAGGCCATCGTCTCGGGCGTCGCGCCCGGCAGGCTGGCCGTGACGACGATGGTCGGGAAATCGATATTCGGCAGATCGCTGACCGGAAGAAGCTTGTAGGCCATCCCGCCGAACACGCACAGCGCCGCGGTGAGCAGCGTCGTCATGACGGGCCGGCGGATGCAGAGGGCGGGCAGATTCATGGCGTCGCCCCGGTGGTCGCAGTCTTGTCGACAATGGTCACGCCCGCGACGGTCCGGGCCTCGACCTTCGCCCCTGGCACGAGGCGCAGCTGACCGTCGGTCACGACGGTTTCGCCGGCCCGCACGCCGTCGGCGATGATTGCCGAGTCATCCAGCGTGCGCGCGACCTTCACGGTCCGCAGTTCCACCGAGCGATCGGGTTTCACGACGAAGACCTGCGCGCCGTTCTGGCTGGTCTGCACCGCGGACGACGGGACGACGATCACGCCGCGATCCACATCCACCTCCGTGTGCACATGCACAAACTGACCCGGCCACAGCGCGTGGTCGGCATTTTCGAACACCGCCTTCAGCGTGATCGTGCCCGTCGTGGGATCGACCGCGTTGTCGACAAACTCGAGTTTCCCGTCGGCAAGCGTGGTCCCCGTGGTGCGCTCCATCACCGAAACCTTCGCCCGCTGCGCCGTGAGCGCCGCGCGGATCGCGCCGAGCGAATCTTCGGGCACGGCAAACGCCACCGAGATCGGCGCGAGCTGGTTGATCGAGAGGATGGACTGATTGACGTCGTTGGCCTTCACCAGTGCGCCCTCGTGCAGCACGAGCTGCCCGGTGCGGCCGGCGATGGGCGCGGCGATCTGCGTGTAACCGAGCTGCAGCTCCGCGTTGGCCACGGCGGCCTCCTTTGCCAGCACCTGGGCCTTCGTGGTCTCGGCCTTCGTGAGGATTTGCGCAAACTGCTCCTTCGAAATCGCGTCCTTCTGGTCGAGGTGCGTGTAGCGGTCGGCATCGGCCGCCGCCTGCGTCGCCTCGGCCCGGGCGTTGGCGAGATCGGCGCGCGCGATCCGCAGGCTGTTCTCGAACGGCCGGCGGTCGAGCGACACGAGCAGGTCGCCGACCTTCACCTCGTCCCCCTCGCGAAAACGAATTTCCGCAATGATGCCGTCGACCTGGGACTTGATCGCCACCGAGCGGATCGATTGCACGTTGCCGATCGACTCGAGGATCCGCGGCACATCCTGCTGCAGGGCCACGGCCATCTGCACGGGCACGGGCGGCAGCGCGGCCACCTTGGCGCCGTCGGAACGGCTGCAGCCCGCGGCGAGCAGGGCGGCGGCGACCGCCAGCAGGGCGGAAAATTTCAGGCAGAGGTTAATTTTACTCATGGGAACGGAAGGTGGGTTCGGCGCCGTCCTCAAGGCCGAGGAGATTGGACTTAATGTGCCGCAAGTCGTCAATCAGCGCCGCGCGCCGGGCCGCGGACAGCCCGGCCATCGCGTCCTCGCGCAATTGTTCCGAGACATCGGCGAGTTCCGCGATCACCCGCTCGGCCCGCGGCGCCAGCCGCAGCCGGTAGGCGCGGCCGTCCTGCGCGTGATCGGCGCGCACCAGCCAGCCCGCCTTTTCGAGCCGCGCGGCGTGGCGGCTCACGGTGATTTTTTCCAGCTGCAATGCCTCCGCCAGCTCGCTCTGCGACGCGCCCGGCTGGCGCGCCACATAATACAAGAGCAGCCACTGCGCCCGCGTCAGGCCCTGGCCGCGCACGCGGCGGTTGAATGCGTCGCGCAGCAGCCGGCTCACATCGTTCACGATGAAGCCCAGACTGCGGTCGAAATTCGGCAGGGTTGCGCCCATGGGAAGGGCAGATTGGTAAGCAGGCTTACCATTTTCGCAAGTCCGTCCTGCCGCGCCCGGCGCGGGGCTTGCCCCCCGGGCGTTTCTTCGCGAGGCTGCCGCCCCACTCCATGAGCCGGAAATTCGTCCTCGCGCTCGACCAGGGCACCACCTCGTCGCGCGCCATCGTTTTCGACCGGCGCGGCCGCGCCCGCGGCATGGCGCAGCAGGAATTTCCCCAGCACTTCCCGAAACCCGGCTGGGTTGAGCACAACCCCGCCGATCTCTGGGAATCCACCCGGCGCGTCGCCCTCGCCGCCGTCGCCGAGGCCAATCTCACCGGCGCCGACCTCGCCGCGCTCGGCCTCGCCAACCAGCGCGAGACCACCCTCCTCTGGGAACGCGCCACCGGCCGCCCGCTCGCGCCCGCGATCGTCTGGCAGGACCGCCGCACCGCCGCGTTGTGCGCCCGCCTGAAGGCCCGCGGCCTCGAGCCGCTCTTCCGCACGCGCACCGGCCTCGTGCTCGACCCGTATTTCAGCGGCACGAAACTCGCCTGGCTTCTCGACCGCCTCCCCGGCGCGCGCCGCCGCGCCGCCCGCGGCGAACTCGCCTTCGGCACCGTCGACACGTGGCTGCTCTGGCAACTCACCGGCGGCCAGGTCCACGCCACCGACGTCTCCAACGCCTCCCGCACGCTCCTCCTCAACCTCCGCACCGGCGAGTGGGACGACGATCTCCTCCGCGTCCTGCGCATCCCGCGCGCCGTGTTGCCCGAGGTGCGCGCGAGCAGCGAGATCTACGGCCACGTCGAGACGATCCCCGCCCTGCGCGGCGTGCCCATCAGCGGCGTCGCCGGCGACCAGCAGGCCGCTCTCTTTGGCCAGGCGTGCTTTCACCCCGGCCTCGCGAAAAACACCTACGGCACCGGCTGCTTCCTGCTCCTGCACACGGGCGAAAAACCCGTCGTTTCGCAACACCAGCTCCTCACCACCATCGCGTGGCGCCTCGGCCCCGACCGCCCGCTCGAATACGCGCTCGAGGGCAGCGTGTTCGTCGGCGGCGCGGTCGTCCAATGGCTGCGCGATGGCCTCGGCCTCATCGCGCGCTCCGCCGATATCGAGACGCTCGCCGCCCGCGTGCCCGACAACGGCGGGGTTTATCTCGTCCCCGCTTTCACCGGGCTCGGCGCGCCGCACTGGGATCCCTCCGCGCGCGGCGCGATCGTCGGCCTCACGCGCGGCACCACCGCCGGACACCTCGCGCGCGCCGCCCTCGAAAGCATCGCCTATCAGAGCGCCGATCTCCTCGCCGCGATGGGGGCCGACGCGAAACTCACCCTGCGCGAACTCCGTGTCGACGGCGGCGCCACGGTCAATGCCGGGCTCATGCAATTCCAAAGCGACCTCCTGCGCGTCCCCGTCATCCGCCCGCGCACGACCGAAACGACCGCGCTCGGCGCCGCCTATCTCGCCGGCCTCGCCGTCGGCTTCTGGAAAAACCGCGACGAGATCGCCGCGCTCTGGCGCGTCGAAAAAACCTTCCGCCCTCGCGCCCCGCGCGCCGCGATGCAGAAACTCCACCGTGCGTGGCGCCGCGCCGTCACGCGGGCGAAGGCCTGGGTAGAGGTAGCGTGAGCCGCGCCGGTCCGGTGCGACCGCAGATTCGTCACTTCGCGTGTTGTGTCGCCAGCGCAAAGTCCTAGCGTTTGCCAACTCTGCCATGAAGTTCGCCCGCCTCGCCCTGCTGTCGCTCGTCCTCCCTTTCGCCGGTCCCATTGTCCTGTCCGCCCAGGCTCCGGCGAAAGCGCAGGCGGAGTCCGCCGAGGTCGTCTCGCTGCGCGCCAAGGCCGAACGCGGCAACGCCATCGCCCAATACAACCTCGGCCTCGCCTGCGCGCAGGGCCGCGGCACCGCGGTCGATCCGGCCGAGGCCTACGTCTGGCTCACGCTCGCCTCCGAAAGCGGCAGCACCGGCAAGGCGCTCGAAACGCTCCTCGGCACCATCAACCCCGACCAGTTCGCCGAGGGCCGCCGCCGCCTCGACGCCCTCCGCGCGACCAATCCCTATCTCAAGCCGCCCGCGCCCCGTGCCAGCCCGCCCGCCCGCCCCACCGGGGCGTCCGACCTGTCCACGTCGACCTCGCCGAAACCGGAACCGGCCCGCGGCCCAGCCGTCACCGACGCCGTCGTGCCGCGGACCGAAGAATCCAAAAATCTCTACGATCAACTCGCCAGCGTCTCCGCGGAGAAAAAACAACTCGCCGCCGATCTCGCCGCCGCTCGCCAGGAAACCGATCGCCTCCAATCCGACCTCGCCGCCCTCCGTCCGAAACCCGGCGCCGCCGCCCGCCCCGCCGCCGACACCTCCGCCGACCTCGCCCAAGCCAGGGCACGCGCCGACGAACTCGCCGCCACCCTCGCCACGGCCCGCCGCGATCTCGCCGCCGCACAGGCGAAAGTCGCCGACCTGACCGCCGACCTCGCCGCCAAATCCAGCACCGAAGCCACGCTCGCCAAGACCGAGGCCGCTCTCACCGCCCAAACCCGCGACCTCGCCGTCGCCCGCGCCGAGGGCGAAAAAAACCGCGTCGCGCTCGCCGCCGCGCAGGAAAAACTCGCCACTGCCGACGCCCGCAGCGCCGCTCTCGAGGCCGGCGCCGCCACCGCCGCCGATCTCTCCGCCAAAATCGCTGCCGTGACCGCCGACGCCGCGGCCAAAGCCGCCACGCAGGCCCGCGAAACCGCCGCGCTCCGCGAGCAAGTTCAGTCGCTCGAAACCGCCCGCGCCGCGCTTGCAGCCGAAAAATCCACCGCCGCCGAACAGCTCGCCAAAGCCACCGCAGACCGCGACGCCCTCGCCGCCCGCCTCGCGCAGGCCGAGCCCGCCGCCCGCGCCGCCACCGACACCGGCGCCAAGGCCGCGGCCCTCGCTGCCGATCTCGACACGACGCGCCGCGAGCTCACTACCACGCGCGAGAAACTTGCCGCCGCCGAAGCCGCCCGCACCGACCTCGAC
>Ga0265314_10006239_pt1 | contig 10586 bp, 10 predicted proteins | sample 4126metaG_FD_203106 | JGI IMG/M metagenome (GOLD analysis project Ga0265314, IMG submission 203106) | Rhizosphere microbial communities from Carex aquatilis grown in University of Washington, Seatle, WA, United States - 4-1-26 metaG | ecosystem: Host-associated > Plants > Roots > Rhizosphere >... | reverse complement strand
CGTCCTTGGTGAAGGCGACGATGGAAGGCGTGGTGCGCGCGCCCTCGGCGTTTTCCAGCACCTTGGGCTTATCCCCGTCCATGATGGCGACGCAGGAGTTGGTGGTGCCAAGGTCGATACCGATGATTTTGCTCATGTCTTTCATTTCCTTTTCTGTCGGCGATTTTAAGGGGTCTTTGTTAAAAAAAGCTCAACCCTTAATTCCCATATGCTTCATATACCGGGAAGCGCGTGAATTTGATAGGAAAATACACCGCTTTACCCCGGAAGTGAAGGGTTTTTCATGAGTTTGTACGGGCGGGACCCTGTTTTGGATGAGTCCAAAATGCGTTGACAGAATAATAAGTTATGGTAATATGATTGCGAATCATTACATACAGGCATGGTTAAAATGCAAAGACCAGATTACATCCCCCAAGACTATAAGCTTATCGAGGTCGTGGACGGCCTCGATGACTTCCACGCCGCGACTTTCGAGTCGGCCAACATGATCCTGGAGCCGGGCGCGGTCGTCCTGCGCGGGGATTTCGTCGCGCTGAGGGAATATATGCGCGAAGCGGCGTTCGGCGCGGGGTTCTATGAGGTTGACGAAGCCGAGTTCCGCGCCATGCGCAAACACATGCCGGACACACTGCTCGAACCGGCGGACTGCATACTGCGGGACTTCGCGGAACACGGCCCGTATTTCAATTCCCTCGCCCTGCGCACCGTTTCACCCCGGGGCTACGGGAAAAAAGAATTCTACACGTTTCATGTCGACGGCCCCGGTACCGATCCGGTCAGCGGCCGTCTCATGATTCCCTACACCGGCGGTGTGACGCAGGGTCTGCGCAACGACCAGGCCGTGCCGTGCGGACATCGCGCTTATATGCCCACGTCGGACGCGCAATCCTTCGCGCCCAGGCTCGGCGACCGCTGGCGTCAGGCGGGGGAAACAGAGCCGGCTGGAGACAGCGATGTGGCGACCGTGCCGGGATACATCCACCGCACCGACATGGACGGGCTCACGCATCTTGTCATGGTCGGCGACAATAAATATCGTTCCTCAAAACGCGCGGGGATCAGCCGATGAAGAAAAGCAAATTCATCCCCCAAGGCTACAAACGCATCCGCGTCGTGAAGACCGTGGATGAGGTTTCGACGAAGCCGATGGGCCATGGGATCAACTGCAACCTCCTGCCCGGCTGGCTCAAGGGCGACTTCAGGGCGGTTGCCCGGTACTACAAACCGATCATGGAGGAGCGCGCCTTCCGCGACGGCGTCGCCTCCAGTCTCGAGGTCAGCCCCGCGCAACTGCAACGCGCGAAGAAGAAAATGCCGGCACGGGCGCGCAAAGGGGCGGAGCGCATCCTGAAAGCCATGAAGCCGCTGCGCGCGCGCTGGGAAGAAGTGTCGCTGCGCGTCGTCGGCAACTATGCGCCGCAGCAGCAGGCCCACGGCAAGCATCAGGACAAGGAGACGCATATTTTCTCCAACATCTTCGGCGCGCGCACGCGCATCTGGCGCAACGACGGCCCGAAGGGAAAACCCATTTTCTTCCCGCAGGGATCGCTCTGGGAAGGCGCGGGCACGCAAGATCCCTCCCGCGTCGCCGCGCTGGAGCACGACGCCCCCGTCGTCCGCGCCCGCGACCTGCCGCGCCTCGGCGTCTACGCCTACGGGCGAAAACCGAAATAAAGGAGATAGATCGTGGGAATAATGGCAAGGGCCGGACGGTCCATGCAGCGCCAGATGGTGGTGCTGGATAAATACTGGGAAAAAGAGTTGGAAAAACCGCCCGGAGAAGAAAGCGACAAACAGCCTGTAAAGGGCCGTCTGGACTTCTTAATATATCTGTTGATCCCAATTCTTGTGGCCGAGACTCCTTTTCGCCTGTACTCTGCCAACAAAATGAGCGCCCGGAAATATCTTAAACCGGCCCTGAAAGACCCGCGCAGCGGCTGCACCCTGAAGGGCGACCCGCGCCTCGTGCGGCGGGCGTTTGAAATCCTGGACACGCATGAAAGCATCGTGCGGCAGGACCAGCACCTGTGCGGAGCGATGTCGGATGCGACAGCGCGCGCCGCGGCGGGCCAGCGCGAAGACCTGAAACGCCTGCTGCTGCGACTGGAGGCTTTCGACCCGAACGGACAGCCGCTGGCCGCATTTCCCCTCGAACGCCCCGTGATCAACGCGGAAGACAAGATAGAGCGCCTGCCGGTGGAATCATTGCCCGTCCTCGTCAGCGACATCGACGCGCTGGAGAGCCAGGGCTTGCTCCGCCCGCTCGACGCTCCCGCGCCCCACCGCTACGGCTTCGACGCGGACGTGGATGCGGTGGAGAATCTACAGCGGATATTCGACCGCCGTACGCGCGGATACGAACGTGAACTGAACCTGCCTCCCGCGCTGGACAGCAAGCTGCGGACGCGGGCCGACCGGGAAGCTAAACGCGCCTCCCATGTCCGCCTGCACGACGCCGTGACGGGCCAGCAAATTCTGGCCCATGAATTCACCCGCGTCGTGCGCGACAAGGACGGGCAGCGCCGCCGCCTGCTCGTCACGACGCTGGACGCCGCCGGCACGGAAGAGCTGGAAAAGCTGAAGGAAATACGCGCGGCGCTGAACCCGGACGCGGCGCTCGACGCGCGAATGAAGGCGCTGGAAGGAAAGCAGGGCAATTCATCTTCCGGCGGAAAAAAGCTCAGGCTCGTGAAATAAGTCAGACCTCCCGGTCCACGCGCGCCACGTTGGCCGCGTCGCCCTTGGCGACGCCGACGCGCGCGGGGCGCAGCAGGCGTTCGTGGATGATGTAGCCGGGCTCCACCACCTGGATCACCGTGCCGGGGGCGCTGCCGGGGGATTCGTTTTCGAAGATCACTTCATGCAGGTTCGCGTCGAATTTCTGGCCGATGGGGTCGATGCGCTTGATGCCGTTGCTCTCCATCACGCGCAGCAGCTCGCGCTCCGTCATCTCGACGCCGGCGTAGATGTTGCGCAGCTCCGGCGATTTCTCCCGCGCGTCCGGGGAAATGGCGCCGAGGGCGCGTCTCATATTATCCATCGCGGGCAAAAGGTCGCGCGCGAAGGACGAGACCGCGAACTTGGCCGTGTCCTGCCGCTCGCGCTCGCCGCGCTTGCGGACGTTGTCGGCCTCGGCCAGCGCGCGCAGCGCCCGGTCCGTCGCCTCGGCGAGCTTTTTTTCCAGCTCGGCGATTTTCAGGGACGTTGCGTCCGAAACGCCCTCGTTCTGCGGCGTGGGCGCGTTGTCTTCAACCGGTTCGTCTGCGGGATTGGGCTGGTTCATATTTTTCTTCCTCTGGTCCGCCTTAAGATGACCCTATTCGAGGGAATTTTCAAGCCTCAGTTCGCTCGTCATTCCGGCGAAAGCCGGAATCCCGTGACGCGTAAAGCTCTGCCAACCCCCAGGATTCCGGCTTTCGCCGGAATGACGCCATGTGTTTATTCCAGATGCTTCAGCCCTTCCAGCCCCGGCTGCGGGTGGGTGACGACGAAGGTGGGGATGCGTTCCAGGTAATCGCGGAAACGGCCCTTGGCGACGAAACTTTCGCGAAAACGCGATTGTTTAAAATAATCGCCCAGCTGCGGCACGATCCCGCCCGCGACGTAAATCCCGCCGCCCGCGCCCGTCGTCAGCGCAAGGTTTCCCGCGCAGACGCCGAGGAAATGGCACATCAGCTCCAGCGCCTCGGCGCTCGCCTTGCAGCTTCCCTGCAGGGCGGCCTCGGTGATGTCGGCGGGCTGCTTTTCGGGCAGGTCGAGGCCGTCCACGCCGACGATGGCGTCGTAGATGTTGACGAGCCCCTTGCCCGAAATCACCCGCTCGGCCGAAATATGGTGGTATTTCTGCTGCTTCAGGTATTCGAACAGCGCGAATTCGCGGGGGCCGGTCGCGGGCATGGTCACGTGGCCGCCTTCGGTCGCAATCGGCACCGGCTTCCCGTCCACGAACACCACCAGCCCCACGCCGAGCCCCGTGCCGGGCCCGATGATGCCGACAGGCATGCCCGCCAGCGCCTTGCCGCCGCCGGATTGATAATAATCGCCGGGCGCGAGATGCGGCACGCCGCAGGCGAGCGCCATGAAATCGTTGATGACGCGGAGATTCTTCAGGCCGATCTTCCGCGCCGTGTCCTTGATGGAAAAGGTCCAGGTGTGGTTCGTCATCTCCACGTGGTCCGTGCCGTCGAGCGGCGTCGCGATGGCAAACGCGCCCGAGTCCGGTTTTTCTTTCGTCTCCTTCAGGTAGGCGCGCGCGGCGTCGGCGAGGCTCTCGTGATCCGCGTTGGCCAGCGTGCGGATGCCGCGAATCTCGTCCCCCGCCGCGATGCCGAAGCGCACGTTCGTCCCGCCGATGTCGGCGATAAGTTTCGTCATGAGCGGCCTTTCCCTGGTCTTTTTTTCAGGTCTTCGCGCGACAGCCAGAAGACCTCCCCCGCGCTCATCTCCGTGTCCAGCCACAGGTACGGCAGATCGGGAGTCGATTTTTCCAGCGCCTTCCGCCCCGCGCCGATCTCGCACAGAATCGCCCCGCCCTTTTTCAAATGCGCGGGCGCCTTCTTTAATATCTTGCGCACGAGGTCCAGCCCGTCGGAACCCGGCCCCGCCAGCGCCAGGCGCGGCTCATGCCTGTATTCGCGCGGGAGTTTTTTCATGGAGGGCGGCGCAACGTAGGGCGGGTTGGTGATGATCAGGTCGTATGTCTTCCCCTTCACGGGCGCGAACAAATCCCCGCGCTTCAGGGTGATGCGTTTGGCAAACCCGCTTTCTTTTATATTGCGCGCCGCGACGTCCGCCGCGTCCTTCGACAGTTCCACCGCGTCGATCCTGGCGTTCGGAAAAGCATGCGCCGCGATCACCGCAAGGCAGCCCGAGCCCGTGCACAGGTCCAGCACGGATTTTATTTCATCGAAATCGTCGATCAGCGGAAATTCCCCCGCCAGCAGCTCCGCGATGAAAGAACGCGGAATGATGACCCGTTCATCAACATAAAACGGTATGCCCTGCAGGTAGCTCTTGTTCAGAAGATAAGCCGCGGGCCTGCGCGTTTTAATCCGCGCCTCCACCAGCGATTCGATCTTCCTCTCCTGCGCCGGGTTCAGCTTCTTCTTCAGGAACCGCGCGGCGTGCGGCAGGCCCAGCGCCTCGAACACGATGAAGGCCGCCTCTTCGCCTGCGTCCAGCGCGCCGTGGCCGTAGACCAGCTTCGCCGCCCGAAAACGCCGCGCAACCGCGCGGGTGATGTCCTGTACCGTCTTTGACATGGCCCTTTTATATGGCCATCCCGTACATAATGCAACAAAGGGCGCGGAACCCCACTTCCCCTTTCCTGAATACTTGTCTATCCTGTCTGCCATGAACCAGCTTGCCTCCCATCCCGTTCCCGGCCTGAAAGGCGTCGCCCGCGTGCCCGGGGACAAGTCTATTTCGCACCGTTCCCTGATGTTCGGCGCGATCGCCGACGGCGAGACTCAAATTTCAGGCCTGCTGGAAGGCGAGGACGTGCTGCGCACCGCGCGCGCGCTCGTCTCCATGGGCGCGATCATCACGCCGCCGGATGCGCCCGGCGGCGTCTGGCGCGCCGAGGGGCCGAAGAAGGACATGGGCGGCAAGGCGTCGCTGCGCTCCCCGCGCAACCTGCTCAACCTGGGCAACAGCGGCACCTCGGCAAGGCTGCTGATGGGCCTCGTCTCCGGATATGACGTCGAGGCGGTGTTCATGGGCGACGCGTCGCTCACCAAGCGCCCCATGGGCCGCGTCATCAAGCCCCTGTCGCAGATGGGCGCGCAGTTCGAGGCGACGTCGGGCGACAGGCTGCCGCTGAAGGTCATGGGGTCTTCGGCCCTGCGCTCCATCCGTTACATCCTGCCCGTTGCCTCCGCGCAAGTGAAGTCCGCCGTTCTGCTCGCGGGCCTGCACGCGCAGGGCAGCACCGTCGTCATCGAGCCCACCCCCACGCGCGACCATTCGGAACGCATGCTGCGGTTCTTCGGCGCGAAGGTGGACTCCTCGGCCCAGGCCGACGGCTCCGTCATCGTGACGATCGAGGGGCGGCCGAAACTCGCGGGCCGGAACATCACCGTGCCCTCGGACCCCAGCTCCTGCGCGTTCCTCGTCGTCGCCGCCCTGATCACCAAGGATTCCGAAGTGCTGATCCCCAACGTCCTCGTCAACCCCCTGCGCACCGGCCTGTACGACACGCTGGTCGAGATGGGAGCAAGCATCGCGTTCGAAAACGCGCGCGAGAAATCCGGCGAGCCGGTGGCCGACCTGCGCGTGAAATCCAGCGCCCTGAAGGGCGTGACCGTGCCGCCCGCCCGCGTCGCCTCCATGATCGACGAATTCCCCATCCTCTCCGTCGCGGCGTCCTTCGCGGAAGGAAAAACCGTCATGACCGATCTCGCCGAACTGCGCGTCAAGGAAAGCGACCGCCTCGCCGTGATGGCCGAAGGGCTCGCCGCCGCCGGCGTGAAGCTGCAGATGGGCGAGGACAGCCTTGTCGTTGAAGGGACCGGCGCTCCGCCCAAAGGCGGCTGCGGCGTCAGGACCCACCTCGACCACCGCATCGCCATGAGCTTTCTTGTCATGGGCATGGGGGCGAAGGAACCCGTCTCCATCGACGATTCCGAAACCATGAACACCAGCTTCCCCGGCTTCGCCGCCCTGCTCAACGGCCTTGGCGCGAAAATAGAGACGCCCGCCGCATGAGCAGGACAAAAAAAATCTTCCTGCTTCTCCCCCTCCTGCTCGGCGCGTGCGAGAGCATGCCGCACATGGACGTCTTCGGGCCGAAATACGAGCCCATCACCTACGAAGTCGCCCGCATGGCCGCCCCGCAGGCGCCCAACGCGGCCCCGCCCGTCTATTGCCGCGCGTCCAAGGGCAGCGCCCGCTTCGACGGCGCGTGGAAGGATTTCGCGACGGCCGACTTCACCGTCGTGCCCGCCGCCCGCGCGCCCGTGAATCTTTCGCCCCTGAAGGGCGCGGGCGCCCTGAACCTCGAAGCCTACTTCGACGACGACGGCCAGAAGATCATCTTCTGCCCCGTGATGGACGGCCCGCCGGAAAAGAAAATCCCCTGCTCCAGCATCTACGCCCTCGAAGATGATTTGCAGGACGGCATCAAGCGCACCTTCGACATCCCCGACGCGGTGCAGGGCGGCGCGATTTCGTGCGCGTACGACGCGGGCAAGCTCAAGAAATAAGAACGGGCTTTCCGTTCAGAAGCCGGGCGCGACCCCGGCGGGCGGGCGCGGAGGGAGAGGCGGCGCGCCGTTGTTCCGGCGCATGAATTCCCACTGCCCATCCATCACCTTCAGGACCGCGAGGTTCTGCGGGCTGAAACGCCCGATATAGTATGGATCGTCCGGATGGCGAAAGCCGGGCAGCATGAGGTAATTGACGCCGCCGCGCGCCGCGCCGATTTTCAGGACGTCTTCGATCATGAGATGCATGCGCGGCGGCGCGTCCGCGGGGTTTTCCGAGAGCCTGCCCGCATAAACAGCGTATTTTTGAATCGCGCCTGCGTCATAGGCGTCAAGCATGCCCTGGTTTTCGAACCAGGCGTCGAACACGCGCCGCTCCAGCCGCCCGTCGGTGAGCGAGGCGGAATCTTCGGCATAGGACTGCCGCGCGACGGCGAGCAGGGCCGGCATGGTGATCTGGTCCTCCGCGCCCTCGAAGGAGAAGCTTTCGCCCGCAAGCTCCCTTTTGAAAAGCCGCACGGCCTCCGCTGTGAAACCGGCGGCCTCCTTGAAGCGAGTCAGCCGTACATTGTCTACGGGCGATATGTATTTGTCAGGCGGAAGGAAGGCATGCAGGCCGTCCTGCAGCCAGTGCTCCTCCTCATGAAGCGTGAAGCGAGCAAGCGTGGCGTCTTTTTTCTTCGGGTTGAGCCGGATGACGGGCGCGTCGACGTCGGGGTTGACCTGCACCCGGCCGACGATCATCGGGGACGCGTATTGCGCGTCGGACGTCTCGGGCATGTTGGGCATGAAGCAAACCTGAAGCCTGCTTTGCTGCATCCGGACGCACATGTCCCACCCTTCCTTGCCCGCGCAGGCATCCGCCAGAATGCGCCGCAGTCTTTTGTCCAGCTCCGGCGAATGCAGCGCGCCCTTCTCGCCACAGGGAAAGTCGATATTCCACGCCGGGACGGACGGCGCGGACGGAGCCGGAGCAGGCCGGTCCCGCCGGTCAAGCAGGGACAGCGCGAACACGGCGGCCAGCAACAGGGGCCTGGGAATGAGTTTTTTCATGGGATGATTTTTATATGAAAATCAGTAATCCGTCAAATGATAAATTATCGTTTATTTACAGCATGATAAAGAAAAAGCCGCCCGTTTGACGGGGCGGCTTTTCTTTGAGGCAGGGGCGAAAGATTACTCTTCCGATCCTTCCTTCTTGGTTTTTTTCGGCTTTGCGTCTTTCTTCTGCTGCAACGCCGCGCCGAGGATGTCGCCGAGCGAAGCGCCCGAGTCCGAAGACCCGTATTCCGCCATCGCCTGCTTGTCTTCCTCTATTTCTCTGGCCTTGATCGAGAGTTCCAGCTTGCGCGAGCCGCGGTCGATCTTGATGACCTTGGCGTCGACCTTCTCGCCGACGGCGAAGCGGTCGCCGCGCTGCTCGGAGCGTTCGCGGGAGAGATCACCCTTGCGGATGAAGCCCGTGAGCGCGCCGACGGAGACGTCGATGCCCTTGTCGCTGACGGCCGTGACCGTGCAGGTGACCACCGCGCCCTTGGAGACGCCGCCGAGCGAGTCTTCAAACGGATCGCTGTCGAGCTGCTTGATGCCGAGCGAAACGCGTTCCTTGTCCGCGTCGACTTCGAGGATCTTCACTTTAACAGTGTCGCCCTTCTTGTACTTCTTCAGGGCTTCCTCGCCGGCTTCGCTCCAGGAAATGTCGGAGAGATGCACCATGCCGTCGATCTGCTCGTCGATGCCGACGAACAGGCCGAATTCGGTGATGTTGCGGATCTCGCCCTCGATCACATCGCCCGCCTTGCGCGAAGCGCTCAGGTTCTGCCACGGGTTCGCCGTGCATTGCTTGAGGCCCAGCGAAATGCGGCGCTTGACCATGTCGACGTCGAGCACCTTGACTTCCACTTCCTGGCTGGTCGAGACGATCTTGCCGGGGTGGACGTTTTTCTTGGTCCAGGACATTTCGGACACGTGGACGAGGCCTTCGACGCCGTCGCCGAGTTCAATGAACGCGCCGTAGTCGGCGATGTTCGTGACGCGGCCCTTGTACTTCTCGCCGATCTTGAACTTCTCGACGACGCTCTGCCACGGATCGCCTTCCATCTGCTTCATGCCGAGCGAGATGCGCTGCGACTCTTCATTGAAGCGGATGATCTTGACGTTCACGGTTTGACCGACCGCCAGCACTTCCGACGGGTGGTTGATGCGTTTCCACGAGATATCCGTCACGTGCAGCAGACCGTCGACGCCGCCGAGGTCGATGAACGCGCCGTAATCCGTGATGTTTTTCACAACGCCCTGCAGTTCCTGGCCTTCTTTCAGGTTCGAAACCAGTTCCGTGCGGGCTTCCGCGCGGGACTCTTCGAGGACGGCGCGGCGCGAAACGACGATGTTGCCGCGCGCGCGGTCCATTTTCAGGATCATGAAAGGCTGGGGTGTGCCGAACAGCGGGCTGACATCGCGCACGGGGCGGATGTCGACTTGGGAACCCGGGAGGAACGCGACCGCGCCGGTGAGGTCGACCGTGAAGCCGCCCTTGACGCGCCCGAAGATGATGCCGGTGACGCGCTCGTTCGCCTTGTGCTGCTTTTCCAGCAGGACCCAGGATTCTTCGCGCTTGGCTTTTTCGCGGCTGAGGCCCGCTTCGCCGTCCTTGTTCTCAAGACGCTCAACGAACACTTCGACCTTGTCGCCGATTTTCAGCTCGGCCTTGCCGCTTGCTCCCGCGAATTCGCGCAAGGGGATGCGGCCTTCGGATTTCAGGCCGACGTCGATGGTGACGCATTCGGAATCGAGCCCGATGATCGTGCCTTCGACGACGGAGCCGACGAAGGACTTGACGGAGCCGAAGCTCTCATCGAGCATCGTCGCGAAGCTCTCTTTTTCGCCGGTGATTTCCTTGACTGTGAGGGGATTGATATTGGTGGCGGGTATCTTGGCTGCTTTTGCCATGGTGGTGGTGTCTCTCTTTCGAATCGGATACGCCAAAAGAGCTGCCCAAACGGCGCCCGCGCTCTTTTGTCGCTGGGGTTTTATGTAGGGGTTTTAAGGGAAAGAGTCAATCAAACTCGGGGGTTTTTAATGTACTTGCGCATATACATTAAACTATGTTATACTAAAATATAACACGGAGGTTACGATGCATCTGGCAAATTTGAGAACGGTCGGCGGGTCGATCATGGTCGCCATCCCGAAATCCATTCTGGACATGCTGGGCCTGCGCGCCGACACCAAAGTCGGCCTGACCGTCGATCATGGCAAGCTGGTGATCGAGCCGAGCCCCCGTCCGTCCTACACGCTCGCCGAGCTTCTGGCGCAGTGCAACCCGAAAGCGCCTCTTTCGGCGGAAGACAAAGAATGGCTAAACACGGCGCCCGCGGGAAG
>Ga0265314_10006238_pt1 | contig 10586 bp, 8 predicted proteins | sample 4126metaG_FD_203106 | JGI IMG/M metagenome (GOLD analysis project Ga0265314, IMG submission 203106) | Rhizosphere microbial communities from Carex aquatilis grown in University of Washington, Seatle, WA, United States - 4-1-26 metaG | ecosystem: Host-associated > Plants > Roots > Rhizosphere >... | reverse complement strand
CAAAGGCCCGGATTTCCCGACGGGTTGCATGGTGTGCGGGCTGGAAGTCATCAAGGAATATTTCACGACCGGCCGCGGCAGCATCAAGGTCCGTGGCAAGGTGGGCATCGAGCAACTCAAGGGCGGACGCGAGCAAATTGTCATCACGGAAATCCCCTACAACGTCAATCGCGCGGTGCTCGTCGAACGCGTGGCCGAACTCGTGAATGAGAAAACCGTGGGCTTCACCGACATCACCGCCATCCGCGATGAATCGGACGAAAACACGCGCGTCGTGGTCGAACTCAAACGCGATGCGATTCCGAAGGTCGTCATCAACAATCTCTACAAGCAGACCGCGCTGGAAACGAGTTTTGCGGTCAACATGCTGGCCATCGACCATGGCCGGCCGAAAACGCTGGGGCTCAAGGAACTCATCAATTGCTACATTGAGCACCGGCGCGAAGTCATTTTGCGCCGCACACGGTTTCAGCTGCAAAAGGCCGAGGAACGCGCGGAAATCCTGGAAGGTTATCTTTGCGCACTGGCCAACCTTGACGAATTCATCCGCATCATCCGCGGCAGCAAAAACCGCGATGAGGCCCGCATCAAGCTGCTCGCGTTCGAGTGGACGCAAAAGCAGGTCGAACGCTGGGGCATTTTGATCCGGAACGAGGAACGCCTGACCAAGGGCCGTTACGCGCTGACGGAACGGCAGGTGGACGCCATCCTGGAATTGCGCCTGTACCAGTTGACCGGACTGGAAATTGACAAGGTGGAGGGCGAATACAAGGAACTGCTCGAGCGCATCAAGGATTTGATGGACATCCTGGCGAAGGAAGCGCGCGTGCTTTCGATCATCAAGGCCGAGTTGAAGGTCATCAAGGAAAAATACGCCACCCCCCGCCTGACCGACCTCGTGCCGGATGAAGGCGAAATCAACATCGAAGACCTCATTGCCAACGAAGGCGTCATCATCACGCTCACGCACAATGGCCTCATCAAACGCACGAACGTCAGTTCGTATCGCGCCCAGCGGCGCGGCGGCAAGGGCGTCATCGGCATGACGACGCGGGAAAGCGCCACCGACGAGGACAAGGATTTCATCGAACATCTGTTCACCGCGAGCACGCACGATTACCTGATGTTCTTCACGAACACCGGCCGGGTTTATGTCGAGCGCGTGCATGAAATTCCCGACATGGGCCGGGCCGCCAAGGGCCGGAGTATTGCCAACCTGCTGGAGTTGAAGGCGGGCGAGACCATCGCGGCCTTGATCCGGGTGTTGTCCAAGACCAACGCGAACAAGGAAGATGTGACGTGGGAACAGCCGGGCTTTGTGCTCTTCGCCACCAAACAGGGCACGGTCAAGAAAACCGAGCTCAAGGATTTCGGCAACGTCCGCAAAGGCGGCATCATTGCCATCGGCATTGATCCCGGCGACACGTTGATTGACGTGAAACTCACGACCGGCCAGAGCGAGGTGGTATTGATCACGCATGACGGCATGAGCATCCGGTTCAACGAAGAAGACGCCCGCCCGATGGGCCGGCCCGCTGGCGGCGTGCGCGGCATTAATTTGTCAAAGGGCGACGAGGTCGTCGCGCTGGCCATTGTTGTGCCGGATGCCAAGTTGCTGGTCGCCGGCGAACACGGCATCGGCAAACGCACGGATTTCGAGGAATACCGCCAGCAATCCCGCGGCGGCAAGGGCATCATCACGATGAAGACCACTGACAAAACCGGTGGCGTGGTGGGCGCGTTGACCGTGCGCGACAACGACGAAATCATGCTCATCACCTTCAAAGGCCAGATGGTTCGCATTTCCGTCAACGGCATCCGCGAGGCCGGCCGCAACACGCAGGGCGTCAAATTGGTCGGCCTGGACCCCGGCGACAAACTGCAAGCCATTGCGCAGGTCATTGGCGAGGACCAGGAAGACGCTGCCAGTGAAGCCGGCCTGGAAAAATAATTTTCCCTCGAACCGCGCTTGCCAGTTGGCGGCCTTGAGTTAGACTGTCCCCTCCGATTTGATTCGGAGGTTGCAAGAAGACAGGTTACCAGCAGATGTATCTTCTGCCGATCGGTTCCTCGTTCGACTTAATTGTCGGCAAGAAGAACAATGAAAAAACAGATCCTGATGACATGGGTTCTGGCCGTTTTGGCAATGCAGGGTCGCGCCAGCAACCCAGACCCGGCCGCAGTCGTACCCGGCAATGGTCCGGCCGAGTATAACAACAACGCCCTGTCATTATTGGCCACGGCGACCAGCGATAATCACGCCACCCAGGGCACCATTGCCAGCGCCGCAGTCATAGCCACCATCAAGACCAACCAGCCGGTCTGGGAGAGTCGCATTGCCCTCGGCCTTACCGCGACGGCGGGCAACAGCGACAGCGCGCTGGCCACGGGCAATTTCCAGACGCACAAAAAGACGCCGTGGGACGAGTGGGCAATGGGCCTGGAGGGGACCTATGGTGAAGTAAGCTCGGTCAAAAACAACGAAATCCTGCATGGTTTTGTCCAATACAATCACCTCTTCAGCAATCGCTGGTACGGCTACGCGCGCACCGACGCGTTGCATGATGGGATTGCGGGCGTGACGTACCGCTTCACGTTCAGCCCCGGCGCCGGCTATTACTTCATCAAAGACCAGGAAACGTCGCTGGCGGGTGAATCTGGCCCGGCCATCCTGTATGAAAAGCTGGACGACGCATACCACATGTATCCTACGCTGCGCCTGGCCGAGCGCTTTGAGCATAAATTCGACGGGCACGCGCGCCTCTGGCAAAACGTGGAGTTTTTGCCTCCGTTCACGAGCCCGCGGGATTTTCTCGTCAACGCAGAAATCGGTGTGGAAACCCCGCTCACCAAATACTTCAGCCTGCAAACCTATGTGCAGGATAATTATGCCAACCATCCGGCGCCGGGACTCAAGGCCAACGACGTGAAACTGGTCAGCGCCCTGGCCATCAAATTTTAAGGCGCGATTCGGTCCAGCTTCCACGAACCCTCGGGCTGCCGGGTGTAGCGAAAACGGTCGTGCAAGCGGCTGGGCCGGCCCTGCCAGAATTCAATCCAGTCCGGTTTCAAAACAAAACCACCCCAGTTCGGCGGCAACGGCACGTCCGCGCCGGAAAATCGCGTCGCCGTCTCGTCCCACTTCTTTTCCAGCGCGGTGCGGTCGGCCACCACGTCAAATTGATTCGACGCCCACGCGGCCAGCCGGCTGCCTCGCGGCCGGCTCTTGAAATACGCCTCCGATGCCTCACGCGGCAATTTGTCTACCGTGCCCCCGACGCAAACCTGCCGTTCCGAATCCGCCCAATAAAACGTCAGCGCCGCGTGGGGATTGCCGGCCAGTTCGCGGCCTTTGCGGCTGTCGTGATTCGTAAAGAACACGAAGCCGCGCTCGTCCACGCCCTTGAGCAACACCGTGCGCGCCGAAGGCCGGCCCGCCGCGTCCACCGTGGCCAGCATCATCGCGGTCGGGTCCACGGGAGCATGGCCGAGGATGGCGTGCCAGAGTTTGAAAAGGGCGATGCCGATTTTGCGTCCGCGGCCGCCGGATGATTCGCCCGCCGCCGCCGCAAACCATTTCTGGAATTGCGCCACGGGATTCGCGTCCAGATCCGCGCGCCGCAAGCTGCCCTGCGAGTATTCCCGTCTGATGTCCGCCATCGCCATAGCCGCGGAATTTACAACGCCGGCTAAAATTCAGCGACTCCTTTTTGGCCGGGAAATTTGCACCGCCGGGCGCGGCCGGATTTATCCGGCGTTTTCCACCGGCGTCGCCGAGATCTCCAGCATCCGTTCAATCGGCAACCGGGCGCGCTTCAGAATTTCCGCCGGCAACTCGACGCGCGGTGCCAGCCGCTTCATGCAATCCCTCACCTTTTCCAGCGTGTTCATTTTCATATACTTGCACTCGCTGCAACGGCAATGGTCCGCTGGCAGCCGCATCACGTCAAACACCGGCGCGCACAGAAATTCCTTGCCCGGACATTCCTTTTGCATCCGATGAATGATGCCGGATTCCGTTACGACGACGAACCGTTTGGCCGGACTCGTTTTGCACCAGGAAATCATTCGCTCCGTCGAGCAGACGGCGTCAGCCAGATCGCGCACCTCGCGCAAACTTTCCGGGTGGACCACGACCTTGGCATCCGGAAATTGGGCGCGCAATTTCAACACCTGCTCGCGCCGGAATTCGACGTGCGCGTAACAATTACCCTGCCACAACGTCATCGGGCGGCCGGTCTGTTCCCGCACCCATTGGCCAAGGTTTTCATCCGGGACAAATAAAATATCTTTGTCCTTGGGCGCGGCCTGGACAATTTTCACCGCGTTGCCGCTGGTGCAGATAACATCAGTTAAAGCCTTCACCGCGGCGCTGCAATTGATGTAGGCAATCGTCCAGAAATTCGGATTGGTCTTCTGCAGCGCGGCGAGCCGGTCGGCGGGACAGCTCTCCTCCAACGAACAGCCCGCGTCCTTGTCCGGTAGCACGACGATTTTGGCCGGGTTCAAAATTCTTGCCGTCTCGGCCATGAAATGCACGCCGCAGAACACGATCACATCCGCGCTGGTTTTGGCCGCCTGTTGCGACAGGCCGAGCGAATCGCCGACGTAATCCGCCACGTCCTGGATTTCCGGCACCTGATAATTGTGGGCAAGGATGACGGCGTTAAGCTGCTTTTTAAGCGCAAAAATCTCCTTCGCCAGCGGTTCAAAGCGGGCGGGTGACATTGCCGGGCGGACTTGCAGGTCGTCCCTTGCCAAAGTAGGGCTGTCAGCAACATCAATCATGGGAAGAAGTTACCGCCAACCTTCCACACCGTCAATTGACGACCCGTTCAATCAGGTGTGGAGCGATCCGGCTTCCCGCCATTCGTCGAGCCGGGTTCGGGCCAGTTGGATTTGTTCCGGACGGAAGGCGGCATTGGCCTCGATCTGTTGAATGATTTTTTCGGCCCGCTTCACATTGCCGCAATGTTGGCCGTGCGTCTCGGCCAGCTTCAGCCACGAATCGAAATCCTGCGGTCGGTCCTTGATTTTTTGTTCCAGCAGTTCGATGGCAGTACCGAAGTACCGGTGGGCCACCAGCTCATCAATGGATTCAGGTTGAACTTCGGCAACCGTTTTTATCGACGTGGGGTTGCACCATTCAGCGATGGAACGGCGGGCAAATTCGATGGGCGCGGCCGGGACATGGGACTGCTTTTCGAGAGCTCGGAGCACCTCACCAGCCTTGTCGCTGCGACGCAGACCCTGGGCATAAAGCCGCATCAACAGGAGCGCCGCGTCCACATTGGAGGGATTTTCCACCAGCAGCGATTGGAGCAAGCTTTCGGCTTCATGCAACTTTCCTTGCGATCGCAGGCGGTCCGCTTCCGCCAATGGCCGGGTCTTTTTAACATTGTCCGGTTTTACGCCGAGACGTTCCAACATGGTGTCCAGCGCCAGAACACTGACGCCTCCAGATTCCTTGAGCCTTTGGCACAACCCAATGGCTTCCGCCTTCCGGCCCTGCTGGATCAGGCTGGCGATCGAATCCAAATCACGGCGGCTGGCGTGGGGATCAAACTCCCGATGGTCTCCGGGATCAATCAACCAATGAAACCCGTGGGCCACCATCTCACTGAGGCAGCCACACCAGATTGCAACCAGCGGCAGCATAATGAACAAATACATGATTCCGCTTCCCGAATCATTGTAACGCCAGTATCGCCACAAATTCCAAAAACCCCATTCCACCAGGAACAGGGTCAGGCCGCAGCGGATGGCCCGGCGAATATAATCTGTCCGGTCATTTTCGCCCGTCAATTTTGAGTCGTATCCACTCAACCACCAGGACGCCAGCGTGGCGAAGGCCAGCACCGCAAAGTTGGTAAGGAGAAAGCGCATGACGCGTGTCGTTGACGGAAAACCTGGCAATCTAAAGCATAACACCTTCAATCTGCCAAAAACCGGCGTTCTTCAATCGTGAGAACTTTCCATTCTCCTGCAGCAAGTGTGCCAAGTTTCAACCCGCCGATCCGCACGCGCAGCAGGCGCAATGTGGGATGGCCGATGACAGCGGTCATGCGCCGGACCTGGCGGTTTTTGCCTTCAATCAGTTCCAGGCCAATCCAGCAATCCGGCACGTACTTGCGGAAACGGATCGGCGGATGACGCGGGGGGACCATTGGCGTAGCGGCGTCTCGGCAGAGCGCCGCTAACTGTCCTTCCGAAGAAACGGCGGCGCTCTGCCGAGACGCCGCCACGGGTATGGAAATTACCTCCGGTTGCGGCTCCAGAATCCAGGCACGACATGGGAGGGTTTTCCGGCCCTGAACCACCACACCCCGCTCCAATTTTTTCAATGCCGCCGGCGTCGGGATGCGTTCCACCTGTGCCCAATACTCGCGCTCGTGGGCATGTCTGGGATGCAGCAGGCGTTCGTTCCATTCCGGCTCATCGCTCAACAGCAACAGGCCCTCGGAATCCGCGTCGAGCCGGCCGATCGGATAAACGTCTTGGGGGAAACCGAATGCCGCCAGCGGGCGGTTGGCCGAGCCGTCGCCGGTGAATTGCGACAGCACGCCGTACGGTTTGTGGAAGGCGATTAACATGGCGGGCAGATTTTTAAACCACTAAGAACGCAAAGAACACAAAGAACTCTTTCCCCAAATTAAACCGCGGATTACGCGGAAAGGCATGGGTGGAAATTTTATCCGTGAAATCCGTGAAATCCGTGGTTAAAATTCCCCGCGTGATTCGCAACATCATCTTCGACTGGTCGGGCACGCTCGTGGACGATCTGCCCGCCGTCTGGAAGGCGACCAACTTTGTGCTCCACCAGGCTGACCGCCCCGAAATGTCGCTGGAGGAGTTTCGCGCGGAATTTTCCCTGCCGTTCACGAATTTTTATCAGCGCCACACACCGCACGTGCCGCTGCCGCAACTGGAAGACTGGTTCCACAGCCATTACCGTCAGATTCAGGATTCCGTGCTGGAACTGCCGTACGCGCGTGATTTCCTTGAATTTTGCCGCGCCCGCCACCTGCGCACGTTCGTCCTGAGCACCATCCACCGCGACCATTTTTTGATCCAAAGCCGCGTGACCGGCTTCGACGCCTTTCTCGACCGGCCCTACACCGACATTTTGGACAAGCGAACCAAAATCCACGAAATTCTCGCCGAAAACCGGCTGGTCCCGGACGAAACCCTGTTCATCGGCGACATGCAACACGACATGGAAACCGCCAAACACGGCGGCATTCATTCCTGCGCCGTGCTGACCGGCTACAACACGCTGGAGCAATTGCGTGAAATGACACCGGACCTGATTGTCGAACATCTCGGCGAATTGCGCCGGGTTTTGGAACAGAACGATTTGCGCCTGAAGCCGGAGACGGAAAAGTTCGAGGAAGTTCATCCGCCACTGGCCACCGTGGGCGCCCTCATTTTCAACGACGCGGGTTTGGTGTTGATGATCCGCACGCATAAATGGTCGAATCTTTGGGGCATTCCCGGCGGCAAAATCAAATGGGGCGAACCGTCCGTGGACGCGCTTCGCCGCGAGATCAAGGAGGAAACCGGACTCGACGTGAGCAACATCGCATTCGTGCTCGTGCAGGATTGCATCCACTCCCGGGAATTTTATCGCGACGCGCATTTTGTGCTGCTGAACTACACCTGCCGTTGCGCCGGCAAACCGCACGTGACCCTCAATGACGAGGCGCGCGAATCCCGCTGGGTCAGCACCGCCGGGGCCTTGGAGCTGCCGCTGAACACACCCACGCGCATCCTGCTGGAAGCAGTGATGAAATGAACTCCCAAATCTCCATCGTTGACCTGGAAGTCTTTTACCACGTCGGCGTGCCCGAGGCGGAACGCGTCAAACCGCAACGCCTGTTGCTGACGGTGGAGCTGGACTTCGATTTTTCGACGGCGGCGGGGAGCGATGACCTCCGCGACACGGTTGATTATTTTGCCATCAGCCAGCGGCTCTTAAAATTCGGTGACGGGCGCGGGTGGAAGCTGATCGAGAAACTGGCCGCCGACATCGCCGACATGGTTCTGGCCGAATTCAAACCAGCCGGCGTCACGGTCGAGGTCAAAAAATTCCCAGTTCCGCAGGCGCGGCATGTTTCGGTTAAACTCTCCAAACCGTAGGACAGGCGTCGCGCCTGTCTCAATCTTCTTTCAAATCAGAGACGGGCGCGACGCCCGTCCTACGCTTAAACTCGAATATCTGTCCGTCCATGGTCCGCAACTCCCAATCGTCCGGTCGCGTAAGAATGGTTACCGCCCCGGCCGTACGCGTGTAAATCACCGGCACGTTTCGTTCCGCCAGGCGCTCCTTTAATTCAGAACCGGCGCGCCGGGTCGCGGGAAACTCCGAGTCCGCAATCACAATGACCCTGGGCTGAATCGCCGCGAGCAGCGCGTCACCCAGCGGTTCGCCTGCGTCCGGCAGGCCGGCAATCACAATGTCCGCGCGCAAATCGTTGGTGCGGGCGAGCAAGGCGCTTTGACCCTCCTGTCCCAGGTCGGACAGCAGCAGGATGCGCGCGCCGGAATAATCACCGCGCAACACCAGCGCGTCGTCGTCCGCGCGCGGGAAATCATTTCCGGCCCCGGGATGCAACACCTGCCAGCAACCCGTGACCGCGCCGCCATCGAGAATTTTGTGCCGGGTCGGCGCCGTTTCAAAGCCCGCGACGATCTCACGGTAAGCCGCCGAGCGAAACTTGACGCGGCTGGTCCAAAGTTCGCCGACACCGAAAAGCTGGTCGAGCGACTCAGCGCCGCCAACATTTTTCAAATCACCGTGCGTCAGCACGAGCTGTCGAACCTGATTCACGCCCTGGCCGCGAAGAAATGGCTTGAGCGTGAAACCGACGGCGCGGTCGTTGCCACAATCCACCAGCCAGTCGTTTGCGCGGCCCGGCGCATCCACGAACACCGAGTGACCGCCGTTGAGCGGCAGGACCGTCAGCTTGATTTCATCGTGCATGGTCTGCCACTGCCAGGCATAACCGACGATGACGAGCGCCAGCGCCGCCGCGCTCCAGAATCTTCGTCTGGGCGCCCAGCACCAGCCGCTCAAAAGGCCGACGAGCGCGGCGTAATAAATTCCGATATCCAACCACGACGGTTCGGGGACGTAGCAGAAGGCGCCGGGAATTTTGGTGGAGACGTCACTGACCCAGGTCATCGCAACCATGAAAAACCAGGCGCTGTGGTTGAACAATACCGTCGCCCACGGCAGCCAGGCGCCGCTGAGGAGCGCGCCGAGATTGCTCATCAGCGCCAGCGTGCCGAGCGGCACGGCGGCGATGTTGGCGGCCGTCGAAACCGGGCTGAACAGGTGAAAGTATTTTGCCGCCAGCGGGATGGAACCAGCCCACGCGGCGAACGACAGCGCACAATAACGTCCCAGCATCCGCAAGGTGTCCGTGAGCGCGCGCCGCCAGCGCGGCAGCAATTCCGCCGGCAGGAGCGGATCGTGCCGCAACACCCGGTCCACCAGCCGGTTCAGCGGTGGCAGCATCAGGGCGATGATGAGCACGACAAAAAACGAAAGCTGGAAGCTGGCTTCGAACAGCTGGCGCGGGTCCCACAACAGAATGAGAAACGCGGCGGCGGCGAGCGAATTAATGGTGTCACCCGGTCGTTTCAACGCCCAACCGCCGAGGACGATGGTCATCATCACCGAGGCGCGAATGGCGGAGGATTCCCAGCCGGTGGCGGCGGTGTAAAACCAGATGAGCGGGATGGCCACGACGCCGCACCAGCCGCGCGAAACCTGCAGCACGCGGAGCAACGCCACGAGCATCCCGGAAATCAGCGCGATCCGCAGCCCGTCAATGGCAAACAGGTGCATGGTGCCGGCGCGCAGGAACGGTTCGCTGATGTCGTCGGTGAATGCCGTCCGCCAGCCGAGCGTCATCGCCCACAGCAACCGCAGCGGTTCGTCCTCCACCGGCAGCCCCAGCGCCAGGGTCTGTTTCGACCAGTTCAAAAACCGGTCGGTCAAGGGCGGATTCGCCAGCGACGGCGCCCGCAGCCGCCAGTCATTCGTGGAACCGGTTTTGAGCTGGTAATAAATCCCGCGAGTTTCGAGATAGTTGCGATAATCAAACAGTCCTTCGGCCAGCGGCGTCGGTGGGCGGGCGATGACGCCGGTGATTTCCACCGGCTGGCCGGCAAAAAAACGGGCGGGCAGCGTGCCGGGCGTGGCCACCATGATTTTGCCGGTGGCCGGCTGCCAGTTTTCTCCCCGGGCCAATTCAGCGATCCGGACCTGGGCGAGCGAGTGTTCCAGTTCCTGGTCCTCGCGTTCGACAATTTTGACATGCGGCGTCTCCACCAAAGTTCCACGCACGGTGACCAGGGTGGCTTCGTTGCCGAGCAAGGGGCGCAAGTCTTGCGGCGAAATGACGGCGGTGCGGGTGGCCAGGTTCGTCCAACCCACCAGCGCCAGGAGCGGCCAGATCAGCCACGGCCGTAACTGTTTGAGAACGAGAACGAGAACGAGGACGAGAAACGAGGCGGCGAACAACACAACAGGCGTCAGCCGGAATATTTCAGCCAGCAACAACTAAAACGCCAACTAT
>Ga0265314_10006236_pt1 | contig 10587 bp, 8 predicted proteins | sample 4126metaG_FD_203106 | JGI IMG/M metagenome (GOLD analysis project Ga0265314, IMG submission 203106) | Rhizosphere microbial communities from Carex aquatilis grown in University of Washington, Seatle, WA, United States - 4-1-26 metaG | ecosystem: Host-associated > Plants > Roots > Rhizosphere >... | reverse complement strand
GGCTGATGGGGGACGAGCGCGATGAAACCCTCAGTGGCTATGACAGCCTGATCCAGACCTTTGAGCTGGAGCCTCCCGACGGCTTTGCAAACATGGACGACTTCAATGCCGAGCTGAATGCCTGGCTGGATCGCGTCCATCCGGCGACGCGCGAATATCTGAATCAATCCTTGCGCGGCGGCACGCAGACGGCCGATCTGCTGTTCGGCAAGGGTCATGTGCTGGTAGAGAAAATCCGGGCGCGCATCGATGAGGCGGTGGGGCGCTATATCGCCGAAATGCGTGAAGACGACCGGCATCCCCTCCTGTCGCGGCGGGGGAAGGGCTTTCATTACTCCGGCTCCTGGTCGTCGCGCCTGCGCGATTGCGGCTTTCACGTCAATCACGTCCATCCCATGGGCTGGATCAGCTCCTGCTACTACGTCGCCGTTCCCAAAGCCGTGGAAGACGCCAGCGCGCGACAGGGGTGGATCAAGTTCGGCGAGCCCGGCCTGGATGTGCCGTTGAAGGACGCCATCCGCCGCGCCATCCAACCGCATCCCGGCCGGCTGGTGCTGTTTCCGTCTTACATGTGGCACGGCACCATCCCGTTCCGCGACGCGCAGCCGCGGACGACGATAGCGTTTGATGTTGTACCCAAAGCCTGAAGCCAGTCAGCCGCTCGCTCGGGCTCGCGGCGTTGGCTCAGCTTTTCTTGGCGAGTGGAGCGAGCTTAGAAAAGCTTGCCCCTCGGGAGCGCAGCGAGCGAGGCGTCGCAGTTGCCGCAAGGCCCTTCGGGCGTTCGTCGCTCGAAATGGTCCGCTGGACCATTTCGTTTGCCTTCGGCAAACCGCTCCTCACCCACTGGACCTGCTCACGCGCGTTCCGCGCGCCGCTCCTCACGGTGCCGAAAGGCTAGGACGCGCGGCGGCGCGTATGCACGGTGCGCGAGTTGGCCTTGCGTGCCTTGGCCGATGCCACCAGGGTCAACCAGTTTGCGAACAGCCTGACGGTATTGGCGCGCCAGGTCTGCCGCGGCAGGGCGCCCGCCACGATCCCCTGACAGCGGGCCAGATCGACTTCGCTGCCGGCGCCGATCTCGGAAAGACGGTCCTCTGTGGCGCGGTCGAAGTAATTTTCGGGAATACCTGGCTTCTCGTCCGTCTCGCCGCGCAGGAAACGGGTCATGTCGCGCAGATATTCCCGGCCCAAGGTGGCGGGATCATATTCCGGATGGCCCTGGAAGAAGACGAACCGGCTCTGGCCCGGCGTCTCGCGGGTGAACATGTCCACCTGTCCGTTGTAAAGCCGCGACAACACGCGATAGCCCGCGGCCACCAAGTCCTTTTCGGCGATGTCGTTGCGGCGCGAATGGGGCACGGGCACGGACGGACGGGTATTGAAGAACAGCGGATCGTCTTCCGCCCGGATGCTGTCATAGATGCCCGAGAGTTTCTGCGGCAGGGCGCGGCGCTCGATGCCGTCCAGATGCAGCACCGCGCCATGGGCCGCCAGGCACGAGAACAGGGTCGAGACGGTGCCGGTCTGGGCCCATTCGATCAGTTGCGTCATCTCCGGCCAGTAGGCCTCCTCGCGCAGATTGGCGGTGCAAGGCTGGGCGCCGGTGATGATCAGCGCATCGATATTGGCGGCCGGAAGAAAGGCGGCGTCATCGTAAAATCCGGCCATGCGGGCGCGGGCCTCTTCGCTGCGCGCGATGCCGCTCAAGGAAAACAGCCGGAGCCGGATATCCAGCGGCCCGGCCGCCTCCTTCAAGAGCCGCGCGAACTGCAGCTCAGTGGCGCGCATGGCCGCATCGGGCATGTTGTTGACCAGCGCGACCTGCACCGCTTCGCGGTTGCGCCCCGTACCCAGCAGGAACTGCTCCGCCCGGCTCATCGTGCCATCCGCAGTTGGCCGCGCATGGCGGCGGCCAGCGCCTGGTCCAGATCGGCAATGATGTCGTCGCGATGCTCGATGCCCACGGACAGACGGATGGTCTCGGGCGCCACGCCGGCCTTGCGCTGTTCGGCTTCCGGCATCTGGCGATGGGTGGTGGAGGCGGGATGACAGGCCAGCGACTTGGCATCGCCGATATTGACCAGCCGTTTGACCAGGCCCAGCGCGTCATAGAATTTCTTGCCCGCTTCAAAGCCGCCCTTGACCCCGAAGGTCAGCAGCGAGGGCGCGCGTCCGTCCAGATATTTGCGCGCCAGATTGTAATAGGGGCTTTCCGGAAAGCCGGCATAGTTCACCCAATCAACCCGGTTATCGCCGCGCAGGAAGTCGGCGACATGACGGGCATTGTCCACGTGTCGTTCCATGCGCAAGGCGACGGTCTCGATGCCTTGCAGCAAGAGAAAGGCGCTCATGGGCGACAGGATGGCGCCGGTGGTGCGTTGATAGACGCTGCGGGCGCGGGCGATGAAGGCGGTGCGGCCAAAGCGTTCGGCATAGACCAGGCCGTGATAGGACGTATCGGGGGTGGTGAACTGCGGGAAGCGGTCCTTGTGGGCCATCCAGTCGAAGCTGCCGGCGTCCAGCACAATGCCACCCATGGCGTTGCCATGACCGCCCATGAACTTGGTGAGGGAATGAAGGATGATGTCGGCGCCGTGCCGCGCCGGTTTGAGCAGCACGGGGGTCGCCACCGTATTGTCCACGATCAGGGGTACGCCATGTGCATGGGCCATGCGGGCGATGGCCTCGATATCGCAGATATTGCCCGCGGGATTGCCGACGGTTTCGCAGAAGACCGCGCGGGTGTTTTCATCGATGCAGGCCGCCAGCGCCTCGGCGCTGTCGCCATTGGCGAACCGGCCGGCCACGCCCTGGCCCGGCAACACCGAATGCAGCAGGGTGTGGGTGGTGCCGTAAAGCTGCGGTGTGGAGACGATGTTCTGTCCCGCTTGCGCTACGTTGGCGAAAGCGTAGTAGAGCGCCGCCTGGCCCGAGGCGGTGGCGAGCCCGCCGGCTACGCCTTCCAGCGCCGCAACACGCTCTTCCAGCACCGCCACCGTCGGATTGGCGATGCGGCTGTAGCGATAGCCCTCCTGCTCCAGATTGAACAGCGCGGCGCCGTGATCGGCCGAGTCGAACTGATAGGCCGCCGTCTGATAGATCGGCACCGCCACCGCCTTGGTGGCGGGATCGGCTTCAAAGCCGGAATGCAAGGCGAGCGTTTCGTCGCGCATGTATGCCCTGGAAGACAGCGAAGCCGTATTTTATCCATCGGGGGATTAACAAAATCTCCGTGCGATGGCAGAGAGATGTCCGTATACCGGACCCCGCTGTTAACGCCGCTTGCACGGGCTGCGCGCTATCTTTGGATATAGCGCCGTTTCAATTCGGGACAGCATGAATCAACATCTCGCCGCGAAGGAGCCTTCTGCCTCCAAGGCGTGGCTGCGCGCGCTCGAGATGACGGCCCGGATCGAGGATGCGCCGGCCCGCATTTTCCCTGTCGTGGTGGAGGAACTGGGCGCGCGTTTCGGCCTCTCGCCCGCCCTCATCGGATCGGATGAGACCTGGTCGCATGCTCAGCTTGCGGCCCGCGCCAACCGTTATGCACGCTGGGCGCTGGGCCAAGGCATCGCCAAGGGCGACACCGTGGCGCTGCTCCTGGGCAATTGCCCGGACTATCTCGCCATCTGGGTGGGGCTAACCCGCATCGGCGGAGTGGTGGCGCTGATCAACACCAATCTTTCAGGCGAGGCCTTGGCCCATTGCCTGCGGGTGGCGCAGCCCAGGCACATCATCGCCGGAGAGAGTCTGGCGAACGGCCTTGCGGCAGCCACGCCAGTCTGGCGCCATAACGAAGATTTTTCGCGCGTCATCGAAGGCTTTTCCGGCGCTGCGTTGACGGAAGCCGAGCAACGAGCGGTCTCGCTGAACGATCCAGCGCTTCTGATCTACACCTCCGGAACCACCGGCCTGCCCAAGGCCGCCTATGTCAGCCATCGCCGGGTGATGAACTGGACCCACTGGTTCGCCGGCATGACGAATGCGGGACCTCAGGACCGGCTCTACAACTGCCTGCCCATGTATCACAGCGTGGGCGGCGTGGTGGCGACCGGCGCGGCGTTGCTGGGTGGCGGCGCGGTGATCGTCCGCGAGAAATTCTCTGCCTCCCGCTTCTGGCAGGACGTGGCCGACAGCAGCGCCACCATCTTCCAGTATATCGGCGAGCTTTGCCGCTATCTTCTGGCCAGCCCGGAGCCCCTGCCGCCACACCGCTTGCGCCTGGCGATGGGCAATGGGCTTTCGGCCGATATCTGGGAAGCCTTCCAGAGCCGCTTCGCCATTCCGCAGATCCTGGAATTCTATGCCGCCACCGAAGGCAATTTCTCGCTTTACAACGCGGAAGGAAAAATCGGCGCCATCGGCCGCATTCCGCCTTTCCTGGCGCACCGCTTCCCCACCGCCATCGTGAAATTCGACGATGCCGCGGGTCTTCCGGCACGCGGGCCGGACGGGTTGTGCATTCCTGTGACCCGTGGCGAGGCCGGCGAAGCGATCGGCAAGATCGCGGGTGGTGCGGCGCGCTTTGAGGGCTACACCGACGACGCCGCCAGCGAAAAGAAGATCCTGCGCGATGTGTTCGAGCCCGGTGACGCCTGGGTCAGGTCGGGCGACCTGATGCGCCAGGACCGCCAAGGCTTTTTCTATTTCCTGGACCGGATCGGCGACACTTTTCGCTGGAAGGGCGAGAATGTCGCCACCACCGAGGTTGCCGCCGCGGCTGCCTCGGCGCCCGGCGTCAGGAGCGCCTGCGTCTATGGCGTGGCGGTGCCGGGCGCGAACGGCCGCTGCGGCATGGCGGCGCTGGAAGTGGAACCCGGTTTCGATCCCGCCACCTTCCGCGTCCATATGGCGGCGCGGCTGCCAGCCTATGCGCGGCCGCTGTTCCTGCGGGTCATGCAATCCCTGGCCGTGACCGAAACCTTCAAACAGAAAAAGCAGCTTCTGGCCCAGGAAGGCTTTGACCCCGCCGCCATTGCCGATCCGCTGCTTGTCGATTGCGGCAAAGGCTTTGCGCCGCTGGATGCCGCGCTTTACGCCCGGATCAGTTCCGGCCTGATCCGTCTGTGAACCCGCCGCTCCTGGACCGGCAGATCCACCGCATAGCGGATTTCCGTGCCGATGATGCGCACCGCCTCCAGGGCATAAGGGATCATGCGGGGCATGCAGTAGAAGTAATGGATCATGCCGGTATGGGCCCGGCCATGCACCTGCACGCCGAAGCCGCCCAGGCGCTGGGCATAGGCTTCGCCTTCATCGCTGAAGGGATCGAACTGCGCGGTATGGATGAAGGCCGGCGGCAGGTTGGCGAATTCCTCCGCCAGCAAAGGCGATAGCCGCACATCAGACAGCTCGATGCCTTGCGGCACATAAAGTTCCAGATCCCGCTGCAAGGTCTCGTTGTCCAGGAAGTAGCCTTCCGCCAGCTCCACGCGGGCGGGTGATTGCCCATGCACGTCCAGGATCGGGCAGATCAGAAGCTGGAAGGCGATGTGCGGCGCGCGCGGTTCGGTAGCCGCGTCGCGGGCCATGCGGCAGAGCACGGCAGCCAGGGTCCCGCCCGCGCTGTCGCCCGCCACGCCGATGCGCATCGGATCGACACCGAAGAGTTTGGGATTGCGCACCACATAGTTCAGCGCGGCCCAAGCATCGGCGAGGCCGTAAGGAAAGGGATGCAGTGGCGCCAGGCGGTAATCCACCGCGATCACACGGCATCCGGTCTCGTTGCTGAGGCGGCGGCAGAGGCCGTCATGGGTATCCAGGCTGCCCGCCACCCAGCCGCCGCCATGGAAGAACAGCATGCCCGGCAGCTGGCGCGCCGGCGGCCCCAGCGGCGAATAGATGCGCAAGGAGATATGGCCGTCATGCACGGCCAGCAGTTGCTCGCGCACGCCGCCGATTTCCACCGTGCCTGGCGGATCCACCAGATCCGCCAGATGGGCGAGCGCGGTGCGGCGTTCTTCCACGTCCTCATAGCGGCCGCGGGCCTTGCCTGCGGCGGCCAGCATTTCCAGAAAGCGGCGGGCGTGACGGTCCAGCGGCACGTTCAGGTTCCTTGCGAGGGCGTGGGCCTGCGCATCACGCCGCTTTCAGCGTGACCGAAACCAGGGACTCGATGGCGGCGACGGTATCGAAATTTTCGGGCGTCATGGCGATTTGCGGAATCTCGATATCGAACTCCGCCTCCACCGCCAGCACCAGATTGACCATGTCGAGCGAGGTCAGCCCCGCCTCACGCAGATTGTCCCCACGTTGTGGAACCGCTTGGACCCCGCGTTTGGCCAGCATCCGGCAAGCAATGGCGATGATGCGGTCTCTGGCATTGGACATGGCTGAAGCTCCCAAGCCGCCAATCTAGTGATCAGCCGTAAAGCATTGGTTGCCCCCGCATTGTTCCTCACCGTTAAGCCTTCGCTTACCATGATTGTCGGGTTCATCCTTGTTTCAGTTTTGCGCCCTATTCTCGCGGCTTCACTTCCAGAGCACGCCATGGCCCCGACACACGCCCAGACAGTTTCGCTCCCCATTCGCGACAGCCTGGCAGTCCGCGCCGCCCGCGCCGCCGAAATCGCCGCAGCCCATGCCGATCAGGTGGATGCCGACAGCCGGTTCCCGCAGGAAGCGCTGGGTGCGCTGCGCCAGGAAAAACTGCTGGGCATCATGGTGCCCAGGCAGCTGGGCGGCGAGCAGACAAGCGTCGCCGATGTGGTCGATGTCTGTTACACGCTCGGCCGCGCCTGTTCCTCCACCGGCATGATCTATGCGATGCACCAGGTGAAGGCCGCCTGCATCACCCATCACGGCATGGACAGCCAGTGGCACCGCGACTTCATGGCCCGCATGGTGGACGACCAGCTGCTGCTCGCCTCCTCCACCACCGAAGGCAAGGGCGGCGGCAATGTCCGTTCCTCGGAAGCGCCGGTGGAGCACATCGACGGCCGCATCCATCTGGTGCGCGATGCCAGCGTGATCTCCTATGGCGCCCAGGCCGATGCCGTGGTGACCACGGCCCGCCGCGCCGCCGATGCCGATGTCAGCGACCAGGTGCTGGTGGTGTTCGAGAAGAAGAATTACGCCCTGGAAAAAACCGTCGGCTGGGACACGCTGGGCATGCGCGGCACCTGCAGCACCGGCTTCAACCTGAAAGCGATGGGTTCGCCCAAACAGATCCTGCCGGGCTCTTACGCCCCCATCCATGCCCAGACCATGGTGCCAGCCTCGCATCTGATGTGGTCGGGCAACTGGGCCGGCATCGCCGCCGGCGCCGTGGACCGCTCCAAGAAATTCATGCGCAAGGCCCAGCGCGCCGGCAGTCTGCCGCCCGGCGTACCGCACTTCGTCAAGGCGCTGGCCAACCTGCGCGCGCTGCGCGCCCTGATCGCCGCCACGCTCAAACGTTACGAGACCATCGCCGGCGACGCCCAGGCGCTTTCGGGCGTGGACTTCCAGACCGCCATCAATCTGCTCAAGGTGGACGCCTCGGAGCTGGCGGTGGAGACGGTGCTGAACGCCATGCGCGCCACCGGCCTGTCGGGCTATCGCAACGACACGGATGTTTCCATCGGGCGGGCGCTGCGGGATGTGCTGTCCTCACCCATCATGATCAACAATGACCGCATCCTGGCGAGCCTGGAGAGCGCGACCCTGCTTTCCGAAATTCCCGCCTCCATCAGAGACTAGCCATGAATATCGCCACACCCGTTTCCCATTCCTGTTGTGACCATCAGTTCGAGCCGGAACATCTCCATTCCACTTTGTCCCAGCTTTTCAAGCCGTCGGGCGTGGATGGCGTCTATGGCCGCACCGGCGCTTACGAAAGCGTGGTGGAGGCGCTGGCCGCGCTGATCTCCTGCCATCGTCCGAAGGCTGCGGAAGTGTTCCGCTTCCCGCCCGTGATGCCGCGCGCCAGCCTGGAGAAGCAGGGCTATCTGCAGAGCTTTCCCAATCTGATTGGCGCGGTTTCCACTCTGACCGGCACGGACCGCGAGATCACCCGTTCCGCCAACAAGTACCAGGAAGGCGGTGACTGGACCGAAGACCTCAAGCCCGCCGACCTCGTGCTTGCGCCGGCCGCCTGCTATCCCATCTATCCCATCGCCGCCGAGCGCGGCGTGGTGCCGGATGAAGGCTATGTCTTCGACGTGGCCGCCGACTGTTTCCGCCGCGAGCCTTCGCGCCAGGCGGACCGCTTCCAGAGCTTCCGCATGCGCGAATATGTCCGCATCGGTACGCCGGAGCAGATCCAGGAATTCCGTGAACCCTGGATCGAGCGCGCCAAATCCATCGCCGAAGACATGGGTCTGCCCTTCACGGTGGATGTGGCCAGCGATCCTTTTTTCGGCCGTGTCGGCACGATGATGGCGACCCAGCAGCGCGCCGATGCCCTGAAGTTCGAACTGCTGGTGCCGGTACGCTCCAAAGACTCGCCCACCGCCTGCATGAGCTTCAACTATCACAAGGAACATTTCGGCGAGGTCTGGGGGCTGCACAATGCCAAGGGCGAAGTGCTGCACACCGGCTGCGTCGCCTTCGGTATGGACCGGCTGGCGGTGGCGCTGTTCGTGACCCATGGTGCGAAGATCAGCGCGTGGCCGGCTAGCGTGCGCAGGGTCCTGGAGCTTTAAGCGGTATTCCCTGCGTCTATTGTCATCACTGTCCCGGTGATGTTCCTAGCCGCATCAGACAGCAGATACGCCACCATCGCAGCCACGTCCTCGACTTCCGCCAAGCGTTTCAGGGCGGCGCGTGAGGCGATCTTGACCCGCTGGCCCGTGGCCATGCTCCGTGTCATCTCGGTATCCATGAAGCCCGGCGCCACCGCGTTGACGTTGATGCCCAGCCGCCCGACTTCCCGCGCCAGCGAGCGGGTGAAGCCCAGGGTTGCCGCTTTGGTCGCGCCATAGACCGACAGGCCGCTATAGCCGGTGGAGGCGATGATGGAGCTGATATTGACGATCCGCCCTTGGCCCGCCGTCATCATGCCGCGCACCACATATTTGGTCAGCACGATCGGCGACACCGTGTTCAGCCTGATCAGCTTTTCGATCTCGGAATTGTGCATGTTGGAGAGCAGGCCCTCCGTCCCCAGCGCAGCATTGTTCACCAGGCCATAAAAAGGTCCGTGCTCGGCCTTCATCTCGCGCACCAGATCGGGGATCACGTCCACCTGCATCAGGTCGAAAGGCACGAAGTTCAGCGCGCCGGCGGGGTGCGCAGCGATCGCCTTTGTCAGCTCCTCGCTTTCCTTGCGGCCCAGGGCAAAGACGCGATAGCCGTCGGCCGCCAGCCGGGACGCTACCGCCAGGCCGACGCCGCGCGTACCGCCCGTGACCAGCACGTTACGCATGACGGCTCAACTTTCCCCCGGCAGTCAGTTCCAGCGCGGGCACGAAGCGCAACATGGCGGGCACTTTGTGCGGCGGCAGCGTCTGCCGGCAGGCCTCCATGATGGCTTCCTTGAAGCTCGCATTGTCATTGGCGGGATCGGTCAGCACCACCTCCGCCACCACAACGGCGCCGGTGAAGGGGTTCTTGCGGCCGAAAACCCGCGAGGCTCGTACGCCGGGATGGCGGTTGATCACCGCCTCCACTTCCTCGGGATTTATCTTCAGACCGCCGACATTGATGATGCCGCCCACGCGGCCAGCGAAGAAATAGCGGTCGCCGCGCAGATCGACCATGTCGCCGCTATTGACCCAGCCATCGTCAATGAGCGCGTCAGCGCTGCCGACATAACGGCTGGCGGTGCGCGGCGAGCGGACATGCAACAGCCCGTCCACCACCTTCAATTCAACAGGACTGGAGCGCCCAATATAGGAAGCTGGGAAGCCTTCCAGCCCGTCCGTGACTTCAAAGCCTACGCCCGCTTCGGTCGAGGCATAGGCATGGCCAACCGGCACGCCCGGAAAGCGGGCCTTCAGATTGTCCAGGATGGCCTGATCGGCGATCTCGCCCGACAGGCGCACATAGCGCGGATGGATCGCCGCATTGGCGGGGCTCATCAGCGCGCGGCGCCAGTGCGACGGCGTGCCGGTCAGGTGGGTGACGCCGTGACGGCCCAGCCGCTCCAGGAAATCGGCCGCGCTTTCGTCCGCATCCGACAGGATCAGCGAAGCGTGGCCCAGCAGCGCCCGGAGCAGGATTTGCAGGCCGCCATAGCGGCGCGTGTCATAGAAAGTGCCCCAGACGATGTCCTGCGCCGCGGCCTGCGGAATCGCGCCGGTCAGCGCCTCCAGGCTATGGGCCACCATCTTGGGAATGCCGGTGGTCCCGGACGTGAAGAGAACCCATTCACTCTTGCGCGACGGCGCAACCATCGCCCCCGGCCGCGGCAGATGCAGCCGCGCGAAGTTCACGCCCTGGATCGCCAGCGCTGGATCGTTGCTGACCACGGTCTCGATGCCGGCGCGCTCGACAATGGCCGGCAGATGTTCGGGATTGATATCGGGTGGCGCGATCACGATGCGCGCGGCAACGCCGTCCAGTTCGATCAGGCCTAGCGCCGCGAAGAGCTGGTTGGAGGTACGGAGCAGGACATTGCGACCCGAAAAATCCGCGTCCAGCGCGCGGCCCATATCGGACAGCCGG
>Ga0265314_10006235_pt1 | contig 10587 bp, 9 predicted proteins | sample 4126metaG_FD_203106 | JGI IMG/M metagenome (GOLD analysis project Ga0265314, IMG submission 203106) | Rhizosphere microbial communities from Carex aquatilis grown in University of Washington, Seatle, WA, United States - 4-1-26 metaG | ecosystem: Host-associated > Plants > Roots > Rhizosphere >... | reverse complement strand
GGATCCCAGCGCGCAAACGCGCGCCAGTACCATGGCCGCTCCCGTGCTCGGACCCACGGAACAACGAGCGACGAAACCTCTCGGCCTGGCAGAGCGTCTACTCAGCGACGACTCCGCGCTACGCGCCTCGGCCATGCATGAGTCGATCAACGAGCAGGACGGGACGGTCGCGGGGACGCAGCCCAGCGAGCGCAACACACGTGAGTACGGCAACCCGGCTGGCGAAGTTGCGGCGGCCCTGGTCCAAGAGGTCGTTTCTTCCGCTCACGAGCTCAAGAAGGAGAGTCCTCCACTGGTTCAGCCGGAGCGACCGACCAAAGAAGTCGACTGGGGGGAGTGGCCCGCCGAACTTGCGACGCCGCCGATTCCGTTGCCCGTGGAACCTGTGGCGGTCCAGCCCGTTAGCGAGGCCACCTCCGTCGACACAGGCGCGAAGGTTCCAAGCGCGAAATCCGAGGCTGGCGAACCCGTTGCGCCTTCCATTGCGTTCGCGCTCTCTCCCGAAACCGCTTCGCGCCAGCCGATCCAGCCACCTCCCTTGCCTGCGCTTGATCCGGCCGTCGCTCCGAAAGACGGGACTTTGCCCAGCGAAGAATCGCTGCCTGCCTTCACCTTTGACGGCGGAGCGCCCCATGCGACTGAGCGGGTGCGATCGGAGACGTCCAACGACCTTGCGAACGAATCGCCACCGGCGAAACCCGCGAGCCCTCTACCAACTCCACCAAGGTCTAAGACCGGCGCCAACCGCAGTGCACGCAAGACCATCGCGGCCCGCCAGATCTGGTTCATGCTTTGGGGTGCGTTCGCGCTCGGCGTGATCGGATACTTAGCGCTCGGCAAACGAGTCTCAGCTCCCACCGAACCGCAACCGCCTTCAGCGCGTTCCACCGCCGCCTCGCCCTCCACGTCTTCGTCGCTGCCTCCGCCGCCTGCGCAAAAATGGACGAATCCAGTGGCCGAGTCCAAGCCAGCGATTGGCAAGCTGGAACAGGCCCGCCTTGGGCTCGGGACGTCGTCAACCCCGGCCAGCGAGCTGCGACGTAAATGTTTGGAAGTCGACGCCGACGGCAAGGGCAAGGCCAAGGCGGTGTCCGCGGCATGCCGGTCCGCCTTGGAGGCAGCACCCAAGGATGTGGAGATCATGGTGATCCTAGCCCGCGCGGAGATCGACCGCGGACGCCTTGGAGAAGCACGTTCGCTGGCCAAGAAAATGCTCACCAGCGACCCGCAGCGTTTGGATGCCTATGTCTTCCTCGGGACAGCCGAGCAGGAAGCCGGACGTATTGACGAAGCGCGGGCCGCCTACAAGAAATACCTGGAACTGGCGCCCGACGGTCCCTTCGCGCGCGAGCTGCGAGCGATCTTGAACAATCTCTAGTTGCGCGCTACGACCGGTGCGCATTCATGCTGATTCTGGGAATCGAAACCTCGTGCGACGAAACCGCGGCCGCTGTCGTTGAGGACGGCAAGGCCATTCGTTCGAACGTCATCTCGTCGCAGGTTCTGGTTCATGCCGAGTACGGCGGCGTGGTGCCCGAAGTGGCCTCGCGCCAGCATCTGGCCACGGTGGTCAAGGTCGTGCGCCAAGCTATGCGCTCGGCCGACGTCGAGGCGAGCGCGCTCGACGGTATCGCCGCCACCTGCGGGCCCGGGTTGGTCGGGCCGCTGCTGGTGGGACTGGAAATGGGCAAATCGATGGCCTATGCCATTGGCAAGCCCATCGTGGGCGTGAACCACTTGCGCGGACACCTGGCGGCTGTCTATCTCGAACACGCACAGAATCCATCGCCGCCGCCCTTTCCCCATATCGCGCTTCTGGTCTCGGGCGGGCACACGACCCTCTTTCGCGTCGAGGGGCAGGCCAAGACCGTGTTGCTCGGCTCCACCCGCGACGATGCCGCGGGCGAAGCCTTCGACAAGGTGGCTAAGCTGCTCGGGCTCGGCTATCCCGGCGGAATGGTGATCGATCGATTGGCGGCCACCGGCAATCCCGCGGCCATCCAATTTCCGCGCGCCTTGCCCGGACGCGAAGATCTCGACTTCTCTTTCTCGGGCCTCAAGACCGCCGTGGCCACGCGCATCGGGAACGAAGGACGGCCGCAAGAAAGCGCGTTGCCGGATTTTTGCGCCAGCTTCCAGGCCGCGGTCGTCGACGTGCTTACCCGTAAGGCGCGGCGAGCTTTGGCCCGAGAAGGCTTGCGCGATCTGGTGGTGTGCGGTGGCGTTGCGGCCAATCGCGGTTTGCGCCAAGCCTTGGCCAGCGCCGCGGCGGCGGACGGGTTTTCGCTCTACATTCCAGCGCCAGTGCTCTGCACCGACAACGCGGCCATGATCGCGCTTGCCGGTACGTGGGCCATCCAGTGCGGCGAACGCGGCTCGCTCGACCTGAGCGTGGATCCCGGATTGCCCTTGTCATGAGCAAGACCGCGGAAACGCCGCGATCGCCGCTGGCGACGGCTCGGGAGCTATTGTCCCGTCACGGGCTTTCGCCCAAGAAATCCTTGGGCCAAAACTTTCTCGTCGATCCACGTGTACAAGAACGCATCGTCGCCTCGGCCGAGATTGGGGCCGAGGACGTGGTAGTCGAGATCGGCGCTGGACTGGGAGCGCTCACCGCCCGCCTCGCCGAGGTGGCGAAAAAGGTGATTGCCATCGATCGCGACGCTCAGCTCGCGGCCGTGCTACGCAGTGAACTCGCGGATCGACAGAACCTGGAAATCGTCCTGGGCGATGCCTTGGAATTCGATCTTGGCGAGGCCGCGCGCAAGGCCGACCAGCCGCTGGTGGTGGTGGGCAACCTGCCTTACGTCGTCACTTCGCCGGTACTTTTCGCCACCATCGAGGCGGCAGCGGGTGGCCAGGTGGTGGACCGCGCCATCTTCATGGTGCAAAAGGAATTCGCGCAGCGAATGCTGGCGCCGCCGGGCAGTCGCACCTACGGCCGGCTCTCGGTCATGGTCCAGCAAGCCGCCAGCGCCGAGATCTTGTTTCACGTAGGCGCGGGCGCGTTCCTACCAGCACCGGCTGTGACCTCGACGGTCCTGCGCTTGCGGCCACGCGCCCAGCCGCTGGCTGCGGTTCGCGACGCCGGCCTCTTTGCGCGCGTGGTGCGCGAGGCCTTCGGCGCCCGGCGCAAGATGCTCCGTCGGGCGCTCGAACCAGGATTCGGTGGCGCCCGCGCCGCCGCTGCACTGCAGGCAGCCGGAATCGCCGGCACACGTCGGGCCGAGGAATTGTCGGTGGCGGACTTCGCGCGCTTGGCGAATGCTTTGGCCGAGGAACATGCCGGAGTTGCCTGAAGTCGAGACTGTGGTTCGCACCTTGCGGCCGCAGATCGTTGGCCGACCCATTCGCTCGCTGTGGACCAGCGGTCATTCGCTACGCATGGCGCGGAAACTCGACCACGCGCGGCTGCGCGAGACCAGCGTCGGTGCCACCATCCGTGCGGTTCGGCGGCGCGGAAAATACATCCTCGTCGATCTCGATTCTGGGCGCGGCGTCTTGGTTCACCTGGGCATGACCGGCCGGCTGACTGTCGCCGACGAGCGGGAACCAAGGGTGAAGCACACGCACGTCGTGTGGTCGCTGCCGCGCAAGCGCGAACTGCGCTTCGTCGATCCGCGGCGCTTTGGATGGGTGCAGGCGGCGGCGGATCTCGACGGGCTTGCGGAAATCCGCGCGCTCGGTCCGGATCCGCTCGACGAACTCGATGCCGAAAAACTCGCCCAATTGCTCGCGGCCTCGCGCGCGTCCATCAAGACGTTCCTGCTCGACCAGCACCGCTTGGCGGGGCTCGGCAACATCTACGTGTGCGAAGCGCTCTTTCGCGCGCGCATCCACCCGCGGGTGCAAGCGCATCGTGCGCGGGGCAAGGCGGCGGTCTTGGTGAGCGCCATTCGCGAGACCCTGGAAATAGGCATCTCCAATTGCGGGACCTCGTTTCGCGATTTCGTGGACGCCACGGGCGCGCCCGGGAAAAACATGGATGCGCTCCTCGTGTACGGACGCGCCGGCGAGGCGTGCACCGCATGCGGCGCTGGCGTGCAGCGGATTGTGGATGCCGGGCGCTCGACGTTCTACTGTGCTCGTTGTCAGAAGCGCTAGAAGACGCAATTACTCATCGAGCCGCTGGTGGATGGGAGGCCGGTGACACTGTCACGCACGCGATAGGAGTAGGTGGCCACGGTATCGAGACCCCAACAGTCGGTACCGAGGAGGAGATTGGTTGGGGTAAGGAGATTGGGGGTTAGGTTCGCGGTCAGATCCGCGCGGCCTGCGCCTGAGCCGAGCCACTGTGAGGTCATGTTCGCGGTGATAGGCACGCCGGTATCGGTGAGGCCCTGCCAGTCGAAGGTCATGCGGCCCGAGCCATCTTCGTTCTGCGCGTAAGTATAGGTTCCCGACTTCGTGGTCGCGGTTGGCAGATTGATGATGGTCATACTCACGGTGATTGGATACCCGGCATTGTCGTAGGTGACGTCGAGGTGGTCGAGATTGACGAGCCCTGGATCGTCGTCGATTGGGTAGCCGACGGTGCGGACATCATTCGCCCATAGGTGAATTTGGCCCGTGCCCGTGCGTGCGCTGCCCTGCGACTCGTAGTTGCCCGTGAGGAACGAAACCCACGCCGAATCGCCTTGCCCAACCAGGCGCACCTGAACCCAATAGTCCATGCGAAGGAGCGTCGGCGACACAGTCGATCGCTGCATGACCACCTGGACTTCCCAGGCCGGGTCCTTGTCGCTGGGAAAAGGACCCCAGATCCGCTCGTTGCCGTTGCGCGAGGTCGGTGAATAGCCGCGAACGACTTCGATGAGACCGGTGAGATCGACGACCATCGAGTTGAAGGTCGTGATCGCGCTGCGGGTCGCGAGGTAGTACTCGGCCGAGTCGGCGCGCGTGACGGACAATTGCATCTTGACCGCGATGTCGCTTTGCTGAGGCAACGCCAATTCAAAATCGAGATCTTCGTTGGAGTAGTTGCCGCAACCAGCGAGGCAGACAGCGCCCAATAGAACCAAACCAGCTGTGCCGAGTTGCTTAGAAATCATACGCAATCCCCGCTGAAAGCTCCCAGTAACCCAAGGAGCGGTCTTCGTCGACGTTGTAGAGCAAGTAATGGACACGGCCGCGGCCAAGAACGGAAAAACTTCGTGACAAGCGGTAGCGCACGCCTCCGACTAGACCGGGCGTGAAGGTGGCGAAAAATTGGTTGGGTATGGTCGGGTCGTCGAATTTGCGGCTCATCAGGATGACGGCGAGGCGCACACCCGCGAACGCAGCCAAGTCGCCAAAGTGGAAACGCCACTCGGCGGCCAGTGTGGTTCCAGCGGTGAGTTCGCTGAATTGGAACGGCAGCAGCGTGCCGTAGCGATCGACCTGGGCGTGGGTACCGCCGCTAGCAAGGTCGAGGCCCCAGATAAAGCCGTGGCGAAAGAAATCGCGCACCTCGAATTCCAGCCCGACCATGCCGGTGGGTGGAAACAAGCCATCGCGCGTGGAACCGTCGAAAAACGATTGCATCATGCCGCCCAGGCTGATGCTCACATGCGCGCCCTCGTCGCGAATCGCGCCCTTCACCGGATCGTCGGAGAACGGAGCGTCCCGCAGGTGTGCTTCATCTAGCGTGGTGAGTTGCCCCGAGGCGATCTGGATCTCGCCGATGCGCAGGCGATCGGCGAGACGGCGGCGCACGTGGTAGCGGCCCGCGGGCAGGGCGATCTGCCGATCCCCGTCGGCGGACTTCTGGATCTCGGCCGCGATGAAGCCGCTGCCGTCGACGATGTAGTAGATCCCGGCGGGCGCACCACCGGGGACGTAAATGCCTTCCCTTCGGCTGGCGAAGTCGGTGAGCACCAGATCCGCGTTGCCCTGGAAATCGTAGCTGAAGGTCGGGTGCTGGGCGCCGGCGGCGCTTTCGGCGGTGTCCGCCACCGTGCGCGCGTAAGCGTACGCGTAGGCCTCGGACAGCGTCACGCGCCGGTCGCGCGAGCGGTCGGCGTCGCCGCGCAGTCCGCTGACCAAGTAGTGCGAAAAATAGCTGCCGCCGATTTCGTCCGATTCCTGGGCGTCCTCGTCGGCGCTGGCCGACGACAGCAACACCAGGCCGCGCGTGTCCTCCGAGCCCGCGGCCTGGATCTCGAAGGCCGGGGCGCGCCGCGCACCCTTAGTGCGCGTGACCATGCCTGAGTGGCACGAATCGAACACACCGATACGAATATCCGCCGGCGCCGACGAGAGTCGCGTCTTCAAAGCGTCGAGGGGAATGCGCGAATCGCCCAGGCGCAGGTCGCCGTCCTTGGCATGCCCCGAATAGTAGAGAATGAAGAGCGCGCGCTCACCGCGCTGCTTGGCCTCCGCGATGCGCGCTTCCATGTTGCCGAGCGCGCGCCAGAACTCGCCGGCGGTCTGGTTGAGCATCAAGGTGACGTCGCCAGGCGCCACCCCGCCGAGCTGCGTGAGCACCGCGTGGACCTTGCGAGCGTCCTCGGTGGCGAAGCGCAAGGGACGCGTGTCCGGCCCACCCTCATCGTTGCCCGCGATGAGCGCAAATCGATGCTGCCCATTCGCGCTTACCGGAGTGGCGGCAAGAAGCAGCGCGAGCAGAGGCCCCGCCCGTGCGATGGCGCGCAAGATGGTCATGGCTTTCGAAACAGCCAGGAGAATACGTCTTGTCCACCCGCAAAAGCAGGATTCGGCAGCGCGGAAAGATCGCCCTTGCCCGCTTGGTGCGCGGATTTCACGGCCTGCTTGGCGGCCTCGAGGTCGAATGGGGTTCGCGCCAGAAAGAGAAAAACCCGCTCGCGGCCCGCGCCGGTGAATTCCAGACTGTCGGGCAAGTACACGGTTTCGGGCGTGCTCGACACCGCGAGGGCCGAGCCTGATTCGGGATAGAGCGGAGTGACTTCGCCATGGTCGTCGACGGAGATGGCCGCGAGATAGCGCTCGTCCACGGTCTTGTAGCCGAGCCGAACGCGGTCGCCGGGCTCCAGCACTTCTTGCGATCCGGGCGGCGCAATCCGCTGCGTGGATGCAGTGGCCGAAGCGATGCGAGCTGTGGCTTCCACGCTGCTGCCCTTGATGCCGTTGCGTTGATTGTGTCCGGGCGAAGAAACCCGCACCGCGAACAAGGCCAGGGCCGCCGCGGCTACCACCCCCGAGATGCTCAAGACCCACGCCCGCCGCGGCCGCTGCCGGGGCACGCGCTGGGCGCGCTCGACGCCGCCGGCAAAGCGCTCGAATGGGATCTCGCGCTCGAAGCTGCGCTGTTCTTCGACCAGTACGCGCAACTTGGCCCGGCAGGTGGGACAGCCTGCCAGGTGGCGATCCACCTCGGCGCAGGCATCGGGGGCGAATTCGCCCGCGCGGTAGCAGCGCAGGGCCAGCTCGGCCACGTGGCTCGACGACGGTTCGTGATTCCCGATCAGGGTCATGACGGAAACTCCCTGCCGCAGACCGCGGCGAATTCGCCCAAGCGTTTGCGCACCGTCGGTACCGAACGGCCGAGGAGCGCGGCGACTTCTTCCAAGGTCATCTCGTCGACATGGTAGTGGATGGCCACGGCCTGGGTTTCGTGGTCGACGAGGGAAAGCATCTTGGCCACCAGCTCGCGCATTTCGAAAACCTGCGGGCCGGGGTCGCTGGCGTTGCGCGCGCGCGTCTCGCGTTCGAAGCGCTCGTGCCAGGCGGCCCGGTCGGCGCGCAGAATGTTGAGGCAATGGTGGGTCGCGATTTTGATAAGCCAAGTGAGCGGCGACGATTCGGCGCGAAAGCTCGCCAGGTGGGTGAGGGCCTTGGCAAACACGTCTTGCATGGCATCTTCGGCCTTGTTGCGATCCTTGAGGATGTAGGAGCATCGCCCGAAGACGCTAGCGCCGTACTTTTCGTAGAGATCGCGCAGCTGGGTGCGCGCATCGGTGGCCGCCAGGCCTTTTTCGCCCGGGATGACCTGAAACGTTGGGGTCTGGCGGCCGGTCATGGTTATGGGCTAGAGGGTAGACGGGTCTGCGGTCAGGAACGCGCAGTCGGATTCGCTGCCGTAGTTGTCCGTCGCACTGGTCGACAGCGGTACGGACTTGTAGATGCTGAGGTAGCTCGTGTCCCAGCACTCGCTCAGCGTGTAGGTCAGCAAGCTGTCGGTGGTGGTGACGGTGACGTCGGAGCGCCCGGCGCCGCTCCACAACCAGCGGCTGCGAACCCTGCCAAGGCCGCCGGCGGAAGTCGCGTTTGCGGGTACGTTGTAGAGAAATTGCATGGTGCCATCCGCGCCAGGATTCTGGACGAAGGCATAGTCTACATCGACCAGCTTGCCAGGATTGCTGTCGTCCTTGACCTGGCGGAACTGGGCCGTGATGTTGGCGACGGTCGCAGGCCCTGTGTGGTTGTAGGTGTAATTCGCCGTCCCCACGTTGTTATCGGGCTGAGGCAAGGTGGCGCGCGCGTTCCAATCCAGGGTGAAAGTACCCGTGCCGAAGCCTTCCATTTCGTTGCCCTGCGCATCGAGTCCGGGCGAATGCGTGCCCGACAGCACGGTTACGAACGCACCCGTCAGGTTGTGCTTGTCGCGGCCTTCAAACGTGTAAGAGTACTGATGTGGAGCCAGGCGCGTGACGCTGACTTTCCATTCGATAGGATCGAGAGGACCTTGCCATGGACCCCACACCGCCGAGTCCGAAGTGACGCTGGTCGCGGGGTAGTCGGTCACGAGCTTGACGAGTGCACCCACGGCGAGTGCGCCGGCGTTGACTGTCCCGGTGACGGTGCGGGTTGTAAGGTACCATTCCGCAGTTTGCCCCATCAGGGCATAGCTACTTCCCTCGACGGTGAGGGCTTTGGTGTCCGAGCCTGGAACGGCCATGGCGACCGTGCTCGCGCGGGGAACCCCGGCGGCAAACTCCGAACCTGGTTCATCCTTAGCGTGGCAGGCGAACAGGCCGAGGGCTGGGGCAAGAGCAATGTAAGCAACAAAACGTGTCATGGTGGTCTCTCCTTCCAAAAGAGACAGACACGCTCGCGGGTTGAAACTGAAAAGGAGATTCCGATCTACGCGTCGACGGCTTCCTCGCGAATGAATCGCCCACTGCGCAGCTCGTCCAGGGTCTTTTCGATCTCCTCGCGCGTGTTCATGACGAAGGGGCCGTAGCGTGCGATGGGCTCGCCCAGGGGACGGGCCGCAGCCAGCAGGAACCGGCCGTCCTTTGAATTGCCACGTGCGCGAATGAAGTCGCCGTCGCCAAACACCACCAGGGCTGGACCGTCGACCGATTGCAACGCGTCGGCCTCGCCGAATTCGACCCTGCCGCGATCGACATAGGCGAATGCGGTGTGTCCCGCTGGTACGTCCTCGCGAAACACCGCGCCCGCAGACAACTGCACATCAACAAACTTGGGCGCCACCGAGAGCCCTTCCACCGGGCCTTTGCCGCGGCCACCGTCCGCCTCGCCCGCGATGACCCGAATCTTGGCACCGTCGTCGGTGGCCCGTTCTTCCAACTTGTCGGCGCGCAGATCCCTGTATCGCGGCCGGGTCATCTTTTCGCGCGCAGGCAGGTTGAGCCACAATTGCAGCCCGGAAATTCCCTCGGGGAGCACGACCGGCATTTCTTCGTGCAGGATGCCGCTGCCCGAGGTCATCCACTGAATGTCGCCGCCGCCGAGCGTGCCCTTGTGCCCCAGCGAATCACCGTGGCGAACCTGCCCGGTGCGCAGGATGGTCACGGTTTCGATGCCGCGATGGGGATGAAACGGAAAACCCGCTCGATAGTCAGCCGGCGTGGAGGACTCGAAGTGATCGAGCAAGAGGAACGGATCGAGGTTGGTCAATTGCCGCGTCCCGATGCTGCGAATCAGATGTACCCCCGCACCTTCCACCGTCGGCTGGGGCCGAATGATTTGCTGGATGGGCCTGATCGTCATGTTTCATTAGATGGCCTGGCGAACGGGAAGGTTCGCAGAGCGACTGCCTCTTGGACGCAGCTACCCAAGCTTGCCCGCCACGCGGGCGGTTTCCTCGATGGTGCGTGCGAGGATCGAGCGGATCTTGCCGTCTTCCATCACGCCGAGGCCGGCAATGGTGCAGCCGCCGGGGGTGGTGACTTGATCCTTGAGGACGGCCGGATGAGTTCCTGTCTGCACGACCATGCGCGCCGCGCCCTGGACCATCTGGGCCGCCATGGCGACCGCAGCGTCTCGGCGCAAACCAAGGCGCACGGCTCCGTCGGCCAACGCATCGATCATCACGAACACGAAGGCTGGTCCGCTGCCCGCGATGGCGGTCACGATGTCCAAGTGGACCTCGTCCACTTCCAGCGATTTTCCAACCGAGGCGAAGACGGCCAGGGCCAGGGCCATCTGTTCATCGCTCGTGCCCTTGCTGCGCGCAAGCCCGGCCATGCCCTCGCCGATGAGCGCGGGCGTGTTGGGCATGGCGCGAATCACCGCACTAGCTGGAAGAAAGCCGCACAGCTTTTCCAGGCGCACGCCGGCCGCAATGCTGATCACCAGCTTGCCTGCCAGGGCCGAACGCATGGCATCGCTGTCGAGGACAGCGCCCATTTGGTAGGGCTTCACGCACACGAGCGCGACGTC
>Ga0265314_10006234_pt1 | contig 10588 bp, 10 predicted proteins | sample 4126metaG_FD_203106 | JGI IMG/M metagenome (GOLD analysis project Ga0265314, IMG submission 203106) | Rhizosphere microbial communities from Carex aquatilis grown in University of Washington, Seatle, WA, United States - 4-1-26 metaG | ecosystem: Host-associated > Plants > Roots > Rhizosphere >... | reverse complement strand
ACTGATCGCCATTACGCTGGGATTTCGCGAATCGCTGATCGTGTTCATCGCCATTCCCGTTACCCTGGCGCTCACCCTGGCGGTGTTCTATCTCTACGGCTACACGCTGAATCGCATTACGCTCTTCGCCCTCATCTTCTCCATCGGCATTCTGGTGGACGACGCCATCGTGGTGGTGGAGAATATCGTCCGCCACTGGCGCATGCCGGCCAATCTCGAGCGGCCGCCGTTCGAAGTCGCCATCGAGGCGGTTGACGAAGTGGGCAATCCCACAATCCTGGCCACTCTCACGGTAATCGCCGCCATTCTGCCGATGGCGTTCGTCGGCGGGCTGATGGGCCCGTACATGAGGCCCATTCCGATCGGCGCCAGCGCGGCCATGGTCTTTTCCCTGCTGGTGGCCTTCATGGTGACACCGTGGGCCGCGGTCCGCATTTTGAAGTCGAGCGGCATTGCAGCGCACGGCGAGCGGGAAGACGTACTGACGCGCGGATATCGCCGGGTGATGGGCGCGATCCTGCATCGTGCACCGCTGCGGTGGGGATTCCTGGGCGGCGTAGTTTTTCTGCTCCTCGGGTCTGTCTCGCTCTTCTACTTCCAGTTCGTGAAAGTGAAGATGTTGCCCTTCGACAATAAGAGCGAGTTCCAGGTGATCGTGGACATGCCCAACGGCACCACCCTGGAAGAGACGGCGCGTGCGACCGATGCGCTGGCGCGCGCGGCGCTCGATCAGCCCGAGGTGGTAAACCTCGAAAGCTACGTGGGCACCGCGTCACCGTTCAACTTCAACGGGCTGGTGCGGCATTACTACCTGCGCAAGGGGCCCAACGTCGCCGACCTGCAAGTCAATCTCCTGGGCAAGGACCAGCGCAAGCTGCAGAGCCACGACATCGCCAAGCAGATGCGACAGCGCCTGCTGCCGGTCGCCGGCCGCTATGGAGCGCGCATCAAGGTGGCCGAGGTGCCACCCGGTCCGCCGGTGTTACAGACGCTGGTGGCAGAAGTCTACGGGCCGTCGAACGACGAGCGCACCGCTATCGCCCGCCGCATCCGCGATCTGTGGAAGCAGACCGATGGCGTGGTGGACGTGGACTGGTATGTGGAAGACGACCAGCCCAAGTACCGCGTCCTGGTGGACCGGGAAAAGGCGGCGCGCAACGGCATCTCCGAGGAGGACATCGCCCGCACCATGCTGGTAGCGTCGGCCGGCACCGACGCGGGATTGCTTCATGTGGATTCCGAAAAGGAGGACGTCCCGCTGCGGGTCCGCCTGGATCGCGCCACCCGTTCCGATGTGGGAATGCTTCAGGATCTGAAGGTGGCCAGCCGCAACGGCAGCCTGGTGGCCCTGCGCGAACTGGTGCGCGTGGAATCCACCGTCGAGGACAAGAGCATCTATCACAAGAACCTGATGCCCGTAACGTATGTCACCGGCGACGTGGCGGGCGCCATGGAGAGCCCGGTGTACGCGATTCTGAAGCTCGGTCCGCAGATGGATAAGTTCCGGGCGCCGGGAGGGTACGCCATCGAGCAGCACATGGCGGCATTGCCCGCCGACTCTGAACATTACTCCATGAAATGGGACGGCGAGTGGCACATCACCTATGAAGTCTTTCGCGATTTGGGCATCGCCTTCGCGGCGGTGCTGATTTTGATTTACGCCCTGGTGGTGGGTTGGTTCCAGTCGTTCGTGACTCCTCTGGTGATCATGGCGGCCATTCCCTTCTCGCTGGTCGGCATCCTGCCGGCACATGGCATGATGCACGCCTTTTTCACGGCGACGTCGATGATCGGCTTCATCGCCGGTGCCGGGATCGTGGTGCGGAATTCCATCATTCTGGTGGACTTCGTGGAACTGCGGATAGTCGAAGGCATGCCCCTCGACGCCGCCGTGGTGGACGCCGGCGCGGTCCGTTTCCGCCCCATGATGTTGACCGCCGCGGCGGTGGTGGCGGGCTCGGCGGTGATTCTCTACGACCCCATTTTTCAAGGCCTGGCGATTGCCCTGATGGCCGGCGAGATCGCCAGTCTCGCGCTGTCGCGCATGACGGTGCCAATCGTGTATTTCGCCATCAATCGAAGGAGGAAAGTGGTATGACGGTAGAATGATATTTGCGCCTGATCGCCGGATTCTTCGTGATGCTCAGCGTGGCGTTGGGGTATTACGAACACCCGGCGTGGTTTCTGTTCACGGCGTTCGTGGGCCTGAACCTGTTTCAATCGGCCTTCACCAACTGGTGCCCCATGATGACTTTTCTGCGGAAGCTGGGTGTGTCAAAGTAAATAGCAGAATGAATATGAGAACTCTTATTCTCGGTATCGCGGTAGTTCTGACTGCCGGTCTGGCGGCCGACCTGGCGCTGGTCCAACCCAACGAGGTGGCCGCGCGCATGTCGGCCAAGGGCCCGCATCCTGCCGTGCTTTATGTTGGCCCCAATGTGCTCTATCGCGGAAAGCATATTCCCGGCGCAGTGTATGCCGGCCCGGCAGGGCGCCAGGAGGGACTGGATCTGCTCAAACAGACCGTCGCCAAGCTGGACCGTCAAGGCGAGATTATCGTCTACTGCGGCTGCTGCCCCTGGGGCAACTGTCCCAATATGAAGCCGGCTATGGCGCTGCTGAAGGAAATGGGATTCACCAACGCGAAAGCCATGTACGTGGAGACGACGTTCGCCAAGGAATGGACCGAAAAAGGGTACCCGGTGGAGTCCGTCACCGCGAAGTAGGGAAACGGCGGGAGCGCGTCCGCTCGGTTGTGGACGCCGCCGGTAAGGCGGGGCCGGCACGAGTGCACGCGCCACGTCGGATCTTCATCGATTTTGATGGCGCGGCGCGCCATGGGCACTCCCTTGCGGTCGGGGTTCAGTAATCCCCCACTTCAGGTATCATAATTAGCACTCCCATGGACAGACGCACCTGGATGCAACTGATCAGTGTCCTCGCCGCCGCGCGGCCGGGATTCACGCAGACCCAACCCCCGGCCACCACTCCGCCTCAACCGCCCGCGGGCGGCGGAGGGCGAGGCGGCGGACGCGGCCCGCAGCGTCCCCTGCGCGTGACGCGCGAACAGCTACAGGCGGCGCTCAAGCTGCTCGGCCTGGAATTCCAGGATGCCGAGATCGACATGATGCTGCGCAATGTCGATAACGCGCTCTCCAGCTACGAAGCGGTCCGCAAGGTCGACATCCCCTACGACACCGAGCCGTCCTTCGCGTTCCATCCGGGACTTCCTGATCGCACGCCCATCAAGGGACCGCAGCGCTTCGAGACCACCATCGCCAAGGCGAGCACCGCGAAAGCTCCGTCGGACCTGGAACAGCTCGCCTTTCTGCCGGTCACCGAACTGGCGCCGCTGGTGCGCTCGCGCGCCGTCTCATCCACCGACCTTACCAAGATGTACCTGGGGCGCATGAAGAAGTATTCGCCCAAGCTACTCTGCCTCATCACCCTCACCGAAGAGCTGGCGCTGCAACAGGCCGCCGCGGCCGATAGCGAGATCAAAGCCGGCAAGTATCGCGGCGCGCTGCACGGCATTCCCTTCGGCGTGAAAGATCTCTTCGACACCAAAGGGATCACCACCACCTGGGGCGCGGAACCGTTCGAGAAGCGCGTCCCCGAGTACGATGCCACCTGCGTGGAGCGACTCTACAAAGCCGGCGCGGTGCTCATCGGCAAGCTGTCGATGGGCGCGCTGGCGCAGGGCGACGTGTGGTTTAAGGGAACCACGAAGAGTCCCTGGCCCACCGAAGCGTCACGCGCGAAGGGCGAGTACGACCGCGGGTCGAGTGGCTCCTCGGCCGGCTCTGGCTCCGCCACGGCTTCCGGGTTGGTCGGGTTTTCGCTTGGAACCGAGACGCTTGGCTCCATCGTGTCGCCGAGCACCAACTGCGGAACAGTCGGCCTGCGTCCTACCTACGGGCGTGTAAGCCGCCACGGCGCCATGGCACTGAGCTGGACCATGGACAAGATCGGCGCGCTGTGCCGCGGCGTGGAAGATTGCGCCCTCGTGCTGAACGCCATCTACGGTCCCGACGGGCATGACCGTACAGTGGGCGCCGACCCATTTCACTGGGAGCCGCGCAAGCCCGTGAAGAGCCTTCGCGTCGGCATCCTGCAGGCCAGTTTCGACCGCCTGCAGGACGAGCAAAAGAAGATCTACGACCAGGCGATCTCCGACCTGAAGAATACCGGCGCGACCCTGACTCCAGTGGAATACAAGGAAGATCTGCCGGGCATTACCTACCTGCTGGAAGCTGAAGGCGCGGCGGCATTTGACGACATCACCCGCGACGGCCAGGTGCGCACGCTTCGCGGACAGGGTCAGGGCGATTGGCCCAACTCGTTCCGCACTTCGCGCCTGATTCCGGCGGTGGAATACATTCGCGCGCAGCGTATCCGCACCATGATGGTGGAAAAGTTCGAGAAGTTCATGGCGGACTGGGACGTGATCGTGGTGCCGGGATCGGGTCCGCTGAGCACCACCAACCTTACCGGCAATCCGCAGGTGGTAGTGCGGTGCGGGTTCACCGAGAGTACCAACGCCCGGCGTGGGCCCTGGTCAATGCTCGGCTTCCTCGGCAAGATTTACGACGAGGGTTCGCCGCTGCGGTTGGCACTGGCGTTCGAGCAGGCCACCGAGTGGCACAAGAAGACGCCCACTCTGATCGCGTGATGCCTATGAAGCGACGAACATTCCTGGGCACCACGGCCTTCGGGCTGGCCAATCTGGCGGCGCAGAACTCCGTGCCGGATGCCATCAAGAATCTGCGTCCCATGACTGCCGGGGTCCAGCCGATCACCGATGACGAACGGCGCGCGCGCATCGAAAAGGCGCGCCGCCTGATGCGCGAGAATAAGCTCGGCGCCATCGTGATGGAGGGCGGCACGAGCCTGTTCTACTTCACGGGAACGCGCTGGACGGTGGGCGATCGTCTGTTCGCGTGGGTGCTGCCGGCGTCCGGCGAGCCGGCGTGGATCGTGCCGCAGGCCGATCAGGCGCGCGCGCACGATGCCATCCACATGGGCACCGACGTGCGAACGTGGAGCGACGCCGATGGCGCTTACAAAATGGTGGCGCAATTCCTGAAGGAGCGCGGCGCGGGCACAACCGTAGGGATCGAGGAGCGAGCGCGCTTCGCGGTGTTCGAAGGACTGCGGGCGGCAGCGCCGTCGCTGGAGTTGGGCAGCGCCGACCCGGTGACCATCGGCTGCCGGGTGATCAAATCGCCCGCCGAGATCGCGCTCCTGCAGCACGCGAACGATGTCACCATCGCCTGCTACAAAGCGGTGCTGAGCTCATTGCGCGAAGGCATGACCAACGACGATCTGAGCGCCAACATGGACGCGGGCTATCGAGCGTTGGGCTATCGCGGGGCCGCGCTGGTGATTTTCGGCAAGTACACCGCGTTCCCGCACGGCAGCATCCAGCCGCAAAAACTTCGCGAGGGCGACGTGGTGCTCATCGACGATGGCTGCACGGTGGAGGGCTATCAGGCGGACATCACACGCACCACGGTATTCGGCAAGCCGACTGCGCGTCAGCGCGACGTGTGGAACCTCGAACGCAAGGCGCAGGACGCCGCGCTGGCCGCTGCCAAGGTGGGGGCGACGTGCGAATCGGTGGATGCCGCGGCTCGCAAAGTGATTGTCGACGGTGGGTTTGGTCCGGACTACAAGCTGCCGGGCCTGCCGCACCGCACCGGCCACGGCATTGGGCTCGACGGGCACGAGTGGACGAACCTGGTGCGCGGGAATCAGACGAAGCTGGAGCCAGGCATGTGCTTCAGCAACGAGCCGACCATTGCCATCCCGGGCGAGTTCGGTATTCGTCTGGAAGATTGCATGTACGTCACCGAAAATGGCGCGCGCATGTTCACCAAGCAGAGCCCGGCCATCGACCAGCCGTTCGGGTAGGAGATCACGGATGCCACAGACCGCGGAAGTATCGCCGGCGACATATCGCCAACGCATCGAGAAATTGCAGGCCGCCATGAAGGAGTTGGGATTCGGCGCGGTGGTGCTGGAGCCCGGTCCGGCAATGACGTATCTCACGGGAGTCCGCTGGGGCAAGAGCGAGCGCACATTCGCCGTAGTGCTGCCGGCCAAGGGCGAGCCGGTGTGGGTGCTGCCGGGGTTCGAGGAAGGGCGCGCTCGTGAACTCATTCACGTAGGCGAGGACATCCGCGTCTGGCAGGAGGACGAAAGCCCCTACCAGCGAATCGTCGAAGGTCTGCGCGATCGCGGGGTCGCTACGGGTCGGGTCGCCATCGACGATGGGGCTCGCTTTTTTGTGTTCAACGGCGTGCGCAAGCTGACTCCGAAGCTCGAGTACTCGGGGGCGGCCCCGGTGCTAAAGCTTGGCGGGGTAAGCGGGCGATAGGGTGCTGAGGGCGGGAAGCTTCATCCCGCAGGGAGAGGCCGGGCTGCGCCCGGCAGGCAAGCTGAAGCATGCCCCACATCTGCCAACACCGGCAGTTTGTGGGATAAGCTTTAGCTTGTCCGGGTGAGCGAAGCTCGTCCCCCCGGAGGGCTATTATGGATGCCCTCGCGGTCGCCGTTCAGAATCCGTTCAGCGTCTTTGGGACCAGACAGTACATAGGCCAATCAGTTGCCTCATCCCTCTTGAATGCGCACCGTCATCGCGATCGCAATACTCTTCTCAGCATCCTTGCTGGCACAGCCGGTGGCTGTTCGACAGACCGAGGGTGTAGTCCATGGGTTCCTGGTAATACGCAGTGACGATGGAACTATCGTCGCCGATGAGGACTCGCTGCAGACAACCCGCGGCAGTCAGATTGTCTACCGGTCGATCATTCATTTCAAAGACGGGTCGCTGCAGGATGAGACCACCGTCTTCACGCAGAGCGGCCATTTTCGTGTGATTAGCGACCATATGGTGCAAAAAGGCCCGTCCTTCAAGCACCCGTTGGAGATGACCATCGATACGAAGTCGGGCGAGGTCACTGTCGTTCATACCGATGACAAGGGCGAGCAGAAGACCGAGCGGGAGCATATGAACCTGCCGGCCGATCTGGCCAATGGAATTGTGCCGGTGCTGATCAAGAATCTGACGGCGGCGCAGCCCTCCGTCACCGAATCGATGGTGGTAGCCACTCCGAAACCGATGCTCATCAAGCTGCAGATTCACGCCGAAGGCGAAGATTCCTTCTCGACGGGTACGGTGAAACACAAGGCTACGCGGTATAACGTCCACGTGGATATCGGCGGCCTGAAAGGCGTCGTGGCCAACCTCATAGGCAAAGAGCCGCCCGACACCCGCGTTTGGATTCTGCTGGGCGATTGCCCTACCTTCGTAAAGGCTGAGGGTCCTGCCTTTGAAGGCAGTCCGGTCTGGCGCACCGAACTGGTGAGCCCCGCTTGGCCGACCGGCGGAACCGGCGCTCCAACTCACGAGAAATAGCCGCTCATGCCATAATCGATTCATCGGCATGAAATGTGCGTTTGCGCTCCTGCTCGCAGTGGTGGCGTTGTCCGGCTGCGCGCACAAGAAGAAACATGTCAAGCTGATCCCTCCGCCAGCACCGATGTCCTCGGTTAAGCCTGGCTACACGGAAGCCGGGCTGGCGAGCTGGTATGGCCATCCCTACCACGGCCGCCCCGCCGCCGACGGTGAGATCTACGACATGGAAACCCTGGTGGCGGCGCACCGCACCCTGCCGTTCGAAACCTGGGTCCGGGTCTACGACCTCGACAATAACAAGACAGTCGAAGTCCGCATCATCGACCGCGGCCCGTTCGTCGACGGGCGCATTATCGATCTCTCCCACGCCGCTGCCAAAGCCATCGACATGATCGGACCCGGCACCGCCCACGTACGCATGGAAGTGATCGGCGTACCGGCCGGGGTCGCGCCGGCGACTTATGTGGTGCAGGTGGGCGCCTTCCAGAGTCGCGCGACTGCCGAGCGCGTTCAAACGCAGATGGCCGAACGGTACGGCCAGACACGGGTGCTGGAGCGTAGGGAGAATCCGGGCATTTGGCGGGTGCTGGTGGGGAACGAAGCCAATTTGGACGCTGCTAATGCGCTGTGCGACCGCATCCAGCACGAAACCGGTGAGAAAAAAGCCTTTGCCGTCCGACTAGATTCGCAATGAAATCTGCCCCGGACCATGGCCTGTTGGGACGGTCGGCGGAGCTCGAATCGCTTCGCCACCTGATCGATAAAGCGGCCCGTAACCGCCTTTGCGTGTTGCTGTTAGGCGAAAGCGGCACGGGGAAGGAAGTGGCCGCCCGGGCCATCTACAACGTCGATCCGCGTGGGCAGTTCGTACCTATCGATTGCGGCTCGCTGGTGGGCACTCTGATGGAAAGCGAGCTTTTCGGCCACGTCAAGGGCTCCTTTAGTGGCGCGGTCGAGAGCAAGAAGGGTCTGATCGAGATTGCCGATGGGGGCACCGCATTCTTCGATGAAATTGGCGACATGCCCATGGAAATGCAGGTCAAACTACTGCGCGTGGTGCAGGAGCGCGAGTTCCGCGCGGTGGGTTCCACACAATGGCGCAAGGTGGATCTGCGCTTCATCGCCGCGACGCATCGCGATCTTAAGGCGGAAGTCGCCGCCGGACGTTTCCGTCAGGACCTCTACTACCGCCTCAACGTCTTCACCATTCATCTGCCGCCGCTGCGTCATCGCAAGGAAGATATCCCACTGCTGGTGGAGCATTTTCTCAACGGCTCGGAATTTCAACTCAGCCGCGAGATTCTCGACGTACTCCAGTCGTACGATTGGCCGGGCAACGTGCGTGAACTGAAGCACTGCGTGGAGCGCATGGCGGCCATGCAGTCGGAGGGCGCGCTGCAAATGGCCGACCTGCCTTCGGCCCTCCAATACCACCAGGCGTCCGCCGCGCTCGACAACCTGTCCGAGGCAGTGGAATGGGATCGGGACCTTCCCCAGGTGTCGCTTTCCCCCCCGTCGCCGGTGATTTCGCTGCCCGACAGCGAAAAGCAGACTATCGGCGCGGCGCTGGCTGCGACCCACGGGGAACGCGCCAAAGCTGCGCGGATTTTAGGAATCGGCCGTACCACTCTGTACCGAAAGATGAAAGAATACGGATTCGGGTAAATGAAAGAATAATACGGATTCGATTGACGATCGCACTCGACGCCACCTACAGCACCGGCCGTCAACTCTCCGGAGTTGGATTGTATTCCCATGAGATTCTCTTTGGAACGGCCGCGGCGCATCCCGAGTTCCGCTTTCATTTCTGCTACCGGCCACATGCCTACCGAAATGCGCGGCGAGAACACCTGCCCTCCAACGTTCGGCGGCGACTGATTCTGGAGCCCTTCGGCCCGCGCGGCGCCGATCTCTTTCACGGCCTGAATCAGCGCCTCCCGCGGATCCACATGCGCCGCTCCGTCGCCACCTTTCACGACCTATTCGTGATTTCGGGCGAATATTCCACGCCCGAATTCCGCGCCCGCTTCACCGAGCAGGCGCGCGATGCCGCAACGCGGGCCGACCTCATCATCGCCGTCTCGCAGTTCACGCGCAGCCAGGTAATATCGTTGCTCGGCGTGCAGCCTTCCAGGGTGCGCGTGGTACATCATGGCACCCGGCGGCTGGAGTTTCCTCAGGCCGAACGGCAGAAAGTGATTCTGTGCGTGGGGGCCATCCAGAAGCGCAAGAACATCGCCCGGCTGGTGAAAGCGTTCGAGGCAGTCGATCCTTCCTGGCGGCTGGTGCTGGCCGGATCCGCGGGTTACGGGAGCCGCGAAATCATGGCGCGAATCGACAACAGCCCGGCCTGCGGTCGGATCTCGGTTACCGGCTATATCTCGCCCGAAGAGTTGGCCGGATGGTACGCCAAAGCGTCGATCTTCGCCTTCCCGTCGCTGGACGAAGGCTTCGGCATGCCGGTGCTGGAGGCGATGGCCGCCGGCGTTCCGGTGGTGACTTCGAATCGGTCGGCGCTCCCGGAAGTGGCTGGTGACGCCGCCATGCTGGTGAATCCCGAACGCAGCGAGGAACTGGCCGAGGCACTACGACGCTTGGCGCAGGAGGAGGAATTGAGAAAAGAGCTGGCGCGTAGGGGCGCAGATCGGGCCAGCCTATTTACATGGGAAAAGGCAGTCGCTGAAACCTGGACTGTCTATAAGGAACTATTGGGCTGAGGGACTTCCAGGGCGCTCAGCGATTTTCGTCGTCTACCGCGATCTTCAAAGCGCGCAGGAAGCGGTGATCCTGGGAGGTGAATTTGATTTTGCCGGTCGCTTCGAAATTCGGGCGCTTCGGCTCCTCGGTCCCCTCAAGCTCCTCTTCCTCGTTCTCGCTTCCCTCTTCGCGGCGGTTAAATCCGATGGTGGCTTCGAGGACCAGGAAGACGTCGTAACCGGCCTTCTTGATCTCGCCGATGGCTTCCGCAATCCGGTCGGACTCGGAAAGGGAATCGTTAATCGCGTTTCCCAATTCCTGCATGAGGTGCTTCAATGGCTCTTCCACAGAGTGACTCCCTAATACTGGATGCGCCAGATGCAACCGGCGTTCCAAAACCCACCCGTTTCGATTGTAGTGGACCGAAACTCCGCGCACAAGCGGAACTACTGTTCTATCGGCAATTTAGCG
>Ga0265314_10006232_pt1 | contig 10590 bp, 5 predicted proteins | sample 4126metaG_FD_203106 | JGI IMG/M metagenome (GOLD analysis project Ga0265314, IMG submission 203106) | Rhizosphere microbial communities from Carex aquatilis grown in University of Washington, Seatle, WA, United States - 4-1-26 metaG | ecosystem: Host-associated > Plants > Roots > Rhizosphere >... | reverse complement strand
AGTCCCTCTGCGGTCTCTTCTATCTGCTGACGCTCTACACCTTCGTGCGCGCAGCCGAGCCCGGCGCGGCCGCGCGCCGGTGGTTCCTGGTTTCGTTCGCGTGCTGTCTCACCGGCATGGCCACCAAAGAAGTGATGGTGACCGCACCGGTGATCGTGCTGCTCTACGACCGCACCTTTGTCGCGGGCACGTTTTCGGCGGCGCTGCGCCGGCGCGGAGCCTTTTACGCCGCACTCGCCGGCACGTGGCTGCTGCTCGCGTGGCTGCTGTTGCGCGGGGGCGGTTCGCGCGGAGTCGCCGCCGGCTTCGGTCTCGGCATCTCGTGGTGGGACTACCTGCTGAAGCAGTGCGAGGCGCTCGTCCTCTATCTCAAGCTGTCGCTCTGGCCACATCCGCTCGTGCTCGATTACGGCAACGATGTCGTCCACTCGATCGGCGACGTCTGGCGGCAGGGGCTCGTCGTGCTCGCGCTGCTGGCCGGCACGATTTGGGCGTTGGGCCGGCGGCCCGTCGTCGGCTTCGCCGGGGCGTGGTGCTTCGTCATCCTCGCGCCGAGTTCGAGCTTCGTGCCGCTTGTGACGCAGACGATGGCCGAGCATCGCATGTATCTCCCGCTCGCCGGGCTCCTCGGCTTGCTCGTGCCCGCGGCGCACCGGCTTTGGGGTTCGCGCGCCCGGTGGGCGCTGGCGGCGGTCGCGCTCGCGTTCGGCGTCGCCACGTTCGCGCGCAACCGCGACTACCGCGATCTCACGACCATCTGGTCCGACACCGTCGCCAGTTATCCCCGCAGCGCCCGCGCGCACAATAATCTCGCCTGGGCGTTGCAGCAGCAGGGGCAGTCCGATCTCGCGAACGTCCATTTCGCGCGCGCGGCCGAACTCCAGCCGGGTTACGTTTCCGCGCACTACAACTGGGGCGTGGCCCTCCTCGACCAAGGGCGCGGCGCCGACGCCATCGCGCAGTTCGAAGCCGCCGTCCGGCTCGCGCCGAATCACGTCGATGCGCAGCTCAATCTCGGCAACGCCCTCATGCAGCTCGCGCGCGCCGCCGACGCCATCCCGCACTACGAGACGGCGCTGCGCCTGCAGCCGGGCGCCGATGTCCACTACGATCTCGGCGTCGCGCTCATGGAAGTGGACCGCCGCGACGAGGCCACCGGGCATTTGCGCGCCGCGCTGGATTTGAATCCGCGCCTGCCGAACGCGCACTATCAGCTCGGGCGGGTGGCCGAACTGGCCGGTCAGCCCGCCGACGCGGAGTCCCGCTACACCGAAGCCCTGCGGCTCGATCCCGACCACGTCGCCGCGCACCGCCGGCTCGGCCTGCTTTTCGCGCAGAGCGGACGCCTGGCGCCGGCCGCGGAGCAGTTTCGCGCGGTGATCCACCTCGCGCCCGACGATGCGGATGCGCCCGCGAATCTCGGCAACGTGCTCCTGCTCCAGGGTCAGGTGCGCGAGGCGATCGCGTGCTACGAGGAATCCCTCCGCCTGCGCCCCGACGATGCCCGCACGCGCGGCAGTCTCCAGTTCGCCCGCGAGTCACTCCGCTGAGCGCTCGGCCCGCGCGGCCGCGGGGAAAATCCGCGAGCGCAGCAGACGCCACCGCGCCAGGCGGAAACGCAGGCCCGTCGCGAGACAGCCGAAACCGTAGCGCACGCTCCGGCGCAGGCCGATCGACGACGCCTCGGCGAAATATTTTGTCGGGCAGCTCACCTCGGCCGCCGTGAACCCGCACCACAGCACCTGTGCGAGCATCTGGTTGTCGAAGACGAAGTCGTCCGAGTTTTCCTCCCAGGGCACCCGCTCGAGCACCGCGCGCGCAAACGCGCGGTAGCCCGTGTGCCATTCGGCGAGCTTCGCGCCGCACAGCACATTCGACGCAAACGTCAGGCCGCGGTTCGCCACGTATTTCCACCACGGCATGCCGCCCGCCATCGCGCGTCCGCCGAGGATGCGGCTGCCGAGCACGCAGGGGTAAAGGCCGTTTGCGATCATCGAGACCATCGCCGGGATGAGCTTCGGCGTATACTGGTAGTCGGGATGAACCATGATCACGATGTCGGCGCCCGTCGCGAGCGCGGCGCGATAGCAGGTTTTTTGGTTGCCGCCGTAGCCGAGGTTGTGGGCATGCACGATGACCTCCGTCTGCGGCAGCTGTCGCGCGAGCGCGACGGTTTCGTCGCGGCTGCCGTCGTCGACCACGATCACGAGGTCGATCACGCCCTGCGCCATGACCTCGTCGTAGGTGCGCCGCAGGGTTCGGGCCGCGTTGTAGGCGGGCATGACGACGACGATTTTTTTTTCGAGATACATGGGCGGACTTGCGGCGAGCTGCAGCCAGACCGCGGGGTCAGCGGCCGTCCAGCTTGCGCTGGGCGAGGGCGGCGTTCTGGCGGGCGGACTCGTGCGCGGGATTCAGGCTCAGGGTTTCCTGGAATTGCTCCAGCGCCTCGCGCAGGCGCCCGGCGCGCCCGAGCGCCGTGCCGAGGCGGTTGTGCAGCTCGGCGTCGCGCGGCTGCAACCGCACCGCCGCTTCCAGCTGCGCGATGGCCTCGGCGCTCCGGCCCAGCGCGGCCAGCACACCGCCGTAGTTGACGTGCGCCTCCGCATCGTCCGGTTGCGCCTGCACCAGCGTCGCGAATTGCTCCGCCGCCTCGGGGAACCGCCCGGCTTGCGCGAGGGCGCTGGCGAGATTGGCCCGCGTGCCCGCCGCGGTCGGCGCGATCCGCAGCGCCGCCTCCAGTTGGGCGATACCCTCGGGCGCGCGGCCGGATAAGACCAGCGCGTTGCCGAGATTGTTGAGCGTGGCCGCGTCGTTGGGTTTGAGCGCGAGCGCCTGCTGGAAATATATCACCGCTTTGGCGGGCTCGCCGAGTTCCTGCCAGACGTCGCCGAGATTGTTCAGCACCGGGCGCACGCCCGGTTCCACCGCGAGGGAACGTTCGAGCCACGTGCGCGCGTCCTGCAGCCGTCCGGCGCGACGGCAATAGTCGGCCAGCAGGGCCATCGCGCGCGCGTTGTCGGGGCGCTTGGCGACGGTGTCCTCGCAGATGCCGATGGCCGTGGCATAGTCCTGATTGCGCGCCACCGTCGCCACGCCCAGCGCCACGGCGGCCGCCGCCAGGACGGCCAGGCCTCTCCCCGCGAACCGCAGGTAGACGACCGCCACCGTCAACGCGACCACGGCCGCGAGCGGCAGATACATCCGGTGCTCCGCCATCGTCTGGCCCACCAGCGGCACCACGCTCGAACTCGGCGCGAGGATCATGAAAAACCACGCGCCGAGGCAGCCGAGCATCGGCTTCCGCACCAGCGCCCAGATCGTGCCCGCCAGCAGCGCGACCACCGCCAGACCCTGCCACCACACGTCCGTCACGGAGCGCGGCAACCCCGTGCCGTAGTCGAGCACCAGCGGATGCGGCCAGAACGACAACCGCAGGTAGAGGACGATCGCCTCGCACTGTTTCAGCAGATAAGTCCACGGCGACACACCGAGTCCGAAGCCCGCCGAGCGGCCGCGCGCGCCGCCTTCCGCGATCACGAACCACCCGAGCAGGAGCCAGGAGCTCGCGAGCATCAGCAGCAGCTTCCGGTGCCGCGCCCAGACTTCGCGCCACGAGCTCGCCACAAATGCGCGGTCGTAGAGCGCGGCAAACAGCGGCGCGGACACCATGACTTCCTTCGTCGCCATGCCCAGCAGGCACGCGGCCAGCGCCCACCAACCCCATTTCTCCGCTGCGCCCGGCTCGGTCGCGCGGATGAAGCACCACAGCGTCAGCAGATACAGCAACCCCAGCAGCGCCTCCGCCCGCTGGGAAATGTAGGTCACCGATTCGGTTTGCAGCGGGTGCAGCATCCAGAGCGCCGCCGTCAGCAACGCGATCTCGAAGGCGTGCGCGCCGAACCGCGGCGCGAGGATAGGTTGGAGCAATGTTCGCCGGACCACGCCGAACAGCACCACGCCGGCGGCGACGTGCACGAGCAGGTTGAACGCGTGGTAACTCCACACCGCGTTTCCGCTGATCGCATAGCTGAGGCCGAACGAAAAATTTACCAGCGGCCGGCCCGAGATCGGCAGTCCCGTCAGCTCGGGCGGCGGCGACCAGGCCGTCGCCAGGCTGTGGAGCGAGGGGTTCGACAGGATGGCCAGGTCGTCATCGAAGACGAACGGCACGCCGAAGCTGTTATGATAGGCCAGCAGCGCCGCCACCGCGAGCGCGAGCGCGGCAAAAAGCGGCGTCCGGTGGAACGGCGGTGGCGGTTTCTTGGGGGCGGGCGCCGGGCGCGCAGAAGCCATGGGGCATCGCATCCCGCCGCCGCGGGGTTGTCCAGTCCGCAGCGCGTCCGCGCTCGATGGCGGTATTCGTGTGGGTCGTCCTCGGACCCGGTGGGAGCGGACGCTGGTGCAGTGGCGGACTGTCAGGCGGTTGTTCCCATTGCCGCGTCGTTGTCGCGCTCTACGGTTTAAATGCCAGCTGCCCCGCTACCCTCCGCTGACGAACCTCCCCAGTTTCCGTCCGCGCCGCCTTCCCCTCGGTCTCGGTGCAGCCGTCAATCGACTGTGCCGTCGTGTGCCCGTGATGCGACTCGCTTGGTTACCAACCCCAGAACACCGTGAATCCAAACCAATCCCCCTCAGAAATCCGGCGACAGATCGCGGGCGCACTCGCCTGCGCCGCGCTTGTCGTCCTCGCCTCCGCCCTGCACGCGGCGGCTGACCCCGCCCAGGCCGCCCTCGACGCGAAGGCGCTGGCGAAATACGACAAGAATCACAACGGCAAGCTCGACCCCGACGAACTCGCCGCGAAGGAGGCCGACGAAGCGAAGGCGGCGAAGGCCGCCGTGACGACTCGCACATCGGCCAGCGCGGCCAAGGACGATACCGTCCGGCTCTCGCCGTTCGAAGTGAGCTCCGGCAACGACAAGGGCTATTCCGCCATGAACACCATGTCGGGCACGCGGCTCAACTCCAACCTCGAGGACATCGCCAGTTCGATTTCCGTGGTGACCAAGCAGCAGCTGGTGGATACCGCGGCCGTCGATATCAACGACATTTTCCAGTATGAAATCGGCACCGAGGGCACCGCTCAGTATACGGATCCAACCAACGACGGCCGGTCCGGCAACGACGCCCAGGACAACATCAATGGCAATCCGACGGGTGCGAACCGCATGCGCGGCCTGAGTCAGGCGAATATCGCCATCGGCGGGTTCACCGCCAGCTCGAGCATCCCGATCGACACCTACAACGTGGCCGCGATCGAAATCTCCCGCGGCCCGAACTCGAATCTCGCCGGCTTGAGCGACGCCGGCGGCACGGTGAATGTGATCACCAACGGCGCCAATCTCACCCGCGAGACTTCGAGCGTTTCGGCGCGCGTGGATAGCTACGATGGCTTTCGCACGACCATGGATCTCAACCGGCCCATCTTCCGGGATAAATTAGCCCTGCGATTTTCGGCCGTCTACAACGAGGTCGGCTACGTGCGCAAGCCGTCGGTCGACCGCACCGACCGGCAGCAGTTGGCGCTGACCTTCCGACCGTTCACGACCACCACGATCAGCGCCTCGATCGAGCGCTTTAACGAATTTGCCCAGCGGGCGAACGCGCTCACCCCGCGCAATACGCTGAACAACTGGATTAATTACGGCCGGCCCACCTACGATCCGGTCACGAACACCTCGACGGTGAACGGGGTGACGACCCCCGGCCTGGCCCCGGGCCTCACCGGCCTCGGCAGTTCCAACGTCCGCATCCTGCAGTATATCGACGGCGGCAACATCAACTTCATGATGCATGGGAACATCGCCGCCGTTCCGGCCCTCGGGATCACCGCCGAGCAGTTCTCCGAAAGCAGCTCCGAGGCCGTGACCGGCGGCTCGCTGTTTCACGCGAAGGGCGTGACCGATCGGTCGATCTACGACTGGACGAAGATCAACATGGCGGCGCCCAACTACGAAATTCAGAGCGCGAAGATCGCCAACGTGAGCCTGGACCAAGGCATCCTCAACACCCACCGCAATCAGCTGAACCTGCAACTGGCCTGGCGCCGGGAGGATCAACAGGACTACCGCCGGATGTTCCTCGGCCAGACAGACGGGCTCCAGACCGTGCTGGAAGTCGACACCAACACGCGGCTGCTCGACGGCCGCCCGAATCCTTACTTCGAGCACCCCTTCGTCGGCGGAGTCGCTCCGCAGGTCTACAAACGGCCCCAGTTCGATGACAACTATCGCTGGCAGCTGGCCTATCAGCTCAATCTGAAGGATGAAAAGAATGCCCTCAAGTGGCTGGGCCTTCATCGGATCGCGGCCTATCAGGAGACCTCGACGACCATCAATGCGCCGACGAGCATTCGCGACCATGATATGGTCATCGACAACCTCGATTTCCAGCCCTCGCTGGCTCCGGGTGTCCTGACGGCGACCACCAATGTCACCGGCAACGCCGGCGCGGCGGTCTACCCGCTGTATTACTTCGGCGACCAAGCGGGTCAGGGCGTCAAATACGCCAACCCCGGACCGGTGAATCCCAACGGGAAATTCACCGCCTCGTTCTTCAACCCGACCACGGGCAAGTGGAACTTGAGCGATCCGGTCACCCTGCAGGAGGTCTACTTTGCCATCGGCACCCAGAAAAAGAAACTTCGGACCAGCGGCATCACCCTGCAGAGTTTTTTTGCGAATGACCAGATCGTGCCGACGTTGGGCGTGCGCGAGGACCGCGTTTACGCCGAGGGCAACCTCCCGACGACCCTGACCAACGGATTCTTCGACGAAACGAACCTGTTCAACTTCGGCGTCTCCAAAAAATACACTAGCGGCCGGACCCGCACCAAGGGCGTGGTGGTAAAACCCTTTCAGGGCTTGTCGTTCCTCAAGAATAACGCGCGGCAGGAGTCAGGGATTGCCGGCTACTTCGCCGAGGCGGTGCGCGGGCTGAATTTCCACTACAACCAGTCCAATTCCTTCGTGCCGGCCGATACGGCTTACAACGTGTTTCTCGATCAGCTGCCGAATCCGGCGGGCCGGGCCAAGGAATACGGCCTCTCGCTGAATATGTTCAACAAATTCTCGCTGCGGCTCACGCATCAGGACACCATTCAGTATCACACGCGCAGCTCGCTCGGCGTCGTCGCGACCCGCCTCATGAGCATCGATTTCCAGGGGCAGCAAAACCTGACGTTCGACCTCTACGATGCGGCCATCGGCTGGCAGCAGCAGCTCCATCCCGGCATCTCGCTCGCCGCTGCCCAGACTGCGGCCGCCACGCAAATCGGCTTCACGCCCGCCTACATCGCCCAGGCCAGCGGCAAAACCATCTCCGACGCCAACGATGCCGAGTCCAAGGGCTGGGAGCTGGAACTTCAGTTCAACCCGACGAAATATTGGACGCTCAAGGCGACGGGCAACCAGGAGGTCGCGATCGATTCCAATATTTCGGTCTTCATGACGGAGTATATCGCCCAGCGCCTGCCGATTTGGACCACGATCAAGGATCCATCGGGCAACTTGTGGTGGACGACCTCGCAGGGCAGCAATGGCATCCCTCAAAGTTATTTCAACGGGAACGTCTTGTCGCCGCTGACCATCGCCCTCGGCCAGCAGGGTCTGAAGAAGCCGCAGACGCGCGAATACACCTTCAATGTGATTAGCAGTTACCATCTGGGGGGGCTGACTGGAATCATGGGCGATCGCTTCCCGTGGCTGAAAAATGCTTCGGTCGGCGGGGCCTACCGCTGGGCGAGCCAGGCGGCGATTGGCTACTACGGCTCCGCTCCCGACCCGGTGAGCGGCGTCATCACCACACTCGACCGGACCAAGCCCTTCTACGACAAATCCGTGGGCCACCTCGATCTCAACGCTAGCTACCGGACCAAGCTGTTTGGCAACCGCATCGGCGCCACCTTCCAGCTCAATATCAAAGACGTGACCGAAAACGGCAACCGTTTGATGGGGGTCGGCATCAATCCCGACGGCAAATATTGGAATTATCGGATCATCGATCCGCGGCAGTTTATTCTGACGGCCTCGTTCGATCTCTGAGTCGCATGGTCAGCGTGCGGAATCCCGTCGCGGGGATTCCTGGTCTTCCAAGCTCCCGGCTCCCGCCGGGAGCTTTTGTTTTTCTGTAGCGGCGGTCGATGGCCGCCGTAAGCTCCCGGCATGTCCGAGCGCCACTCCGCCTCTTCTCTCATCGCCTTCGCCACTGCGTTGCTCGTCCGGGCCGGACTCGACGCCGACAAGTCGGCCGCCGTCGCCGCGATCCTCGTCGAGGGCGACCTGCTCGGCCACACGACGCACGGCCTCGCGCTCCTCGCGCCCTACCTCGGCGAAATCGAAAACGGCCGGATGGAGAAATCCGGCGAGCCGCGGGTGCTCGCCGATTTTCCGGCCGCGGTGACGTGGGACGGCCGGCGCCTCCCCGGCCCCTGGCTCGTCCTGCGCGCGCTCGAGCTCGCGATCGCGCGGGCCAGACAAAATGGCACCGGCACCGTTGTGATCCGTCGCAGCCACCACATCGCCTGCCTCGCCGCCTATCTGAAACGCGTGACCGACGAAGGCCTGATGGTTTTGCTGACCTGCTCCGACCCGGTGCTCGGCAGCGTCGCGCCGCACGGCGGCCGGCGCGGCGTGTTCACGCCGAATCCGCTGGCCGCGGCGTGGCCGACCGGCGGCGACCCCGTGATGCTCGATGTGTCGATGTCGATCACGACGAACGGACTCACGCGGCGCTTGCACACGGAGCAACGTCCGCTGCCCGGCGCGTGGGCGCTCGACGCGCGCGGCGAACCCACGACCGATCCCGGCGCGCTTTTTTCCGATCCGCCCGGCTCGCTGCTGCCGATCGGCGGCCTCGATCACGGGCACAAGGGCTACGCGCTCGGGCTGCTCGTCGAGGCGCTCACCGGCGGACTCGCCGGCCACGGCCGGGCCGACCCGAGCGAAGGCTGGGGCGCGAGCGTGTTTCTCCAGGTTTTATCTCCCGAACTGTTTGGCGGCGCGGAAAATTTTCGCCGCCAGACGGCGCACGTGGCCGAAGCCTGTCGCACCACGCCGCCCCGCCCGGGCTTCGAGCGCGTGCGTCTGCCCGGCGAGGCCGGCCTCCGCCGCCGCGAGGCGCAGCTCGCCCACGGCGTCGAGCTTTATCCGGCCATTCTGCCCGCGCTCCGGCCGTGGGGCGAGAAACTGGGCGTGGACACTCCGGCTGCGCTCGCTTGAACGCGGACTGTCCGCGCCGTTTCTCGCCTGACTTTTTCGTCCTGGCCGCGCACAACCACTCCTCTGCCATGACTCCGAAACTCCTCCGCCGCGCCCGCGAGGCGCTCGCCACTTTCGCCATCGAGACACCCTCGTGGGGTTTCGCCGACACCGGCACGCGTTTCGGAAAATTCTTCCAGGATGCCGCGGCGATCGACCTCGGCGACAAGCTCGCCGACGCCGGCCAGGTTCACGCGCTCACCGGCTGCTGCCCGACGGTTGCCGTCCACGTGCTCTGGGATTTCAAGCCGGGCCAGGATCCGAAGGCCGTCGCCCGCCTCGCGCGCAAGCACGGCGTGAAGATCGGCTCGATCAACCCGAACCTCTTTCAGGACCAGTGCTACAAATGGGGCTCGTTCGGCCACAACGATCCGGCGGTCCGCGCGCGCGCCGTCCAGCATTGCGCCGACTCCATCGCCATCGGCCAGGCGGTCGGCAGCGAATTCGTTTCGCTCTGGTTTGCCGACGGCATGAATTATCCGGGACAGGGGAGCATCCGCGCGCGCAAGCACACCTTCGAGGACGCGCTGCGCGCGCTGCACAAGAAACTCGGGCCGAAGCAGACGATGCTCGTCGAATACAAACCGTTCGAGCCCGCGTTCTACGCGACCGACATCGCCGACTGGGGCATGGCGCTGCTGCTCGCAAAAAAAGCCGGCCCGCGCGCGAAAGTGCTCGTCGACACCGGCCATCACTACGCCGCGCAGAACATCGAGCAGATCGTCGCGTGGCTCCTCGACGAGGACATGCTCGGCGGCTTCCATTTCAACGACCGCCGCTACGCCGACGACGACCTCACGCTCGGCTCGATCGATCCCTACCAGGTCTTCCGCATCTTCCACGAAATCCATTTCTTCGCCGCCGACCGCGGGCGCGCGCCGAAGATCGCCTACATGATCGACCAGTCGCACAACGAAAAACCGAAGATCGAGGCGACGATCCAGACGGTCGTCATGGCGCAGGAACTCTACGCGAAGGCCGCGCTCGTCGACCACGACGCGCTCCGGCGGGCCCAGGCGAAAAACAACGTCGTCGATGCCGAGTTGATTTTGAAAAAGGCGTTCTTCACCGACGTCGCGCCGGCGATTCTCGCGTGGCGCAAGGCGAACAAGCTCCCCGCCGATCCCCTCGCCGAGCACCGGCGCAGCGGCTACGAGCGCACCGCCGCGGCCGACCGCAAGCGGCGCCGCAAGGCACTCGGCCTCACGCAGGGTGGCAGCTACGCGTGAATCGAGGAGCGGGTTTTGGCCCGCGACCCCGTCGTCACGTCGAGATTTTCATTCGCCGTGCGATCCGTGAAAAGAGCCATGGCGCGAGCCGCTTCAGCCAG
>Ga0265314_10006230_pt1 | contig 10592 bp, 7 predicted proteins | sample 4126metaG_FD_203106 | JGI IMG/M metagenome (GOLD analysis project Ga0265314, IMG submission 203106) | Rhizosphere microbial communities from Carex aquatilis grown in University of Washington, Seatle, WA, United States - 4-1-26 metaG | ecosystem: Host-associated > Plants > Roots > Rhizosphere >... | reverse complement strand
GAACAGGCGGCGGCGTTTGCGCAGGCGTCGGGGCACCCGGCATACCCCGAGATTCTCAAGCACGCCGGCGTCACGGGCGAAGTGATCGCGTCGATGGTCGTCGACACGTTCGGCCTCGTGGATCCGTCCACGCTCAGAATCATCAAGTCGTCGCATCAACTGTTCACGCAGTCGGTCGAGAGCGCGATCCCATCCATGCGGTTCACGCCGGCAAGGGTCGGCGGGCGCGGTGTGAAGCAGCTCGTCATGCTCCCGTTTCAGTTTCAGATCCCGGACAGCGCGAGGGTGACGGGCTCGGTCGCACCCGCCAAACTGTCCGGTCCCGCGATCATCGTAACCCCGTCGCGACCGTAGCGGCCACGCCGGAGTCTCTCCCGGAACGACCAGGAACGACCCGGCACTGGCGGCTGTCAGTGCCCGGGTCGGTCCACCGCCGGAAGATCCACGTCCACGTCCCAAGCCAGCGTCAGCGGCGCTTTCTTGTCGTCGAGTTCTTCGAACTTCGCTTTGCTCTTGAACCGCAGGCGCTTGCCGTCGAACTGAAGATCTGAAAAATCACTCTTCAGTTTCAGCGCCGTGTACGCGACCGAACGCACGACCGTCGTGCCCGGCACGACGTAGGTCATGTTCACTTGCGTCGCTTTGCGCGCGGTGTCGAGCCAGATCACGAAAATCACATGATCGCCCTTCCGTGCCTTCCGTCCGTCATTCTCGGTGAGGTCGGCTCGGTCGGCGTCGGTGAGCGGCACGGTGAAGAACTCGATCTCGAGCGCTTCGGTGCCGTACGGGCGCTCGTGCGCGACGCGCCCGACGAATCCGCTCACCGCGACGATGCGCGAGCCGCCGATCTTGAGCACACCGCTCTGCTTGTTGTCGAGCGTGAACACGGCGGTCGTGACGCCGGGTTGTCGCGGCGCCGGCGTCGCGCGCTGTGAAAGCGCGGCGCGCGACGTAAGCGCCAACGCGATGATTGCCGCACTCGCGCGAATCGTCATGGGGGGGCACCTTTGTGTTGTCGGAAAGCGAAAGATAGTTCGCCAAAAAGAAGCCCGGCGCTCACCAGCCACGGTGAACGCCGGGCGGCCCAGCGTGACTTACTCACTGGACGCGTCCACCATCTGATGCCAGAGCAACTCCAAAGCGTCGCGGACTCGCGCCCGCTATCACGGCATACCCGGCGATGGGGTGGAGGCGTCACAAATTCGAGACTCCGGCGCGTATTGGCCGCCGTCGTTGCTTCGCAAGTTGTTGTGTTTGCATCAGTTAGCGCCTACGGTCAGGCGACCCCCACGAGGCCGAAGCCCGACGCCTCGATGCTCGTCTCCACCGGATGGCTGGCGAAGAATCTCAAAGATCCGTTAGTTGTTGTGCTCGTCGTGGATCGCACCGATTCGGCGTATCGCGCGGGTCACGTGCCCGGCGCGCGTTTCGTGTCATATGCAACGCTCGGCCAGACGGTGGATGGGATTCTGCTCGAACTTCCTCCGACGGATTCAATTCGGAACCTCTTTGAATCGGCCGGCGTGTCGAGCGCGTCGCACGTCGTTCTCACCGGACGCCCGCTGACGGTCACGCGCGCCTTCTACACGCTCGACTATCTAGGCATGCAGCGCGTGTCCGCGCTCGATGGCGGGTTCACGAAATGGAAACGCGAACGCCGCGCAAGCGAGACGGCGACGCCGGTCATCACGCGCGGGCACATCACGCCCGCTCCGCGCCCGGAGATCGTCGCCAAGGCGCCGTGGGTGCTCGATCGAGTCGGCAAACAGGGCTACTCGTTCATCGACACGCGTACCGACAGTGAATATCTCGGCCTCTCGACGCGCGGCGGTCTGCGCAGCCTGGGCCATCTCGACGGCGCGCGCCGCCTCGAGTGGCAGGAGGCGTTCACCGACTCGAATGATTTCTCGCCCAAGAGTCTCGCCGAACTCGGAAAAATGTGGAATGAGCGCGTCACTCCCGGCGACACGGTGATCGCGTACTGCTACATCGGGTATCGCGCGAGCGGGAGCTATTTCATCTCGCGGCTGCTCGGGTACCCGGCGAAGCTTTACGATGGATCGTACGACGAGTGGGCCAAGCTGCAGTATCCCACCGTCACGACCGTCACGCCGCCGCGAAAGCCCTAAGAGAGTTTGAGCGGCGCGTAGAGCTCGCACGCGAGCACGGAACAGACCGCGTCGCTCGCGCGCTCGGGGAGCGACACGACCGTGCCGGCGTCCGTGTCGCGGGTGGCGAGCGCGCGACGTGAGTCGGCGCCGAGCATGAAGGCGCGCGCGACTTTGCTGCGAACGCCCGGGAGCAGCAGCTCGCGTGATGCCGGCCACTCCGGAATGAACGCGTAGAGCATTTTTCCCTTTCGCGTGGCGCGGAACGATCCGCCCGTGAACGGCGACGCTTCCGTTCCGCGAATCGCTTCGGCGTGAACTCGCATCCAGTCACCGATGCCGTTGAGCCGCTCCACGCTTTCGGGCGGGACCAGCCCTTCGCCCGTCGGCCCCACATTCAACAGGAGATTCCCGCCCTTCGACGCCGTCTCGATGAGCATGCTCACGAGCGTCGGCAGGCTCTTGAAGTTGTGATCGGCGCGATTGTAGCCCCAGTTGCCGTTCATCGTCACGCACGATTCCCAGTCGACGCCGGGAATTCCGCGATCGGGGATTTCCTGCTCGGGCGTGCTGAAGTCGCCGACTTCCACCCGCGCCAATTTTGCGTTCAACCCACTGGCCTGTTTCGGCGCGACGCGACTGTTGACGATCAGGTTCGGCGCGAGAGCGCGACATTTTTCCTCGAGCGCGAGACCCAGCTCGCGCGTCCACGTGTTCTCCCATTCGCCATCGAACCAGAGCACGCCGATGTCGCCGTAGTGCGTGAGCAGCTCCTGCACCTGCGCATGGAGATAGTTCACGTAGCGGCTGAAGTCCGCGGTCCCGACCGGGCGCGTGCCGCGCTCCCAGTCGCGGCGCGGCAAGTAGTCGGGATGGTGCCAGTCCATGATCGAGTGATACCAGCACGGCTTCACGCCGTGGCGGCGGCATGCATCGGCGACCATCCGCATGATGTCGCGCTTGTATGGGGTGCGCACCACACTCCAGTCGGTCTGCCTGGAATCGAACAGGCAGAAGCCGTCGTGATGCTTGGTGGTGATCACGAGGTATTTCGCGCCTGCTCCGGCAGCGAGCGCCGCGAGTCGGTCCGCGTCGAACTCCGTGGGATTGAAGCGCGGCAGCAATTTTTCGTACTCGTCGACCGGAATCTTCGCGTTATTGCGGATCCACTCGGCGTAGTCGGTGCGGCCGCCCCACTCGCCGGCGAGCACGGAGTACAGGCCCCAGTGCACGAACATCCCGAACCGCGCATCGCGCCACCACGTCATCCGATCGTCTGCCGCGGGCGAAAGCGGTTCGAAGAGATTCAGCCGGGGCAGTGCCGCGGCGCCGAGCGCAAATGCGCCGCTCGCGCGCAAAAATTCGCGGCGGTCCAGCGCCTTGTTTCGTGTCACGCGCTCGCGAATCTGGCCAGACGAAACGGCGCGAGATCGAAGCGCGGCCGGTCGCCCATGATGTCGTCGGCGATCAACTCGCCGATCGCGATCGAAAATTTGAAACCGTGACCGGAGCAGGGACTCGCGATGAACACCGCGGGATGGTCCGGATGCGCGCCGAGAATGAAGTCCTGGTCCGGCGTGTTGGTATAGACGCACACCGTGGTCGAGCGAAGCGCGCCATTCGCGTCGGGGAGGAACAGCTTCATCAGCGATCGCATCCCCTCCACCTCGGCGCCGCTCACGGCGCGTCGCACGGTCTGCGCCGTGGTGGTCTCGCCCTGATGGTGCAGCGCGACTTTCACGCCGTCGCCGAAGTCCGCGAAGCCGTACCAGGTGCGTCCTGGCGCGTATTCGTGAATGAAAATAGGGAGAGCGTTCGGCGTGAACTCTGCGGGTTTGAGCGGGTCGAACCAGTACACGGCGTTGCGCTCGACCGTGAGCGGCAGCGCGAGGTCGGGGAGCAGGTCGCCGATCCACGATCCCGCCGAGATGACGAGCCGCGCCGCGGCGTATGTGCCGCTGACGGTCGTGATCTCGACTCCTTCAGACGTCGCGCGCCACTTCGTGACTCTTTCGCCAAAGCGCAGCTCGGCTTTGGCGGAGCGCGCGAGCGAGAGCTGCGCGTCGATCGCCGCCTCGGGATCGAGCACGCCCGCGCGCGGCTCCCAGATCGCCACGGCATCGTCGGGCGCGCGCAGCGCGGGGAAGCGGGACCGCAGTTCGCTGGCGCTGAGTTCTTCGTACGGCAGGCGGTGCTGCACGGCGCTCGCCCTCGCGCCGCTCACCACTTCGCCATCGGTCGCGCCGATCATCAAGCCGCCGGTGCGCGTGAGCACGCGTTTACCCGACCGCGCCTGCAGCTCGGCCCACCCGTTGTATGCGCGCTTGACGAGCGGCACGTACAGCGGATCTTCGAAGTACGCCTCGCGGATGATGCGCGACTTTCCGTGCGACGAACCGAACGCGTGCGGCGGCGTGAACTGATCGATGCCGAGCACTTTCTGCCCGCGCAGCGCGAGCTGATAGGCGGTGGAACTGCCCATCGCGCCGAGACCGAGAACTATGACGTCGTACAAAAGTCGATTCCTATTCGCCGTAGGGGATCCAGATGTTCTTCACTTGCGTGGCGTGGCGGAGAAACTCGCGTCCTTCGCCCTGTGCCGCGCTCGTCCAGTCGCGCGCGCGCGATTCACACCACGTCTGCTTCATGTTCCCGGTCGACGCCATCTCGCACGCGCGAACGCCGTCGTGGCCTCCGAAATACCAGATCGCATCGACGTCATCGTGTTCGGCCAGCACCTTCGCAAGTTCGTCGCGGTGGCCGGTGACGATGTTCACCACGCCGGCCGGCACATCGGAGGTTTCGAGCACCTGGTAGAAATCGGTGACCGCGAGCGGCTGCGTTTCGCTCGGAATTGCTACGACCGCATTTCCCGTGGCGATTGCCGGTGCGACGGACGAAATGAATCCGAGGAGCGGATGCTCGGCCGGTGAGGCGACGCCGATCACACCGACCGGCTCGTTCATCGCGAGCGTCACGCCGCGAATCGGCGTCTGGTGCACCTGCCCATCCCACTTGTCGGCCCACGCGGCGTAGGTGAAGAGGCGGGCGATGCTTGCTGCGACCTCCGCCTTGCCGTCGCTGCCGGTGAGTTCGCGAATGCGCGCCGCGAATTCCGCCGAGCGCGCGGAAAGATTCTCGCCGATGTAATAGAGAATCTGTCCGCGATTGTGCCCCGTGCTGCGGGCCCACGCGGATGCGGCATTGCGCGCCGCTTCGACCGCATTGCGAATGTCTTTCCGGTTACCGTCACCGACTTCGCCGGCCGTCGCGCCGTTGGCTGCGATCACGGGAATCGAGTAGCCGCTGTCGGGGCGCGCCTGTTTGCCGGCGATGAATAGTTTTGCGGTGCGATCGACGTGACCGAAGTCCGAAGACCGAGGACCGATGGCGCGAGACTTGGATTTTGCCGCGATCGACTTCTTCGCGGTCGTTTCGGACTTTGGACTTCGGTCTTCGGTCGCCTTCAGGTACTCATACATCCCCTCCCGCCCACCCTCCCGCCCATACCCCGACTCGCGATACCCGCCGAATCCCGCCGCCGCGTCGAACAGATTCGTGCAGTTGATCCACACCACACCTGCCTTCACCTTCGGCGCCACATCGAGCGCGAGATTGATGTTCTCGCTCCAGATGCTCGCCGCGAGCCCGAACGGCGTGTTGTTCGCGAGCGCGACGGCTTCTTCAGGAGTACGAAAACTCATGGACACGAGCACCGGTCCGAAAATCTCGACCTGCGCAATCATGCTGCTCGGCGCGACATTGGTGAACAGCGTCGGCGGATAGAAGCATCCATCCTTCGGAACCGCCCAGCTCGGCTGCCACATCTGCGCGCCTTCTTTCGCGCCCTGTTCGACCAGCGAGCGAATCCGCTCGAGCTGCACCGGCGCGACGATCGCGCCCATGTCCACCGATTTGTCGAGCGGCGATCCGATGCGGAGTTTTTCCATCCGCGCGCGCAGCTTGGCGACGAGCTTGTCCGCGATCCCTTCCTGCATCAGCAGGCGCGATCCCGCGCAGCACACCTGGCCCTGATTGAACCAGATCGCGTCCACCACGCCTTCCACCACGCTGTCGAGATCGGCGTCCTCGAACACGATGAACGGAGACTTTCCGCCGAGTTCGAGCGAGAGTTTCTTGCCGCTTCCCGCCGTCGCTTTGCGAATGATGCGGCCGACGTCCGTGCTGCCGGTGAATGCGAGCTTGTCCACGTCGGGATGATCGACGAGCGCGGCACCCGTCGATCCATCGCCGGTCAGAATGTTCAGCACGCCGGGAGGAAGCCCTGCTTCGGCGGCGAGCTCGGCAAATGCGAGCGCGGTCAGCGGCGTAAACTCTGCGGGCTTGAGGATCACCGTGCATCCTGCGGCGAGCGCAGGCGCGACTTTCCACGCAAGCATCAGCAGCGGGAAATTCCACGGTATGATCTGGCCGACGACTCCGGCGCCATGGTAGCCCGGAAATTCCGTCTCGAGCAGCTGCGCCCAGCCGGCGTGATGATAGAAGTGCCTGGCCACGAGCGGAATATCGATGTCGCGCGTTTCGCGAATGCTCTTGCCATTGTCCATCGACTCCAGCACGGCGAGCAGACGTGAATTCCGCTGCACGGTTCTCGCAAGCGCGTACAGATGCTTCGCGCGCTGGTGGCCGCTCAGTTTCTGCCAGCCCGGAAGCGCTTTGCGCGCCGCTTTCACGGCGGCGTCCACATCGGCTTTGCTTCCCTGCGCAACCTTCGCGAGGACTTTTCCCGTTGCCGGATCGATCACGTCGAAGCGGCTTCCTTTCGCTGACGTCGTCCACGCGCCGCCGATGAAATGTCCGAACGACGCTTGATGGTCCGCGATCCACGCGAGCGCGGGTTTGTCGCTCTCCGGCGCAGGGCCGTATTCCATACTCTCGAAAATTCCTGCGACCGTGCTGGTTGCCATCGGTTAGACCATCGGCTGACGGTGGGCCGCAGCGTAGCGCCCGGTGGCAAAATGCTCGAGCTGGCGCTCGATGTCCGTGAGCAGTCCCGACGCGCCGAAGCGGAAGAGATCGGGCCGCAGCCAGCGGTCGCCGAGTTCTTCTTTCATTAGATAGAGATATTCGAGCGAGTTTTTTGCCGAGCGAATTCCGCCGGCGGGCTTGTACCCGATGGCGAAGCCGGTCTGCTCGAAGTATTCGCGAATCATCCTTACCATCACGAGCGAAATCGGGAGTGTCGCGTTCACGCCCTCTTTGCCGGTGCTCGTCTTGATGAAATCGGCGCCGGCCATCATCGCCACCATCGACGCGCGCGCGACGTTCGTCAGCGTCGCGAGGTCACCGGTGCCGAGGATCGCCTTCATGTGCGCCTCGCCGCACGCGTCGCGAAACGCGCGGACTTCATCGTAGAGCGCGTGCCAGTTTCCCGTGAGCACGTGGCCGCGCGTGATGACGATGTCGATTTCGCGCGCGCCCGCCGCCACGCTCTCTTTCACCTCGGTGATGCGTGTGGACATCGGTGACAGTCCCGCCGGAAACCCCGTGCTTACCGCGGCCACCGGAATGTTCGAACCGGCGAGCGCCTCGACCGCCGTCGCAACCAGCTGGTGGTAGACGCAGACGGCGCCGGTCGTGATGTGCAGCTGCTCGACGCCGAGCGTGCGCTCGAGGTCGGGGCGAACCGGGTGCATGGCCTTGGCGCACAGGCGGCGGACATTGCCCGCCGTGTCGTCGCCGGAGAGCGTCGTGAGATCGATCAACGAAACCGCGCGCAGGAGCCACGCGGCCTGCCATTGCTTCTTCACCGTGCGACGTCCCGGCAGCGTGGCCGCGCGCCGTTCGACGGCGCTGCGATTCACGCGCTGCGCGAGCACGAGATCGAGGTCGAGCGGCATGCCCGGATTCCTGGCGACGTGGGCGCCGGGAATTTCACGGTTCGACTTCGCCGGATTCGGGTCGGCGCCGGCCAGTTTGAGTCCGGCGTGGCGTGGTGCGGTCATTGGGAAATGGGGCTGATGGTACGCCGGATAAGATAGCGCGTTTGGCCTCCCGCCACGATGTTTACCCCGAACTCCATCCGGGGACACCGTGGCGCTGAGCCGAGCATTCATCGCATTCGTGACCACCGTGCAGGCGCTGGGAGCGCAGCCTGCCGATTCGATCGCATCACGTCCCGTAGCGCCGGGGGTGACCCATGTGCGACTCGTTCGGCTCGCCGGCCCGTTCGTCGTGAACGTGCTCCGGATCGAGCTCGGCGCTGGCGGCGCCGAATTGCGCCATGTTCGCGCGGAAGGCGCGCTGCGCGGCCGCGAGAAGACGAGCGCGATAGTCTCGCGGCTCGAACGCGCCGGCGAAACGGTTCTCGCCGCCGTGAACGCGGACTTCTTCGATCTCAAGACGGGCGAAAACGAGAACAACGCGGTGGTGGATGGTGAGTGGTGGAAGGGACTCGCGGTCACCGATTCGCCCGCCGACTCCTCCGCGAACGTGCACAGTCAGTTCGCGCTGGACAGCCGCGGCCGTCCGCTCATCGATCAGTTCGTCTTTGATGGGATCGGCATCACGCCGCGTGACACGTTCGCAATCGCCGCGGTGAACGCCGTGCCGCGCGCCGCGAACACGGTCGCGTTGTTCACGTCGCGCTACGGAACGCCGCCGCCCTCCGATTCGATTCGCACGAAATTCGAGATCCAGCTCGCCTTTGCGGGCCGCCGCGCCGACACGCTGCTGTTCGTTCGCGGTGCGCCGTCGCCAACCGGTGCGGTGCTCGCCGGCTTCGAATCGATGGCGTGGCGGGTCGGTTCCATCCGTGCTGAGGAGACGCTTCGCGTCGTGCCGCGCACAGCGCCGCGGGCCGCGCCGCTTGCGCTGCTCGTCGGCGGCTGGCCGCGCATCGTGCGCGACGGCGTCAATATCGCGGCCCGCTCCGGCGCGCTCGAAGGCGCCGTGCCGCACAATATCGGGATCCGCAACCCGCGCACCGCCGTCGGCTGCAGCCGCGACAGTGCCACGCTCTTTCTCGTCACCGTCGACGGGCGTTCGAAAACGAGTGCGGGGATGACCGGCGTCGAGCTTGGCGATCTCATGCTCGAGCTCGGCGCATATCAGGCGCTCAACTTCGACGGCGGAGGATCAACCACGATGATCGTGCGCGATCGCATCGTGAACTCGCCGAGTGACTCCGCCGGCGAACGCGCGGTCGGCGACGCGTTGGTGGTCGTGCGGCGCCGGGCTGTGCCGGCGCTCGATTCCGCGCGCCTGCTCGCCAACCTTTCGGCGCTCTCCGCCGATTCGATGGAGGGGCGCCGTATCGGCACTTCCGGCGGCGCGCGGGCGCGAGCATTCCTCCTGCGGGAGTTCGCCCGGATCGGGCTCTCGCCCGTGCGCGACAGCTTTCCCGTGCCGTTCTACGCGCGCGTTCGCGGGGACGCGGTTGATGGCGTGAACGTCGTCGGCATGATTCGCGGCACCAAGCACACGGACCGGTACGTCGTGGTCTCCGCGCACTACGATCACCTCGGCGTGCGCAACGGCGTGATCTACAACGGCGCCGATGACAATGCGTCCGGCACGGCGGGAGTGCTTGCGATGGCGGAGTGGTTCAAATCACACCCGCCGGAGAACTCGATGATCTTCGCGCTGTTCGACGGAGAAGAGTCCGGCTTGCTCGGCGCGAAGGCGTTCGTCGACAAGCCGCCGGTGCCGCTCGAGCGGATCATCGCGAACGTCAACCTCGACATGGTGAGCCGGAACGTGAAGGGAGAACTCTACGCCTCGGGCGCTGCGCCGTACCCCGTGATGAAACCGCTGCTCGACAGTATCGCCGCGATCGCGCCGGTGAAACTCGTGCTCGGCCACGACACGGGTGTCGGCGAGAACAACTGGATCCAGCAGTCAGACCAGGGCGCGTTCGCGACGAAACAGATTCCGTTCGTCTATTTCGGCGTCGAAGACCATCCCGACTACCACAAGCCCGGCGACAAGTTCGAGCATATCGAGCCGGGGTTCTACTATCGCTGCGTGCAGACGATCGCAGAGTTCGTCAGGCGCCTGGATCTACGCCTGGACCGGGTGGCGCAGGTGCGCGCGGGGAGGAATTGAACGGCGAGTAATTCGTACGTGGTCATTGGTCGTTGGCGGTTGCGTACGACCGAGAACCAATGACCAATGACGGACTGCTCGCCGTCGCCCTGATGTTGTACCAGTAGCCCACGATGATCATCGAAAGCCCGATGAACTCCGTCACGTAGAGCACTTCCGTGTGCCCGAATCGCGTGAACGTCCCGCCGATCCCCGGCAGGATCGCACCGACGGCGATATAGACATTGCCGATGAAACGGTTCCAGGTGTCACGCGATTTCGAGAAGCGCCACGCCGAGAGGATCGCTCCGCCGATCAGGAAGATCACGGCGTAGAGGTTGACGAACGGGCTGAACGCCCGCACCCACTTCCACTCGAAGACTTTGCCGGTGAGGTGATACTGCTCGACTAGGCCGTAGTTGATCGGGCTGAGCAACA
>Ga0265314_10006229_pt1 | contig 10593 bp, 12 predicted proteins | sample 4126metaG_FD_203106 | JGI IMG/M metagenome (GOLD analysis project Ga0265314, IMG submission 203106) | Rhizosphere microbial communities from Carex aquatilis grown in University of Washington, Seatle, WA, United States - 4-1-26 metaG | ecosystem: Host-associated > Plants > Roots > Rhizosphere >... | reverse complement strand
AACCGTGGCGCGCACCCAGCGCCATATAGCCGACCACACTACCCAGGCCCTGCGCGGCGGGAAATTGCGCGAGCACGTCGCCGATGGAAGCTTGCGAATGCGCTTCCAATACAGCCCGAATGTTGGCCTTCAAAGCCCGAAAATCGATCTCCGATTGCGCCACCAAATCGCCCACGTCGTCGAGACCGATGAGCGCCGCCTCGCCTTCCATCATGCCGCCACCGGGCGCTTGCGCGGCCGGATCGAAGAGCACCCACTGCGCCACGGAACGTAGGCGACTGCTGCTGAGTTCGAGCGTAAACGGGAGCAACTCGGCGACCTTGACCTTGTCTTTGAGGGCCAGCGAGGCGCGCTGTGCTTCGCGCAGGACTTGGTTGACGCGACGCTGCTCGAGATATTCGCGGCTCTGTACGAAGTTCTTGAGGCTGCGCGCCAGGCTTTGCAAAACTTCGTGGACCATGCCGCCCTGCTCGAGCAGCGTGCGCGTGAGGCGCAGTAGAAAACGCCGCTCGCGCGGATCCAAACTGCCGGCGAACTCGCGCGAGAGGACGCTCTCGGTCGTCTGGTCGAGTACGGCGGATTGCACGGGATCGACGAGCAGGCGCCAGAAGGCCGCGAAGGTGCGGCCAGCCTCACTCTCGGCGATCAGGTCTGCGCCCGCGAAGAGCGCTTCGAGCACTTCACCACGGCTCGAATCTTCGTCCATGATGCGGCTGCGCAGGTCGCGATTGAGGCCCTCGAATTCGTCGCGGACGCGTCGGAAATCACCGGCCAGTCCGTCGGCCAGCGCGATAATCTCGCGGACACGCTCCAGGGCGCGCGGACCCTCCAGGGAGAGCATGCGGCCGCTACGAACGGCTTCAATCTGCGCATCGATGCGTTCGCGTTCAGCTGTGAGGGCGGCGATGCGGGTTTCGGGATTGCTGTCGGTCTCTTCGGCGAGGCGGACGAGTTGCTGCATCACCACTGCGAGACGGCTTTCGGTGGCAGCGGTGCGCGGTTCGGCCAGGGAACCGACGAATCGGATGGCGCCCTCGGAGGCCGACGAAAGCTCATATTCCTCTTCGGTTGCGCCAGGAGGGAAACGTCGCTCGATGAAGCCGGCGGCCAGCCAGTCCGCGACGTACGCTTGCGGCGTCTGCGGGAGGTGCTCGCCTTGCCCGCGAAGTTCCTCGATGGATCGGAGCAGGCGCTCATAAAGTACCGAAGCCGGCAGGCTGCGCTCTCCTTCGAGCAGGTGCGTTTCCAACAGTCCGAGAATGACGGGTCCGTTGTCGGCAGCCAGTAGCCTCCACAGCGCCTGCTCGCGCAAGCGTCGATAGGTGGCAATGGCGCGTTCGCCTTTCATGGGCGGAATGGGAGAATCTTCAACTCCGATGATAGCAATGTAGAATGGGTCCGTATGAAGGCATCAACGGCGGCCTGCTATGCATTTTGCCTCGCGGCGGGCGCTTTCCTGGGGCGCTACGAACTTCACACCGACGATACTGGCGTGGAGGTGTTCTTCATTCTGCTCGCCACCTTTGTGCTTGGGTGCTGGCACCCGCGGCGCGCGTGGCAGTGGGCATTACTGGTAGGGCCTTGCGCACCGGCGGCGGATTTAATTTTCAAGTCGGGTCAGACGGGACTGCTGGGGATCGCGGTGGCGGTCATCGCCATCGGGCTGGTGGGAAGCTACGCAGGCGCCTTGCTACGTAGGGGCATCTCGTTGTCGGCGAATCACGCCGGTTAAGGCTGGCGGTATTTCCATGGGTCGATGAGGCGGATGCCGCAGTGCTCGAAGTCAGCCGTGTTGCGGGTGGCTACCGTGGCGTGATGGGTGCGCGCGATCGCGGCGATCATGGCATCGAACTGCGGAATCGGTCGCCCCATGGCGTTTCGCGACGCGACGATCTTGGCGAATTCGCGGGCGGCATCCTCGTCGAATGGCAGGATGCGGCCCCTGAATTCCTGGGCAAAGATTCTCTCCACGCCTTCGAGCAGGCCCGTCCGGCGCCTGCCGGGCGGTAGGGCTTCCACGCCAAACAGAGACTCCGCCAAGGTGATCGTGGTTGTGAATACCTCAGAGGGTATCTGGTCGGCAAGCCACCCCACTACGGTGGTGGAAGGCACAGGCTTGAGCACTTCCGAGACGACGTTAGTATCGAGTATGACCACTAGTCGAAGGTTGGAGGTTTGCGGACAAACTCGCGCGGTAGGGGCACGAGTTCCACACCCCCGAAGGGTTCAATGTGCCGCCGGATCGCCGCCGCAAGGTTGCCCCGTGGCGGGTCCTTTTCGCGCAGTCCGGCGCTCAGGATTTCCCGTGCCTCCGCTTCCATGGACCTGCCGTGACTGGCGGCGCGTTTTCGAAGCTTCGCCTTCACCCGGTCATCCAGCCGTCGTATCGTAATGCTTGCCACACATTAATGATAGCAATGCATGCACTACGCGTTTGTTTCCACCCCGAATCGTGACCGCATTTCGCGCCGCCCTAGACTGGTGACACTCAACGCGCGGCTGTCCAACTCCTGCGTCACCCACTTTTTGCGAATCGCTATTTTCAGCAACTCCGCGCCCAACGCCCCGCCCAGGTGCGACCGTCGCTCGCTCCAATCCAGACATCCGAAAGCAAAGCGGCGATGCATGGCGCGAGTCTCCGCCACGTCGACGCCCAGCCCTTCAAACCCCTTGACCCCGACTGGCGTGAGATCGTAGGAAGTCGACAACCAACCAGCCGACTCCATGCCGTCATGCAGCAACACCCCGAGAGTGCCCGCGATGTGGTCGTAACAGGTTCGCGCGGCGCGCAGACGGCTTGGCGTATTCGGTACGAAGGGGTGGCGTGGACCGCCCGCCAGCACGCTGAGACCTTCGAGCACATGCGCCACGTCCGCACCCTGCAAGCTGTAGTAGCGATGCTTGCCTTGCACCAGCAGTTTCACCAGGCCTTCGGCTTTCAAGCGATTCAAGTGGACGCTCGCGGTGGATGGGCTCACCTCCCCGACCACGGCTAGCTCCGTGGCAGTGCGGGCATGATTGTCCATCAGGCAATAGAGCATGCGCGCCCGCGCCGGTTCACCGATCGCCGCCGCGATGCTGGCAGCCGCACCATCCGCGTGTCTCAATTCCATACTTTGATGCTAAACGAAGTATGGAATGCCGGCAAGCGATATGTTTCGAACATGACCATTGCCTGCGTGATCCGCTACCAGATCGACCCGTTCCAACGGGACGGATTCAAGCAATACGCCGAGAACTGGGGCCGTATCATTCCACGATGCGGAGGACATCTGATGGGATACTTTCTGCCGCACGAAGGGACTAACGATATCGCCTGGGGCGTGATCGCCTTCGACAGCCTGAGTTCGTATGAAAAGTACCGGGACCGTCTGCGGTCCGACCCGGAAGGGCGCAAGAATTTCCAGATGGCGCAATCGAAGCGCCTGATTCTGCGCGAAGAGAGAAACTTCGTGGAGGTGGTGGATGGCACATTCGGCATTCCCCCCGCAGATGCAAGCTGAAAAAGGAAGGGCCTTGCACGCGCTGCACGAACGCCCGGGCGCCTTCCTCATCCCGAACCCCTGGGACACCGGCACGGCGCGGTTGCTGGCGCATCTCGGTTTCGAAGCGCTTGCCACCACGAGCATGGGATTCGCTTTTTCCACCGGCCGGCCGGACAACAGCGTGGGCCGCGATGAGACCATCACGCACATCAAGGAGATCACAGACGCAACCGATCTCCCCGTGAGCGCCGATCTGGAGAACGGCTTTGCCGATGCGCCCGATGCAGTCGCGGAGACCATTCTGTTCGCGGCGACTGCGGGCGCAGTTGGCGGATCAATCGAGGACGCTACCGGAAGGCCTGACGACCCGATCTACGAAAAGGAGTATGCCGCGGAGAGAATCCGCGCGGCGGCGGAAGCGGCGCGGGTACTTCCTTTCGTTTTCACGCTGACGGGCCGCGCCGAAAATTACCTACACGGGCGGCCTGACCTCGCGGACACCATCGCGCGCCTGCAGGCCTACCAGGACGCCGGAGCCGACGTGCTTTACGCGCCCGGCCTCGCCCGCAAAGAAGACATTGCCGAGGTGGTCCGATCGGTCGACCGTCCGGTGAACGTTGTGATGGGATTGCAGGGCGTACAGTTGTCGCTCGACGAGCTCTCCGGCTTGGGAGTGCGACGCATCAGCGTGGGCAGCGCTCTTTGCCGAACCGCTCTTGGCGCGTTCCTACGGGCCGCACGAGAAATGGCCGAACAAGGCACCTTCACGTTCGCCAACGATGCCGTGAGGCCGCGCGACTTGAACGCCATCTTCACCGGCCCGGTTTCAGACGGACCCGCAAGAAAACGCTGACGCCCCAAGGGCGATCGCCGTAGTAGGGCTTAATGGCGCTGGGAAGCGCGTAGAGCGTAGCGTTCGCGCCGATCCCGGTTTCCACCATGTGAAACGTGCCGACGTCGCGCGTGTAGCCTGCGTTATAAGCTCCGATGCGGAAGGTGCTGCCAGCGATGCGATCGAGGTGTGCTTCGAGGACCGGGTCATTAGCGAAGAGCTCATCCTTGTCCACGTATTCGATGCGGCCGGTGACGAAATTCCGATGGTGAACGGGATAGACCGATTCGAGCAGATAAGAGTTCGAATTGCGTCCAGTGTCGGTGGCGTGATTGCGTCCCCAGATCAGGCTGCTGGACCACGCCTCGCCCGCGCCCATCGGCTTGCTGTAAGACACCGATGCCGTGGTGCGGATCACGTCGCCGGGCGACTCCGCTTCGGGATAGGTGATCCGGCCCGCCGACACCTGCATGCTCCAATCGCTGGCCGGCGCGACCGAGAGTCGGCCGGACCAGGAGTCCATGGCGCCCCACGGAAGCTTCCAGCGATTCTCACCGGGTTCGGCGCCGTGAAATCCGCTGGCTTCGAGGCGCAGCCACGCATGCTTGATCGCCACGGTGGCGACATTGGCCGAGATGTGCGTGGAATCCTGCCAGTGGTGGCTCAACGGCGCTTGCGGCAACTCCTCGGCGGAGGCGCGATGAGGATAGGCGACCGGTCCGAGCGCCGGATCGCCCACCGGCGCGTAATAGAGCTGCAGAATCGTGCCGCCACCGATGGAGTGCGCGTAGTCCACTCCCAGCCCCATCAGGAAATTGTGCGGATGTTGCCCGTCGACGATAGCGCGGCCATACGCGGTTTCACCGGTCTGATAGAGCTCGGGGTAGCGTTCACCGGTGATGGTGAGCGGCTCAAGGCTAATCATCGATTGGAACTGAAAGGTGCCGCCGGCGAGGCTGTGGGAAGCCGAGAACATGGCGGAGTTCGCGGAGTACAGCTTGTCGCCGCCGCGCGGGCCGCATTGCTGGGTGTCGACGATGAAGGCCTGGCCCATGAACATCAGACTCCACCCGCCGGCGCTGCGCATCAGCATGGCCATTGGCGCGGCATCGGGATTCATGCTGGTGCCGGACGCCATGTTCATGAGGTACATGCCGGCGTCGTTCATGGAAGACATTTGCGCGAACGATAGAAATGGGATCAAGATGCCGACCAGCGGCAATCGTTTATACATGCATTACTCCTACGATTGAGACACTACGGACGCGAGACTGCGGCCGGTGTCTAGAGTCGCAGGATGAGAAGGGATGGACCGCCACTACGGAGCTGCAGAGGTGTCGGATCGAGGTGGCTCGCCGGCTGCGACACCGTGGGTGCGACCGGTTCACTATCGACGACGATGGCGTGAACGTCGAGTTGCGGCGCTGCGTGCGGTCGCGCGTCCGCCACCAATATCGGGCTGGCGCACGGCTTCGGGGTTGGCAATTGGTGACGATGGCACGGCGGGTCTGAGGAAGCCTGGTCGCAGGGGATCACTGCGCAGCGCGCCACGCATTGGGTGCTCGCGAGCAAAGAGAGTAGGACTACAGCGACTACAGGTAACTTCAGACAGCGCATCCCTGTAGTTAGGATACAACGGCGGGCCCTGCGGGATATCAGCGAGCGAAACCGCTCGGTTGAAGACGTTCTCGGGGGCAGCCAATCCTGGCTGCAGGCGGCCTTTTAGGCCGTTCGGCGGGCTGAAAAGCCAACCTGCAGGCAAGATTGCCTGCCCCACATCGGCGCTCGATTGCCTGGCACTGAATGATCCGCCGATCGTCTTCATCGATTTGGTGGCGCTTCGAAAACGGCGGCGAACTGCATTCGCCGGACAAGATGAAGCATGTCCTACGAAGAGCGCGGGGGTTATGGCTTATCCTCGACCGCCCTTGCGCTCAGTCTTTAAATACCGACAGTTCTCAATGAAATCTCGTCCCGTCGTCTGGCCTGATACGATAGTTTAATCACCCTTGACTGACACCATTCCAGATATCCTTGCCCGTATTGTCGTCAGGAAACGCGAGGAGCTTGCGCAAGGGGCGCACCGTTTGGACCAATGGGAGCGCCTCGCCGAAGCACGACGCGCCGGCCGCCGCGATTTTCGAGTGGCATTGTGCGCACGCGTGCCCGCGGTGATCGCCGAGGTGAAGAAAGCTTCGCCCAGCAAGGGCGTTCTTTGCGTCGATTTCGACGCCGCGCGCATCGCCGGCGAATACCGCACGGGCGGCGCGTCCGCCATCTCGGTACTCACCGACGAGAGCTTCTTCCAGGGCAGCTTGATGGATCTTGAGGCCGTCCGCGCGGCCGTCGATCTGCCCGTCCTGCGCAAGGATTTTACGATTGCAAATGCGCATATCGTGGAAGCGGCGGCGCACGGCGCGGACGCCATCCTACTCATCGCGGCCATCCTCGGCGAGCGCGAGCTTCGTGACTTCCGCGAAGCAGCGGCGGCGTACGGCATGGCGGCGCTCGTCGAGGTACACAATCGCCCCGAACTGGATGCGGCCATCGCGTCGGGCGCGGAAATCATCGGGGTCAACAATCGCAATCTCAGCACGTTCGAAGTGACGCTCGATACCTCGCTCGAACTGGCGGAGCACATGCCGTCGGGCGTCGTGAGAGTGAGCGAGAGCGGCATCCATAATGCGGCAGATGTGGCTCGGCTGCGGACCGCCGGGTACACCGCGTTCCTGGTAGGCGAACACCTCATGAAGTCGGGCGATTCCGCCGCGGCGCTTCGGCAACTGGTGGCGTCATGATTCTGAAAATCTGCGGCATCACCAATCAGGACGACGCGTCCGCTGCGATCGACGCCGGGGCGAACGCGATCGGATTCAACTTCTACGCGCGCAGTCCGCGATACGTCGCGCCCGAAGATGCAAGCGAGATCACGAGCGCCTCGGGCGTGCGTCGTGTCGGTGTGTTCGTGAACGAAAGCCGCGCGCGGATCGAGGAAATCGCTCGCCAAGCCCGGCTCGACGTAGCGCAACTGCATGGCGACGAGACTGCGGCCGACTACCCCGAGCCCTTAGCTGTGTGGAAAGCCCTGCGCGTAGACGCCGACTTCGACCTCGCAATCTACCGGGACAACCCGGCGGAAGCACTGCTGCTCGATGGGCCGGCAGGCGAGCTTTACGGCGGCGCCGGCAGGAGCTTTGATTGGAATCTTGTGCGCGACAGCCAACGAAAAATCGTGCTGGCCGGTGGGCTCGACGCGTCGAATGTCGGCATCGCCATCGACCTGGTAAGGCCCTGGGGTGTGGACGCGTGCTCGCGCATTGAAAGCGCGCCTGGCAGGAAGGATCGCAAGAAGATGACTGAGTTTTTGCAGGCGGCGATGGCGGCCGCACACGTATGACGGCTCAGCCCGATCAGGGCGGCCACTTCGGACCCTACGGCGGCCGCTACGTACCGGAAGTATTGATGGCGCCCATCGAGGAGTTGGAAACGGCGTACCTCGCGGCGCGTGAAGATCCCGCGTTTCAGGCGGAACTCGCGAATCTGCTGCACACCTACGCCGGCCGGCCGACGCCGCTCTATTTCGCCAAACGCCTTACCGAAAAACTAGGCGGCGCGCGCATCTGGCTCAAGCGTGAAGATTTGTTGCACACCGGCGCCCACAAGATCAACAACTGCCTGGGACAGGCGCTGCTCGCCAAGCGCATGGGCAAACGGCGCATCATCGCCGAGACTGGTGCGGGACAGCACGGAGTGGCAACTGCCACAGTCTGCGCGCTCATGGGCTTCGATTGCGTGGTCTACATGGGTGAAGAGGATATGCGCCGGCAGCGGCTCAACGTCTTCCGCATGCGCATGCTGGGCGCCAAAGTGGTGGGCGTCTCGAGCGGCAGCCGTACCTTAAAGGACGCCATCAGCGAGGCCATGCGCGACTGGGTCACCAACGTCGCGGACACGCATTACCTGCTCGGCTCGGTGCTAGGCTCTCATCCGTACCCCATGATGGTGCGCGATTTTCATAAGGTGATCGGCGAGGAGGCGCGGCGTCAGATCCTCGAGGCCGAAGGACGCCTGCCCGACACTATCTTCGCGTGCGTGGGCGGCGGATCGAACGCTATCGGGATCTTCCACGCCTTCCTCGGCGACCAAAAAGTAAAGCTGGTGGGCATCGAAGCCGGCGGACGCGGCGATGGCATCGGCGAGCATGCGGCGCGCTATCGCGGTGGCACTCCCGGGGTGCTGCAGGGTGCGTACAGCGTGGTGCTGCAGGATGACGACGGTCAGATCGCTCTAACACATTCCGTCTCCGCGGGGCTGGATTACGCCATGATCGGACCGGAACACGCCTGGCTGCACGATCAGAGTCGCGCCGAGTACACCGCGGCATCGGACGGCGAAGCGTTATCGGCCGCGCGTCTGTTATCGCTCACCGAGGGCATCATCCCGGCGCTCGAATCGTCGCACGCCGTGGCCGAAGCGGTGCGTCGCGCACCATCCGCGCCGGGCGCGATCTTCCTGGTAAACGTATCGGGCCGCGGCGACAAGGACATCGACATCTACCGCGAAAATTTCAAGGAACTCGATCCACAATGACGGGCCTACCCATGACACGGATAGGCCGTCTCTTCGAGAACTTAAAGAAGACCGATCGGAAGGGCCTGATTGCCTATCTCACAGTCGGCGACCCATCGCCCGATCGCACGCCCGCGCTGGTGGAGGCGCTGGTGCGCGGCGGCGCGGATCTCATCGAGCTCGGCGTACCGTTCTCCGACCCCATCGGCGACGGGCCCGTGATTCAGGCGGCCGGCGAGCGCGCACTGAAGGCCGGCACCACGCTGGCGCGCGTGCTGGCGATCGCAGGCGAAATCCGCAAGACGTCCGAAGTTCCACTACTCCTCTTCACCTATCTCAACCCCGTGGTGCGCTACGGGCTCGACCGGCTGGGGCAGGATGCCGCCGCCGCCGGTATCGATGGGTGCCTGCTCATCGACGCGTCAGTGGAGGAAGCGGGTGAGTATGTCACCGCCATGCATCGCCACGGACTCGACACCGTATTCCTGGCCGCGCCCACTAGCACCGAGCGGCGTCTCAAGCTGGTGGCGAAATACTCCACTGGCTTCATCTATCTGGTGTCGCGCACCGGCGTGACGGGCGAACGCGAATCGTTGTCGAACACCGTCGCGCCGCTGGTCTCCGCGGTGCGCGCCGTCAGCGATCTGCCACTCGCCGTGGGTTTCGGCGTCTCCAAACCCGAGCACGTGGCGGAACTCGGCCGGCAGGTGGAAGCGGTAGTGGTGGGCAGCGCCATCGTGCGGCTGATCGAGCGAAACGCAACCAACGCATCGCTCGAAATCCAGCTCGAATCATTTGTTCGTGAATTGAAACACGGATTTGGAGCGCAGGCATGACACCGGACGAAGCGCGCGCCAGGCTGGAGGAGTATCGGGTGCTCATTGACGATGTCGACCGCCGCATTGTGGCGCTCTTGAATGAACGGACGCAAGTGGTGGAAGAGATCGGGCGGGTGAAACGCGCCAGCGAGTTGCCGGTCTACGAGCCGAAGCGTGAGGACCAGGTATTTGCCAACGTCACGGGGGCGAACCACGGCCCCATGAGTTCGGATGCCATGCGCCGCATCTTTGAGCGCATCATCGACGAGATGCGAAAGATTCAGCGCGTGCGCATGGAAGCCGGGGGAGATCAGTAGATGTTAGTCGTGATGCAGCAGGGCGCCACGGAAGAACAGACCGACGCCGTAATCGAGCGACTTACGGAATTAGGATTCGACGTTCATCGTTCCACCGGCGTGGTTCACACCGTGCTCGGCGGCGTGGGCGGCAAGGAAGATTTCGATCTCGACGTCTTCGAGTTGATGGATGGCGTGAAGGAAGCGCATCGCATTAGCTCCCCGTACAAACTGGCGAGCAGGAGTTTCCGGCCGGCCGGAACGGTGGTGAAGATCGGCGATGTCGAAATCGGCGGCCCCCGCGTTGTGGTGATGGCCGGGCCGTGCAGCGTGGAGAATCGCGACCAGATCGAGCGGTCAGCCGATATCGTGGCGACCGGCGGCGCGCGCGTGATTCGCGGCGGCGCATTCAAGCCGCGCAGTTCGCCATACGCATTTCAGGGCCTCGGCGAGGAGGGCCTCAAAATGCTTCGCCAGGCGGCCGATCGCACCGGCCTGCTGGTGGCCAGCGAGGTGATGGACCAGACGCAGATTCCGCTGCTCATGCAATACGCGGATATCCTGCAGGTGGGCGCGCGCAACATGCAGAACTT
>Ga0265314_10006228_pt1 | contig 10596 bp, 12 predicted proteins | sample 4126metaG_FD_203106 | JGI IMG/M metagenome (GOLD analysis project Ga0265314, IMG submission 203106) | Rhizosphere microbial communities from Carex aquatilis grown in University of Washington, Seatle, WA, United States - 4-1-26 metaG | ecosystem: Host-associated > Plants > Roots > Rhizosphere >... | reverse complement strand
TGCATTTGCCCTCCCGAAAAAGGGAGGGGACGGCGCGCCTACTTGGCGCGACCTGTATTCAACGGGCGCCTTTCGGCGCGCCGTCCTCGGCGTTTACGGCTGACGGGCCCGCGCTTTCCGGCGAGCCTTATCGGCCCCACCGATCAGCGAGCTCCTCGCGGGGGGTCCTAGTGTCCCCGGGCGAGCCCGTCGCCGCCCGGGAACGTGAGCCTGCTCGCTCACGCCCGCGGGCGCCGGCCCGATCCCCACGAGCCGGCGCAACCGGTTCGCGTCCCTCATGAGGGACCGGACGCGTAGGAATATAAGGCCGGCCTAGACGGTGGGGATAGATTTTTTCGCAGGTCGCAAGCCGCTGCAAAAGCAGGTTAAATCGGCCGCGCAAAATTCCTTACGGCGGGGTCGCGTCTCGACGCTTCGGCGGCCCCGGCTTGCGCTGCAAAGCGCCGCGATTTGGTGTAAAGTGAGACACGTGAGGAAGTGCTGATATGAGCAGCCATCTTGATCGTATTACGACCGATTCCGCGATCTTTGGCGGCAGGCCGTGCATTCGTGGCATGCGCGTGCGTGTGAAAGATATTTTGGATCTGCTCGCCGCAGGGGCAAGCCGGGCCGAAATCCTCGAAGACTTTCCCTATCTCGAAGACAACGACATCGCCGCCGCACTCGAATACGCGGCTTTATATGTCGACCACCCGGTCATTCGATCGGCTTAAGCCGTGCGCTTTCTTGTCGACGCACAACTGCCGCCTGCGCTTGCACGACATTTGGGAACACTCGGACATACCGCCGAGCACGTCGGCCATGTGGGTCTATTGACCGCAGGCGACGAACGCATCTGGGAGCATGCGATCTCGACGGGAGCGGTGCTGATAACAAAGGACGAGGACTTCGTCACCATGCGAGCCCTGAGCAAGCACGGTGGACCGCCTATCGTATGGGTGCGCATCGGCAACACGACGAAACGCGCCTTGCTCGAACGATTTGTTGCAGTCTTCCCGCAACTCATTGACGCCCTGACCCGCGGCGAAACCGTCATACAAATCTCCGAATCTTGAGGAAGATCGTGGCGACTCGATCACTGGCATTGAACAAATGACCGACCTCCCCCGCCGCGCATGGCGCGCGACCGCGCTGTTCCTCATCGGGCTGTTGCTCGCGCTGTTCCTGCCGGCGTGGACGCTGAACTATTGGCAGGCGTGGCTTTACTGGTCGATCTACGCGGCAACGAGCGTCGTCGGCACTGCCTACCTGCTCAAGGTCGATCCGGGGTTGATCGCGCGGCGGCTCGCGGTCGGCCCTGCCGCGGAAACCGAAGACAGCCAGAAACGCATCATGACCTTCGCCTCGGCCTGCTACGCGCTGCTGCTGGTAATGCCGGGCTTCGACCATCACTGGCATTGGTCCGACGTGCCCGTTTGGCTCGTGCTGCTGGCCAATGCCGGATCGCTCGCCGGCTACGCGATGGTCTTTCTTGTGGTCCGCGCTAACAGCTACGCTGCGGCGACCGTACGGGTCGAGCCGGGACAGCCGGTGATCTCGAGCGGGCCTTATGCGCTGGTGCGCCACCCGATGTATTCGGGCGCGTTATTGATGCTCGGCGCAACGCCGCTGGCGCTCGGCTCGTATTGGGGGCTGCTGGTCGGTATCCCGACCGCCGCAGGCCTCGTCTGGCGGCTCATCGACGAAGAGCGCTTCCTGCTGCGCAATCTCCCTGGCTACGCGGAGTACTGCGGCAAGGTGCGCAGCCGGCTCATCCCGTGCATCTGGTAGCGGCCGTTACTTCTTCTTCCCCTTCAGCGCCCGTTCCACCTTTTTCAGCTCCTTGAGCGCCTTGCCGGTGACCTTGGGATATTCGAGGTCGAGTGCTTGCAGCCGTTGCACGACCGCGTCGGCCACCACCAGGCGGGTGAACCATTTGTTGTCGGCCGGCACGACGAACCAGGGCGCCTCCGGTCGGCTGGTCTGTCGGATCGCATCTTCGTAGGCCACCATGTATTTGTCCCACAGCTTGCGGTCGCCAACGTCGTCCATCGAGAACTTCCAGCGCTTGGCCGGCTCGTTGATGCGATCGAGGAAGCGCTTGCGCTGCTCGCCCTTCGACAGGTGCAGGAAGAACTTCAGGATCACCGTGCCGTTGCGCGCGAGATGGCGCTCGAAACCGCGGATGTCGCTCAGGCGGTTGTCCCAGATGTCCTTGGTGCGGCACTCCTGCGGCAGCCGCTGACCGGCGATCAATTCCGGGCGCACGCGCACGGCCAGCACTTCCTCGTAATGCGAGCGGTTGAAGATGCCGATGCGCCCCTGGGCCGGCAGCCGCTGGTTGATGCGCCAGAGAAAATTGTGGCTCAACTCGTCCTTGCTCGGCGCCTTGAAGCTCGTCACCTCGACGCCTTGCGGGTTGAGGCCGCTCATCACGTGCTTGATCAGGCTGTCCTTGCCGGCCGCGTCCATCGCCTGCAGCACGATCAGCACCGACCAGCGGTCGTCGGCGTATAGTCGCGCCTGCAACTCGCTCAGCCGCTCGATGCCTTGCGCGAGCATCGTCTTGGCGTCGTCCTTGTCGATGGAGAGCCCGCAGCAGTCGGCCGGATCGAACTCGGTCAGCCGGAATTTCTCCGGCCTGTCGATGCGGAAGCGCTTGGCGATATTGGTGAGGTTCATGGGGTTTGGGCTCGCGTCCCTTTCAAACCGCGAACGATAGCAAAATTCACCCAAGCGATTGTTAACGGGCGCGCGGTATTCGGTGCGGCGGCCTTAACGCCCGGCAAAATGATGGGCCAGAAACGCGCGCACGAAGCGGCGCATCTTCGGATGGAAATCAGACGGTCCGCGCACGATGCGGATATCGACCAGTTCGGGCTGATTCTGGCGGGCGAGCCACCCCGCGATGCGCGCGCGCAAAGTCTGAGCGTCGAGAGCCGAGCGCAGCACTTTAATAGCCACCAGGAGGGCGCCGTCGTGCACAATGGTCCAGCCCGCCTCGGCGGTAAAGTCCGCGGCATCGAGGCCGGTTTCCTCAGTCAGTTCGCGCCGCAGGCTGAAATCGAGATCGACTTTGCCGTCGACGACGTCCTCCGGCCCGGGCGTGCCGGCGGGAAAATAGATGGCGCCGGCATTGAAGGTGTGCGGCCCCATCTCGCCGAGCAGCACCGCGCCGTCGGCGGAGACGATCGCCGCCGCGCCGAAGCAGTCGTAGGCGCCGGCTTCGGGCCAGCCCCAGCGGATCCAGGCGGAGAAACTGGCGTAGTCGGTTTCGAGATAGGCGCCGCGCAGCACGCCGTCATGCATGTCGTAGCGATGCAGCAGCAGAACACGGCCGTTATAGAGCGCGGGCTTTTCCTGCTGCATCGCCGCGAAATTCGCCTCGATCTCGGCGCGCCGCGCCAGCGCGAAGTCCCACGGTCTGGGCTCGAAGACGAGATCGAGCCGCTCGACGGAATGCAGCGCGACCTCGCTCATGCCATTTTCCTTTGGCGCATGATCTGGTCCGAAAACCGGTTCCCACTTTTCGGGATCATGCGCCGACCGCTTCCGGCTCGAACAGGCGGCTCGGCTTGACCAGTTCGTCCTGCGCGGCGATGAGCTGGATTTCGCGCGCGCCGAGCTCGACCGTCTTTTCGAGCACGCCGAAGATCGCCGAGGCCGCCTGCCCCAGCGCCTGCGCGACGCGGCCGCTGCGCAGATAATGCGCGAAGAACAGCGCGGCGATGGCGTCGCCGGCGCCGTTCACGCTGATCGGCAAATTGGGCGTGCGCACGCGGAAGGCGCCGGTCTCGTCAGCGGCGAGGAGATCGATCGAGTCCTGCGGCGTCTCGGCCGTGTGCAGCGAGGTGACCAGCACCGCGCGCGGACCCGCGTCGCGCAGGCGCTGCACGGCGTCGAGCGCCTGCGCCAGGGTCTTGCTCTCGCGCCCGCTCAGGTAATTCAGCTCGAACTGGTTGGGCGTGACCACGTCCGCCACGCGCAGCGCCCTGTCGCGCATGAACTCCGGCAGCCCAGCGCGCACGAAGACGCCGCGGCCGACGTCGCCGATCACCGGATCGCAGCAGTACTGCGCCGCCGGATTGGCGCGCTTGACCGTGGCGACGACGTCGAGGATCGCCTCGGCGATCTCCGCCGAGCCCATGTAGCCGGACAAGACGCCGTCGCATTCCGACAGCACGCCGCGATCCTCGATGCCGGCAACGAGTTCGCGGATCAGGCCGGCCTCGAACACCTGCCCGCGCCAGGCGCCGTAGCCGGTGTGGTTGGAGAACTGCACGGTGTGGATGGGCCACACGTCGACGCCCAGGCGCTGCAGCGGGAACACCGCCGCGTCGTTGCCGACATGGCCGTAGGCGACGTGCGACTGGATGGAGAGGAGATTCAGCGCCTACATCCCCTTCCCCGCCGCCTCGACGTACTTGTTGGTATACGTCTTCGACAGGTCGATGTTGGCCTTGGCCACGTCGGGCGAAGACTGCGCGAACACCGCAAGCACGGCGGCGGCGCCCTTGGGGTCCATCTTGCCGGTTTCCGAGTACATCGGCAGCGTGTTCTTCAGCGCCTCGACGTAGCCCGCCTTGTCCTTGCCGACATATTCCGGCGGCATCTTGTCGGCGATCTCCTCCGGCGTATGCGAATGAATCCACTTCAGCGTGTTGAGGATGGCGACGGTCATCGCCTGCACTTCTTTCTCATGCGCGGCGACCCAGTCGGCGCGGGTGTAGAGCGCGCCGCCCGGATATTCGCCGCCGAACACCGAGAGCGTGTCCTTCTGACTGCGCGTGTCGGAGAGGATGACCATATCCTTGTTGCGGCCGGCGAGCACGGTGACCGACGGGTCGAGCATGATGGCGGCGTCGATCTGGCCCTGCTCCATGGCGGCAACCGCGGTGGCGCCTAAGCCGACGCCGATGACGCCGACCGAATTCGGGTCGACGCCGTTCTTGCTCAGGATGTACTTGAGGAAGAAGTCGGTGGAGGAGCCGGGCGCGCTGACGCCGACCTTCTTGTCCTTGAGGTCCTTGATCGACTTGATCTCGGCGGTGTGCTTGGGCGAGACGACCAGCGCGAAGCCGGGGAAGCGGTCATAGACCACGAAGGCCTGCAGGTGCTGGCCCTTGGCGGCGAGATTGACGCAGTGGTCGAAATAGCCGGAGACCACGTCGGCCGAGCCGCCGATCACCGCCTTGAGCGACTCCGAGCCGCCCTTGAAGTCGACGATCTCGACATTGACGCCGGCCTTCTCGTATTCGCCGAGCTGCTTGGCCAGCATGGTCGGCAGATAGCACAGGCACGAACCGCCGCCGACGGCGAGCGTGATCTTCGTTTGCGCCAGCGCAAGACCGGACATAAGACCGGACGACAGGACGAGCGCGGCGAGCGCCACGGCGATGCGGCGGGTGAATGCGGGCATGGAAATCCTCCCTGGTGCGTGTGGCTTTTTGCGTCAGCCAGTTCGGCGGGGACGATAGGACAGGCAGTAAAGGCTGGCTAGGGCCTCGCCTCGCCCACGTCCGGCCGCCAGACTAGCAGCCGCTTCTCGACCATGCTGACGATGGTGTCGATGACGATGACGAAGGCGGCGAGCACGAACATGCCGGCAAAGACCCCGGCGACGTCGAACACGCCTTCCGCCTGCTGGATGAGATAACCGAGCCCCGCGGCCGCGCCGAGATATTCGCCGACCACCGCGCCGACCACGGCGAAGCCGACCGATGTGTGCAGCGAGGAGAACATCCAGGACAGCGCCGACGGCCAGTAGACGTGGCGCATCAGTTGGCGCTCGCTCATGCCGAGCATGCGCGCGTTGGCGAGCACTGTGGGCGAGACTTCCTTGACGCCCTGGTAGACGTTGAAGAAGACGATGAAGAAGACGAGCGTGACGCCGAGCGCCACCTTCGACCATATCCCTAAGCCCAGCCACAGCGTGAAGATCGGCGCCAGCACCACGCGCGGCAGCGCGTTGACCATCTTGACGTAAGGGTCGAACACCGCGGCGACGCGCGGCTGGCGCGCGAACCAGAAGCCGACCGCGACGCCGCCGAACGAGCCGATGACGAAGGCGAGGATCGACTCTTCCAGCGTCACCCACAGGTGTTTCCAGATCACGCCCCTGGCGAACCAGTCGACCACCTGCTGCGCCACGTCGAACGGGTTGGAGAAGAAGAACGGCGGCAGCACGATGTGCCCGAACAAAGGATAAGTGGTGAGCACGTGCCACGCCGCCAGCGCGACGACGGCGACCAGGATTTGCAGGAGGAGGAGTGTGAGGCGGGTCATCTCTTCCCTCTCCCCTTGGGGGAGATAAGTGGATGCTATGCGCTTGATTGTTATTAGAAAAAATAGCGCGTATTCGTCTGTGTAGAGGTTGTGCAGGGTTTTTTTGATATTTGATGGGAATCGAGGTTTTTGGTCCGTTAAGTCTGCTCGTGAGACGGCAAAAATGCAAACTGCGAAGGACGACAATATTGTTATCGCCACGGCTTGCTGAGGAGATCATCGACAGACGGGCTCATAATCGGTTCTTGTGGAACACAAACGGATAAGTCGCGTCGCCACCGCCCCACGCCTTTGACATCAAGGTCGACTCGAATTGGCAACCAGTTGTTCGTAGGCGCGTCGGCAAGAATTTCGATACCATAGACGCGCTCGACGCATAGGAGTGGGGTGTATTGCCGGTTCATGACGGTGTCGATGTACGGAATTGCTGCTTGGCGAATTACCTCCAGCTTCAGGAAATGCTCAAACCACGGTGAACCGGAAAGGAGTCTGTAATATTCGGCAAATCGCGTTCCGAAGTCACGATGGAACGGGCTTTCACCCTTTTGGTGCGATAAGCAAGTTTTGACCAATTGCGGCAATGCGTCCAGGCCAGACACCTCGGCGATAATGCCGTCTTTAATCATGAGGTCATGGTTGTCCGAAAGTGCAAAGTCCCTCGGAAGGTCTGCGGCAGTGATGCGTTCGGCACTCGGGAGTACCGGGCACCGGATAACGTAGCCTCCGGTCTTCTCTCTAGTGATTGACGGCGTGCCTTTGAGGGCCCGTCCATCCCCAAGGAAGTTCACGAGAACATAGCGATCAATGGCTGCGGCCTCGTCAAAGCGTTCAATAAATGCAATCATGGCATGGACGTCGCCGTCAACGAAGTTCCGCAAGTGAAAACTCCATTCCGCGTTATCGATGCCAAGAAATTCGCCAACAAAAACTACATCGGGTCCAATGGCGATGAGGTCTGGAAGGGGTTCCCCCGCTAGAATGGCGTTCCGCTGTCTCTCCTTACAATTTGCCTCGTGCTCGCGCTTCATCGTCCGAAGTACATCCGCTGTGTAGGTCACTTCGTCCCGATCAATAAGGTCGGCGTGGGTTGCGCACAACCAGATGGCATTGGTGATATCCGAGCGTTCTTCGGACGACATTGATTCGAGATAACGTCTGCCGCCGGGTGCGGCGGCATGAATATGCGCCGCCTTGCCGATCATGTTCACGGCCTTTGGAGATTCATCGCTCGGGCCTGATGTCGTCTGCCGGCAGCCAGGGAACGAGCAGCGGTGGTTCGCACGAAGTGCTACTGCATCCCTTGTTTTCTTGGGGAATTCGTCTCGATTGCTCATCGGAAACCAAGGTTGAATTTCACAGCCACATCCTCTTGGCTTCGTCCTCGCTCATCCATCATACGTGAGATGGGCGGCAAGAAACATTCCCAATCCATGCTCTGCATCGGAGCGACGCCAGAAGACGAAAGTCCATCTTGGGAGCTTGAACTGAATGGGCCTATGTCTCCGGAAACAGGCGCGGGAAAATAATTTCAAGCGTATCGGTCGGAAAGCGAAGCGACACGAGCCCCTTTGGGGTATCGGATGCCAGGAGGCCAGTGGCAATCACGTCGGTAAGTACGCGCCGCGCTGTGCGTTCGGGAAGGCCGGTAATGCGCGACACGTCGCCACGTTCGAATTCGCCTCGGATCAGCGCCTCTTCCAATAACCGCGCCGATTCCGGCTTCAAACTCTCGCTCCGTTCGACAAGCGTACGAAGCCGCCGCGCCAAGGTATCGAGTTCGAACAAGTCCGACATGAAGTTAATCTGATCAAGACATATATGCAGGAACCATGACGTGAATTCGATCAAGGCGCGCCGCGAGAGATTGCCGCGCCCGTCAAGATCGCCCTGCCGGGGCGTGTCGGCGAGGTCCATCATCTCCGGATATTCCTTGCGGCTTTTGAGGCCGCGCGCGAGGCCGCGAGAAATCGACCATAGCCCATGCGCACCGATGCCTGCGCTATGCGCCATGGCGTGACTCATGAGGCGGCTGACGCGGCCATTCCCATCCGGGAAAGGGTGAATATAGTTGAGGCGGTGATGCGCGGCTGGAATTGCCATGATGCGCGCGGCCTTGCCTAATCCGGCAAAGCGGTAGCGCTCCGCGAAATAAGCCATGAAATCTCCGACCCGATCGCTCGAAGGGGGCTGATGCCTGCCGACCGCGACATCGTGTTCCGGTAACGAACGCCACGCGCCGGGCTCCATGACGAAGGCGCGACCGGCTCCTTCTATTCGGAGTACGTCGTTGGGCGCGCCTTTATAAAACTCACGATGGAGCCAACGGATAAAATCGCCGGAGGCCGGTTCCGGCAAACGGTTTTCGGTGCACATCGCGTCCAGTTGCGCTTGTACATGCACATGGGCGGCGGCCTCCAACTGAAGATTCCTGCGCTCCTTATTCTTATCGAATTGGCCAGCGAGCGCGCGCTCGATGTCCTTGGGCCGCGTGTTATGTCCCTCGATGAGGTTGCTGTAATAAGTGTTCATGATCCGCACGAGATCGGCGAGGTTCGCCGCCGTGCGCGGATTCAAAGCGTGACCGAGCTTCGCCGATGCGGCTGCAAGTTCAGCGACGATATCCGAAATAGCCTCGGGGACGTCCTCGACGCGCGCCGGTTCGATGCGCTGGACGCTTTCGGGAATGCTGGTTTTGGCCGATTTTTCTGTAGTCATAACTATATGACTATACGTAATAAATTGCTTATTGGCTAGCAGCTTTGGCCGGTTAATTGGCCGATCTTAGGAAGCCATCTGGAGGAGGCTTATTGGCCGCTCTCCAGCGGCTTCAACTCCATGAAATCGCCCCTAATTCAGCGAAGCGGCGCTCATATTGGCCGCTTCGTTGGCCGATCACGGACGGCAACAAAGCGGACGGCTAGCAAATAAAGACAGTCAATTGGTTTCGCCAGCGGCACACACCGAGCGTCGCTGAAGCAATTCTGGATTGTCACTGCCCTACTCGGCTGTCGCGGACTAACGGCGATGACCGAGTGGAATTCCTAGCTTGAGCGCTTGCTGCCGCAGCGCACCGGCCGTTCGCTTCATAAGTTTCGCGATCTTGAGCACCGGGGTTTTCAATTTGGAATGTTTGCGTAACTCCGCGTGATGCGTCTTTGTCCAAGACTTTCGTTTGCCGCGCCGTTTCACCGCTTTTGCCATTATGCTCATCCTGATAACGATGCCGTAGCTAGCGAGAAAGGAGTAAAGGATTCGTTAGATTTTGTTTCAGCCCACGTGCATGGCAAGTTTAAGTCGCAAAAAAAGCTGATGTTATGAAGTTTTTTACAGCGCGAACGCGGGGGCCTCAAATCCGATAATCGCCCTGCTCCAGCAGGTTCACCAGACCCGCATATTGTTCCAATACGCTTTGAAGCAAATCGAGCAAACGGATGATGCCGGTAAGCTCTCTTTTCGACGGCGCTTTGCTATTGGAAAGCAGCTCCGCGCTGCATTGTAGAGACAAGAGCATCCTGCCGACGTCAAATAGCCTCGCCGACGGTGCGTCGCTTTCGCGCCCGTCGGGACCGAAACCGCGCAGGATCACCGCGACAAAGCCTGCATATGAGGCGCATTCATACTTGAAATTTTCAAGCGCCCGCTTGGTGAGCATCTTCGCACCCTTTCGGCGCGCCTTCATGAACTCATGCAGGCACAACTTCATCGCTTGCGGTCCATGACGCGTATGGAAGAGATGCGTACGAAGCCGCGCGTGTTTAGCTAGCGCATTGTGATCGACCAGGTTGCTGATCCTCTGGCCCTTGCGCCGCATTTCCTCCAGCGTGTACCGCACTGAACGGAGTTCGCGACTACAGTCCTCGAGCGTTTGGATGGGCTCGGTGTATATGTTTCGTCGCGGCCAAGGGAAATATCTCGCCAGCGACAACCATGATGCCACCATAGCGTCCCCCCGAACGCAAAAAGGATCGGCATTTCACGTTATCAGCATTTCACGTTATTTTATCGTCGATTCAATTGCTGTAGTGGCACCTCAGCGATTTGAGCAGGGAGGAAAGCCAATAATGCGCGCTTCGTCTCGTAAATTCGGTGTTTAATCAGGTCTCGACCACGGTCGAACTAAAGACCCCAATAGTCCCCATGCCCGAGGCGCAACTGCCGACTCAATGGATGATTTTGTCCGCCAAATCGCAGCGCGCGAGAAAATCCCATGCTTCCTGCTCGGTTTCGAAGCGTTTGACCCGGCCGTTCTTATAAACAACGCGTCCCCGCCAAAATGCGTGAAATTTCCCGTCGTAGGAACGATCGACCCTGTTTTCTGAATTCTTGATTCGG
>Ga0265314_10006227_pt1 | contig 10596 bp, 5 predicted proteins | sample 4126metaG_FD_203106 | JGI IMG/M metagenome (GOLD analysis project Ga0265314, IMG submission 203106) | Rhizosphere microbial communities from Carex aquatilis grown in University of Washington, Seatle, WA, United States - 4-1-26 metaG | ecosystem: Host-associated > Plants > Roots > Rhizosphere >... | reverse complement strand
ACGGGATATTGCTGCGTGTCGATGCGCGCGGATCCGGTGGGGAAGGCGAGGTTGTTGGCGTTCACGGCTTCGGCGACCTGCTGCGGTGAAACGCCGCGCGCCTGGAGCAGCTCGGGATCGAGATCAACCATGATCTGGCGTTCTTTGCCGCCGTAGGGCGTCGGGATCGTCTGACCCTGGATCACGGACAACTGCTGCCGCACTTGCCAGAGCGCGTAGTCATAGACGTCGGATTCGGACAGAGTTTTACTGCTGAGACTGAGCTGCACGATCGGAACACTGGACGCGTTGAAGCGCAGGATGATCGGCGGTTGGATACCGGGAGGCAGAATCGCGCGGATCGCCTGCGAAGCGGCCGTGACCTGGGCGAGCGCGCTGCCGATGTTGGCGTTGGGATGGAAATAAATCTTGATGACGGCGACGCCTTCGACCGTCTGCGAATCGATCTTGCGGATGTCGTTCACATTTCCGCTGATCGCGTACTCGCTAAAGGTGGTGACGCGGCGTTCGAGTTCTTCAGCGGACATGCCGCGGTAGGTCCAGATGACGCTGACCACGGGGATGTCGATTTCGGGCAGGATGTCCGTCGACATCCTTGTGATCGAGAGAAAGCCGAGGACGGTGATGACCACGGCGAGGACGACCATCGTGTAGGGTCTGCTGAGTGCCAGGCGTACGATCCACATAATTGAGACTCCTTTATCGGTTTTGTCTACACCCATAATATAGATTATCGATAATCGTTTGTCAATCGAAGTCTCAGAAATATTATTGACTATCGATAATAACTGTGTATTAATGAACACAGGAAGTGGAGGTGACATATGAAGGTACAGAAACAGAGCTTGGCCGATCAGGTTAAGGACGTTTTGCTTGAGCGCATCATTAAAGGACGCTACAAGCCGGGCGATCGGCTGGTTGAATTATCGATCGCGAAGGAATTGGAAGTGAGCCAGGCGCCGGTTCGCGAGGCGTTTCAGCGGCTGGAAGCGATGCGCTTTGTTGAGTCGCGGCCGAATCGCGGAACGTTTGTGCGCGAGATGCCCGATCGCGAAATTGGCGAGAGCACGATCGTACGCGGCGTTCTGGAAGAAGCTGCGGCGCGCAAAGCGGCGAACGTATTAAAGGGGCGCATCGATGAATTGCGCACCGAAGTGAAGGGCATGACGGAAGGACTCGCGAATGGAGACTTCGACACGGTTGCGAAGCACAACGTCAATTTTCACCGCATGATCGTTCACGCCAGCGACAACCTGGTGCTGATCGACGCCTGGGAGTCACTCGCGTTTGAAGCAAAATCGCGGCTCTGTGCGCAACGCGCGGCGCACGCGGTGATGATCAAAGGCGTGAAATCGTGCGAGCCGATTGTGGAAGCGTTCGCGCGTGGCGACGGCGAAACGGCCGGACGGCTGCTGCGATTGCAGACCGAAGACTGCGGAATTGCGCAGGCGACAGCGAGCGTACGGGTTACGCCTGAGGAGTTGAAGAAGGCGTTGGCGGCGGCGGGAGTGCAGAAGGCGTAAAAATCAAGAACCGCTGGCGGCTTTACATTCACTCTTAAGTGAGTACAACCAGCGGTATGGAAGCGTCCGAGTTTCTCTCGAAGCTGCAGCAGCATGAAGGCCGGTTGTTCATGCCGCAGAGCAATTTGCGCTTCGAACACCCGCTCAAACAGGGGTCGCTCTCCGAATCGTACCTCGTCCATCATGAAGGTTTCAATATTCCCTGCATCCTGCGGATCATGAAAAAGGATGTCAGCGAGCAGCTCGGCACGGAAATGGACGCCGGCTTCGAGAAAGCGTGCCAACAGTATGCGGCCATTCGCCATCCCAGTATCACGGCAATGTACGATATCGGTGTGTTTGCGGACTATGAGTACGTGCTGCTTGAGTACGTCGCCGGCGTGCCGCTTCTGGAACGCATCAAAGAACGGCCGCTGCGCGATTGCGAAGCGCTGAAACTGATGTGGCCGATTGCGGACGGGCTGGCGGCTCTGTGGCGGGCGGATTATGTGCATCGCGGCTGCAGTCCGATGCGCGTGCTGATCGCGCCGGACGGAACTCCGAAACTCGATATGGTCGTGCTGCCACGCATCGCGCTGAATCCGCTGCTGATCGAAGCGCACGCGCCGTTCATGGCGGGATTCTGGCCGCCCGAAGAATTGCGGCAATCGACGGACGTCGACGCGCGCTCGGACATGTTCAGCTTCGGCGCGTCGCTCTACTACGCGGTGACGGGCGTCTCGCCGTTCGGAAAAGGTTCGCGCACGGAACTGATCGCGCGGACGATGAGCGAATCGCCGACGCCGCCGCAGAAATTCAATCCAGATTTGAATCCGTCGTTGTGCGATTTCGTCATGCGCTGCCTGAAGCGCGATCCAAAAGACCGCTTCAGTTCGACGCAGGAATTTCTGGATACGCTTGGCGGCGTGAAGATGGAGATTTGCCAGCCGGCGACGCCGCGGCCGAGCAGTTTCGGCCCGCTGCAGGACGCAGATGGCGGAAAAGAATCGACGTTCCGCGCTGGAGACACCATTGGCCAGTACCGCCTCGAACAAATGGTTGGGGCGGGGGCGTTTGGCGTCGTTTTCAAATCGCGGCACCAGCTGCTCGACATTCCGGTCGCGGTGAAATTTCTGCCGGCGGAACTGGCGGCGAAAAATCCGGAGTACGTCGATCTGTTTCTGCGCGAAGCGCGCACGGCGATCCGCATCCGTCACAAAAATGTGATCGGATTGTACGAAGCGGGCGTGCAGGGCGGGCAGTATTACCTGATCATGGAATTCGCGCCCGGCGGAAGCGTGCAGGACCGACTGGATAAGCTCGGTGGAAAACTGCCGATGGAAGAAGTGATCCGCCTGCTGCGCGACGCGGCGGCGGGACTCGCGGCGGCCGAAGAGATGAACATTATTCATCGCGACATCAAGCCGGCGAATTTGATGTACGGCGCGCAGCAGGAAATCAAGATCGCGGATCTCGGGTTGGCCAAGCGCCTGCTGATTCCGGCCGCGGACGGCGCGACGCAGGCGTCGATTCGGCAGGAACAACTGACGATGAAGCGCGGCGACAACACGATCCAGGGAACGCCGGGCTACATGGCGCCGGAGATGGCGCTGACGCCGGACAAAGTCGACAGCCGCTCGGACCTGTATTCGCTGGGCGTCACCGCGTATCAGTTGCTGTGCGGAAAACTTCCGTTCGAAGGAACAGAACCGCTGAACATCATGATGAAACACGTGACGCAGGAAGCGCCGGCGCTGCGCGGTCTTAATCCCGACATCAGTCCCGAAGTCGACGGCGTGGTGAAGCGATTGATGGCGAAAAAGCCGGCCGACCGGTTCGCGTCATCGAACGAATTGTTGCGCGCGCTCAAAGCCATTCATGTGAGTTGACGCTCGCGCCGACGACATTATTTATTCGAATAATGAGGGCCGCTGTTCATGGGCGCTGAGTTGCACGCGATTCTCATGGATAAGCTGGTGCCAGCGATCGAACGCATTCCGCGGCTGCAATTCGTCCTTCCAAACACCGGCGGAAAAAAGCCCTTCGCGCCGCTCGAGCCGAGATCCGGAAGGTGTGAATCGCACGCGGACCGCATCGAATGGGTTTACGGGTTGTCGGGCAAGGCGGAACTCGCGATGGCCGGCCAGCGTTATGCTATCGAGAGCGGCGATCTGGGGATCATTCCGCCAGGCACACCGTACCTCGAACGCGTCTTTGATCGCCGGCAGAATTTTCAGCTTCTCTGGTTCTGCTGCCAGCCGCGAAAAAATCGTGTGAGCATCCGGTCCAGCCGTTATGCGGGCGGAGCGGGGATTCAGACGGTGGACGAAGCGATCATCGAAACGCGCCCGGATCTGACCGCGCTTTTTGTGCGCACCGTTGACGAAGTGCAGTCGCGGACGCGCGGCTGGTGCAGTTTATTGCGCGCGAGCGTCAACGAAGTGCTGCTCGCGGCGATGCGTCATCTGGAAAAGTGCGGGACCGGACTTTCGGCTGAAGAAAATCAGAAAACGATGGTGGAGAACGCGAAGGCGTACATTCAATCGGGCTTCGCGCGGCCATTGACGTTGAAGGAAATTTCGAGCGAGGTTTACTTAAGCCCCAATTATTTCAGCACGCTGTTCGCAAAAGCGACGGGAATGACCGTATTCGATTACGTGCAGCAAGTGCGCCTCGACGAAGCGCGCAGATTGCTGGAAGAAACAAAATTGCCGGTACGAGACGTGGCGCGCCAGACGGGATATCCAACCGCGGCGCATTTTGCGCGAACATTCAAGCAATTGACGGGTGCTTCGCCGCGCGAATTCAGAAACGCGTCCAACGTTTGAACGCCCCTTTTCGTCCGCAGCGAAAAATCGTAAAAGAACGCAACTTTAAGCGGAACTATCGGAAAACTTGCATATTCGCGGCAGACTATACGAATATGCACGCACCAGACTGAAACGCGCTCGCAAGGAGCCAAAAATGAATCGCTACCTGCCGGTCTTTTTCGTCGTCTCCGCCACGTTTGCAATCGGCCGCGCTGGATTTTGCGAAGACGCGGTGCAATTGCCGCCGGGCGTGAAGGCGGTATGGGATTTGGAAAAGGCGTTCCGGGAAAAAACGCCGACGCGCGAGCGCATCTGCATCAACGGGTTGTGGCGCTGGCAGCCGGCGGCTTCGCTGCCGAAATCGGCATCCGGCGACGTCAATAGCGGCTCGCCGCCGACCGAAAAGTGGGGATATCTGAAAGTGCCGGCATCGTGGCCGGGCGCCTTGGGGATGAATTCGGGCGAGACGCAGCAGTCGTATTCGCATCCCGACTGGACGATACAGGCCGAGCAGTTTGCGTGGTATCAGCGCGAAGTGACGCTGCCGGCGGAGTGGAAAGAGCGCGACATTTTCATCGACATCAACTGGCTGCAATCGATCGCAAATGTTTTTCTCGATGGAAAACCGGCCGGAACGGTGCAGTACCCCGGCGGGAAACTCAACATCAAGGCGCAGAGCAAACCCGGCGAAAAACAAGTTCTGTCGATCTGCGTTGCCGCGCTGCCGCTCTCCGAAGAAATGACGTCGTTCGCAAAATTCAATCTCTCCGTCACCAGCAAAGCCTCGGTCGCACGGCGCGGATTGTGCGGCGACGTGTTTTTAGAAAGCACGCCGGCAAAAGCGCGTCTGGGCGATGTAAAAGTCGCGCCGTCCGTGCGGAAGTGGGAATTGGGCGTCAACGTCGCGGTCGCGAATCTGGGCGAACAGGAATTCCGGATCAAAGGCGATGTTTTCGATGGCGACAAGAAAGTTCACTCGTTCGAAAGCAAGCCGTTCAAGAGCGCGGATGCGAAAGACGGACGATTCGATTTCGCCTCGCCGTGGAAGCCGGAAAAATTGTGGGACACGAACGCAACCGGCAATATGTATCACCTGCAATTGACGCTCGTGGATGCGCAGGGCAAAGCGGTCGACACGTTGTATCCGCAACGCTTCGGATTTCGTGAATTCTGGATCGACGGCCGCGATTTCCGGCTCAATGGCAGCAAATTTCACGTCAACGCGTCGCCGTACGAAGGCGCGCTGATGTCCGTCTACAACGCGAGCTACGCCGGAGCGAAAGAGGCCCTCTCCCGATTGAAGGATGCGGGATTCAACCTGGTGTATTCGCACAATTACGATTGTTTGCCGGGAAGTAATCTCAGTTACGAAGACACACTTCGCGCTGCCGACGATGTCGGCGTGCTCTTCGCTTTCGCGCTGCCGAATTACGCGAACAATTACACGCGCGATCCGAAGCACAACATGGATGCGCTGTTTGCAAGCCATGTCGATTATTACACACGGCAGACGTTCAACCATCCGGCCGTGGTGCTTTACGCGGTGGATCACAATGCGTACGGATATTCGGAGGACATCAATCCCGAATTGATCCATACGTTTCCGGATTTCATGATGGACGCCGCGCATCCCGGCCGGCGCGTGGACGGAAAAGCAAAGCAGGCGCAGACCTGCGAGGAGATGATCCGGCGCTTCGACCGCACACGGCCGATTTATCATCATGGCGGAAACATCGGGGATATCGCGAGTCCGAATTGCTATCTCAATCTCGTTCCGGTGCAGGAAGTTTCGGATTGGTTCGGCACATGGGCTAGCAAGGGCAATCGCCCGCTGTTTCTCACTGAATACGGCACCGCATGCGATGCGGATTTCACGATGTTTCGCGGCTATGACCTCAGCGCGAAGGGCGAAGTGAATCTCAAGCTGAGCAGTGGCGGCATGCGGCAGCAGGGCGCGTATTTTTACGGTTCGCCGCTGCGCATTGAATACCATCTGCCCGGCTACGGTTCGCAGTTTCGCGGCGACATTGCATACCAACTCACTGAGAAGGAAGAAAAGAATTTGCGCGCCGAAGCGGACTTGTGGAAGAAGCACAACCCCGGCTGGAAATTCTGGGCGTATCCGGTGAACGTCAACACGCCGTTTTTTGACGCGGCGAACGAGCGCGAAGTTCAGGCGATGTATGTCGCCGACAACTGGCCGGCGTTCCGCGCCCTCGGCGTTTCGGCGATCTGCACGTGGTATTACAGCGAATTGTTTCAGCTCAAACCGAATCCGACGAAGGGCAAGCCAGTGCAGATGCGCAGCGATTGGAAAAAGGGTGATCGCGAACTGCCGATCCTGCCGATCGCATGCGATTGGGAACATCTGCAGAAGCCCGGCTACAGCGCCGATTGGGAAAACGCGCTCGAACGGTACGGCGAAATGGAATCGGGCCGGCCGTATTCGCACGCGAAAGAGGATTGGCTCGAAGTGCCCTATCTGACCAAGGCGTGGCTGCGCGTGACGCGGCCGGCGCTTGCGTACATCGCCGGAAAAACCGCGCATCTCACCGGCAAAGACCACAATTTTTATCCGGGCGAAGCAGTTGAGAAGCAGTTCGTCGTGATAAACGATTCGCGCGCGCCGCTTTCGGCCGAGTGCGAATGGAAAATCAATCTGCCCGCGGGGGCGAGCGAGAAGAAACAATTGAAAGTGGAGAGCGGCGAGCAAACGCGCGCGCCGATATCGATTCGTTTGCCGGAAGATCTGAAGGCCGGCGAGTATGAAATCAGCCTGAGCGCGAAATTCGACACGGGTGAAACGCAGAGCGATTCGTTTGCGATTCACGTGATGCAAAAACCGGCGAAGCCGGCGACGACGCTGCCGATTTCGCTCTTCGATCCCGCGGGAAAAACGAAAAAGGTCCTGTCTGCAATGGGCGTCGCATTTACCGAGGTCAATGCCGACGCGAAACCGAGCGCGAAAGAACTACTGATCATCGGTAAGGACGCGTTGTCGCTCGACGGACCCGCGCCGGATCTCGCAGCCGTGCGACAGGGATTGAAGGTCATCGTTTTCGAGCAAAGCACCGCAGTTTTGGATCAGCGCTTGGGATTCCGACCGCAGGAATATGGACTTCGAAATCTATTTCCGCGATTTGCAGATCATCCACTGCTCGCGGGCACGGATGCGAAAAATTGGGCGAACTGGCGCGGCGCGTCGGGCGCAACGCTCGCTTCGTTGAAATTGCGCGAATGGGAATCCGGCTGGAAATACTGCTCCGAATTGATCACGACGTGGTCAGGCGTGACTGTCAATCGATCGTGGCGCGGATCGACGTACGGCGCGGTGTCGTCGGTTTTTATCGAGAAGCCGGCGCGCGGCGATTTTCTGCCGGTGCTCGAAGGCGGGTTCAGCTTGCAATACGCACCGCTGCTCGAATTCCGCGAAGGGAAGGGCATGGTTCTGTTCTGCCAATTGGATGTGAGCAACCGCGATGAAACGGAACCGGCAGCGGACACACTCGTTCGCAACATCCTGAAATACGCGGATGCGTGGCACCCGGCGGCGGAGCGCAAAGCGTTTTATGCCGGCGACGCGGCGGGAAAAGCGCATCTCGAAAAGATCGGGATCGCGGCGGCGGAATTCGCCGTTGCCGCTTTAACAAAAGACGACGTGCTGATCGTCGGTCCGGGCGGGGGCCAGGCACTGAGCGCTCACGCGGCTGCAATCGCGGAGTGGCTGAAACAAGGCGGCAATCTGCTGGCCATCGGCGCGACCGAGGCGGAGGCCAATGCGTTTCTGCCGTTCAAAGTGTCGATGAAAGCGAAGGAGCACCTCTCCACGGTATTTCCGCTGCAGAGTGAAAAGTCGCTCTTCGCCGGAATTAATCCTGCAGGGGTGCACAGCCGCGAGCCGCGCGCGTTGCCGCTGCTTGTTGCGGGGCCAGATGTGGATGTGCTTGGCGATGGAATTCTGGGCAAGGCTAAAAACGCGAACGTTATTTTCTACCAGATGATCCCGTGGACGTACGATGTGCCGGAGATGCATAATCTGAAAACGAGTTACCGGCATTCCAGCGTTCTGCTCAATCGTCTACTCGCCAATATGGGCGTGCGAGGAACGACGACGCTGCTCTCGCGATTTTCCGCACCGGCAACGGCGAGCGGCGCGGCGAAAGAATTGTATGTCGACGCTGCGGTGGAAGGCGACGATCCGTATCGACAGTTCGGTTGGTAATTTCGGGAAATTAATTTCCGATCAGCACGTCGCGCCAATCCTTTTTTTGCGACGTCAATCCAGTAGCGCAATTGAGAAATATCGCCTTTGCTTAAATTCACGACGGCGGCCTGGATCCGTCGGATCTCAGCGTCGCTTGCCTTTTCGCACAACGGAAGAGAACGGTTGCACTCGGAAGCGATCCATCGAATGGCGTTGGCCTGTTGATCGACAGGAAAATCCTGTTCGATCATCGCGACGATATCGGCGTTCAGTTCATGAGACATCGAAGCGCTCCCATCAAGCACGTGCATTTTACGGTGCGATAAATCAAACACACGTGCAAGTCTGTCGAGGTATTTCGGTGGCGAGCATTTTGCTGTATTCAACCATAGAGATTGACTTTGCTACGGATGGGTAACTCGAACTTCTCTGCACGAGTGCCCTGAAACAGCGAAGCCGAAAACGGAACCGCCGCATATGGATCGAATCGCAGAACAGGAGTGCATCGCGCGCTTCCAGGCGGGAGATGAATCCGCGTTCGACGATTTATTTCAGGCCAACCAGCGGCAGGTGACCGCGCTCGCGTTGCGCTTCGCGGCCAATGAAACGATCGCTCTCGATATCGCGCAGGAAGTTTTTCTGCTCGCATTTCAGGAACTGCGCGTCTGGCGCGGCGAAGCACGATTGAGCACGTGGTTGCATCGCACCACACTGAACATCGCGTTGACGCATATTCGACAGGAACGACGCCAGCAGCGCATGAAGGATGTGGACGAGAATGATGGCGTCGCGCCGGCGATGGATGACATAACCATTCAGGACGAAATCAAATCGTCGATCGATTCGGCGGTGAAAGCGCTGCCGCCGCGACAGCATTCGGTCTTTACCATGCGCCGGTACGCCGAAATGGATATGAGCGAGATCGCGACGCGCTTGAAAATTTCAGAAGCCGGCGCGAAGGCGAGTTATTGGAAAGCAATCCTCGCGCTGCGAGTGCAACTTCGAACGATGGCGCGCTGCTGATTTGTATCGAAAGCGTAACAGCGATTTTTATGACGGACGTGTTCGCTCATCACGCAAGAATGTCTTTGATCACATGTCCGCCGACATCGGTTAGTCTGTAATCGCGGCCGTTGTAACGGTAAGTCAGTTTTTCGTGATCGAGTCCAAGCTGATTGAGAATGGTCGCGTGCAGATCGTTGATGTGGACCTTATTCTCTGACGCCTTGTAGCCGAATTCATCTGTCGAACCGTAGTGAAATCCGCGCTTCATTCCGCCGCCGGCCATCAACAGCGTGAAGCCGTGCGGATTGTGATCGCGGCCGAGCGATCCCTGCGAATCGCTGGTGCGGCCGAACTCGCCGCCCCAGACCACGAGTGTCGAATCCAGCAAGCCGCGCGATTCGAGATCGGCAATCAGCGCGGCCGCGGGTTGATCGGTGGCAGCGGCGCAGGAGAGATGGTTTTTTTCGATGTTGTCATGGCCGTCCCACGGCACGTCGTTGACCGAACCGTCGCCGGCCGCGCCCTTTCCGGCAAAAATCTGGATGAAGCGCACGCCGCGTTCGACCAACCGTCGCGCGATCAGGCACTGGCGCGCAAACGTTTCGCACTCCTTATTTTCAAGGCCGTACAGCGTGCGCGTCGCGGCGGTTTCTTTGGTGATGTCGAGCGCCTCGGGCGCGGCGGTCTGCATGCGGTAGGCGAGTTCGAAACTGCGGATGCGTGCACCGAGATCAGCCTGGTTCGGATGCGCCTGCGCGTGAACGTTGTTCAGATCGCCAAGCAGATCGATTGAGGCGCGCTGCTGCGCATCGTTTTCTTCCTTGGCGCGATTGATGTCGTCGATGGCTTCCTTGCGCCGGGCGTCGAGCGTCAGCGCCTGGTACGTTTTCGGCAGGAAGCCCGCGGACCAGATCTGGTTGTCGCCGCGCGGCCGGTCTCCATGCATCACGACGTACGCGGGCAGATTCTGGTTCTCGGTGCCGAGGCCGTACGTGATCCACGCGCCGGCCGCCGGGCGCCCCGGGACATTCGAGCCGCACATCAGTTCAATGCTTGCCGGCGCGTGATTGTTTTC
>Ga0265314_10006225_pt1 | contig 10597 bp, 10 predicted proteins | sample 4126metaG_FD_203106 | JGI IMG/M metagenome (GOLD analysis project Ga0265314, IMG submission 203106) | Rhizosphere microbial communities from Carex aquatilis grown in University of Washington, Seatle, WA, United States - 4-1-26 metaG | ecosystem: Host-associated > Plants > Roots > Rhizosphere >... | reverse complement strand
CGAAGGACCTATGCATTCCGGCGCTACACGCGAATGCAGAGGTCCTTCGCTTCGCTCAGGATGACAACTAGAGTTTACGGGGCGCAATGCTACAGCCCACCAAAGAACTTCCGCAGCCGCTCCAGCGCCTTGTCGATGTTTTCCATCGACGTAGCGTACGAAATGCGGACGTGCTCGGTCGTGCCGAATCCTTCTCCCGCAACCGTGGCAACATGCGCCTGGTGCAGCAATCCGTGCGCGATATCGGCGCCTGAATTCATCCCGCTCTTGCCGAAAAATGCCGAGACGTTGGGATACACATAGAACGCGCCTTCCGGCATCGTGCACTTCAACCCTGGAATCGACCGCAGCCCGCCGACGATGTGATCACGCAGCTTGATGTACTCCGCACGCATTTCTTCGACGCACTGCTGCGAGCCGTTTAGCGCCGCGACCGCGGCCTTCTGCACAATCGACGTGGGATTCGACGTGGACTGGCTCTGTAGTTTCGTCACCGCACCCACAACCGGCGCTGGACCCAGCGTGAATCCCAGACGCCAGCCGGTCATGGCGTAAGTTTTTGAAAGCGATCCGACCACCAGAAAACGGTCGCGATATTCGTTCAGCGATCCCACGGAAAAATTCTTGCCGGTGTAGTTGAGATACACGTAGCACTCGTCGGAAATCACCCAGATGCCGCGCTCGTGTGCCAGACGAATAACGGCAGTCATGTCGTCGGGACTCATCACCGCCCCCGAAGGATTCGACGGCGAATTCAAAATGATCAGCTTCGTCTTCGGCGTGATCAGCCGTTCCACCATCGGCGCGGTCACGCGGAAGCCCTGCGCCTCGTCGGCCGTAAGCAGCACGCAGTTGCCGCCGACGTAGCGCACCATGTCCTTGAACGAGACCCAGTAGGGCACGGGCAGAATCACTTCGTCGCCGTGATCTACCAGGACCGAGATGACGTTGAACAGCGCGTGCTTGCCGCCCACCGAAGCGCATGTTTCCTCGCGCTTGTAGGCCGATCCGAAATCGGTCGCGTGGCGCCGGACGATGGCGTCCTTCAGTTCAACCGTACCGCCGACCGGCGTGTACTTCGAGAAATTATTCTGGATGGCCGCAATCGCCGCGTCTTTAATATGCTGCGGCGTGGTGAAGTGCGGCTCGCCGGCGGTCATGTCAACCACGTCGATTCCCTGCTGGCGCAGCTTCTCCGCCTCGGCAACGGCGGCCATGGTCGCGGAGGGCTCGATGCGATTGATACGTTCCGTCAAGCGGACGGGATGAGTGACAGGTGACGCGACGGTGCTCATAATTTCCTTGCTGCCCTCATGATTTCTTTTTTCTGGACTTGCTCTTGCCTTCGGAAGGCGTCTTGCCCGCGGCCGGATCGCCGTTCTCGAATTTGTGAGCCACATCTATTTTCTCACGAAGCTTCTGCGCGACCAGTTCAGGCACCAGGCAAGCAATGGACCCGCCGAGCTGCGCGACTTCGCGCACCAGACGCGAACTCAGGTACGAATATTTTTCGGCGGGCATCATGAACACCGTCTCCAGCCCCGGCTGGAGTTTGCGATTCATCAGCGCCATCTGCAGTTCGTATTCGTAGTCGCTGATGGCGCGAATGCCGCGCAGGATGGTCGTCGCCTCGACCCGCAACGCGTAGTCGACCGTGAGGCCCTCGAAAGTGTCCACCGAGACGTTGTCAAACCCCGAGGTCATCGCCTCCAGCATCTTGCGGCGGTCGGCGAGGCTGAACAGCGGGTCTTTCTCGGGATTCCGAAGAATGGCAACGACCAGTTCGTCGAAGATCTTGCTGCCGCGCTCGATCAGGTCAAGATGCCCGTTGGTGGGAGGATCGAACGATCCGGGATAAATGGCTTTAATACGCTTCACGGGGCCCTCAGTCTACGAAAGGAGGATTGTATGCGGTGGGAAGCGGGAATGGCAATCGAAGGGTGATTTGGGAGTGATTGAGTAAATATGGGAGGGCCGGGCGTCTCCGCCCGGCTCCTCGTTGATTAACTGGACGTTCGCGGTGTCTACCGTCTCGCCGGCACTTTCGCCGGGTCCGCCGCCGAAGGCATGGTCGTCACGCGCCCTTGCGTTCCGGTCGCTTGCGCCGGAACCGCTGCCGGAGCCGGAGACGCCGCGGCTGGCACCATCCCCAGAGCCTTGCGCACTTCGGCATCCAGCTTCGCCATCGTGTCTTTGTTTTCCTTCAGGAAGGCGCGGGCGTTCTCGCGCCCCTGCCCGATGCGCTCGCCTTTGTAACTGAACCACGAGCCCGATTTCTCCAGGATATTGCTGTTCACCGCCAGATCGAGCAGGTCGCCTTCGCGCGAGATGCCTTCGCCGTAAAGAATGTCGAACTCCGCTTCGCGGAAAGGTGCCGCCACTTTGTTCTTCACGACTTTGACCCGGGTGCGCGAGCCGGTGACCACGTCCCCTTCTTTAATGGCCGCAATGCGCCGGATATCAATGCGCACCGACGAATAGAACTTCAGCGCGCGCCCGCCCGTCGTGGTTTCCGGGTTGCCAAACATCACGCCAATTTTCTCGCGAATCTGGTTAATAAAAATCAGGCAGGTGCGCGACTTGGCCACCGTCCCCGTCAGCTTGCGCAGCGCCTGCGACATCAAGCGCGCCTGCAAGCCCATGTGGCTGTCGCCCATTTCGCCGTCGAGTTCAGCCTTCGGGACGAGCGCCGCCACCGAGTCCACCACCAGCACATCAATGGCGTTCGAGCGCACCAGCGCTTCCGTAATCTCCAGCGCCTGCTCTCCGTAGTCAGGCTGCGAAACCAGCAGGTTGTCCACGTCCACGCCCAGCTTCTTGGCGTAGCCCGGATCGAGCGCATGCTCGGCATCGACGAACGCCGCCATGCCGCCGGCTTTCTGCGCCTCGGCAATCACCTGCAAGGCAATGGTGGTTTTGCCGGAAGACTCCGGGCCGAAAATCTCAACGACCCGCCCGCGCGGAACTCCACCCACGCCCAGCGCGGCATCGAACGAAATCGCGCCCGTGGAAATCACCGCGATCGGGACGATGGCTTCCTTCGACCCCAGCCGCATGATGGAACCTTTGCCAAACTGCTTTTCAATCTGTGCGAAGGCGAGATCGATCGCCTTGACCCGCTCGTTATTACGCTCTTCGTTTTTGCTGCGCTCATTGTTCCGCTCTTCGGCCATAATGGCTGCTCCTGTTTATGAATCTGGAATCCCGGGTACGAATCCCCCGTAGCCTACACCCGCGGGCTGGACTGTGAAGTGTTGGCTGTCACATCAGTTTTGGTCAGTTTAGCACGAAGCGAATAAAAGGCGAAGCGAGAAGTTGCCGGACGTGGTTCCCGCGTCGCCGGCAAGAACCTGCCACGGGAGCACGGAGACACGGAGGAGATCAAGGAACACTTTCCGTGACTTCCTCCGTGCCTCTGCGTCTCCGTGGTGAAGAGTTTCTTGCTAGACTCCCCTCATGCACGAAGACTCTCAGAACGGCGACAGCTCCAAGCGAGGCACCGCGATCGGCGGTCCATCGCTCTATCTGGTCGCCACGCCCATCGGCAACCTCGAAGACATCACCCTGCGCGCCCTGCGCGTGCTCAAAGAAGTCGACCTGATCGCGTGCGAGGACACGCGCCAGACCCTGAAACTGCTCAGCCATTACGGCATCCAGACGCGCACTGTGAGCTATCATGAGCACAACGAGATGACCAAAGCCGCCGAGTTGGTCGTCGATCTCGAAGGCGGCGCCAAGATCGCGCTCGTCACCGACGCCGGCATGCCCGGCATCTCCGACCCCGGATTCCGCCTGATCGCGCTAGCCATTCGGCATCACGTGCCGGTCGTACCCATTCCCGGAGCGTCCGCATTCCTGGCGGCGCTGGTGGCGAGCGGCCTGCCGACCGATTCCTTCCGCTTCAGCGGCTTCCTGCCGGCCAAGTCCGGGCAGCGCCGCAAGCTGCTCGAAAGCATAAAAGACTCTCCAAGAACGCAGGTGTTCTACGAGGCCCCTCACCGGCTGCTGGAGACGCTGGCGGATGTGATTGAAGTTCTAGGAGAAGGCCGCCACGTAGTAGTAGCTCGTGAGGTAACGAAGATCCACGAAGAATTCCTGCGCGGACGAGCGCGGGAGATCTTCGAGCAACTTAAATCCCGAGGAGACGTAAAAGGCGAAATCACCCTCCTGATCGCCAAAGCCGAAGAAGGAGCGGCTCCGTCCGCATCCGAAACCGTAACCCTCGCCCAGCGCGTGCGCGAAATCATGGCCGAAGAAAAGGCAGACGAAAAGGCCGCGCTGAAAAGAGTGGCCAAAGAGCGCGGGATTGGGAAGAGCGAAGCGTATCGGGAATGGCAGCGGGGAAAGTGAGAGAGATACATGCCAGGAACTTCCCAAGAAGGTCGATGTCTTTCGATCAGATCTTTGAGGAGTCTTTCCCCACTTTACGCCTGTCATGTGTTGATCCATACTCGTCAAACACAACAGTCACCGCGCCCGAACGTGTGATGCTTCCAACGACAGGCGGAGTGTAGGCCCTGGAAATTCTTTTCATTCCCGAAATCGCCTTTGCCAGCGCTTGTGCCATCTCAGCTCCTGTAAAGTTGCCAGAGCCGAAATAGAACTCGCGAACTCGATGACGACGCAGAGCATCGCGCTCTATTTCGTTGTAGCGATTCCTCTTGTCTTTAGTCAGGACTACCCATGCCCGCTCGGCGACAAACGGTAGCCACGTTTCATCCAAAGCCCCGCGCGGATGGAAGTCTCGATGGCGCTTAAACTGCACACCAATGGCGATTAAGACATCAATGATGGGCTGGCAGTTGTCGAGATTCTCATCTAAGTAAAGGATGAAATCGTCAAGCTGCAACTGCTCGGGTTTCCCAGCGGATTGCCTCTTCAATCTGCTTTTCTTCGAGGCCATATTCCTTGGCTAGCTCGGGAACCGATTCTCGCGCATTGAACCGGGAAGCAATAACGGCGGTAGAAATACCGGTGCCTGCAACAACAGGCTTGCCGAAGCCAAGGCCTGGATTGATGACAATAAGTTTTGGCTCTGCGGCGCTTCTTGCACGCACGAACGGATAAAAGTTGAAAATCCCCTTATCGTACTCGACACGTTCCAAATGCAATTCGAGAATCTCGGGAATCGCCAGTTGCCCGCCACGGGACAGATTCACCAACTTGTCGATCTCTTTGATCAGCAGGTCGACCCGATTCGTATAGAGCGGCTGCTCAATCAAGGGATGCCTAAATCCGGACGTCTTGGTTAGTAGCGCTACAGCCCGTCGGATCTTTGGAAGACGCAAGTCATACAGAGACCGCATCGCTGCCAGCATATGGCATTCAAGTAGATTCATGAATGAGAGTGCACGCGGGTGAACTTCTGCGACTCGGATTATCGGCGAGATTCTTCCGCGACCGAACGCCCAGTATTCGAGCGTCTTTATAGGGACACGAAGATAGAGTGCGGCCTCGGAAAGGCCGTACAGAGGAAACTCAAGGCGTTCATCGGTTGCAGTGAACTTCATTGCTCCTCCTCTCGCCGGCAAAGGGAGGCACTTGGTGGCGCTTGCGTCGTAGCGATTACAGTTCAAGACTATCAGAACCAAATAAGGCAAGTATTGGCTATTCGGGGGCGCTCATCACTTCCCCGCCAGCTCCTTCTTAACCGCCTCGCTAACCACCTTCCCATCCACCCGCATGCCCGCCGCAGCGAAGCGCGCCATCGCGGCCTTCATCACTGTCCCCATGTCTTTCATAGCGGGAGCGGGCGTCATCTCGGCGATCGCGGCCCGGACTCCGGCCACGATTTCTTCTTCTCCGGCGGCTTTGGGCAAGTAGGTTTCGATCAGCTTGATCTCGGCGGCTTCCTTGTCGGCCATCTCCTGGCGTCCGCCTTTGGTAAACTGCTCGACCGAGTCTTTGCGCTGCTTGATCAGCGTGGAGAGCACCTGCTGCGATTCCTTGTCGTCGAGCGGCGCCATCTTCTCGATTTCCTTGTTCTTGAGCGCGGTCTTGACCATGCGCAGGGTGGAGAGTCGCGCCTCTTCGCGGGCCTTCATGGCCGCGACAATATCTTTCTGGATCTGATCGATGAGGGGCATGGGAGGATTATAGAACGAGGTTAGAGGTCAGAATGCAGAAGTGAGAAGTCAGATTGCAGAAGTGACCCCATCCCTGTCGGCATCGGGAGCCTTTGATCCTACTTCTGTTTGACTTTTGCATTCGCCTTCCCGAATTTCTTCTCATCGCATATTCTGGTTGTTCTCATGCTCAAGAAAAACAGGCTCTTCACTCCCGGACCGACGCCTCTTCTTCCCGCCGCGCAAATCGCGATGGCCTCCTACGGCGCGCATCATCGCACCGCCGATTTCCGCGCTCTGTTCACGCGCGTGCTCGCCGACGTGAAGGAATTCATCGGCACCAAGAATGACGTTCTCGTGCTCTCCTCGTCCGGCACCGGGTTCATGGAAGCCTCCGTCTCGAACCTGACTTCTCCCGGCGACCGTGTGCTGGTGTTAACCGGCGGCAAGTTCGGAGAACGCTGGACCGCGCTGGCCAAGGCGTTTGGCTGCGAAGTCGACACGGTGACCGCCCCCTACGGCGAGACCATCTCGCTCGATGAGGTAAGTCGCAAGCTGACGCCCGAGATCCATTGCGTCTATGTGCAGGCGACCGAAAGTTCCACGGGTGCGCGGCACGACGTCGAGTCGGTCGCGAAGCTGGTACGCGCGCTACCGGACACCTTGCTCGTCGTTGACGCGATCACTGGATTAGGCACAACCCGTCTCGATGTGGACGCGTGGGGAATCGACATCATCATTGGCGGCTCGCAGAAAGCGCTGATGATCCCGCCGGGCTTGGCGTATGGCGCCATCAGCGAGCGGGCGTGGCAGCGCATGGAGCGGGCAAAGTCTCCTCGGTATTACTTCGAGCTGCGCAAGGAAAGAAAATCGGCGGCCAGGGCGGAGACGGCCTACACGCCAGCGACCTCTCTGTTTGCCGGACTGGCCGCAGCGCTCGATTATGTGCGTCAAATGGGCGACGGAAACCTCGCGGCGGGGCGCGACGCCCTGATTGCAAACGCCGAGTTGTGCGCGGCCATGACGCGCGCCGGCGTTCAGGCGCTGGGATTGAAACTATTTGCGCCGAGTTGTCCGGCCGCCGCGCTGACTGCCGTCACTGCGCCGGCCGGCGCCGATTCCACCGCCATTTGCAGACTCTTCCGCGAGCAGTTTGGCGCGGTCGTGGCCAACGGACAGGCGGAGATGAAAGGACAACTTTTCCGCATCGCTCACATTGGTTACTACGATTATCTGGACACGGTGGGAGTGCTTGCCGCCCTCGAACATGTAATCGCCGAAGCCGCGGGCAGAGCGGTGGAGTTTGGATGCGCGGTGCGCGCGGCGCAGGAAGTCTACGCGAAGGCGAAAACTGCAGATCCCTCGCTTCGCTCGGGATGACAAGCCTTTGAAGTGGATGACAAGCCTTCGAAGGTGGAAAGGCTCTAGGAGTCGAGCACTTCTCTCCGCAGTTTGCGGCTTTCGGCCAGCAGCGACATGGAGTGCATCAGGTTCTGCAGGGTGACGATTCCGACCAGATGCTGTTCGTCGACTACCGGAATAATGCTGAGGTTGCGGGCGGAAAGTTTGCGGAAGGCGGAGGCGAGCGACTCCTGCTTGGCGGCCACTTCGAAGATGCGGTTCATCACCGCCTGCACGTATCCGTTGCCGTCGGCGCGCAGTGCTTCGAGAATTTTCTGCCTGGAGACGACGCCAACCATGTCGCTGCCGCGTACCACTGGAAAATCGTCCTGTAGCGTGTGCACGGCTTTTTCCAGCGCGTCTTCCAGCGTGTCAGCGGGCGACAGGGTGGCGAAATCGGTGAGCATGATTTCTTCCAGGCGGACGCTTTGCAGCACGGATTGAAATACCGCCGAACGCTCTTCGAGTTGCGCGCCCACAAAAAGGAAAAATCCGATCATCACCAGCCACCAGTTGCTCATCAGAATCCCGACCATCATGAAGAGGATGGAGAAGACGTGGCCAATGCGGACGGCGCGCTGCGTGGCTTGAACCATGTCGACACGGCGTGCAAAGAAAGCGCGCAAAACGCGCCCGCCGTCCATGGGATACGCCGGCAACATGTTGAACAAGCCGAGGTAGAGGTTCACCCAGACGATGCTGCGCAAGAGCGCGCTCGAATGCAGGAGCGGCCTCGCGGTCAGCGAGAAACCCGGTATCGCCGTGATCAAAACGAGAGCGGATAGACCGGCGATGAAGAGATTCACCAGCGGTCCGGCAACCGCGATTCGTATGTCGCGCTTCCAGCCGTCGATCGCGTCGGGAAGGGCGTGCGCTTCATCGAGGATGGTGACGCCGCCGATCGGCAGCAGGATGATGGCCTTCGCCGGAACGCCCGAGCCTTGGGCCACCAGAGCGTGCCCTAATTCGTGCAGGACCACGCTGCCGAAGACGATGCCGACCAGGGCGAGTCCACGCAGGGCGGCGCTGGCATTCTGCGCAGCGGCTTCGGTGCTCCACACGAACACCAGCAGAAACACAAACGTCAGATGAATGCGGATTTCGATTCCGAAGAGACGTCCGACCGGGATGGACCAACTACGCATCGACATGCTTACCAGTATTCTATCTATTTAGACACCGATTGACGTCCAGGAGATGCGAAAAGGGCCAAACCGAAGGGCTGGACCGGCGGGGCATTTGATCTTCCGGCTGAGCCCTTGGGGCCGAAGATCACGCATCCATGGAGACGAATTCAGTGAGCGCGACTTTATGAGAGTGATTGCTGGACAATACCGGCGGCGGACGTTGCGGTCGTTACCCGGACTCGAAATTCGTCCGACGGCGGACCGTCTGCGCGAGACCCTGTTCAACGTGCTATGCGCGGGCGATCCGTCTGCGCTGGCGGAGTCGACGTGGCTCGATTTATATGCGGGCACAGGCGCGGTGGGCATCGAGGCGCTGAGTCGTGGCGCGCGCATGGTGCACTTCGTCGAGTCGGCCAAAGCAGCGGCGGAGTTAATTGCCGCGAACTTGAAGTCGCTCGGGATTGCGCGCGGATTCCAGATCGTGAGACTCGACGCTGGGAAAGCCTTGCGGCAATTGGAAGCGGCGGGGAGCACTGCCGATTTCGCGTTTCTCGATCCGCCATACTCGTTGCAAGACGAGTACGCGAAAACGCTGGCGACGTTGGCAGAATCGAATTTGTTGCGCGAGCGCAGTGTAGTCATCGCGGAACACGAAAAGAGATTCGATCCAGGAGAGGCGTTTGGCGAGCTGCGGCGCTATCGAAAGCTGGTGCAGGGAGACGCGGCGCTGAGTTTCTATCGGCGGTGGATAGCTTCGAGCTACGAGTTGCGGGCTTCGAGCAGTCCACGACCCTGACCAGTCTCGCCGCAGCTTTTGACTTTTAGCTCGCGGCTCGAAGCTCGCAGCTCGCGGCTGGGTGGCTATAATCACTACGACATGACTAATTTTCCACCGGTTGACGAACAACTGTCATACCTCAAGAAGGGCGCAGCGGAGATCGTCAAGGAATCCGAACTGCGTTCGAAACTCGAACGCTCGCTCGCGTCGGGCAAGCCGCTCCGCGTGAAGCTGGGCATGGACCCGACGGCTCCCGACTTGCACCTCGGCCACACGGTCGTGCTGCGCAAGCTCAAACATTTTCAGGATCTCGGGCACACGGTCATCTTCCTCATTGGAGATTTCACCGGGATGATTGGCGATCCGACGGGGCGTTCGGCGACGCGGCCTCCGCTGACGCGCGAGCAGATCGTGGAGAACGCGGAGACCTACAAAGCGCAGGTCTTCAAAATTCTTAGCCCGGAAAAAACCGTGGTGGACTTCAACAGCCGCTGGTTCTCAAAGTTCTCCGCCGACGATTTCATCCGTTTGACCGCGAAATACACGGTCTCGAAGATGCTGGAGCGCGAGGACTTCCACAAACGCTTCCATGACGAAAAGCCGATTGCCATGCACGAACTGTTGTATCCGCTGGCGCAGGGATATGACTCGGTCGCGCTCGAAGCCGACGTGGAACTCGGCGGCACTGACCAGAAATTCAATCTGCTAGTGGGCCGCGAGTTGCAGCGAGCTTACGGTCAGGAGTCGCAGGTGGTGCTGACCACGCCGATCCTCGAAGGCCTCGACGGCGTGAACAAGATGTCAAAGTCGCTGGGCAACGCGATTGGAATCCACGAACCGCCGCTAGAGATGTACGGCAAAGTAATGTCGATTTCCGACGAGATGATGTGGAGATATTACGAGCTGCTGACAGATGTATCTTTGCAGTGGATTGAGAACCGCAGACTTTTAATCGAACATGGCGATAATCCGATGGTTTCGAAAAAAGATCTGGCGCAGATGATCGTGCGTGACTTCCATTCTGAGCCCGAAGCACAAAAGGCCGCCAGGAGTTGGGAGCTCGCGACGCTGTCCAGAAGGAACATAAAGGAAGGAAAGCTAGAAATACCGCAAGATCTCGAGTTCGTTGAGATCCCTCTGGCGGATGTAATTCCCCTCGGAAGCGGAGGCGGTGCATTCCGTGTCATTGGAGGAATCGAGCGGCCGAATTGGGAAGTGATTCGGAT
>Ga0265314_10006220_pt1 | contig 10601 bp, 6 predicted proteins | sample 4126metaG_FD_203106 | JGI IMG/M metagenome (GOLD analysis project Ga0265314, IMG submission 203106) | Rhizosphere microbial communities from Carex aquatilis grown in University of Washington, Seatle, WA, United States - 4-1-26 metaG | ecosystem: Host-associated > Plants > Roots > Rhizosphere >... | reverse complement strand
TCGGCCCGTTCGAACGCTGCGCCGAGCATCTGCAGCAAGATGTAGATCTCCGCGCCGAGTATTGCCGCGCCGAGCAGGCCCGCGATCGCAGCCGCCACGGACGGGCTCGCACTCAACAGGAACCACGCGCCGGCGCCAAGGGCGCCTGGAATCACGAGCATCAGCGCGAACGCGAGGATCGATGCGACCATCCCGAGCATTGCCTGTCCCATCATCTCGACGCCGCCGGCGCCGCCGGGACCAAGGCGAATCCACGATGGGAACAGCACGGCGGATCCGTTCACCACGGTGCAGAGCGCGGTGTCGATCGCGAGCAGCGTCACCGGCATCGTGACCAAGACCGCGATGAGGATTCCCCGCGGCGCGTGCATGTCGCCGGGACTCGCGAGCAGCGCGATGCCCGCGATCGCGAGCAGAACGAACCTGACCGCCGCCATCGGGATCGCAGTGGATGCAACTTCTGCAAGCACCAGATCGGCGCCCGCGAGCGGCAGCGATTTGAGCAGCGGCAAATGCATCATGTCGGTGCGCAAATCGCTGCGCAGCACCTGCAGCGCGATCAACGGAAACATGATTCCCATGATCGTCGCCGTCATGAAAATGGCAAACTCCGGCTTGCCCGACTTCCAGCCGAAGTAGGCCGCGACAGCGAAGATTAGAATGGGCAAGCGGAGGAGCGCGCCGGGTTTGACCGTGCGGCGGAGGGCGATCACGTTTTTCCACGCGATCGCGACTGCGGGCCACCCGATGGGAGAAAGCGTGTAGCTCTTGGTTCCGGCAGTGGTCGGCGGCTCGAACGCGGTCCGGCGCGTACGAATCGCGTTGATGCGTTTAGCGAGTTCTGTCGAGGCCATCGCGGCGGCTTCTTCGAATGCCGCATCGGAGCGGAGGACCCAGACGATGTGGAGCAATACGATGCCGAGCGCGGGGAGCATCGCCTGAGCCCACGCGGCGGCGTTCGGCGCGAACGACGGCGCGACGATCAGATGAAACGGATAGAGGACTTTGCGGACGCCCGGCGCCTGGAAGAACTGCAGAATAGTCGTGAGAAATGCGAACGGGTTTTTTTCGTCGGGCGCTTGCAGCGCGCTGAGCGGTTCGAGCACGAGCATCGCGACGAACACCATCAGCACTACCAGTGCGATCGTTCCCGCGATGCGCTTTGAGTTCTTTCCCATGGCGCGGTATTCGACGTTCGAGGCGCGCGTCAGCGCCTCGCCCATGCGGTGCAAATTGAGCGTCGTGAAAATCACCCAGACACTCGCCGCCGAGAGTGGACCCGGGAGAACGGTGCTGCCGCGCCGCAGAATGACCGACCAGATCAGCACGTTGATCAGGATCATCACCTGAGATTGCGCGAGTTTGTAGAGCACGAGCCCGCGGCGGGGAACGGGCGCCGTCATCAGCATCGTGACTTCTGCTTCCGAGAACGCGAGCGCGCGCATGTCGCCGCCGAATATCCAGATGCCGGCCAGCACGATCGCGACGAGCAGCGGGGCGATGGTTTCGAGTGGCGAGCCCACCGTCCCAGGGAGCACCGGTGCTCGACCCGGGTTCAGCGCGACGTCACGGCCCAGACTGAACAGATGGCGGCCGAATACCAGCCAGAAGTAGCCGAGTCCGAGCACAAATCCAATCGCGTATCGCGGTGTGCGCAGCCGCCGAAGCTGCGAAAGAAAACGGTTCCGTGTTGTGTTGAACAGCAGGAACGCAAATGCGCCAATCACGCGCCGGCCTGTGGCGCGGGACCATCGCCGTCCGCCGTGAGGGTAAGAAACACATCTTCCAGCGTGCGACCCGCGAGGTCGGGACGCGTCGAGACGATCTGTTCAAGCGTTCCGCTCGCAACGCATTGTCCGCGGCGCAGCACGAAGAGCTTCGTGCAAAGTTCCTCAACCAAATGCAGCAGGTGCGAACTCAGCACTACCGCGACTCCCGACTGCGCCCGCGCCGCTATCGTGTGGCGCATCTTCTTGATGCCGGCGGGGTCGAGCCCCGTCAACGGTTCGTCGAGAATGAGAACGGCCGGATTGTGCAGCAGCCCGCACGCGATGGCGAGTTTCTGTTTCATGCCGCGCGAAAGCGCGCCGGGCAGCGACTCGAGCTTGTCGGACAGTTCGAGCTCCGCAAGCAGCGGCGGGATGCGCTGTTCGGCGTCGGCCACGCCGTACAGACGCGCGATGAACCGAAGATGCTCCTGAACGGTGAGAAAGTCGAACAGGTGCGGCTCGTCCGGGATGAACGCCAGATTTCGCTTTGCCTCAACCGGTTCTACCTGTATGTCGTGGCGCCCGATGCTGACTGTGCCCATCGAAGGCCGCATGATGCCGGCGAGGCAGCGCAGCGTGCTGGTCTTGCCGGCGCCGTTGGGCCCGACAAGGCCGAGCACTTCGCCGGGACCGACATCGAACGAAATCGAGTCGACGGCCTTGAAGGAGCCGTAGAGCTTGGTGAGCTGGCGAACAGCGATCATGCGGGTCCGGGGGATCGCGCGGTGGTTGGCATTCGGGCATCATTCTCCCAGCGGGTAAATAGCACCGTGGCGCGTTCCGCCACCAGTCGAGCTTTTCGGGAGTTCTCTCATGGCTTCAAAGAAGGGCGCAATCATTGGCGCGATTGTGATCGTCGGAGTCATCACGGTTGTGGTTGCCACGCGGCCGGGACCGCTGGTGCTCACCGGGATCGTCACGACGAACGACGTGATCGTGAGCCCGCAGGTGAGCGCGCAGCTCACCAAGGTCCTCGTGAAGGAAGGCGACAAGGTCGAAGCGAACCAGCTGCTCGCGGTGCTCTCACCCGACGAGCTGCGCGCCGATCAGACCTTCGCCGCGCAGAGCGAACAGGGCCTCGGCGATCAAGTCTCCGTGAGCGAAGCGAGCCTGCGCTATCAGGAGCAGCAGACGGCCGAACAGATCAAGCAGGCCGAAGCGAATCTGGCGGCGACCGTCGCGCAGCAGCAAGAAGCGGCCGCGAACCTCGACATCGCCAAGCTCTCGCTGACGCGTGCGGACGCGATGCTCAAAGCCGGCGCGATTTCGAGCCAGGACCTCGATCAGGCGCGCACCAACAGCGCCGTCGCCAGCGCCCGTGTCGACGCGACGACCAAACAGGCCGAGTCCGCGCGCGCGGCGCTCGCGCTCGCGCGTTCGGCCGCCGAACAGATCGCGATGCGCCGCGGAGGACTGGCGGCGGCGCAGCGCGGCAAGGCGGCCGCCCGCGCGCAGACCACAAAAGCCGACGTGCGCCTGTCGTACTCGGAAATTCGCGCGCCAATCGCGGGCATCGTCGATGTCGCGGCCGCGCGCGCGGGTGAGATCGTGAATCCGGGACAGCCGATCGTGACGTTGATCAATCCCGATGATCTCTGGGTGCGCGCCGATGTGGAAGAGAGTTACATCGAGCGAATCAAACTCGGCGATTCGCTCACCGTGCGTCTTCCGAGCGGAGACGAACGGCGCGGTGCGGTGTTCTTTCGCGGCGCGGATGCCGGCTTCGCGACGCAGCGCGACGTGAGCCGCACCAAACGCGATATCAAGACATTCGAGATCCGCATTCGTCTCGACAACAAGGACCGGCACCTCGCCACGGGGATGACGGCGTACGTGGTGCTGCCGAAGAGCGTGACGTCGCGATGACCGCCAAGTGACCAAAGAACTCGCGATCGACGTCCGCAATATCACCAAGCAGTTCGGTGACTTCACCGCGGTCGACGGAATTTCCTTTTCCGTCGAGCGCGGCGAAACGCTCGGCCTGCTCGGGCCGAACGGTGCGGGGAAGTCGACGCTCATCCGGATGATGACGACGCTGATGCTGCCGACGTCGGGAACGGCGGTGATCAACGGAAACGATATCGTGACGCAAGCCGACGCCGTGCGGCATGCGATCGGTGTGATTCCGCAGGCGATGACGAGCGATCTCGACCTGAGCTGCCGGGAGAATCTTCTGATTTTCACGAAGCTCTATGGCGTTCCCAAAGAGCGGCGCGAAAAGTTGATCAAGGACTTGCTCGCGGCCGTCGATCTCACAGAGTGGACGGACAGCCAGGTGAAGAAGCTCTCGGGCGGTATGCGCCGCCGCCTCGAGATCGCGCGCGGACTGGTGCACGAGCCGAAAATATTTTTCCTGGACGAACCCACGACCGGCTTGGATCCCGTTTCGCGCAAAGCCGTGTGGATGATGCTCGACCGTATCAAGGCGGAGCGCGAGCTCACCGTGCTGATCACGACGCACATGATGGACGAAGCCGATCATCTGTGCGACCGGATCGCGATCGTCGATCACGGCAAGCTCATGGCGCTCGACTCACCGATCCATCTGAAGGCGGCCGTTCCGGGCGACAACGTGCTCGAAGTGTTGTTCGACAAGGCGCCGGCGAACTGGAAAGCGCAGGTCGGCGCGCTTCCCGCCGTGGCGGCGATCACGAATGACGGAAACGCATATCACATCTCGTCGAAGGACGGACCTGCGACGACGATGGCGCTGCTCGACGCCGCCGCGCGCGCGGGCGTCACGGTGAAGACGCTCGCGGTGCAGAGCACCACGCTCGACGACGTGTTCGTGTATTTCACGGGACGTCAGTTGCACGGTGAGCAGGCCGCGGCGGCGCCGGAGCTCGTCGCGCCGGCGGGAGGGAAGTAGCCGCCATGGAACGCACATTTGCGATCGTGGAGCGCGAGATGCGGCGGTTCCGCCGCAGCCCGATGCTCATCGTCATGTCGCTCGTCATGCCGATCGTGCAGTTGCTCGTGCTCGGCTACGCGTTCGGTGGCACGGTGAAGAATTTGAAATTGGGCGTCGTCGATCAGGATCGCGGAATGCCCGCGGTGCGGATGCGCGAGCTCGCCAGCGCCGTTTCGTCGAACGCAAAAACGTTCGTGCCGATTCAGTACTCCGATCTGGGCCAAGCCGTGACCGCGCTGCGCAACGGCGAACTCAACGGTGTGCTCTCCATTCCACCGGACTTTTCACGCCGCGTGCTGTCGAAGGACGATCCGCGCGTCGCGATCATCGAGGACAACACGGACGGATTCGTGGCGGGAACGATGGCGGCAACAGCGAGCGGAATGATCGTGGCGTACGACATGCCGCAGATCGCCGTGCAGCGCGTGTCGCCGTCGACGACGCTCGATGTCGTCGAGGTCTATCCCTACGTGCCGTACATCCAGTATCTGCTTTCCGGATCCATCGTCATGTCGATCTTCATGATGGTGATGATCGGCGGCGGAATTATTTTCATCGACGATAAATCGCGCGGGCTGCACGAGGGGTACCTCGTCACGCCGATCACGAAGCTGGAGCTAGTGCTTGGGTTTACAATCTCCGGCGCAATCAAGGCCGTCATCGCGGCGGTGGTCGTCGTGACGGTCGGCTCGGTGATCGCCGGCGTGCCGGACGCGTTCGAGCCGCTGCGGCTCATGCGGCTCTTCGTCGTGGTCGTCGTAACGTCGATGGCGCTGGTGAGCATGATGTTCCTGCTCATGGTGCGGATGAACGATCCGCTGATGCCGCGTGCGATGTTCGGCGTGCTCAACACGTTTCTCTATTTCCCCAGCGGCGCGGTCTATCCGCAGCAGGCGTTTCCGGGGTGGATGAAAGTGATCGCCGTGATCGACCCGTTCACGTACGCCGTGCACGCGCTCAAGTGCCTGACGCTCAAGAACACGGGATTTGGCGCGATCGGGTTCGATCTGCTTTATCTCGCCGTGTTCACCGTTGTCTGCATGACGGCGGCGACTTGGTTGTTCCGAAGGACGCTCTAGCTACGGCGTAATCGGCTGCACCCAACGCGGGATCCCAAGCTCCTCCGGCGGCGCCAGCTTCTTCGTCCGATTGTACGCCGTCCGCGCTTGCCCGACTTTGTCCGACCGCTGTATCCAGGTCTGCGCCGCGAGGTCGTACCGGTTCAGCACGTTGTACATCCAATAAGGTTTGTTCTGCGCCAGCCAGCTCTTTTCGTAGAGCTCTCGGCCCAGCACGTATCCATCGCGAAGATCCGCCGTGCGCGAATTGATGTTCGAAGAAATCTCGCCGAGGTCGTGCCCGGGGTTTCCGCCGGCCTGCACCGTGTCGTACGCGTGCGTGTACAGCTTTGAAATTTCGTCGGCGAGCTCGAACTTCATCCCGATGAAATCGAGGCGCCGCGCGCCCATCTCGACCGACTCCAAAGCGTCGTTTTCGCGCAGTTTCCCATTTGCGCTTTGACGTGCCTGCGCAACGAGTACCACCGCGCTCTCCGCCAGGATTCTGAAATCGCGCGCCACCACGCGCATTTTCTGCGCGCTGATCTGTCCCTCGGTGGAGAATGGGTCCACCCAGTAGAGATAGTTGCTGCCGTCGCCGAGGCCGCCCTTCGTGAGCAGTGCGTGCGCGGCCGACAGTTTCATCTGCGCGGCGTCGATCTTGCCGGTCGCGTCGCCGTGGAACTGCAGGCCGAAACTCCGCTGGAAATCATCGAGCGATGACTCGCCCGCCTGCCAGCTTGCGGCGGCGCCGAAGAGAATTCCATACCACTGCTGATTGAGAATCGCCTCGCCATCGTCGGCCCAGCTCGTGTTGAGCAGTCCGGTGGCGCCGAGTCGCTGGCCGTCACGCGCCATCGCCTGAATGTTCTTGAGCGTGACGTCGTTGTTCGGGTAGACGCGGTTCCAGCCGTTCACACCCGGCGCGACCCACGTCTCGATGCCCGCGTTGATGAACGGACGCAGCAGCGTCTCCGCGCGCGGGTTCGCGCCATAGCCCCAGCCCACCGCGAGCATGTCTTTCGGCAGTGACTTCACGAGGTCGGGGCTCCCCTGCGCGATGTCGCCCCAAAAGAGAAACGTCTTTCCGGTGTAGCGCAGCGCGCCTTCGATCTGCTTGAGGAAGTCGATGTATACGGGTCCCATCCCTTCCTTCTGCACGCGTTCTTTCGTGCGGCCGAGTCCGAGCTCGAACGTTTCGTCCGCGCCGAGGTGGATGAACTTCGACGGAAAGAGCGAGTCGATTTCCGCGAACCACGATTTGATGAGCGGCAGCGAGGCAGGGTCTGCCGGCGCGAGCACGTGGCCGTGGTCGGCTTCGCCGATCGGCGAGTAGAGATCGTACTTGAGCACATGATGCAGATGGCCGAACGCTTCCTGTTCGGGGATGACGTCGATGTGGTATTTCCGCGCGTAGGCGACGAGCGCGCGCACGTCGTCGTGGCTCATCCCGCCGCCCGGCGGCGAGATCAGCGGGTTCGCGTTGTAGGCGAGCGTGTGCTCGTAGTACGGCGAGTACACGTTGATCTTGTACGCCGCAAAGGTGCGCAGCTCTTTCTTCTGGAACTCGAGCGTCGGCACCGGACCGCGCGAAAGGTCGTCGTGGAAGCCCCGGTACTTCATCGCCGGCCAGTCGCGAATCACGGCGGATTGAATGCGCGGCGCCTTGCCGTCGGTGCGGATCAGTTGCTTTAGCGTTTGCGCGCCGTAGAACATTCCCGCGCCGGTTGCCGCAACGATCGCGGCGCCTTCTTTCGTCGCGAGCAGCACGTACCCTTCGGGCTTCATCTCGTCGCTGAACGCGACTTTGTTGTCGTCGAGCAGCCGGTGCGCAGCGGGCGAGTCGAGCCGGACGAGCGAAATCTTGAATGCGCCTTCCGCTGACGCAGCGATGCGGACGCCCCGCTCTTTCATCGCGTCAGAAAAATCCTTCGCGGTGAAGCGGTCGTCGTCGTTGGCCGCACCCGTGACCGCGATGGCTTTCCCCAGTGCCGATAACTCGCCGGCCGCGACTTCGCGCGGCTTTGGAATGAGGCGCGGATCGTCCGTCGCGCGAACCGGTGAGGCGGCGGCGAACGATGCGAGGATTGCGACGGCGAGTCGACGGGCGACGATCATTTGTTTTTTCGGTCAGGGCCGGGTCAAAAACGCACCGCGTGGACACTGACCGAATGTCGTAACTCGCTACTGGCTTCGCAACGCCGTGAGCGGGTCCACTCGGGTGGCGCGCCGCGCCGGGACAAGGCACGCGAGCATGCCGATCACGGCGAGCACCACGACCACACCGCCGAATACCTGCGGATCGCGCGGTTGCACGTCGAAGAGAATGACGGTCGTCGCCTGGCCGATCGCGGCGGCGAGCCCGAGCCCGAACGTGATGCCGAGCCCGAGCTGCCACATGCCCTGCCGGAATACCATCCGGATCACCTGCCCCGCCTGCGCGCCGAGCGCCATGCGAATGCCCACTTCCTTCGCGCGGCGGCTCACAGAGAAGGACATGACGGCGTAGAGACCGACCGAGGCGAGGAAGAGTGCGATCCCGCCGAAGGCCATGAACATCGTGCCGAAGACCCGGATGAACCAGAGCGGACGCGCGAGCGCCTCTTCCATCGAGTAGACCCAGTAGAGCGGGATGTCGGCGTTGAGCTGCGTGACTGCCTGCCGCACCTGCTGCGTGACGTTCATCGGCGGGCCGGCGGTCTGCACGATGATGCTCACGAAACTCGAGTGGTGCTGCGAGAGCGGCGCGTAGTACATCGGAACGCGCGGATGGCCGGCGTCACCGCTGAACGTCGTCGGCACGACGCCGACGATCGTCATCCAGGGATTCGGGTTCGTGATGCTGCCATCACGGATCCGGCGACCGATCGGGTCGGTGCCCGGAAAATATTTGTCCGCGAACGCCTTGTTCACGACGGCGACCGGCGCGGCGTCCACCCGGTCCGAGGAGTTGAATCCGCGGCCCTGCAGGAGCTTCATGCCGTACAGCTCGAAGTATCCATCCGACACCGCGTACCAGCGCGAGTTCGGAATGTCTTTCGCGGCCGTGTACGACACACCTTCGATCATCACGCCGCCGCCGTTGCCGCTCGTGCCCGGCAGGTTCGACGCGAGCGCCGCACTCTGCACGCCGGGAAGCACGGCGAGGTTCTGGCGCAGTTGCAGCATCATCTGGCGCTGCGCCGTCGTGTCGTTGTAGCCGGCGGGAAATCCGATGCGCGCCGTGAACACGTTCTGCGTGCGGAATCCCGGATCCATGTTGCCGAGCTTCGTGACGCTCTTGATCATCAGGCCGCTCGCGACGAGCAAGCCGCAGCTCACGGCGATTTCAAACACGACGAGCGCGCGGCTCATCTTGCCCATCTTGAGACTCGACGATCCGCGGTTCTCGTCCTTCAGCACCTCGCTGATGTCCGCGCGCGATGACTGGATCGCGGGAATCGCGCCCGAGAACAGCGTCGAGACGAGCGCGAGCAAAATTACGAACGCGAGCACCGGCGGATGCAGCCGGATGTCGATGAAGAATGGCGGCTGTGTATCGGCGAGCGCGCGGTTGAACAGCGTGATCGCGCCGTACGCGAGCGCGGTCCCGCCGATCGCCCCGCCCATCGACAGCACGAGCGCCTCCGTCAGGAACTGACGCACGACCGCGCCGCGCGAGGCGCCTAGCGCCGTGCGGATTCCCACTTCCTTCGTTTTGTGTGCCGCGCGGTCGAGCAAGAGGTTCGCGACGTTCGCGCACGCAATGAGCAGCACGAGAAACACCGCGCCGAGCATCGAGTAGAGCAGTTGATGCGGCTCGGGACCGATGTACGCGTCCACAAACGCCTGCGCGTCGGCGGTATAGTTCTCGTTCGTTTCCTTGAATTCCGTTGCGAGCTGCTTCGCGATCGCAGCAAAATCGCGGCCCGCCTGATCCGCCGTCACACCCGGCTTGAGCATCCCCATGACGTTGAGCGACCGGCCCTCGTTGCGCTTTCCGGCAAGCGGATTGTCCTGCAGAGGCATCCAAATGTCCGCGTTGTCGGGGAACGCATATTTCTCGGGGAGCACGCCGACGATCGTGAACGGCTGACCGTTCACCCGCGCGACCTGATTGATGACGTTCTGCTCGCCGCCGAAGCGCGTCTTCCACATGCCGTAACTGATAAGCGCGACCTTCGGTCCGTTCGGAACATTGTCCGCGGCGGTGAACACACGTCCGAGGAGCGGCTGCGTTTTCGCGATATCAAACATCGACGCGGTGACCCAGGAGCCATTGTAGCGCTCGGCCTGGCCGACCCCGCTGACATTCGTCGTTCCCGAGGTGTACGCCGCCATCACGGAGAGCGAGTGCTGCCGCGCGACATAATCGGTGTAATCCGCGATCGGAACGGCATCATGCTGCGAACCGTTCACCGTGCTATTGCGATACACCGCGACGATCCGGTCGCCATTCGGGAAGGGGAGCCCCTTGAGCATCACGCCGTAAACGATGCTGAACATCGTCGTCGTGAGCCCGATGCCGAACGTGAGCGCCACGATCGCCACGATCGTGAGGCCCGGGCTTTTCAGAAGCGAGCGGAATCCGTAGCGAATATCTCGAAGAATTGACTGCACCAGTCGTGACCCGGTTCGAAGGAGATGCGAACCGTACGCCGGTTGCAGCCGCGGGTTTCAGATCACCCGCGCGCGCGATAAAACGTTTCGAAATGACTCGACCCGCGTAGCCCGCGAAAACCCGTGGCGAGGCTCTTAAAGGCTCTTGCCACGGGTCTTCACGGATCACGCGGGTAGATAAGCGTCTTCGACGCTAGAATTGCAATTTCTTCAAATAGTCGTAGTTGCGTTTCATGCTCGCGAGTTCATCCTTGGGGCTCTCCT
>Ga0265314_10006219_pt1 | contig 10601 bp, 7 predicted proteins | sample 4126metaG_FD_203106 | JGI IMG/M metagenome (GOLD analysis project Ga0265314, IMG submission 203106) | Rhizosphere microbial communities from Carex aquatilis grown in University of Washington, Seatle, WA, United States - 4-1-26 metaG | ecosystem: Host-associated > Plants > Roots > Rhizosphere >... | reverse complement strand
TCCTGGAGGATCTCGATCATCTCAGGGAGACTCTCGCACGCAGCATTAAATCAGACCATCTCAACCTTGACGGTGCCGCCCTTACTGAAATCACGCAGCGAATATTGGATCGGTTGGTGTTTTTGCGGTTTCTAGAAGATAAACTGATAGAAACTCATGAGCGAGTAAGTAGTTTTGGTGACAAAGGAGATGCTTGGCGAGAGTTCGTTGCGGCGAGCCATCGCCTTGACGTCCGTTACAACGGCACCGTTTTCAAGCGCCACAGAATTATCGACGACGAGAAAAATTTTTCGGTGGATCGTTCAGTTTTCTCCGAGGTGTGCGACATCTTGGGGGACTCTACGTCTCCTTATGATTTTAACGTAATCCCAATCCACATTCTGGGAAGTATCTATGAACGATTTCTTGGAAAGGTAATCACGACCACCGCGAAGAGAGCGAAGCTTGAAGAGAAACCAGAAATTCGTCGGGCCGGTGGAGTTTATTATACACCAGAAATCATAGTTCGATATATCGCCGCAAAGACTGTTGGGCCTTTGATAAAGGGTAAATCGCCTTCTGAAATCGAGAAACTGCGATTTGCCGATATTTCTTGTGGGTCAGGATCGTTCTTACTTGGAGTTTTCGACGAGATAATTCGACATGAGACGAAGTGGTATAATGAAAAAAAACAAGACAGGAAAAAGTATTTAAAGCAAGGCGACTGCATCGAGAGTGAAGACGGTGTGCTGCACCTATCTCTGAGTCGTCGGCGAGAGATTCTTCTTACAAATATTTTTGGTGTCGATATTGACAGTCAGGCGGTGGAGGTCGCTCACTTGTCACTATATTTAAAATTGCTGGAAGAGGAGACGACTGCTAGCGCTCGAAATTATCAGCTCGAAATGGGCGTCGCACTCTTGCCGTCGCTTAGTGAAAATATTGTCTGCGGCAACTCGCTTGTTGAAACCGATATCTTAGCACGGAACGATCTTTTTGAGCCGTCTCAGATTGATGAGATCAAATTAAATCCAATGGATTTCGATGGCCGATTTCCAAAAGTATTTAAGGACCGCGAGGGTTTTGACGCGATAGTTGGAAATCCACCGTATGGCGCTACCCTTGATCAAACAGCCAAGAAATATCTGCGGACAAAATATCCCGAGGTCGCAGACTACGAAAGTTCTCAATATTTTTTGAGCAGGGCAGGCCAAAAAATTCGCGACAAAGGCTACTTGGCCTTCATTGTGCCCAACACAATGATATTGAACACCTACGCGCGTAATTTTAGGGCGAAATTACTTGCTGATTTCACAATAACTGAAGTCTTAAATCTTTCAGATGTTGATGTTTTCGAGGGGGCTACGGTCCGAACCATTATCCCTGTTCTTCGGAAGGGAAAGCAAACGAAACCGGAGGCTATTCCATTTATAAGGGTGCGTTCCGACTATTCGATTGACGGAAAAATGACGATTACGGAATCGGCATTGGCAAAAAATGACGAGGCATGGCGCGGGGCGATCGCTGGTGCAGAAAGTAGTGTCCAACTAACAGCAAAAACGTCCCCTCTGAGCGATATGGTTGATGTGTCGCAAGGTTTAATTCCTTACGACAAATATCGAGGCCATGATGAGTACACGATTAAGAATCGCATCTGGCATTCATCGACAAAAAAGGACAAGACATACAAAAGAGAGCTTCGTGGGGGCGACGTCAGCCGTTACTCCGTTTCCTGGAATGGAAATCAATGGATCAGCTACGGGGAGTGGCTTGCGGCTCCCAGGAAGCCAGAATTTTTTAAGGAGCCGCGATTGCTCTTTAGAGAGATAACTGATCCGAAAACTGGATTGCTGCACGTGGCTTATTCAGATCAGGAATTTTATAATAACCCTAGCGTCATAAATTGCATTTCTAGAAATAAGAAATATTCTTTGCATTACCTATTGGGGCTTTGTAATTCCAAGGTCGTTGCGTATGTGCATTTTTCAACTTCGCCAAAGGCAAAGAAGGGGGTTTTCCCTAAAATCCTTGTCGACGATGTTCGAAAGATTCCAATACGGACGATCAATTTTGACGATCTCAATGAAAAGAGATTGCACGATGAAATCGCTTCTTTGGCAGCAACTATGATTGAATCGAAAATTAAGGCAAAAGAGTCGGCGACTGAAAAAGAAAGTGAATATTTCAATCGGCGTTGCGATGAAATCGATCGAAAGATAAACGATTTGGTTTACAAATTGTACGGCCTCAATTCGACAGATATAAAAAAGATCGAAGCTGCGCTTTTGCCGGAATTGAAACAATCATCCAGCGTTGAGGGGCGCCCTCAGACGAAGCTCCTCCCTCTTTAAAATCTGATCACACCCTCTCCACAAAACTATCCACCACGCGCTTTTCGCCGGCGTGGTCGAATTTGATGGTCAGCTTGTTGCCGTCCACGGCGGTGACGTTGCCGTTGCCGAATTTCTGGTGAAACACGCGGGCGCCGACGTCGAAGGCTGACGCGGTGCCGGTCGATTTGGCGATCAGCTCGCCTTCGATGGTCAAGGGGACGTGCTTGCGGGCAGGGGCCACCCCCTCCCGGCGGCCTTTGGCCGCCGACCTCCCCCCTCCAGGGGGAGGTGAAGAAGAAGAGTCGGCGTATTCCTCATCCTGATTGAAAATGCCGTCCGGCACGTAGGCCGGCTGGCCGTTTTCGGAGAAGCCGCCGGCACGCGCGCCGCGTGAGCGGTTCGCGTCATTGGAAAAGCCTTCGCGCGGCTTGCCCGTCACATCGAATCCGCCCGCGCCCTTGCGGCCTTGCGCGCGCTGCCAGCCCGGCGTGGTGTAGCTCGAGCCGAACGACTGCATGTCGTCGAAGCGGCTGGCGCCATAGCCGCTCATGCCGAAGCCGCCGCTGCCGCCGACAGGCTCCTTCACCTCGACATGCGCTTCCGGCAGTTCGTCGAGAAAGCGCGACGGCACCGTCGTCGTCCACATGCCGTGGATGCGCCTATTGGTGGCGAAGAAAATCTTGGCGCGCTTGCGCGCGCGCGTCAGGCCGACATGGGCGAGGCGGCGTTCCTCCTCCAGCCCGTTGCGGCCGCTCTCGTCGAGCGAACGCTGATGCGGAAACAGGCCTTCCTCCCAGCCGGGCAGGAACACGGTGTCGAATTCCAGCCCCTTGGCGGAATGCAGCGTCATGATGTTGACGGCCTGCTCGGCCTCGCCGTTGTCGCGTTCCATCACCAGCGAGATGTGCTCGAGAAAGCCGCCGAGGTTCTCGAAATCCTGCATCGAGCGCACGAGTTCCTTGAGGTTTTCCAGCCGGCCGGCGGCGTCGGCCGAGCGGTCCTTCTGCCACATCTCCGTGTAGCCGCTCTCGTCGAGCACGACCTCGGCCAGCTCGGTGTGCGGCAGCGTCGCCATCTTGGCGCGCCAGCGTTCGAACGAGGCCATCAGCTCGCGCAGCGCGGCGCGCGGCTTCGGCTTCATCTCGTCGGTGGCGCTGATTTGCGCGGCTGCTTCGGAGAGCGGAATGCGCGCCTTGCGGGCATAGTCGTGCAGCATCTGCACCGCGGCGTCGCCGAGCCCGCGCTTGGGCACGTTGACGATGCGCTCGAAGGCCAGGTCGTCGGCAGGCTGCGCGATGACGCGGAGATAAGCGAGCGCGTCGCGGATTTCGGCGCGCTCGTAGAACCGCGGGCCGCCGATGACGCGATAGGGCAGGCCGAGCTGGATGAAGCGGTCTTCGAATTCGCGCATCTGGAATGAGGCGCGCACCAGAATGGCGATCTCGTCGAGCGGATGGTCCTCGCCGCGTTCGCGCGCCGCGCGCTGCAACTGCTCGATCTCCTCGCCGATGCTGCGGGCTTCTTCCTCGGAATCCCAGCCGCCGGTGACCTGTACTTTTTCGCCGTCGACGTCCTCGGTGCGCAGCGTCTTGCCGAGCCGGCCTTCGTTGTGGGCGATCAGGTGCGACGCGGCGGCGAGGATGTGGCCGGTGGAACGGTAGTTGCGCTCGAGGCGAATGACCTTGGCGCCGGGGAAGTCGTGCTCGAAGCGCAGGATGTTGTCCACCTCGGCGCCGCGCCAGCCATAGATCGACTGGTCGTCGTCGCCGACGCAGCAGATGTTTTTCTGCTTGGTTTCGGTCGGAGGGACCGGCGCGCTCTGCGGCGCGGCGGGGGCGGGCGCAGCGGGCGCGTCCCAGGTGTCTTCGAGGTCCCTGCCTTCGCCGGGCGCCTCGTCGGCCGCGATGGCGGGCGGCGCGCTCGGCGCCTGCGACAACAGCCGCAGCCACAGATACTGCGCCACGTTGGTGTCCTGGTATTCGTCGACCAGAATGTAGCGGAAGCGCTGCTGGTAATTGCGCAGCACGTCGGGGTGTTCGCGGAACAGCCGGATGCATTCCAGCAGCAGGTCGCCGAAATCGGCGGCGTTGAGCGTCTTCAGCCGCTCCTGGTAGGCGACGTAGAGCTTCTTGCCCTTGCCGTTGGCGAAGGTCGCGGCCTCGCCGGCCGGCACTTGTTCAGGTGTGAGCCCGCGGTTCTTCCAGCCGTCGAGGATCATGGCGAATACCCGAGCAGGCCATCTTTTTTCGTCGAGTTTCTCGGCTTCTAAGAGCTGCTTGATGAGACGAATTTGGTCGTCGACGTCCAGAATCGTGAAATTTGACTTCAAACCCACCAATTCGGCATGGCGCCGGAGAATTTTTACACCGATGGAGTGGAAAGTGCCCATCCACGGCATGCCCTCCACGATCTGCCCGACCATCTTGCCGACGCGTTCCTTCATCTCGCGCGCCGCCTTGTTGGTGAAGGTGACGGAGAGGATTTCCTGCGGCCGCGCTTTGCCGAGATTGAGAATGTGCGCGATACGCGTCGTCAGCACGCGCGTCTTGCCGGTTCCCGCGCCGGCCAAAACCAGGACGGGTCCGTCCAGCGTCTCGACCGCCTCGCGCTGCTCGGGGTTGAGGTCGTTGAGATAGGCGGCGCCACGCGCGCCCATGGCCCGTGCGGCGATGCCACCCGGGGCGGGCATGATTGCAGGCTTGGGTCGGTCGCTGTGCAGCTTGATCGGCTCGGCCATTTTCGCTGTGATTCCTTCAAGGCCAAGATGGCATCGCAGGGTGGCAATTTCGAGGGTCGGCGGCCCCCTTGTCGGCGTTCCCCCACCGCTTTAGCGTCGAAATGGCCAAGAAAAGCAGCAATTCAGGGGGAAATGCCGTGCGTTTGAAAGACAGAGTGGCGATCGTGACCGGCGGCGGCCGGGGCATCGGCCGCGACATCGCGCTCGCCTATGCCCGTGAGGGCGCCCACGTCGTGGTCGCCGAAATCGACGCCGTTACCGCCGAAGCTACCGCCAAGGATGCCGGCAACAAGAGCATCGGGTTTGTCTGCGACGTCTCGAAGTCCTCCGACATCAAGCAGTTGGTCGACAAGACCATGTCGGCCTTCGGCCGCGTCGATATCCTCGTCAACAACGCCATGAAGATCGTCCCCGGCAAACTCGAGGCTTTGCCCGAGGCGGCGTGGGATACCACGATGAACATCGGCCTGAAGGGCGCCTTCCTGATGAGCCAGGCGGCGGCCAAACCGATGATGGCGCAGAAGTACGGCGTCATCGTCAATATCGCCTCGATCGCCGGCCTGTTCCCGTATAACTGGGCGGGCGCTTACAGCGTGGTCAAGGCCGGGCTGATCATGCTGACCAAACTACAGGCGATGGAGTGGGCGCCCTACGGCATCCGCGCCAACGCCATCACGCCAGGCTACATCCGCACGCCGGGCACCGAGGCGATGTACGCCGATCCGGAAATCTACGAAGGCCGCCGCAAGGGCGTGCCGATGGGCCGCGTCGGCTCCGGCGAGGACATCGCGGGACCGGCGGTGTTCCTGGCGTCGGATGAATCGCAATACACCACCGGCAGCGTGCTCGGCGCCGACGGCGGCCAGGCCGTCGGCTATTTCCTCAGCGTGCCGGGGCGGCGCTTCTCGGGTGGACGGATCGACTAGCGCATCATCCCGAAAAGTGGCAACCGGTTCTCGAGCAATATGATGCGCAAGTGAGAAGTCACTCCGCCTTGTAGGTCTCGCGCTTGCCGTTCGCGAGCTTGATCAGCACTTCGGCGGCTTGGCGGTCTTCCTTCAGGAAGGTCGCGAAGCCCGCCGGCGTCGTCGGCGCGGCGACCACCGATTGCTGCTCAAGGAATTTGTTGAACGTCTCGTCGGCAAAGGTCGCGACGAAGGCGCTGTTGATCTTGTTGACGATGGCCGGCGGCGTGCCTTTCGGCACGGCGAGCCCCCACCAGCCTTGGCCGGGATAGCCGCCGAGACCCGCCTCTTTGAACGTCGGCACGTTCGGCAGCAGCGGCGAGCGTTTGTTCGCCGACACCGCCAGCGCCTTCACCTTGCCGGCCTCGATCATACCCATGAAATTGCCGACGCCGAAGCGTGTCACCTGCACCTGATTGCCGGCGAGCGCCTGCGCCGCCGGGCCGCCGCCCTTGTAGGGCACGCCGACGATCTTGGTGCCCCACTGGTTGTTGAGCCAGCGCATGAACAGGTCGGGGAACGAGCCGTCGCCTAGCGTGGCGTAGTTCAAGCCGTCCGGTTTGGCCTGCGCGTAGGCTTTCAACTCCGCGACCGAGTTGATGCCGCTCTCGGACGAAACGAACAGGCCTTCGGTCAAGAAGAACAACCGCGTCACCGGCGCCAGATCTTCAGGCTGGTACGGCAACTTGTCGAACAACAGTGGGTTGTAGGACATGGTGCTGTGATAGATGACGCACAGCGTATAGCCGTCCGGCGTCGCCTGCGCGCAGGTCTGCGCACCCAGAATGCCGGCGGCGCCGCCGCGGTTTTCGATGACCAGCGGCTGGCCCAGTCTCTCCTGTAAATACGGCGATGCCTTGCGCATGATGACGTCGGTGACGCTGCCGGCGGCGATCGACACGATCATGCGGATCGGGCGATCGGGATAAGACTGCGCCTGCGCGGCACCGGCGGCGCAGACCAGAAGCAGGCTACATAGTGCCTTGGCGATCCTCTGCATGACGTTTCTTCCCCATGTGATTTTTTATCATGTGACTTTCAAAGTTTGCCGTCGAACGCGGCGGTGACGAAGTCATCGACCATCGCGTAACACTGCCGCGCCGCGCCGGGATCGAATTGCCCGATGCCCGGCACATTGGACTCGCTCTCGCAGAAGGAATGCAGCAGATGGCCGAACACCGTCATCTGCCATTTCACGCCGGCGCCTTCCATTTCCGCCTCAAAGGTGTCGCGGTCCTTCTTCGGCACCACCGGATCGGCCGCGCCATGCATGACGCAGATCGCAGCTTTGATGTCGCCGGCCTTGGCCGGATGCGAGGTGAGGAGATCGCCGTGGATGCAGACGACGGCCTTGATGTCCGCGCCGCTGCGCGCCAGCTCCAGTACATTGCCGCCGCCGAAGCAGAAACCGGCCGCTGCCTGCTTCGATAGATCGCCGATGCCCCGCCTTGTGCTTTCGCTGCGCAAAGCCTCAAGCGCGGCGGTAATGCGGCGCCGCCGCTCCGGGGCGTCGGCACGCAGGCCGTTGGCCAGGGTCGCGGATTCCGGCGGTCCGTTGGAGACCTTGCCGCCGCCATACATGTCGGCGATGAAGGCGACATACTTGCTGCCGGCCATGGTGGCGGCGCGCTTGATCGACGCCTCGCTGATGCCGAGCCAATTGGGGGAAATCAACAACAGCGGCCGCGGACCTTTGGTTTGGCCGTCGAACACCAGCGCGCCATTGGCCGCGACCCTGCCGGCCTGGTAATCGATCCTCTCCACGATCACTCGAAATCCCCCTTCGTTTGCGATTACGCGAGAATGATCTCGCCAATCGAGCCGGTGTCGTATTGCGTGAAATAGAGCCGGCCGTTCGACATCGCGGCGATGCAGCGCGGGCCGCTGCCCGGAGTCGGAATGTCGTACTCGGCGATGAAGGTGCCGTCCGGCTTCATGTGGCCGATCTTGTTGGCGAAGTTCTCGGTGCACCACAAGTTATTGTCCGGTCCGACGGTGACGCCACGCAGCGAGGCATTCGGGGTCGGAAATATGAATTCGCTGAACTTGTTGTCGTGGTCGATGCGGCCGAGCGCATTGGCACCGGTTTCGACGAACCAGATATTGCCGTCGGGATGCGTCACCATGGCGCGCGGCTGCGGGTCGGCGCCGGGAATGGCAAATTCCGTGACCTCGCCGCTGACGGTGATCCGGGCGACACGGTTTCCGGCGGCTTCGCTGAACCACAGCGCGCCGTCCCGCACCACGATCGACAGCGGCTTGCTGCCGGGCGAAATGCCGGTCTTGAACTCGGTAATGGTGCCGTTCGGCGTGATGCGGCCGATTTGCCCGGCGTCGGTCTCCGAGAACCAGATATTGCCGTCCGGGCCAAGCCCAATGGCGTCGGGCCCAGAATTCGGTGTCGGCACATCGAATTCGGCGAGCACGCCGGCGGTCGAGATGCGGCCGATCTTGTTGGCCTTCTTCTGAGCGAACCACAGATTGCCGTCGCTGCCGAGCCCGATGCCGATGGGCGTAGCTCCGGGAGTCGGCAGGGCGACTTCCTTGAACGCCGCGTTGCGCGGGTCGAAGCAGCCGATCTTGTCGGCGCCGCTTTCGCAGAACCAAAGATTATTGTCGGGACCTTCGACGCAGATGTAAGGGGCGCTGCCCACGCTCGGAATTTTGTGCTCGCGCATCGTCACCGCGCGATGTGCTTTGGAGTCTTGAGCGGGCGCTGCCATCGGCTGTTCCGTACCGCATTCCAATACAACGCTTTATTGCGTGCGCGATGCTAACGACCGAATTGAAAACGAGTCAATCCAACGCCCCCTTGTGCGGATGTTTCAGCGCTTGGTCGGCATCGCCACGCTGCGGCCCGCGCCGTCCGGCAGCGGCAAGCCGGCATGCGCGGTCTTCATGCGGGCGAGCGCGGCCAGCACGTCGTCCGGGAAGGGCGCGACCTTCTTCGCCGTCATGTCGACGTGCAGCGTCATGGTCTCGCAGGTGGCCGACAGCCAGCCTTCGGTCGCGTGGGAAAGCTGTTCGAAGAAATGGAAGCGCTTGGCGTCGTAGGCGATGAGCTGGACGCTGACCCGCACCGGGTCTTTTTCATGCACCTCGCGGATATAGCGTACATGCGCCTCGGCCACCATGGTCGAATGAGCGCGTTCTTTGAGATAATCCGGGCCGATGCCGAGCAGCTCATAGACTTCGTCGACGGCGCGGTCGAACAACACCATGTAATAGGCCAGGTTGAGATGGCCGTTCCAATCGATCCATTGCGGCTCGACCCGCATCACCGAGGAGACGAAAGGCGCGGCCATCGCGGGCGTGCTGGTGTCAGGCATGGTCACGCCGAAATTGGGTAGATCGCTTTTTCGCCGCTCAAAACCCGCGCGACGTCGGCGGCACATTTGGTCTGCAGTTCCTCCAGCGCCTCGATCGAATAGAACGCGGTGTGCGGTGTGACGATGACGTTGTCGCGGCCGAGCAGGGGGGAATCCTTGGCCAGCGGCTCGGTGGCGACGACGTCGAGTCCGGCGCCGCCGATCTGGCCGGCATCGAGGGCTGCAACCAGCGCCGGCTCATCGATCAAAGGCCCGCGCGCCGTGTTGACGATGTAGGCGCCCTTTTTCATCTTGCCGAACACCTCGGCGTTGATCAGGCCGCGCGTCGCCGGCAGCAGCGGTGCGTGCACCGACACGTAATCGGAGGTTTTCAGCAGCGTGTCGAAATCGACGCTCTCGACATTCGCCGCCTTGAACAACTCCGGCTTGGCATAAGGGTCGTAGGTGATGACCTTGATGCCGAAGGCCTGCGCCTTGGGCGCGACCAGCCGCGGAATGTGGCCGAAGCCGACCAGCCCCAGCACGGTGCCTTCGATGCGGCGGATCGGCACCACCGCCGGCATTTCCCAGCGCCCGCCCTGCACGAGTTTGTTGGACAGCGGTACTTTTCGGATCAGCGCCAGCAGCAGCGCCAGCGTGTGATCCGACACCTCGCGGATGCAATAGTCCGGCACGTAGTTGACGGCGATGCCTTTTTCCTTGGCGGCGACGAGATCGATGTTGTCGACGCCGAGGCCGAAGCGGCCGATCGCCTTGCATTTGGTCAGCTGCGTCAAAATCTCGCGCGTCAGCTTGGCGTAGGTGACGAGGATCGCATCGGCGTCCTTGGCGACCGCGAGGATGTCCTCAGGCCCCGCGCTTTTCGACATCAGGAAAGTCGGATTGAGCTTTGCGAGCGCGGCCTTGGCCAGATCGAGCGAGGGAAAAACGCTGTCGGTGACGGCGATAACAGGTCCGGCCATTGCAAACTCCGCATGTCGCGAGTGGGAAAACGCCGCGGAACCTACGACAGCGGGCTTTGTCCGTCCACTAAGAGTGGACATGGATTGTACCCATGGGCGGCGCGGTTTAGCGTGCGCTGACGGCCTGCTGCCGGCGGAGTTTGCATGACATCGGTCGACCGATCGCTCGTGGCGCACCTGCCGATTTTTACGGGGATCGCCGCGGCGGACCTCGACGCCGTGCTGAAAGAGGCGCGCTCGCTGCGTTTTGCCAAGAACAGCCACGTCTTCGAGCAAGGCGAAGAGGCGCGTTATTT
>Ga0265314_10006217_pt1 | contig 10603 bp, 9 predicted proteins | sample 4126metaG_FD_203106 | JGI IMG/M metagenome (GOLD analysis project Ga0265314, IMG submission 203106) | Rhizosphere microbial communities from Carex aquatilis grown in University of Washington, Seatle, WA, United States - 4-1-26 metaG | ecosystem: Host-associated > Plants > Roots > Rhizosphere >... | reverse complement strand
AATATTCCCATCCTCAATTCGATTTGAATCGCCAATCGGCCGATTGTCATTCCCACCGCCGTGTCTATAAACTCGGCGCTGGGAGGAGGCGCGTCCGTGATGACGGGCGGCCGAGGCGATCATGTTCGCAGGACACGATCCTTATCTCGTCGCGCTCTCGGTGGTGATCGCGATTCTGGGAGGTTACACCGGCTTCGGCCTCGCGGCGCGTATCCGCGGGACGCCCGGCGTGAGCCATCGTGTGCTGCTGGCCGGCGCCGCGGCATTTTTGGCGATCGGCATCTGGACCATGCATTTCGTTGGCGTGCTGGCCGAGCCGCTGCCGGCGGATGCGGTCTACCTGGTGCTTCCCACCGTCATCTCGTTTTTGATCTGCGCGCTGGTGGTCGGCATCTCCCTGTTTTTCGTCAGCGTCGGCGAACCCTCGCTCAAACGTGTGATCTCGTCCGCGGTGCTGCTCGGAGCCGGCATTGCCAGCATGCATTATGTCGGCATCCATGGGCTGTCAGGCAATTTCGCCATCGCGCACGACCCCTCGATGGTGGTGCTGTCGGTGGTGGTGGCGATCGTCGCGGCCTATGGCGGTCTGCGCGCGTTCCTGGCCCGGCAGGAGGGTATCCGCCTGATCGCGAGTTCGGTCGCCTTCGGGGTCGCCGTATCCGGCATGCACTACACCGCGATGTACGGCATGCATTTCGAACCGCTCGACGCGGCAACGCACCACCGCCATTTCGAGGGGCTGGCGGCATCGCCGCAGGTGTTGTCGCTGGTGGTGACGCTGTGCTGCTTTGTCATCGCCGCGGGTTTTCTGCTTTCGCTGGTGCCGGATCCGCGCCGCAAGGCGGCGGCGGCCGAGACCGGCGCGGCCGAACCGTTGGTCGAAGCGGTCAACCCGGCCGATCTCGCCGCAGCGGAGGCCTCCGGGCCAAAACTGCGGCCGACGCCGCTCGGCGGGGCAGGGCAGCCGCCACGGACCGCGCCGGCGCCGCGGCTTCCGGTCGAAGGCGCCGACGGCACCCATTTCATCGACAGCGCCGAGGTTCGCAGCGTGCGCGCCGACGCGCACTATACAAAAGTCCACGACGGCACCCGCGAGCGGATGTGCCTGTGGTCGATCTCGGAAGCCGAAGCCCAGCTCGATCCCGGGCTGTTCGTTCGCGTGCACCGTAGCCACATCGTGGCGATCCCCCACGTCACCTTTGTCCGCAGGGAGGGCGACGGCGCGGTGGTCGAACTCGACGGCCCGTCGCCGCATCGGGTGCCGGTCAGCCGCGCCAGGATCGCGGAGGTCAAGGCGCGGCTGGGGCTGGCGGGACGGCATGCTTAGAACTTGTCCCGGACGCGGTGCAGCCTGGGCGATGCAAAGCATCGTCCGGAAGCGCTGCTCCGCAGATCCGGGACCCACCCACGCGGATGGACCCCGAATCAGCAGCGCACCACGCCGCGAAAAAGCGGCGTGCTGCACTGCATCCGGGGAACGCGCGCTGTATCGGGTCATCTAATAGAGAGGAGCGCGCTTTCCTTAACCTCGCCCCGCTCTTTGCAGGGAGAGGTCGAAATTCGCTGAAAGCGAATTTCGGGTGAGGGGCGAGGCACGGCGCTAAATTCAGATTCGGCATTTGCAGGAACGCTTGCCCCTCTCCCCCCGAAGAGCGGGAGAGGGAGCAGAGGTCATTCGACGCGATACGTCGCTACACCTGACGCAGTTCGTGCGCGAGAAAGCGCGTTTCGTGCGAAATCTCCGCTTCCGTGCCCCAGCCGTTGCCGCCAAATCGCGGCGGGATGAGCCTGCCTCCAACGTCTGCGCCCCGTAAGGGCGAAAAGACGACCAATGGAGGAGACCCATGATCCCTGGCGCGTTCAGCTACCACCGGCCGGCGACCGTCGCCGATGCGGTCAAATTGCTCTCGTCACTGGGCGATGATGCCCGGCCGCTGGCCGGTGGCCACAGCCTGATTCCGATGATGAAGCTCCGCCTGGCGACGCCGGAGCACCTGATCGACCTGCACGGCATCGACGGCCTGAAGGGCATCCGCCGCGACGGCGCCAACATCGTGATCGGCGCCATGACCACCCAGCACGAATTGCTGGCCTCGGCCGAGATCGGCCAATCGCTGCCGATCCTGCACGAGACCGCGTTGTTGATCGCCGATCCGCAGGTGCGCTACCGCGGCACGCTCGGCGGCAATGTCGCCAATGGCGACCCCGGCAACGACATGCCGGCGCTGATGATCACATTAGGCGCCAGCTACCGGCTCGAAGGGCCGGCTGGCGGCCGCGATATCGCCGCTGCCGAATTCTACCAGGGCGCCTATTTCACCGCGCTCGAGCCCGGCGAACTCCTGACCTCGATGTCGATCCCGGTGCCGCCGGCCGGCCACGGCTACGCCTACGAAAAACTCAAGCGCAAGGTCGGCGACTACGCCACCGCGGCGGCCGCCGTGGTGCTGACCAAGGCGGGCGGCAAGGTCGCGACCTGTTCGATCGGCCTGACCAATGTGTCGGAGACGCCGCTATTGGCCGAGGGCGCCGCGAAAGCCGTGATCGGCACCAGCCTCGACGACGCCGCGCTTAAAAAGGCCGCGGTTGCGGCCAGCGCGATCATGTCGCCGGCCGCGGATTCCCGCGGTCCGGTTGAGTACCGCAAGCATGTCGGCGGCATCATGGTGATGCGGGCGCTGCAGCGCGCCTTCGCAAAAGCAAGTTAAGGGGAGGGACAGATGGCAAAGACTCACGTCACCATGAAGGTGAACGGCGCCGAGGTCGAAGGCCTCGTTGAGCCGCGCACGCTTCTGGTGCATTTCATCCGCGAAAATCTGCAGCTGACCGGCGTCCATATCGGCTGCGAGACCACCCATTGCGGCGCCTGCACCGTCGATCTCGACGGCATGTCGGTGAAGTCCTGCACCATGTTCGCGGTGCAGGCCAACGGCTCCGAGATCATGACCATCGAAGGCGTCGCCAATGCCGACGGTTCGCTGTCGGCGCTGCAGGAAGGTTTCAGGATGATGCACGGGCTGCAATGCGGCTTCTGCACGCCCGGCATGATTTTGCGCGCGCAACGCTTGCTGAAGGAAAATCCCGCGCCCACCGAGGCCGAGATCCGGATGGGCATCGCCGGTAACCTCTGCCGCTGCACCGGCTACCAGAACATCGTCAAAGCAATCCAGTACGCCGCCGCCAAGATCAATGGCGTCGAATTCCAGGAGGCTGCGGAATGAACGACATGACTCCCACGCGGGAACAACGCGAAGCCAAACTCGAAGGCATGGGCTGCAAGCGCAAGCGGGTCGAAGACGCCCGCTTCACGCAAGGCAAGGGCAATTACGTCGACGACCTCAAACTGCCCGGCATGCTGCATGGCGACTTTGTCCGGTCGCCGCACGCCCATGCGCGCGTCAAGTCGATCAATTCGGAGGAGGCGCTGAAGGTGCCGGGCGTGCTCGCGGTCATCACCGCCGAGACGCTGAAGACCGTCAACCTGGCCTGGATGCCGACCCTGGCCGGCGACGTGCAGATGGTGCTGGCCGACGGCAAGGTGCTGTTCCAGAACCAGGAAGTCGCCTTCGTGGTCGCCACCGACCGCTATGCGGCCGATGACGGCATCAACAAGGTGGTGGTCGAGTATGAACCGCTGCCGCCGCTGATCGATCCGTTCAAGGCGATGGACGCCGATGCGCCTGTTCTCCGCGAGGACCTCGCCGGCAAGATGACCGGCGCGCACGGTCCGCGCAAGCATCACAACCACATCTTCGAATGGACCGTCGGCGACAAGGACCTGACCGACGCCGCGTTCCGCAAGGCGGAGGTCACGATCAAGGAGATGATCTCCTATCATCGCACCCATCCCTCGCCGCTGGAAACCTGCCAGTGCGTCTGCTCGTTCGACAAGATCAAGGGCGAACTGACGATCTGGGGCACGTTCCAGGCGCCGCATGTGATCCGCACCGTGGTGGCGTTGATCGCGAAAATTCCCGAACACAAGATCCACGTCATCGCCCCCGACATCGGCGGCGGTTTCGGCAACAAGGTCGGCGCCTATCCCGGCTACATCTGCGCCGCGGTGGCGTCGATCGTCACGGGAAAACCGGTCAAATGGGTCGAGGACCGCATCGAGAACCTGACCGCGACCTCGTTCGCGCGCGACTACCACATGACCACCGAGATCGCCGCGACCAGGGAAGGCAAGGTCACCGGCTTGCGCGTCCACGTGCTGGCCGATCACGGCGCCTTCGACGCCTGCGCCGACCCGTCGAAATGGCCGGCCGGCTTCTTCAACATCGTCACCGGGTCGTATGATTTCCCGACCGCGCATCTGTCGGTCGACGGCATCTACACCAACAAGGCGCCGGGCGGCGTGGCCTATCGCTGCTCGTTCCGCGTCACCGAGGCCGCCTACTGCATCGAGCGCGGCATGGACATCCTGGCGCAGAAACTCGGAATGGACCCGGCCGAATTGCGGCTGAAGAACTTCATCAAGGCGGAGCAGTTCCCGTATCATTCGGCGCTGGGCTGGGAATATGATTCCGGCGACTACCACACCGCGATGCGCAAGATGATGGAGAGCGTCGATTATGCCGGCCTGCGCAAGGAGCAGGCGGAAAAACGCGCCGCCTTCAAGCGCGGCGAGACCCGCGAGATCATGGGCCTCGGCGTCTCGTTCTTCACCGAGATCGTCGGCGCCGGTCCGTCGAAGAACTGCGACATTCTGGGCATTGCGATGTTCGATTCCTGCGAAATCCGCATGCATCCGACCGGCGCGGGTATAGCGAGAGTCGGCTCCAAGAGCACGGGCCAGGGCCACGAGACCACCTGGGCGCAGATCATCGCCACCGAGATCGGCATTCCCTCCGACGACATCATGATCGAGGAGGGCAATACCGACACCGCGCCTTACGGGCTCGGCACCTACGGCTCGCGTTCGACGCCGGTGGCGGGTGCTGCGATCGCGATGGCGGCGCGCAAGATCAAGGCCAAGGCGCAGATGATCGCGGCCTACAAGCTCGAAGTGCACGAGGGCGATCTGGAATGGGATATCGACGGCTTCCGCGTCAAGGGCCTGCCGGAGAGGTCGATGTCGATGAAGGATATCTGCTGGGCGGCCTATAACTCGGTGCCGCCGGGCATGGAGCCGGGGCTGGAGGCGGTGAGCTATTACGACCCGCCCAACATGACGTATCCTTTTGGTGCCTATATCTGCGTGATGAACATCGATGTCGACACCGGTGTCTACACTGTCCGGCGCTTCTATGCGCTGGACGATTGCGGCACCCGCATCAACCCGATGATCATCGAGGGCCAGGTGCATGGCGGCTTGACCGAGGCGTTTGCGATCGCGATGGGTCAGGAGATCCGCTACGACGACGACGGCAACGTGGTGACGGGCTCCTTCATGGACTTCTTCATCCCGACCGCGGTCGAAACCCCGCATTGGGAAACCGACTTCACGGTAACTCCGTCGCCGCATCACCCGATCGGCGCCAAGGGCGTCGGCGAAAGCCCCAATGTCGGCGGCGTGCCGGCGTTCTCCAATGCCGTCAACGACGCGTTCTCGTTCTTAGGATCGACCCACATTCAGATGCCGCACGACTTCTGGCGCAACTGGCGGGCGGCGAAGAGTTTGGGATTGTTCGCGGCGTAGCTCGTCATGGCCGGGACAAGCCCGGGCATGACGAAACTCAGGTGATGGAAGCTGTGGTGCAAGACCGTAACGAGATCGCCGAACGTCTGGCCGCCGCCGGCTATATCGCCGACGGCGAACTGGCGACGGCGATCTCGCTGATGCAGATGCTCAAGCGCCCGCTGCTCTTGGAAGGCGAGGCGGGCGTCGGCAAGACCGAGGTGGCAAAGGCGCTGGCCGCGGTGCATTCGACCGAGCTGATCCGCCTGCAATGCTATGAAGGCCTCGACCAGTCGGCCGCGCTGTACGAATGGAATTACCAGCGCCAGTTGCTGGCGATCCAGGCGCATCGCGGCGAGGCCGCCGAGGGCATCGAGGACCAGATTTTCTCGGAAAAATATCTGCTGGAGCGGCCGCTGCTGGCGGCGATCCGCCGGACAAAACCGCCGGTGCTGTTGATCGACGAGATCGACCGCGCCGACGACGAGTTCGAGGCGTTTCTGCTGGAATTATTATCCGACTTCCAGGTGTCGATTCCCGAGCTCGGCACCATCAAGGCCGTGACGATCCCGCATGTGGTGCTGACCTCGAACGGGACCCGCGAATTGTCCGACGCGCTACGGCGGCGTTGCCTTTACCATTACGTTGACTATCCCGACGCCGATCGCGAGGCCCGCATCATCATGGCGCGGATCGCGGGCGCCGGCGCCTCGCTGTCGCTGCAGATCGCGCGCATGGTCGAAGCGATCCGGAAAGAGGAGCTGCGCAAGGTGCCGGGCGTCGCCGAGACGCTGGACTGGGCGGCGGCTTTGGTCGGCATCGACGTGCGCGATTTGCACGACGCGCCCGAAACCGTGCACGAAACCCTGATGTGCCTGCTGAAAACCCATGAGGACAAGTCGCGGGTGACACGCGAAGTGACGGAGAGATTATTGGGGAAGGTGGCATGAGCTGCTGCGGACCCGGCGCTAATTACGATGAAGTCGACGAGGTCTCGCGCCTGGTCGCGGGCAAGCTCGCGGCGTTTCTGGCGACCTTGCGTGACAATGGTTTTGCGGTCGGCTTGCAGGAAGGCCAGGACGCGGCGTCGCTGATGGTGGCGGGCTATGCGGCGCGCGCCGCCTTGCTGCGTTCGGCGTTCAAGCATCTGTTCTCGGCCCGAAAATCCGACTGGGACGCCTTTGACGGCATATTCGATGCGTTCTGGCTGGGAAAACGGCTGCGCTCGCGCTCGATCACCGTGGGATCGGCGAAGGCGGCCAACAATCCGTCGCTCAAGAGCTTGCCGAATCATGCTGCCGAACTGCGTCCCGGCAGCGAGAGCGCGATGGACCAGGTGCCGTCAGGAGACGACGGGCCGGAGGACCGAAGCGGCGAAGGCCGCATGGAGGGCGCCTCGCGCGCGGACAACATCGCGGAAGTCGATTTCCGCAAATTTACCGATCCGGCCCAGATCGAGGAAGCCCACGCCGCCGCCGCGCGGCTCGCAAAAGTCATGCGCACGCGGCTGACCCGGCGCGACCTGGCGCGGCGGCGCGGTTACCGGCTGGATTTGCGCCGCACCATCCATGGCAATATCAGCCATGGCGGCGTACCGATTACGCTCGTAAAACGGCAGCGCAAGCAAAAGCCGCTGCGGCTGGTGATGCTGCTCGACGCCTCCGGCTCGATGAGCATGTACACCAGCGTGTTCCTGCGCTTCATCCACGGCGTGCTCGACCAGTTCCGCCAGGCCGAGGCGTTCCTGTTTCACACAAGACTCGCGCACGTCTCCGACGCGATGAAGGAAAAGGATGCCGGCCGCGCGCTCGATCGTCTCTCGATCCTGGCGCAAGGTGCGGGCGGTGGCACCAAAATCGGCGAGAGCCTGCAGACCTTCAATCGCTGGCACGCGGCGCGGGTGATTCACTCGCGCACCTGCGTGATGATCGTGTCCGACGGCTACGAGACCGGCGATGCTGCATTGCTCGGCCGCGAGATGGCGGCGCTCGGCCGCCGCTGCCGCCGCATCGTCTGGCTCAATCCGATGATGGCGTGGCAGGGCTATGCGCCGGAGGCCGCCGGCATCAAGGCGGCGCTGCCGCATGTCGATCTCTACGCACCGGCCAACACGCTGCAAAGCCTGACCGCGCTCGAACCCTATCTGGCGAGGTTGTGATGGTGAGAGATTTAGCGATAGCGCGTTTCTTCTCCCCTCCCCCTTGCGGGGTCCGAGGCGAGCGAACCTCGCTCTCGAGGTCGGGGGTGGGGGTCTCCAAGCACTGCTCCCGCTGCGGCAACCCTCCCCCGCATCCGCCTTTGTCCGAAGGCGGGCTTCGTCGGACGGGAGCGGGGAGGGAGAGATGGGCCGCCCGATGACCGCGCACGTCGAAGTGATGGACCTGGTTGCGCAGATGAAGGCCGCCGAGCAGACGTTTGTGCTGGCGACCGTGGTGCGCACGGTGTCGGTCACCGCGGCCAAGGCCGGCGCCAAGGCGATCATCCGTCCCGACGGCACCATCGTCGCGGGCTGGATCGGCGGGGGCTGCGCCCGCGGCGCGGTGCTGAAGGCGGCGCGCGAGGCGCTGGCCGACGGCGAACCGCGCATGGTGTCGGTGCAGCCGGAGGACCTGCTCGCCGAACTCGGGGTCAAGCCGGGCGAACATCGCGACGGCATCCGCTTTGCCAGCAACATGTGCCCGAGCAAGGGCACCATGGATATTTTCGTCGAGCCGGTACTGCCGCATCCCTCGCTGGTGATTTTTGGCGCCAGCCCGGTGGCGATGTCGCTCGCCACGCAGGCGCGGCAACTCGGCTATCACGTGACGCTCGCCGCGCCGTCCGCCGATCTCGTCGCGATTCCCGATACCGACACGCTGGTCGACGGCTTTGCGCTGGGCGAACTCAATTCGACGCGACGCTTCGTCGTGGTGTCGACCCAGGGCAAGGGCGATGAGGCCGCGCTGCGCGCGGCGGCACCGATCGGGGCGGAATATCACGCCTTTGTCGGCAGCCGCCGCAAGATGACCGTGCTGCGCGACAAGCTGCTCGCCGCCGGCGTCGCGCGTGAAGCGCTCGACAAGTTCAAGGCGCCGGCCGGCCTCGACCTCGGCGCCATCACGCCGGAGGAAATCGCGATGTCGATCCTCGCCGAGATCACCGTCGAGCGCCGCCGCGGCCAGCGCAACGCCGATCACGCCACCCCGTAAGGAAAACAAAAAATGCAAATGCAGGACAGCCAGCGGATTCCCGCGTCGAAAGCAAAAGTCTGGGCCGCGCTCAACGATCCCGAGGTGCTCAAGAAGTGCATTCCCGGCTGCCAGTCGCTCGAAATGTCGTCGCCGACCGAGATGACTGCGACTGTCGTGTTCAAGGTCGGACCGGTAAAGGCGACGTTCGGCGGCAAGGTGACGCTGTCGGATCTCGATCCGCCCAACAGCTACCGCATCTCCGGCGAAGGCACCGGCGGCGTCGCCGGTTTTGCCAAGGGCGGCGCGAGCGTGAAGCTTGAAGCCGAGAGCGCCGATGTCACCATCCTGCATTACGAGGTCGACGCCCAGATCGGCGGCAAGCTGGCGCAACTCGGCGGCCGCCTGATCGACTCCACCTCGAAGAAATTGGCGGGCGAATTCTTTGCCTCTTTCGGCGAGGCCGTCGGGAATACGGCGGCGGCCGGCGCCTGAACAGCTGGCGAAGGAATCCTTCCAGCCTCACCCTGAGGAGCGGCCGTTTGGCCGCGTCTCGAAGGGTGTGCCCCACAATCCATCCTTCGAGCCGCGCGCAAGAAGCGCGCTCCTCAGGATGACGATTTTACTGGGCCTGCCACACTGTCATTGCGAGGAGCGCAGCGGACGAAGCAATCCAGTCTTACTTTGTGGCTCTGGATTGCTTCGCGGAGCTTGTCATCGGGCGCGCATTCGCGCGACCCGTTGGCTCGCAATGACGATGGTTGCTATCGCCGTTATCCTGAGGTGCCCGCCGGCTTCGGCGGGCCTCGAAGGATGGGCCACACGTACGACTATCCTTCGAGATGGAGCTGCACACACCTCCTGAGGATGAGGTTCCGTGTTGGCTACGCTTTAAATCGCTCCCGCTCGCGGTGAACTCTGGGCTATGCTGCCCCGCACAAGTTCACCGGATGAGAGTGATCACATGACAGGGCAGGAATCGTCGAGAGCATCTTCGGGAGCGTCATCGGATTGGCTTGGGCTTTCGGGCCGTGTCTGCGTGGTGACGGGCGGGGGCGGCGGCATCGGCCGCGCCACCGCGGTCAGCCTCGCCAAGGCGGGCGCGAGTGTGGCCGCGATCGACCGCGACGAGGCCGGGCTCGCGACCACGGAAGCGGAGCTTCACAAGCATGGCGGGACCCATCTTGTGACTCGCTGCGACACCACCAGCGCCGAGAGCGTCACCGCCGCGTCAAAGGCGATCGAGAAAGCGCTCGGGCCGTGCGATGTGCTGGTCAATACCGCCGCGATCCTTCGTCCGGGCGCGCTAGACACCCTGTCGCTTGCCGAATGGAACGCGGTGCTCGCGGTCAATCTGACCGGCTATTTCATCTGCGCGCAGGTGTTCGGCCGGCAGATGCGCGCGCAAGGTCGCGGCAGCCTGGTGCACGTCTCCTCGATTGCCGGCAGCAACGCGCAAGGCGCCAGCGGCGCGTACAGCGTCAGCAAGGCCGGCGTGATCATGCTGTCGCAGCAACTGGCCAACGAATGGGGCCCACACGGCATCCGCAGCAACGTCGTCAGTCCCGGCCTCGTCATCACCCCGATGAGCCAGGCCTTCTACGACACGCCCGGCGTGACCGAACGGCGCAAGGCTGTCGTGCCGATGCGGCGGATCGGCATGCCGCAGGACATGGCCAACGCCATCCTGTTCCTCGCCAGCGATCGCGCGTCCTATATCAGCGGCGATGAGATCACCGTCGATGGCGGCTTTGTGCGCATGCTGATGAACCTGGTGCCGCGGCCGGGGTTTGAATGAGGGGCGGCTACCGTCCTT
>Ga0265314_10006216_pt1 | contig 10603 bp, 6 predicted proteins | sample 4126metaG_FD_203106 | JGI IMG/M metagenome (GOLD analysis project Ga0265314, IMG submission 203106) | Rhizosphere microbial communities from Carex aquatilis grown in University of Washington, Seatle, WA, United States - 4-1-26 metaG | ecosystem: Host-associated > Plants > Roots > Rhizosphere >... | reverse complement strand
GCTTCGACGCCAATCTGACCACTGCCATGTCCGACGGTCACCTTGGCGCTCATCATGCGGTGCTGTTCACGCCGACCACCGGCACGCTCCACGGCCAGACTTTCCTGGTCGTCGATCTCAACGGCGTTGCGGGTTATCAAACAGGCCACGATCTCGTCATCCGCATGAACGGCGCCACCGGCACTCTTGCGGCAGGCGGCTTCCACTGAGCCGATTGTACCCCGATAAACGGCGACAGTAAGTCCGGCATCCTCATTCAATGCACGAGCACCGGACAAGCCGACATCTGGACGATCAGCAGCAGCACAATCCTCTCCCAGTCCTTCGTTGGCACTGATGTCTTACCAGCCAGCCACGCGTTTCAGGTCGCGCTGGTGTTCTCGCAGCTTGAGGCAGTCCAATCACGCCTGCCCGTAAATTAAGAACATCCTTGAACCGCTCGGCTCGAACAGTATTCAAAAACCCCAACCAGTTAACTTCAGTATTATGGAGCTATACAGGCAGCTCACGTTTAGCACGGTAGCGCAGTAGCGATTAATACCAAGTCGCCCCACGTTGTCCCGCGCCGATGCATCAATTTGCCCTACGGCATACATCGAACGGTGGTGCGTTTTCCCGCTATAATTATGCTGATGCACACACCGTGCAAGGGGACGGGGCTGCAATGAGGACTCCAGAAATGCAGTAGCGCCCCATTGTATGTGGCGTAGCTGCACACCACCTTGGGGGAACAGGTGCCGGGTCTAACGTTATCGGATGAAGTCACTTTTATCAGTGGCGTTGATGTAAAAGGCAACGTGTCGCCGCAGTCGTTTTGGAGGTGGAATCAAGACAACCCTGCTACGTACAGCGCAAGCATCCCGAACGAAAAATGGGGAGCGCCGCAAGCGGGTGCGGCCGGCGGCACAGTCAGTTACTATTTCGATCCTGGCTCGAACTGGACCGCGAACGAGCAGGGTTGGTTCGGCGCCGGGTTGGCGATGTGGTCGGCGCTCGCCAATATCTCGTTTGTCGCCACAACCGACCCGTCAAAAGCACAGATCACAATCAAACGTGGCTCCGACAACCGCGCAAATACCGCACCGACGTCGCTTTTCTATCACAACACAGACTTCTATGGGCTGTTGGGCGTGACGGTTTCGATCGATACGAGCAATCCCAATTTCGAGATCAATTCGCTCCAGACGTTTTGGGGTTATGGCATTAAAACCCTTTTACATGAATTGGGGCATGCCATTGGGCTTGGTCATGCGGGTCCGTACAACGGCGGCTGTGGCCCCTCGCAACAAAACGGCACATACGACAGTGATGTGTCGTCCATCATGTCTTATTTCTATTGGTGGTGGAACACGACCTCAAAACCTTATCCGAACCCCGTGAACGTGAATTGGATATTCAACCCTGCCAGTAATATGCCTTATTATCCGACCACACCGATGCAGGTGGACATTTTGGCCATCCAGAGGCTTTATGGTCTGCCGGTGTCCACGCCGCTTTCCGGCGGGCAGGTGTTCGGCTTCAACTGCAATATCACCGATGCGATCAGGCCGTTCTTCGATTTCACGGTCAACACCCATCCGATCATTACGATCTGGGACGCGGGCACAAACAACACACTCGACCTGTCCGGTTTCACGGGCCCAGAGACGATTAATCTGAACCCCGGCACGTTCAGCAGTTGCGCCGGGGCGGTGAATAACATTTGCATCGATATGACGACTGCCATCGATACCGCTGTTTGTAGTTCGGGAGACGTTTCCGTTATTTGTAACAATGATGGTGACACTATCCGCACTGGAGCGGGAGCCAACAGCGTCGTCGGCGGAACCGGCAACGACACGTTTATAGTTGGCACGGGTAGTGACACGGTGAGTGCCGCCGGCGGCGACGACCTCATCAGCTTCTCGGGTGGCCAGCTGACCGCGGCCGACAAGATCAACGGCGGGACCGGGACCGACACCGTCAATCTCAACAGCGACTACACTGGGGCCAATGCTGTGACGTTCAGTGCCACGACGATGGTCAATGTGGAGAATCTGACGCTCGCGGCGGGCCACAGTTACACTCTAACGACCAACGATGCGACGGTGGCTTCAGGCCAGACATTGTTGGTCTACGGCTTGGCGCTTGGCGCAAGCAACGTACTGACCTTCAATGGCGCGGCGGAGACCGACGGAAATTTCGCGATTTATGGCGGCACCGGCGCGGATACGATCATCGGCGGAGCCAGACCGGACACCATCCGTCCGGGTTTCGGCAACGACACGATCAACGCCGGTGGCAGCAACGACACCATCAGCTTCTTTGGTGGCCAGTTGAACTCGGCCGACAAGATCGACGGCGGCGCCGGCGCCGACACCGTGCTGCTGAACAGCGACTACAGCGGTGCAAACGCTGTGGTGATGAACGCCACGACGCTGATCAATGTCGAGAAGCTGACGCTCTCGGCGGGTCACAGCTACACTCTTACGACCAACAACGCGACGGTGGCTTCGGGCAAAACACTGACAATTGACGGCTCGGCGCTGAGCGCAGGGAATGTGTTGAACTTCAACGGCGCTGCGGAAACAAACGGCCACTTCATCATCACCGGCGGCTTGGGCGCGGACAAACTGAAAGGCGGCGCTCTATCGGACACCTTCGTCTATAGTTCGGCGTCGCAATCGACGAGCACACATTTCGATACGATCACCGCCTTCAACTATTCCACCGACATCTTCGACATGCCGGGTAGTGCCGGAACCATCACCGGCATTAATGCGGCCGTGAACAGCGGCAATCTTGCCAGCGCTAGCTTCGATGCCAATATGACTAGCGCCATGTCCGGCCATCTGACCGCCCATCATGCTTTGCTGTTCACACCGACGGGCGGTACGCTCTCGGGCCAGATGTTCCTGGTGGTCGATCTCAACGGCGTGGCCGGTTATCAGACAGGTGCCGATCTGGTCATCCGCATGGTGGGCGCCACCGGCATTCTCGCGGTAGGCGGCTTCCACTGAACGAAGCGCTGATCGATTGAAGACTGGCTGGGGCGCCAGGATTCGAACCTGGGAATGCTGGAATCAAAATCCAGTGCCTTACCGCTTGGCGACGCCCCAACACACTAAATCTCACGGGCCCGTCTTCACTGAAGCACTGGCGGGTTCGTGGGTAACGCTAGGCCGCCATAAGTTTGGCGGCGGCGGACCATAGGGCCTAGCCGTGAGGCTTTCAACGCGGGCAATTTGGCAGGTTGCGGGGGGCTAAGTGCATCGTTATAAGGGCGCCTCCCGAAGGAGCATTTTCCGGCGAAAAACCGTTTTGCCGCGGAAAATGCGTCCAGGTCCGGAGAGTAGCTCAGCCTGGTAGAGCACCACGTTCGGGACGTGGGGGCCGGAGGTTCGAATCCTCTCTCTCCGACCAGTACTTCAGGATCCCGGAATCCTATCAAAGGGGTAGGCATCGAGGCGCGACATCGCACCTCAATGTGCCCTCAATTTGACAGCCTGTACGGCCGTCCTAGCGGGATGCCTTAGGGCGGCATCACCGCAAATACGCATTCCGCAGCCGGGCGGTACCGTGTCATGAGCAGGCGCAGGGCCGAATGTCGGCTCGCTGGCGTCGCGAGCCTGGCGCCGCCGCGAAATCTAAAGTGGCAGGACGATGTCCACCCTCAGACCAGGATGGGCGTTGTGCGCCGTGATGGTACCGCCGTGCAGATTGACCGCACGGCGCGCGATTGCAAGCCCGAGGCCAATACCGCCACTTGCCGAACCCCGAGCCTCGTCCACGCGATAAAATGGCGCGAAGATCCGCTCCAGCCCGTCATCGGAAACACCAGGACCGAAATCGCGGATGGAAATTGTTGTGCCCCCGGCACCCTGAGACACTGCGACGTCAATAGGCGATGTATCCGGGGAATGGCGGACCGCATTGCGCAGCACGTTCTCGATGGCGCGGCGCAACAGCTCGCGATCGCAGGCAACCTCGATGTCAAGGCGGATATCGCAGCGAGCGTCGTGCGGCGCGCAGTCTTCGACCAGTTCCTGCACCAGCTGGCTCAGATTCTCCCTTTTCCGTTGCAGGGAGCACGCCTCGCCTTCGGCGCGTGTCATTTCCACCAGTTCGGCCGTTAGCACCGCGACACGGTCGACATCGCGCTCGACGCGGTCCAGGGCAGCATCCCGGTCCGGAGCGGTGCGCGCCAGTTTGATGGCAAGCTTCAACCGTGCCAGTGGCGAGCGTAATTCGTGCGAAATGTCCTGCAGCAGCTGTCGCTCGCCGGTGACCAGCCTTTCGATCCTGTCCGCCATCTCGTTGAACGAAGAGGCTAGCGTCCCGATCTCATCGCGGCGGTGGAATTTCGCGCGCGACGTCAACTCGCCTCGCCCGAAATGGTGCACCGCCTTCGTCAACCGGCGGACGGGCCAGATGATCCCCAGCGCCGCAGCCATCGACAAGACGCCCGTCATGCCGATTGCCACGAGTGCGTACGGCGTGAAAGGCCATTGCTGGTCCTTTTGCGGTCCTGACGAAACCAGCCAGTAGCGCCCATCCTCTGCTTTCCGGGTCACGACGAAGCGTCCATCGATGAAGCCGCGGGAACGATCGGCGGGAGGTACCGGAAGGAAGCCCTCCAAATCTCGTCCGGAAATAATGTCGGTTCCACGGCCATCGACAAGGTAGTGGCCCGTGCCGAATTTGCGGTCGAGTCCTGCCATGTAGGCGTCAAGCGCCGTTCGTCCGCCGTTCGCCAATGTGGCGCGCGCACTTTCCAGCTCCAGCTGGTCCATCGCCTCGAATACCGGCACGATGTATTTGCGGTCCATGCTGTCTGAGATCAGGCCGAAGGCGAGCAACGTCACCAACAAAGAGCCCAGCATCGCCAAAGCCACGCCGAAATAGAGTGATCTCATGGATTAGGCTCCGCCGCAAAGACATAGCCGATGCCGCGCACCGTACGGATCAACGAGCGCGCTTTCAGCTTGTCGCGCAAATGGCTGACATGCACGTCGAGCGCCCGGTCATGGGTCGAGGCTGCACGCCCCAGCAGGGCATGGCTAATTTCGTCACGCGACACGGGGCGGCCCGTATGTCGAGTCAAAAGTTCGAGGACATCGAATTCCAAGCCGGTCAGCTCAACGATCTGCCCCACCAGACGCACTTCACGTGCGGGCACGTTGATTTCGATAGCGTTGAACCGCCGCACAGGCTCGCCGCCCGTGGAAGCCTTCGCCCGCCGCAGCACCGCGCCGATGCGTGCCAGCAGCTCTTCGGGATCGAACGGTTTAGTCAGGTAATCGTCGGCGCCTTTGTTCAGTCCGGCGATCTTGTCGTCCCGGTGGACGCGCGCCGTGAGCATGATCACCGGCACGGCTTTGCTGCGCCGGATCTGTTGCAGCACCGAAAAACCGTTGACGGCAGGCAGCATCACATCGAGCAGCACGATGTCATAGCTTTCCTCCAACGCGCGTTTGAGCCCGCTGCGACCGTCTTGCGCCGTGTCGAGCGCGTGACCGGATTGTGCGAAAAACTCCTGCATCATGCAGCAGAGTTCGGCGTCGTCGTCGATGAGCAAAGCGCGCATGCGTTCGTCCTTCCGCATGCATCATAGCGCAAGGCGCTGCGGCAGCGACACCGGAACGGCCGCGCTTAAGAAATCTTAAAACCAATTTCGGTAGCGCCCGCGATAGGGTCGCCACGTTACTGTGAGGGCCAAAACGGTGCAAATACGGTCGGGCGTTCTTCTGTCGGTGATGCTGTTTTCCACATCCGGCATGGCAGGCGCCACGCCGCCGCCCCCAGCCGCGGCTAATGACGGTATGGTGACCCGTTACGGAGCCGATTTCTTCGCCAGCAGGAACCCGAAGACCGCACGCGACATGGTAGACCTGCTGCCCGGTTTCACCTTTTCGGCGGGCGACAGCACGCTCCGCGGCTTTGCCGCTGCCGCCGGCAATGTGCTGATTGATGGCGAACGCCCATCCGACAAACAGTTCACGCTCGATGGTTTGTTGTTGCGCATTCCAGCGGACCAGGTCGACTACATCGAGGTGATCCGCGGCGAACGGCCAAGTCTGGACATGCTAGGCCAGACTGTAGTGGCAAATGTCGTGCGCAAAAAGGGCACGGCTGACAGCCTCGTGCTAACCGCTTCAGACGCACAGCTTCGCGACGGCCGCAATCTGCCGTCTGCCACACTGGAGACAACCCGCCACCTCAATGACGGACAAACGTTTTCGGGCGCCCTTTCGGTAACGCGCTATGCCGAGTTGGCGGAAGGCGACGGACCGCTCACACGTCGCGATCCGGCCGGAACCGTGCTGCAGCAGCTTGCGGTAACCAGCAAGGCGGGCGGCATCACGAGTTTTGGCTTTGGCAGCTTCGCGACGCCGCTATGGCACGGCCAATTCTCGGTGAACGGCAGCCTGTCCCGCACCGATTACACCTATGCCGAATTCGACCGTCCTGCCATGGGCACGCCGACACGTCTTGATCAGTATCTGGGCGGGCCGCTCGGCGGTCAGCTGCAAGGCGAGATCGGTGCCAATTTCACCCGGTCGTTCGGCGAGAAATTGACCAGCGAGAGTCTCGCGCTTGTCGATCTCAGAGGCCAGTCCTACAATTCGCGGCTCACCGATTCCGTTTCGGACCAGCTGTTTCGGGAGCACGAGCACGGAGGTGAGGCGCTGGCACGCTCCAACCTTCGTTACGCCGCCACCCACGATCTCACCGCGCAATTCTCGCTTGAGGGTACATTCAACTGGCTGCACACCACAAATAGTTTCAGTTTCAACGAATTTCCGATCCAGTTGCCGAACGCACAAGCCACGGTTACCGAGGCGCGCGAGCAGGCTTCGGCGCAAGTGACCTGGACGGCCACCACATGGTTTCAGGCCGAAGCCGGGATCAATCTCGAGCATTCGCTGATCGCCTCCCGCGCCGATGTGCGGCGGCGCAGGGCGCTCACATATCCCAAACCGCGGCTGGCCCTGACTTTCACGCAAGATGCCGACAATCAGATACGCCTTCGTGTCGAACGCGAAGTCGGCCAGCTCGATTTCAACAATTTCGTTGCCTCGTCCTCGCTCGACACGGGCAGCCTGCATGCAGGCAATACCGACATCGTGCCGCAACAGAGTTGGGCGTTCGAAGCAGCCTATGAGCGGCATTTCTGGTCCAGCGGCGACGTTTCGCTCACCGTCCGCCACTCGATGATCTCCGGCGCCATTGACCGGATACCAATCACCAGCCCTTCCGGCTCCGTATTCGACGCTCCGGGCAACATCGGTTCCGCCACGCTCGACGCGCTGATTGTCAGCCTCACCGTGCCGCTCGACCGGCTTGGCATTGCCGGGAGTCAGCTCAAGGGCTCTGGCACCTTTCAGCGCTCCAAGGTCAACGACCCAACTACCGGCGCGCCACGGCCGCTTACCGACCTTAATCCGACCGAGTACAGCCTCTCCTTCCGCCAGGATCTGCCGCGCTGGAACATGAGCTGGGGTGTCAGCCTGGCGACACCGTGTGCGACATCGGCCACGACCAAGGGCTGCACCCAGTCGGAGTACCGTTTCAACGAGATCGATCTTTATGCTGCACAGCCAGCGCTCAGCCTGTTCGTCGAATACCGCCCGCTGGCGGATCTGTCGCTGCGTTTGGAGGCCGACAACATCCTGACGCAGCGCTACGACCGCATCGTGCAGATCTATGGCGGGCCGCGCGACGTGAGCCCGTTGTCTTACACGGAGATGCGCCAGCTCACATCTTCGCCGTCGCTGCTGTTCAGTTTGCGCAAGACCTTTTGATGGCCCCGTGCCTGCAACGGTCAGTGTGTTGAAATGGCCGAGAACCGTTGCCCGGTACCCCCAAATCTACCCCAAAATGAGAGCTGGATTACACGATACTCGTATAGACGATTTCGGATGGAGGCCGACGCAAGCTTCTGGAATACCCAATGATATGAAGACATTGACGAATAACCTTGAACAGCATGAGACGGTACGAAAGCGGCCTCTCTCTCCGACCAGCCTTCGCTCTTCGAGCTTTGGTTGGCTCGCCAGTCTTCGCTGGGTGCAGGCGCCGTGGTAGATTGTGCGCCGCGTGAAGCCGAGGGAGAACATCATGCGCTTTATCACCATTGTGGCGGCGATCGCCGCAGCCGCCCTTGTGGCTGGCTGCGACCAGCACCCCGCCAAGACGGTCAAGATCAAAGGCAAAGACGGCGCCGTCACGATTTCTGGCAACGGCGAACACATGACGGTAACATCCGACGATGGAAAGACGAAAGTCGAATTCAACTCGAACGGAATCGGCAATCAAAAGCTGCCCGATTTCGCACCTGTTTATCCCGGCGCTCAGATGCAAGGTTCGGTGGTGGCGCAGACCGAGGGCGGCGGCACATACTCCTTCGAATCGTCCGACGCGCCTGAGAAGGTGATCGCGTTCTATAAGGACAAGGCCAAGTCTGCGGGGTTGGCCGAGAAACTCTCGATGATCGCCAACGGCAGCCTCACCTATATGGCAAGCTCAGGCGACGACAAGAAGACGCTTCAGGTCATCGCGGCCAAGGCCGACGCCGGCAGCCACGTACAGGTCTATTGGGCGGCCAAATAGCGCATTCGGCGCCGCGGGGTCCGGATCTGCAAAGCGAACGGGCGTAGACGACGCTCGAGGCGCTTTGTAGCCTCTCTCCTGCGGTTTTTCCCGTAGCGGGGAACATATGAGCGTAGAGAATAAGCACGGTATTTCCATCACCGGCCGGGAGCCTTGGCTGTGGCTGGGTCTTGCAACCCTGGCGATCCATCTCTTCGTCAACGGCGGGTACGGCATTTTCCGCGACGAACTTTATTTCATCGTTTGCGGCGACCGGCCGGCCTGGGGCTACGTCGATCAGCCGCCTTTAGTCCCATTGTTGGCATCGTGGTCGCACGCCCTGTTCGGGAATTTCCTCGTGGGGTTCCGGTTGATCCCCGCACTGGCACTGTCGGCGACGGTGGCGCTGACGGCAGAGTTCGCACGCGCGCTGGGAGGCGGGAAGTTTGCGCAATGGCTCGCGGGGCTGAGCGTCCTCTGCGCCGGCCATTTTCTCGCCATCGGCTTGCTGTTCACCACCGACACATTCCAGCCGCTGACCTGGCTCGCTTGCGCCTGGTTGCTGGTGCGTCTGGAGCAAACCAAGGACGAGCGCTGGTGGATTCCGTTTGGCCTGGTAGCCGGCTTGAGTTTGCTCAGCAAATACATGATTGCGTTCTATCTCGTGGCGCTTGGCATCGGACTCCTCGCCACGCCGCTGCGCCGGTCGCTGCTGCGCCCTTGGGTCTATCTGGGCGCGCTTATCGCGGGCGTGATCGTGCTGCCAAACGTACTTTGGCAGCAAGCGCATGGCTGGCCGTTCCTGGAACTCGGCAAGGCCGCGGAAAACGGGAAGAACATCGCTCTGTCGCCGCTGTCGTACTTTGCGCAGCAATTGCTGCTGATCGGACCGCTGGCGGCGCCGGTGTGGCTTGCCGGACTTTGGGCATGTCTGCGCCGCCCGATTTACGCGGCTTACCGTGCGTTTCCCATTGCCTATGTGCTTCTCTTCGCCTTTTTCGTCGCCACGCACGGCAAGGCTTATTACCTGTCCTCGATCTATCCGGCGTTGTTGGCGGTCGGTGCCGTCGCCATCGAAGGTTGGCTGCCGAGACCTTACGCGCGTGGAGCGGTAGTGGCCGTTGTGGTGTTGGTCGGGGCGCTTCTCTCACCTCTGGCGGTGCCGGTACTTTCCGAGGAGAGCTACATTGCATATGCGCACGCCATCGGAATTGGACCATCAGCCACGGCTGGCGAGCGCCTGAAGCAGGGCGTTCTGCCGCAACATTTTGCCGACATGCATGGCTGGCCGGAAATGGCCGCCAAAGTGGCGAGGGTCTATTGGAGCCTGCCGCCAGCCGATCGCGCCAAGGCTGTGTTCTACGGCAACAATTACGGCGAGGCGGCGGCCATAGATGTCTTTGGCCGGCCGCTAGGTCTTCCACCCGCGATCAGCGGGCACAACAACTACTTTTTATGGGGGCTGCACGGCCACGACGGCAAGGTCATAATCCGCATCGGCGGCGACCGCGAAGAGCTGCTGAAGGAGTTTCGCCGGGTCGATCAGGCCGGATATATCGACGCGCCTTACGCCATGCCATACGAAACGAACCAGCCGATTTATGTGGAGCGTGATCTCTTGGTCCCGCTTGGGCCGGCATGGGCGAGCAGCAAGCATTTCGAATAAGCGCGACACGCCGCGCCACAAAAACAAACCCCGCGGACTTTCGCCCGCGGGGTTCGCCAGATGGAGGGTGCGGCGGATTATTGGAGGAGGTTTGCGATATTGAAGGTGAGGGTTGCCACGAAGCCATCTTTGATGGAGCCGGGCTGGCCAATCCAGAATCCGGCATCGGCCGTCTTGATATCGTTGCCGACATACCGTGCGTCGAGCGTCCAGCTCTTCCAGGTCGCCGTCGCGCCGATGTCATAGTGCGTGTAATCGGTCGGAGCCGCCGCCACCCATTGATGGCCGACATTGCCGCTGACCGACAGCCAATCGCACACAGTGTACGCAGCAGTACCTTCGGCGTACCAGCCAGTCCCGCCCTTC
>Ga0265314_10006215_pt1 | contig 10605 bp, 11 predicted proteins | sample 4126metaG_FD_203106 | JGI IMG/M metagenome (GOLD analysis project Ga0265314, IMG submission 203106) | Rhizosphere microbial communities from Carex aquatilis grown in University of Washington, Seatle, WA, United States - 4-1-26 metaG | ecosystem: Host-associated > Plants > Roots > Rhizosphere >... | reverse complement strand
CCGAAGTCGACCAATGCCGTTGGTTTTCGATCGAAGGGGCGCGGGTACGGCTGTTGTCGGGTCAGAGGGCATTCCTCGATCGGCTCTTGGATCTCGCACCTTAAATCCGGTGCCGGCATATGGCGGGTAAAGTGCCATACGTTATGGACGCCGCAGGGAGTCTGAGTGCTTTGACCCATCATGCCTGAACTGAAGCACGAAGAAATTGAGCGCTACTTGAGAGACTTGTTGGGCAAGTCCGTAGAGGTGCTGCGTCTGCTTGCGCTCGGGGGCGGCCGGCACGGTACCGACGTCAAAGGCTATGGCTATGGAACCCCCGTGCGAGTGGACTATTTGGTGGCCGGCGAGGCACCAAAGAGCGTGGTGCTCCATACCGTGACTCCAGGTCCCTTTGGCCATGAACACATGGCGGACCGGGCTCAGGAACTGATTTGGGAGAATCAAGCATTCAATCATCTTCCGCGCCATATTCGGTCGTTTGACGTATGCGGGATTGAGCCGGACGGCCGCTTGGTTTCAGCCGGCAAGATACAAGAGTTCTGCTTACTGACTGAGTATGCGGAAGGCGAGACCTATGCCCACGATCTTGAGCGGATGCGGGACAGCGATTCGCTAACGGAGCGCGACCTCGCCCGTTGTGACGCGCTATGCGACTACCTGGTGGAGATTCACAAGGTACGAGGCGCGGACGCAGGGCTATACGTGCGGCGTATCCGCGAATTGGTGGGGCACGGCGAATGCATTATGGGCGTGACGGATTCCTATCCGCCGCACCCACTTTTCCCGGCCAGCGTGCTTGAGAGAATTGAACAGTTGAGCATCACTTGGCGGTGGCGATTGAAGAGCCACACGCACCGGCTGCGTCAGGTGCACGGGGATTTTCATCCGTGGAATATCCTGTTTCGATCCGCGGCGGAGTTCTCGCTGCTGGACCGATCCCGTGGAGAGTACGGCGACCCGGCCGACGATGTCGCATCCCTTACGATGAATTATCTGTTCTTCTCTTTGCAGCGGAGCGGACGGCTGGAAGGGTGTCTGGAATCGCTATTTCTCGGTTTCTGGCGGCGCTATCTTGAAAAGAGCGGAGATCGCGAAATGCTAAACGTGGTGGCGCCGTTTCTCGCCTTCCGCGGACTCGTGATGGCCAGCCCGCTTTGGTACCCAGCTCTCCCGGATACAGTTCGTCAAAAGCTCTTGGCGTTCATTTTCGCGGTGCTCGAAAGTGACAGTTTCGATCCTCAAAAGGCGAACTTCTATTGTGGAAATTAAGTCCAGGAACGCGTTCGCGGTCTGGGTCACGGGTCTTCCTGCTTCTGGGAAATCGACTCTCGTGAAGGCTTTGAAAGCCCAACTTGCAGATCGAGGGATTGACGCGGCGGTGCTTGAATCCGATGTACTGCGCCGGATCTTGACCGTTCGGCCGCACTACGATGAGCAAGAGCGCGAAGCCTTCTACCGCCAGATGGTTTATATCGGCACGCTACTCGCGCAGCACGGAGTCCCGGTCATCTTCGACGCGACGGCGAACCGGCGTGCATATAGGGAACAAGCGCGCAGTCAGATTCCGCGCTTCATCGAAGTGTATGTGAGCTGCCCGTTGGAGATTTGCATCGCAAGAGACCCCAAGGGAATTTATCGCAAGGCTCGCGAGGGAGAGGCCGAAAGCGTGCCCGGACTTCAATCGACCTATGAGCCGCCCGAAAACCCGGACCTTGTGGTCGATGGCGGTTGGGAATTAGCGGAAAACGCTGCCCGGCGCGTAGTGCTCAAGTTGGCCGAGAAAGACTACCTCTGACACGGCAGCCGCGGCCGATGGAACGTTGGTTGCTTAGAGCCATGGAAGGAGTTCACCATGTTGGAAGTCATCACTAAGCATCTCGGTGCGGTTCAATTCGAGATAAGTGCGCGGGATCATAAGATCTATAGCGATCAGCCAATCGAAAGCGGCGGCTTCGACGAAGGCATGACGCCGCCCGAGTTGATGCTGGCGTCGCTGGGTGCTTGTGCGGGATATTACGCAGTTGATTACTTGAAGCGCTCACGGCTCCCGGAGGAAGGGGTTCGGGTGCGCACCATGGCAGAAAAGGTGCTGGGCCCGCCCCGGCTCGACGATATTCATATCGAGTTGGAGTGCCCGGGGGCCGTCGAAGAGCGTCACCAAAAGGGGCTAATCGAGGCGGTGCGCAAATGTCTGATTCACAATACGCTGCTACACGCACCCAAAATCCGAGTCGACCTGGTTGTCACGGCAGCACGTAATGCTGCTTAAAGAGTAGGCAGCGTTTGCTATTTGGGTTTTTGCCCGAGAAGCCGCGCCACTAGAACGAACTCGAACCATCCCCAAATCTAGCGCGCACTTTGTCTTTGGGACCGGTTGGTGGTACCCAGGAATGCTGTGCGGAGACCTATTGGTGTGGGTGGCCCTGGACTTGGGGATTCGATGGGTGGCGGCTGGTATTGGAATCCACAGGGGCGCGGCTCCAACCGCGCATGGATCCGAAACAATGTGAACGTTTATGGCCATTGGAAGGGAAGCGCCCTGACCGGCCGGGCTCTCCCAGGCTTGCAACACGGTCTCGCAACGGCGCCAAGCCATGGTGCGTCACATCCCGATGCGTACGCAATACCTTGCGACCTCACAATACCAGCCGCCGGGAACACAGGACTATTATTGTTGTTTCACCTGCAAGCTTCCAAAGAGGATGAAACACATAACAAACGATGACAGATAGTCCTAACTCCACGAGACTCTTGCGAACCAAGAGATACGGAGTCTTCTGGGTTGCCAGTCTTCTCTCCAATCTTGGTACGTGGATGCAATCGGTGGCTGAGCCGTGGCTGGTCCTGAGCATCAGCGGTTCCTCATTTCTTCTGGGCCTGGACGCGTTCGCCTTAAATGCGCCTTTCTGGATTCTTACCCTATTTGGCGGCGTCCTCGCCGATCGAAAAGACCGGAGCCTGATCATCTACTTTTTTCAAGGCATCCAGATGCTTTGTCCCGTATTGATCGTCGTGCTTGTCGCGACGGGATGGGTCAAAGTCTGGATGATCATTGCCGTGTCTTTGATCGTCGGAATTACCGACGCTCTTTCCATGCCAGCCTTTTCGTCGCTCATTCCGTCTATCGTCAACAAGACGGATCTGAAACCCGCACTGGCGTTGAACTCCATTCAGTTCAATTTATCCCGCGTGCTGGGGCCAGCCATTGCTGGAGTGGTCATGCTGAAATACGGATTTCTTTGGTGTTTCGGCGCAAATGCTGTTTCTTATATTCCTTTCTTTCTGTCTGTTTATTGGCTGTACCCTCGAACCGGGAGTCCTTTGCCAAAACCATCCGACAAACACAATTTCCGCTCCACCGTCGGGGACCTGAGAGCAATCGTGGGGGGGCAGAAAACCGGTTGGACGTTGCTCTCGGTTCTCGCTACTTCTTTTTTTTGTGGTCCGCTCATTACGTTTAGCCCAGTAATCGTTAAAAACGTGCTGCACGCCGGCGTCGGACAGTTTGGAGGCGTGCTAACCGCCTTTGGCGTGGGAGGCATGCTTGGGCCTCTACTGATCCTCCTGACGATGGAACGTTTCGACCCGATGAAGATGTCTCTCAGCGCGGCCTTGGTGTATGGACTGTTCATCGTCGCCGTATCGCAGATCGGTTCAATTTGGGAACTCGCGATTCTGCTTGTAGGAAGCGGCTTTCTTCTCACCGTTGCCAATACTTGCGCCAATACATTCCTGCAGTCGCAGGCGAATAATCAAAATCGAGGACAGACGGCGAGTCTATATATGCTGGCGCTGCGCGGCGGTTTGTCGTTAGGCAATCTCGTGACTGGCATGCTTATCAGCGCCTCGAGCGTTCACGTCGCCTTCATCATGAATGGTCTATTCGCAGTCGTGGTTCAGGCCTTCATTTTTTGGAAACTCTTTCCGCATAATAAAGACTTGTAATCAGTCGATCAACTCATGGTCTGGTTCGACCGTCGATTCCCCTCAAACACTGAGGACCGGACACGGCGCGAGGCGAATGATCCCATAAGAGTGCGTCCGCAGACGTCCCAGGGTTTCCTGCAGCGAGCCTCGCCCGATCAGTACCAAGTCCGCGCCATGTTGCAATGCCTCTTCGCGAACCACATCGGGCACCGTGCCCGCGCCCACGCAAACCGGCACCTCGATGTCCGCGGCCTTTTCCAGATTCTGAATGGAACGCCGCGCATTTTCGCGTAACGTTTCTTCGAACTCCTGGTCCATCTGCCGTTCAGGCCACGCCTCAATAGCGGGGATCGCGTGCACCAGACGTAAGGTTGCTCCCAGCTTCTTACACAGCCCTGCCGCCCAACGCATTAGCTCGATAGTCCCGGGGTTTGCATCCACCGCACACAGAATCTTGCGCACATTCAGATGCGCCCGATCCGGGGCTTCGCCCGTATGGGCCGTGGTCCACACCGGAATGTGGACATCGTGTAGCACCTTGGCGGTCACCGATCCCAACAGTAACCTCCGGAAGGGGCCATAGCCGTGGGTAGGCATCATCACCAAATCGACTGTGTCGGCAGCGACGAAGTCGGTGATCGCTCGCGCGGGATCACCAAGTACTGCGAGCTGATCCACTTTTAGACTTGCGAAGTCACTCACGAACGCGTTGTACACGTCATCCAGTTGTGACTTCACACCATCGAGGATCAGTTGGGGATCGATCATGGGCGCTCCCTCCATTGCGCCCACATAGTACTGCTGCGCCGCGGCAATCAGTGTTACCTTGGCGTCGAGCCGGCGCGCCATTTCCGCAACAAACGGCATCACGCAGTTGGAACGCTCCGAGAAATCCACCGGGAATGCAATGTGCTTAATGCTTAGCATGGCTTTTATCCTTTATATGGCTCCGAATTGTAATTCGACCTCCGCCGGACTGAGCCGCCCGCTGTCGCCAAACAATCTGATATGAGACTCCGCAATCTTGGGCGGCAACTTTTCGTTCACCACCATCGCTCGAATCTCCCTCGCCCACGGAACCGTTTCTTCGTATGTCACAAGCGGCATGGGTGCGAGATAACCAGGGCTATGGCAGCCCTGGCAGCTCGCCATCCGGATGGGTTGAACGTCTCTATGGAAAGTAGCGGGGCGGTGTGTGACGGCGGACGCCGACCACGATAAATAGAAGCGTCGAAGCTGGAGACCCATGATTCAATCCTTCCTCTGGTCGCCGCCCATCATGGATTCCCCCATCATGTGATTCATCATCATCATTTGTCCGCGCATCTTCTCCATCATTTGGGCTTGCGTCTGAAGCTTGGCCTGCAATTCCTTAAGAAGCGCTCCATGCTCTTCCAGCTTCTTCTGGAGGACTGCCGGATCCTTCTCGTCTCTGATGGCCGCAAAGCTCTGCATTAGTTGGTCGGCCAGCGTGCCCGCTTCCCGCTGCGTGGTCATCATTTGCGGCATTCTTCCAGACATCATGTCGCTGTGGTCTGCCGGTGTCTGGCCGGAATGATGTTGCGCGTTTTGGGCAAAGGCTCCGATCACCAGGAACCCAGTTGATAGTGTCAGCCTCATTGCGATCGTCTTGAAACTCATATGACCCTCCCGTCAGGTCTATTTGCATGAGCGTGGCCATGTTGTGGGAGTGGTAAGCCTTTGATGTGCCGTCCTTCTGGTCGAGGCGACATGGAAGCCTGGGTGGAAAGCAGCAGGTTCCTGCGTAACCAAGCGCACTAGAACTGCTCTGCAGTCGCTGTTTCGAGAAAGGGATTTCAGCGTGGGTTGTACTAGCCATTTTGTATCGCATCCGGTCGCGGTTGATGCGCAAGAGTCGTGCGGCCTCGGATTGATGGCCGGAAGCGAACGCAACGGCCGATTGCGATGATGCCGTCCGCTCCGCGATCCTGCATCCAGCCAAACATCGCGCCAGTCATCTCGGTTTTTACGCCAGATGTGTCGGTGCCAGTGCCCCCGAATGACTTCTCAATCTCGTCAACAAACACGACCACGCGAGGAGATTCCTGGCGCGTGAGCACCGCGGCGAGAGACCTCTTGATGTTGTCGCAACCGCCAATATCCGCGAACGTTTCACCGCCGCGCCAGATGGTCAGGCCCGGTGCCTGCTCTACAGCCTGGCGTTTTCGCTCCCATAAACGCGCGATATATGGCAAATCCTCCCGCAATCGGCAGTATGCGGCTCGCGAGATATGTCCACATCGACTCAAGTCCCAGGGAGAGGCCCCCCGCCGCCGGAAAGGTCGAGCACCGCCCGGACAACGAAGCAGGCGGCAAACGGAGCGACACGCCTGGCGACGAATGAGCTAATAAACGTTGTAGCGTCCTGTTGGACGCGGGACAGCCATGACGTTCCGATCGCGGATCCCGGAGGAACGCCAAGATCCGGCAGCGGTCATCCGGCCTCACTCATAGTGCAACGCCTGAATAGGGTCCATGAAGGCTGCTTTGCGCGCAGGGTAGTATCCGAACGAGACGCCGACCAGGGCCGAGAACACAAACGCCAGCAAGACCGAACCGGGACTCACTACCGTCGACCAGTCCGCAAAGTACGATATGAGCGCGCTGGCGGTCAAACCTAACACGATTCCGGCGATGCCTCCAGCAACCGATAACGTCACGGCTTCTACCAAAAATTGCGACAGGATGTCATTGGTTTTGGCGCCGACGGCCTGGCGCAGACCGATTTCTTTAGTACGCTCGGTGACCGACACGAGCATGATATTCATGATGCCGATGCCACCGACGATCAATGACACGGAAGCAATCGCGGCCAGCAAAATGGACATGACTCGCGCCGAGGTTTCCTGAGCCTTGAAGACTTCTGTCATGTCGCGAATGCTGAAATCGTCATCCTGCGACGATTGAATGTGGTGGCGCTGGCGCAGCAATGCGGTCATCTCGTCTTGCGCCTCCGCCGTCATCCCTTCACGTGCTTGGACCACAATGGCCCCTACCGAGCCCGCGTTGGCCTGGCTCGCTCCAATGATTTTTTTCTTGGCTGTGCTGATGGGCATCAGCATCACGTCGTCCTGATCCTGCCCGGTTGGTGATTGGCCCTTCGGGACTAGTGTTCCCACCACTGTAAATGGAACTTTCTTAATTCGGATGACCTTACCCACAGGGTCCTCGCCGTTGAAGAGATTATCTGTAACCGTTTTACCCAACAACACCACCTTGGCTGCGGCATCCACGTCGCTGCTGGTGAACGGCTGGCCTTCTTCGATCCCCAGGTCGCGAATTGCTAGGTAGTCGGGTGTTGTGCCCAGAATTTGGGTGCCCCAATTATTGTTTCCGTACACCGCCTGCGCTCCACCACGAGTCGCCGGCGCAGCGGCTTGGACGGCCAAGGTCTCCCGAGCAATCGCCTTGGCGTCGTCCTCAGTGAGAGTTTGTGCGTTGCCAGTCCCCATGCGAATCCCGGAGCTGGTGATGCTACCGGAAACCACGATGATGATGTTACTGCCGATGGAAGCGATTTGCTCTTGAATGCGCGCCTGGGCCCCCGATCCCACCGCAACCATGGCAATGACGGCAGCAACGCCAATAATAATCCCGAGCATGGTCAGAGCCGAGCGCAGCTTGTTGATGCGCAGAGCCCCAAAGGCGATCTCCATACTGGCTATGACCTTTTTCATGACGCAATAGCCTCCGCCAGGAGTTCCTGCTCTGCATCGCGGCGCTGCCGTACTGGTTCATCCCGCACGATCCTTCCGTCTTTGAAATAGACAATGCGGTCCGCGTATTGCGAAATATCCGGTTCATGGGTGACGACGATGATGCTGATTCCCTGCTTTCGGTTCAGGCGCTGAAAAATCGCCATGATCTCGATGCTCGTCCGGGAATCGAGCGCTCCGGTGGGCTCATCGGCCAGGATGATTTGCGGATTGTTGATCAGACTACGGGCGATCGCTACTCGCTGCTGCTGTCCGCCGGAGAGCTGGTTGGGACGGTGATCGGCGCGATCGGCCAAGCCGACAATACGCAGCGCGTTCATGCCCCGCTCATGGCTTGGGTCCACTCCTCCGCGGCTGTAAAGGAGCGGCAGCTCCACATTTTCGAGTGCGGGCGTGCGCGGAAGCAAGTTGAATTGCTGGAAAACAAAACCAATCTTGCGATTCCGGATCTCTGCAAGTTCATCGCGATCGAGTTCGCCGACACTAATACCATCCAGGAAATAGCTCCCCGAGGTGGGTCGGTCCAGACAACCCAGAATATTCATGAAGGTCGACTTACCTGAGCCGGAAGGCCCCATAATGGCTACAAAGGCGCCTCGCTCAAACGTGGTGGAGACATCCTGGAGAGCATGCACGGCTATGTCTCCCAAGGGATAAATCTTGTTGAGATGATTGATGCGAATCAATTCAGCCATATCCATCACCCTAAAAGCCGAGGCGCCGTGTTCCTGAGTTCGCTTGCGCCGGCGCAGCGGGATTCGTTTTTGATGCCGCGCCCGTCACCACGAATTCGCCTTCGTTGAGTCCACCCAGAATCTCGGTGTAGTTACCATCGCTGATCCCTAGCTGCACCCGGACGCGTGTGAGCTGACCCTTGCCGAGAACGTAAACACTCTGCTGATTCTGTCCGCGCGCTGTCGCCGGACGTCCGGCCTTGGTCTGTCCTGTAACGGTCCCCGCGGAAGTCGTGGCCGAAGGGGGGTGGAACCGCATCGCCGCCGCCGGCAGCCTCAAAGCGCGTTCCACGCGGCCGGTAACGATTTTCACATTGGCCGTCATGCCCGGGAATAGCTTCAAGGCGGCGTTCGATACTTCGACCACCACGTCATAAGTAATGACGTTCTGAACATTGATCGGTGCCTGACGGATTTGGGAAACCACGCCCGGGAATGTTACGCCGGGATATGCGTCCACGGTAAAATTCGCCTGCTGTCCGACGCGAATGGGCGCCACGTCGGATTCATCCACATTGGTATCCACCTGCATTTTCGTCAAATCCTGGGCGATCAGGAAAATGGTGGGCGCCTGGAAGGAAGCGGCAACCGTTTGGCCCACGTCCATATTGCGCGAGACCACGGTTCCATCTACCGGCGCGACGATCTTCGTGTGGTCCAGATCCAGTTGAGCCTGCTGCAAGGCCGCACTGTTCTGCATCACTTGCGATTCGGCCGCCCGCAACTGTGCTTGCACCACCTCCTTTTGCGCCTGCGCTGACGCCACGGCGGACTGGGCTGCGGCCACCGCCGCGGTCTCCGCATCCAGGCTGGCTACTGCCTGATCATAGGTGCTCTGCGCCGTGTCGGCATCCTCCTGCGCGATGATGCCTTGTTTCACCAGCTCTACCCGGCGCGCGTTCTTCGTCTCGGCGTCGGTCACCGCGCTTCGCGCACGGACCACATTAGCTTTCGCCGAGGCAACGCCAGCTTGGGTGTTGGCGATATCCGAATCCGCTTTGACCACGGTGGCGCGCGCTGTCACCACGGCCGATTGCGCACTATCCAAATTGGCTTTCGCTTGATCCACCTTCGCCTGAAATATCGCCGGATCGATTCGCGCTACCAGTTGGCCTTTTTTCACCTTGGTGTTGAAGTCGGCGTATAGGGCGATGACGTTCCCCGAAACCTGGCTCCCCACTTGAACCGTCGTAACCGCATTAGTATTGCCTGTAGTCGTGATAGCCGCCTCAATGTCACCACGATCGATGGCTGCTGTGACATACCCTGGCTGCCCTGATCCCCGGAAATAAAAGACCGCGCCGATAACCAGCAATATCAACGTGCTGGCTCCCAGCACCCATCTTGGGGGTCGGGAATGGGCCAAAATCCCCTTCGCCGAGTGGGTACTCGCCTCAGTCCCGAGGGCGTTTCCAGAGCTAGCCGGTTTAGAATCACCAATTGCAGGCGAAACAACTAATTGCGTCGTAGTCACGTCCATCTCCTAGCCACGGTTTAGATAGCAATCGAGCTTCCGGGTATTGTTCACAGTGGTTCTTGACTAGCACTCGGATTGAGACAGATGCGCATGAGTAGGTGGTGGAGCCTCAGGGCTCCGCTCCAACCAAACGTTCCCACAGTGCGCAGGTCGGATTTCGACTCAGGCCCAGCAATAGGGCGATCCGGATATTTTGCACCTTGGCAGATCGCGCAAACCGGATGCTCGCTCACACCTTGAATGAAAACGAATCAAGCGTGCGGAGGCTTATCGCCGAGGCGGACTTCCACTATAGTGTGCCGATTCTTCCCTAGTCTCAGGTCTTCCGGTACAATCCGCCGATCCAGGAAATCGCTAAGCCGGGTCTGGGCAGCCATTACTTTTTTACGAGCACCTGCAAGGCGCTCTGAAGAGTTTGCAATTCGCTGCGATCCGTCCGGGTGCGGTAGCCCGCTAGGAAATTGACCCAGCACTACTTGAAAGGCGTCAAACGCCGCATTTTTCTCGGCAGTAGCATCTATCACGGCCTGGATAAGGACTCCGAGAATTTCTTTTTCGCTTGTCGGTGGCTTCCGTTTGGAGTCCATGATCCGCACTCACCCGGGCTTCCGCATGTCAATGGCCACTCTAAAGCATCGGAATGCCTTTCTCAGGCACCGACTGCATTGACAGAAAAGGCGGGTCTGAGCGGTGTGACATACCGAAATTACCCCAATCCTAGAGCCCTCGT
>Ga0265314_10006212_pt1 | contig 10609 bp, 5 predicted proteins | sample 4126metaG_FD_203106 | JGI IMG/M metagenome (GOLD analysis project Ga0265314, IMG submission 203106) | Rhizosphere microbial communities from Carex aquatilis grown in University of Washington, Seatle, WA, United States - 4-1-26 metaG | ecosystem: Host-associated > Plants > Roots > Rhizosphere >... | reverse complement strand
CGGCAACTTCCTCGACGCGGTCGGCTTTTCCGTCAGCGTCCCGGCAACGCCAACGCCGCGCCCCACCCGGCGGCCGTCACCGCCGGTGACAGCGACGATCGCGCCCGGCCCCACGGCCGGGAGCGGACCGTCCTGGCTGGTGCTCATCGGGCTGGCGATCGCCGGGCTCGTCGTCGGGGGCTGGAGTGTCGGCCGCCGAGGTCGTCGCGGGGGCATGGAAGGCCGCTTCCAGGCTTGAGCTCGGAGGGTCAGCCTGCCTTTGCGGCCGCCTGCATGAGCTCGTAGGCCTGGCGATGCTCGCCGGCGGCGGCCAGGATCTCCGCCCAGGCCTGGAGGACCTCGGCTCGTCGCGTGCGTGAGCCGCCCTGCTCGGCCAGGTCGGCGGCGCGCTCAAAGTCGGCTGAGGCGGCCTCGGCCCCGCTGAGCACCGCCGCAGCCCGGGCACGGGTGGTCAGGGCATCGACGAGGGCCTTGGAGTTGCCCGTCGCCTCGGCCTGCTCGACGGCGGTCGAGGCCAGGGCCGCGGCCTTCGTGGCGTCGCCCCGGACCAGCGCGATCCGGGCCTGGGTGTCGACGACGTGGGCCAGCTTGCGGGTGTCGCCCAGCCGGCGGAGGGTCGTCGCGGCCTCGTCAGCGTAGCGGCTGGCGTCGTCGAGATTGCCCAGCTCAAGGTAGGTCAGGGCCACGTTGTTGCCGATCGCCGCGGCGTCCCGTTCGGCCGCCCCCGCCCGAAACAGGGCCAGGCTGCGCTGTCCCTGGCGCAATGCCCCTTCGAGGTCACCCAGCTCGCGATAGCCCGTCGCGAGCGCGAACGCAAAGGCCGCCCGGCGCAGGTCGTCGAAGCCGTCGGCCAGTGTCTGGGCCTCCGCCAGCACGGCCAACGCCTGGTCGTGAAGGCCCATCCGGGTGTAGCAGTTCGCGGCGGCAACCAGGGCCCGCACGCGAAGATCGGGATCGACCAGCCTGCCGGCCCGCCGATCATCGATCAGTCCGCGCAGGAGACTGAGCGCCTCGCCCGATGAATCCGCGCCGTAGTAGGCGGCGGCGAGCCAATAGCTCGCGAGGGTCGAGTCGGCTGACCGGCCGCTCTTCTCGAAGGCTGCGAGGGCCTCGCTCGCCGGGGCGATCGCCTCCCGGCCGCGATCGAGCCGGCAGAGCGCCTCAGCCTGGCCGCGGAGCAGCTCGGCCCGGGCCAGTGGCTCGTGGACCTGCCCGAGCAGCTGGTCGTAGGCATCGCTCGCGGCCTGCCAGTCGCCGGCGGCCAGCCGGAGGTCGGCCTCCATCCGCGTCCAGGCATGCTCATCGGTCGCCACGAGTGCAGCCGACGTTGTCCCGAGCCGCTCGGCCAGGTAGGCCAGGGCCGGGATCGAGGGCTGGACGAGGCCGTTCTCGAGGGCAGAGATGTAGGCCTTGGAGAAGCGCTCCCCGGCGAGCTGCGCCTGGGTCCAGCCGGCCGCCGTTCGAGCCGCCCGGATCCGGGCGCCGATTCCCGATGCAACCCTAGCTGGGGGGCGCCCGACGGAGCGAGTCGAGGTGGTCATGGGCCGGAGTGTACTGCCCAAGGCCACTGTCAGTCGACGAGAGCAGCCAGCAGGGGTCGACCCCCAATCGGTCGGCGAGGTGCAGGAAGGCCGGCAGCGAGGGCAGGGTCTGGCCCGATTCGACCTGTGAAATGAAGGCCCTGGTCAGCGGCCGGCCGAGCTCCGCCTGGCTCATCCCGAGGGCAACCCGGGCGGCACGGATCCGGCGGCCGAGGTCGGCGGCCAGCTGTCCATCGCGCCCGGTTGATTGTTTAGTCAGACTTGACAATGCCATGGGACCCAGCCTAACATCAGCAGACCAACCCGGACCGGACGAGCCCCCTCTCTTGAAGGGTCGTCTGAAATGCGTTCTCGGCTTCGCCCGTCCCGGGCCATCATTGCGTCCTGGTTGCTGGCTGCGATCCTCGTCCTGGCCACCGCCGCGACTGTTTTCGCGGGAGGTGACACTGGGCCATTCCCAAAGTGATCCCTTGAGCTGAACCTCTGTCCTGGTTCCTCCTGCTCGAGCTGGTCCGGTGTTGGCTCTGACGATCAGCAGGCGCGTGCCACCAGGCATTGACCAGTCATTCACGCAGCGCGAATATCACTGGTAATTGACAATGTCTGGCTAGCAGCCTACTGTCAGGAAAGGCTCGCGCCGGCCGAACGGGATGTTTGGCGTTTTTGTCGGGGGGCACGCCAACCAGCCTGTCCGGTCGCCGCGAACCGAATCCCCGTATTGGCGCACTCCCGGCCTAGGCGCGGCATGCGCGTAGCCGCTTGACCCGGGGCCGGGCCTCGTTGCTGGCCCTCGTCGCTCCCCGGCAGGTGTTCCTTTGACAAATTCCGCCCGGAGCGACGCTCTGGTCGGCGAGAGGTCAATCCGCCTGGATGTACACCCGGAAAACCGACCCAGCGCCTCGCGATTCGCCGCAAGAAGCTCACCAGGCGAGCCGAAAGCAGGTGCTCTGCCCGGGATCCTGGCGTAGTGCGGCTGGTGGCGGAAATTGTCCGAGCCCCGGCATGAGGTTGTGGGCGCTCAGGGTCGCGCTCGGAACCCCGCAGCGCACTTCCCAGTCCGTTGTCCTACACCACGTGACAAACCGGGCCGTTCACCGAGCCTGGCCCCAGGTCAGCAGCCAACCGGTCCGGGAATCATCCCGAGCCACGCTCCGCGCCGGACGATTTGGACCCCGCAGCGCGGCTCGAACGCCAGCACGACGCCGGTTGAGGCCTGAAACGGGCGTTTTGTCACGCCCCGCGCGACGACGGCACTGCGACACCCGACGCTGATTGCGGCACCCAATCCGGGCCGCGGCACCCGCCGGTACGAGCCCCCGGTCCGAGCCCCGGCTACGAGGCTCAGTACTGGAAGAGCAGCTCGCGGTACTTGGGCAGCGGCCAGAGCTCGTCGTCGACCAGCGTCTCGAGCTCGTCGGCAACCTCGCGCAGCGCGCCTTGGGCGGGGATCACGTCGTCGCAGAAGACCCGCGCCTCGGCCTGGACCGAGCCCGCTTCGTGGGCCTTGTGCTGGGCATGCTCCAGCGCCCCGATCGCGTCGACCAGCGTGTCGGCCAGGCCGGAGATCCGCTCGCAGATCGCGTTGATCCCCCGTGACGACGACGCCCCGGCGAGCTGGCCGAGGTACTTGGCCGTCGCCGGCAGGATCATCGTCGAGGCAATGTCGATGGCGCAGTTCGCCTCGATGTTCTGGACCTTGACGTAGCGCTCCCAGTTGATCTCCACCCGCGATGCCAGCTCGCGCTCGGACAGGACCCCGAACTTCGAGAACAGCTTCTTGGCCTTGGCCGTGGTCAGCGAGGGCAGGGCATCGACCGTGGTCCGGTTGTTGGGCAGCCCGCGCCGGGCAGCCTCGGCGTGCCACTCATCGGAATAGCCGTTGCCCTCGAACAGGACCTGCTGGTTGGCCTGCACGATCGCCGACAGGATCTTGGTCAGGCCGGCGAAATCACCGTGCTTGAGCTTCTCGAGGTCGTCGGCCAGGTCGGACAGCGAGTCGGCGACCGCGGTGTTCAAGACGGTCTGGGGCCAGTAGATCGGGGCCGACGAGCCGACGGCCCGGAACTCGAACTTGTTGCCGGTGAAGGCGAACGGCGAGGTCCGGTTGCGGTCGGTCGCGTCCTTGGGCAGAACCGGCAGCGAGGTGACCCCCAGGTCGGCCGAGCCGCCCTTCTTGGAGCCCGACATGGCGCCGGTTCCGAGCTGCTCGATCACGTCGGCCAGCTGCGAGCCGAGGAAGATCGACATGATCGCCGGGGGCGCCTCGTTGGCCCCCAGGCGGTGATCCTGGCCGGCGTCGGCGATGCTCGCCCGGAGCAGGTCGGCGTGGACGTTGACCCCCCGGATCACGGCGACCAGGAAGGCCAGGAACTGGGCGTTGGCATGCGGGTCGTTGCCCGGATCGAGGAGGTTCTCGCCCTCATCGGTGCCCATCGACCAGTTGTTGTGCTTGCCCGAGCCGTTGATCCCGGCGAAGGGCTTCTCGTGGATCAGGAACATCAGGTCGTGGCGCGGCGCTAGGCGGCGCATCATGCTCATCACGACCATGTTGTGATCGGAGCCGACCGACGTCGGCTCGTAGACCGGGGCCATCTCGAACTGGCCCGGGGCGACCTCGTTGTGGCGGGTCTTGGCCGGGATCCCCAGCCGCCACAGCTCGCGGTCGAGATCCATCATGAACGCCAGGATCCGCTCGCGGATCGAGCCGAAGTACTGGTCCTCGAGCTCCTGGCCCTTGGGCGACGGGGCGCCGAACAGGGTCCGCCCGGTGAGGATCAGGTCGGGCCGCTGCTCGGCGAGGCGGCGGTCGACCAGGAAGTACTCCTGCTCGGGGCCGATGTTGGTGAAGACCCGCTGGGCGGTCGTGTTGTCGAACCAGCGCAGGACCCGGAGGGCCTGCTTGCCCAGGGCCTCCTGCGAGCGGAGCATCGGGATCTTGTGGTCGAGTGCTTCGCCGGTGTAGGACACGAAGGCGGTCGGGATCGTGAGGGTCACGCCGTTGGGCTCGACCTGCAGGAAGATCGGGCTGGTCACGTCCCAGGCGGTGTAGCCGCGGGCCTCGAACGTGGCCCGGATGCCGCCCGACGGGAACGAGCTCGCGTCGGGCTCGCCCTGGATCAGGGTCTTGCCCGAGAACTCGGCCAGCGTCCGGCCCTCGCCGGTGGGGCTTAGGAACGAGTCGTGCTTCTCGGCGGTCGAGCCGGTCATCGGCACGAACCAGTGGGTGTAGTGGGTGGCGCCGTGGGCCATCGCCCACTCCTTCACGCCCTGGGCCACCGCGTCCATGATCGCCGGATCGAACGGCTCGTGGCCCTCGATCGTCCGGCGCAGCTTCTTGAAGACGGGCTTGGCCAGGTAGTCGCGCTGGGCGTCCTCGTGGAAGACGTACTGGCCGTAGATCGCCTCACCGGCGTGCTCCAGGTAATTCTGGGTCGAGGCAATCTTGTGGTTGGCGATCGTGGCGATGGCCGTCTGACGTGCAGTCATGGGTCTCCTGTACGTGCCTTGGGGATGCAGGACGGCACTTGTCCCCAATGGTGCCAAATCTGGAGGTTGCGCGGCCCGAGGGTCGGGTTGCGGTTCGGTTTCGACGGAGCGATTCGCGAACCCGGCGACCTCGTCGGACAGCGTCGGTCCGGGGTGCCCGAGTGGGCCATTTGGTGCCTAGTATCGGTGACCCGGGCCGATCACCCTGACAGGCAATGACCGAAGTCCTCGTTCCTGTTCTGCCCAGCGTCCTGGCGGCGACCGTCGCCCCGAGCCTCCCGGTGCGCGGCAACGTCGTGCCCCGCGATCCGCGGGTTGCCGTCCTGATCCCCTGCCTGAACGAGGAGCTGATGGTCGGCGCCGTCGTCGAGGAGTTCCGGCGCGAGCTGCCCGGCGCCGCGATCTGGGTGGTCGACAACGGCTCGACGGACAACACGACGAGCGTCGCCGCGGCTGCCGGAGCCCGGATCATCCGCGAGCCGCGGCTGGGCAAGGGCTTCGCCCTGCGGGCTGCCTTCCGCGACATCGACGCCGACGTCTACGTCCTCGCTGACGGCGATGGCCAGCTGCCGGCCGAGAGCGTCCACCGGTTGATGGCGCCGGTCCTCGAAGGCCGGGCCGACATGGTCGTCGGATCGCGCGCCCTGGCCGGCAAGACCAGCCATCACTTCGTCAACAACCTCGGCAACATCCTGTTCTCGCGCCTGCTCCGGGTCCTGCTCGGCGTATACATCACCGACGTCCTGTCCGGCTACCGGGCGATGAGCCGGCTGCTGATCAAGACCCTGCCACTCAACGCTCGCAACTTCGAGATCGAGGTCGAGCTGACGATCAAGACGTCGCAGCGCAGCTACCGCATCCTCGAGGTCCCATTCACGGTCCGGCCCCGTCCGGCCGAGACGACTCCCCACCTGCGGGTCGTGCGCGACGGCGCCCGGATCTCGTGGGCGATCCTGCTCCTCTTCCGCGACTATCGGCCGATGGCCTTCTTCGGCGGCCTGGGCTTCATCCTGCTGGCGGTGGCCGCCGCGCTCGAGGCGATCTCGGGCGGCATCGGGATGTTCTGGTTCCTGGCCACCGACACGCTGGCCCTTCTGGTCGCCGTCTCAGGATTGCTATCGATCTCGGTCGGGGCGGTGATCAGCGTCGTCGGGCGCCGCTTCCAGGAGCTCGAGGGGAAGGTCGACATGGTCACCACCGCCGCCCTCCTCGACGACGACCCCCGGCTCTAGCCTCGCGCCGGCGCGGAGCCCGATCGGCTCAGGCGAACCACTGGAAGGCGACGGCGCTCATGCCCCACACGTTGACTGCCGCGCCGATCGCGATCGCGGTCCAGGCCGCCCCGCTGATCCGTGAGCCGAAGCCACGCACGGCCAGGATGAACAGGAACGGGTAGAACGCGAGCGCGTAGCGATAGCCGAACTCCTGGCCGCCGGCGTCGCCATTGACCAGGAGGAGCACCGTGATCGCCAGGATCGAGAGCCACGCACCGATGCCGAACCAGTCCCGGCGCCGCGAGCGGATCGCCCACAGGAAGACCGGCGTGGTGAGCAGGATGCTCAGCGGTCCCACCAGGGGCGGGACGATGAACGGGGCGGTCGGTACCTGGATGGGCAGCGACAGGAGCAGCGCCTGGACCTGCGCCGGGATGTTGGCCAGGCTCGTGATTCCGTTGCCGAATTGCCCGCCGGCGATGGCGCTGGGGATCAGGCCGGCGCCGCTCTCGAACGGGGAGCCGAAGCGGGCTGCGTTGTAGGCCAGGTCGAGGGCTGTCGGGATCGCGAACGCCACGAGGGCTGGCAGGCCGAGTCGGACCAGGCGGCGAACCCAGGGCCGTCGCCAGAGCGGCACGAGCCAGGTCTCGCCCGAAGCTTGCGTTCGCCGGGCGCGATCGACGAGGTAGGCGACGACGAAGGGCGTTGCGCCGAGGAGCGACAGGCTCGACAGGACCGCGCCGGCGAAGAACAGCCCGATCAGCGCGGTCGGCCCGTTGCGCAGGCAGACGATGATCGTCAGCAGGGTGAAGAACATCGCGCAGACCAGCGCGAAGTGCCAGGCCGTGCCGACCTGGGCCGAGAACCACACGATCGTCCCGAAGCCGAAGACCAGCGACAGGACGATCCGCACGAGGCGGGTCGAGGGGAACTCGCGCAACACGACGCAGATCAGGGCGATGTTCGCCGCGCCCAGGATGATCGACGCCCAGGCCTGCTCGAATGCCGGCCCGAAGATCGCCACTGCGGGCAGCAGGATCAGCGCCGGTGCCGGCGGATAGACCACGTCGAACAGGCCGTTGCTGCCGCGCACGAGCTCGTTCAGGCTCGAGAACGCGGCATCGAGCCCAAGCTGGCCATGGAGGAATGCGCTGGCCAGGGGCACGAAGTAGTCGAAGAGCGCCGGCCGGCCGGCATTGAGCAGGATCAGCGCGACCAGGGCGACATCGAAAACCGCGGCCGGAACGAGAACGGCATCGACAAAATTGGCCCGCCGGAACCATGGCAGGCCGACGGGCGGAGCTGGAGCCATTTCGGCCGCCTCGATGATCACGACCGGGGCCTCGTTGACGATCGGCTCTGCCTCCGCGACCGGAGGCGGCTCCTGCTCGACTGCGTGGGGTGGGTCGGGCGCGGGGGCCGGTCGCGGCTCGCTCACGGGCGACGGCGACTCGATCGTCTCCGGCGGCGCCCCGATCGTCTCCGGCGCGCTCGCCAGCGCCGCGACCGGGGCCGTGCCGGCCGGCCGCGGACCGAGGCGCCCGACCCAGCGATCCAGCCGTCCGTGCACAAGCAGCAACACGATCAGGGCGAGCAGTCCGAAGAACAGCAGCGGCACTTTCAGCGGATTGGCCTGGTAGACGGCGTCGACGGTGTGCTTGCCGGCCGGCAGCGAGATCCCGATGTACGAGGGCGAGACCATGAAATCGGGCACGACCTTGCCGTCGACGGTGATCTGCCAGTCGGGGTGATACGTGGTCTTGATGACCAGCGTCGAGGCAGCCGGGCACTCGACCACGAGATCGATTTGGCCGGCGCTGAACGTCTCGTAGTCGGTCCGGCCGGCGCCCGGGCAGGGCGCGGTGTTCATCGGATCGGTGCCGGCCACCGTGGCCGGGTAGTCGTAGCGCATGAACAGACGCTCGGCGGGCAGCGTCCTCGAGCGCTCCCAGGCGAGGTTGATCGTGAACAGCTCGCTCTGGGTGGCGACCGCCCGACGGGCCGAGATCCCGACGTACTCGCCGTAGCCGGTCGTCGGCGCCTGGTAGAGCGTGTAGCGCGCGGTCTGGAGGATGGGGGTCAGAAAGCTGGCGACCGCCAATCCCGTCGGGGCAACCATGTAGCGCACGTTCCAGAGGTCGAACGAGGCCGCGCTCTGGTCATCGAAGTCCCAGATGAAGTCGGAGTTGAGCGAGAAGCTCTCGGTCGGCGGCGGCAGGCTCTCGATGCCTTCATACGTGAGCAGGTTGTAGAAGTGGAGGTCGCCGAACGCCATGTCGTTGCCGAACGTGGCCGGCAGCCCCGCATACACCCGACCAGGGGGCAGGTTGTGCAGCCGGGCAAGGATGGTCTGGGCGTCGGTGTCCGCCGCCAGGGCGACCGACGTGCGGGTCATGAACTGGGTGTTGAGGGCGTAGGAGCTCACCCGCTCGACGATTGCCGGCGCCAGCAGGAGCAGGCAGACCGCGGTCGCCGCGACCGCCCGCCAGGCAGCCCGGTTCGTGCGCAGGACGCGCCAGATCAGGGCACCGCCGGTCCCAATCAGGAGGATCGCGGCGAGATCGACGCCGCCGATGAAGCGGTGGAACAGGAGGCTGGCGTGGAGCGGAAACAGGTTCGCCAGCACGCCCAGGGTGGCCGGCCCGAAGTAGGTGATCAGCCACATCGCGAGCAGGCCCAGGGCGAGGAGCGCGACCCGCGCCCGGCTGAGGACCGCGGCCACGACGCCCATCGCCAGGAGGAGCGTGAGGACCGGCAGCCGGGCGTGATCGAGCAGCTCACCGCTGAACAGCCAGCCCAGGATCGGGCCGGCGCCGTACGAGGCGTACTTCTCGGGCTGGAGGTACGGCGTGGCGTTCAGGTACGCGGCCTGGGTGAAGAACGGCAGCCACATCCAGGCACTGATCGCCGCCGCGAAACCGCCGATCGCTGCCAGCCGGGCGACCCGGACCACGAAGTTCGATCGTCGCAGGCCCCACAGCACGATCAGCCCGATCGCCATCGCCGTGATGTACGAGTAGACGAGGTGAGTCAGGACGAGCAGTCCGAAGAGCAGCGCCGCCAGCCACAGCCGCTTGCCCTGTTGCAGGGCTCGATAGGCGGCGCCGACCGTCAGGAACGAGAGGTGCATCGCCCACAGCTGGGTGAACAGCCCGAAGCCCGCCCAGGTGTAGCTCTCGTACTCGAAGCCGTACCGGAAGTTGCCTGACAGGAGCGGCGAGGCCGCCGCCGCGAACGCTGAGGCGATCACCGAGAAGCCCATCCAGCGCATCGAGACGAAGACGGTGACGGGCAGGATCACCAGCAGGATCCAGCGGACCAGGTCGAACGTGGTCAGCAGGTCGAGGGTACCGAAGCTCAGGCGCTGGAGACCCACCACGGCCAAGGCCGGCAGGGGCTGGTAGTAGAAGAACTGGGCGAAGCCGGCCTCGATCTGGGGCACCCACAGGTCGAACGGGTTCTGGCCACTCGACAGCGCGTCCGAGGCGCGCTGGACGAAGAGGAAGTGCAAGGCGTCGTCGTTGAGCGAGGGGACCGGGACCGTGATCTCGGGCAGCAGGGCGATCGCCGTGAAGATCATCGGGACCGCCACCAGGATCAGCAGCCCGATCTTCTCGGTCCGGGTCGTGGGCCTGGTCAGGAGCGGATCACCGGCCTGGCGCACCCGGCGCAGCGCAGCACGCAACGTGTCGAGTCGGTGGGGAGCCGGTCGGGCACCGTTCACGGGCGCGAATCCTCCGGGGAATCCATCCAGCTGCTCGGTCGGGCTCGCTGGACGTGAGGCACCCGATCTGTTCGGTGGCCGTGATGGTGGACGGATCGGCCCGAGACTTCATCGACCTATTGGTCCCCGGTGCCGCCTAGCACCATTGAGCAGGAGTCGGGGCCTAATACCCGTCGGTAGAATGCAGCCCGATATCGGACAGCCCAGTCCGGACACAGGGGGTTTGACCCATGGCAGACGGCGGCATCGGGCGCCTCCGGAAGAGTGCGATCGCCGTCGTCGGGCTGGTCATCAGCCTGGTCTCGATCGCGTTGATCGTGCGAACCGTTGATATCGGCAAGGCCGCCGCGATCCTGGGCGGAGCCGCCTTCGGGCCGGCCGTCGTCGGGCTGCTCGTCTTCCTGATCGGCCTCGGCGGCCGGTTCCTGATCACCCGGACCCTGCTCCCGCCACGGCCGGACGGCTCGCGCGCCTCCGTTTCGCGGGTCGCCCCGGTCGTGATGGTCGGCCTCCTCGCAAATGTCCTGCTGCCCGCCCGCCTGGGCGATGTCGTCCGGGCCTACTTGATCGGGCGGCGCGAGCAGCTCCCGTTCGGCAGCGCCCTTGGCGCGACCGCACTCGAGCGAGTCCTCGATATCGCCACC
>Ga0265314_10006210_pt1 | contig 10612 bp, 12 predicted proteins | sample 4126metaG_FD_203106 | JGI IMG/M metagenome (GOLD analysis project Ga0265314, IMG submission 203106) | Rhizosphere microbial communities from Carex aquatilis grown in University of Washington, Seatle, WA, United States - 4-1-26 metaG | ecosystem: Host-associated > Plants > Roots > Rhizosphere >... | reverse complement strand
GCATCCTCCGGCAGTTTGTTTCGGGGCATTCCGGTCTTATTGAGTCGTCAGCGTGAGGGTTCGTTCGTTACTGGCATTGTACGCATCGATGATGCGAAAGGTATATTCCTCGGTGCCGGTCACATGGCGGGTATACAGATGGAAGTTCTTCTTGTAGTTGGTTTGCCCGGCGCCGCTGATTTTCTCCACATACATCAGGGTATCCGGGCCGTTGTCGTAATGGCGAAACACCTTAAAGGAGTCGAGCGTCTTTTCGCCGGGATGCAGGGTGGCGCTTACACCCACCCACACGGAATCGCCCTTCGGAACTGCGGCATCGGAAGCGGTAAAGCCGGTGCTGTCTTTAAAGGTGAGAAAGGGAAACAGAGAAGTGTCGTACTTCTTACAACCCGTTACCGAGCCGAAGGCCAGTGCGACAGGGAACAGCATCCAACTAAATTTTTTCATGGTATAATGATACCCGGCAAAATTAGGCTAACCCACCCAAAATACAACGGGAACCGCGATGGTCATACAATTGTCATTCTTTGGAAGAGGAGGCAACTTTTTGTATTCTCCTCCGTTATAGAAGAATAAAACCTACCCCATGGCCAACAGTCCCCTAGGCAATCGCTTTATTTACATGCTTTTTGCCGAGCTCATGCTCTTGTTCGGCGGCCTTATTTTTATAAGCCATCATATCCAGGAACTCCACACGCCGGCTACGCATGTTACGCTGCCGGGGTCTCCCGGTGATGCTTCCGCCACCGATACCACCGGGGCTCCTGAAACCCGTTGAGCAAAAGACACAGAGGCAGGGCGGCATAAGACGGCTTAGGGCCGTGATATGACTGGTTTAAATATGCAGGGGCCCGGTTTTTTCGCCCGCAAATTCTCTTACCTTTACCGGCATCAGCTCCGGCTCTATGCAAACTATTTATGCCCAATGGATGAAGGCAAGGGCCGCGAAAAAAAAGCTTTTCGCGGTGCTCATTGACCCGGATAAGGTCACCGCTGACTCCCTGCTCCGAACGATTGATGCCTCGGTACGTGCCGGCGTCGATTATTTCCTGCTGGGCGGCAGCCTGCTGGTGCAGGATACCCTGAATGAATGTATGGATGTCATCAAAACCTCTTGTCAGATTCCCGTGGTATTGTTTCCGGGGAGTGTGCTTCAGGTGAAGGAAAATGCGGATGCGATCCTCTTATTGTCGCTCATCAGTGGCCGGAACCCCGAATTGCTCATCGGGCAGCATGTAGTGGCTGCCCCTGCCTTGCGGGCGAGCCGGCTCGAAGTCATTTCCACCGGTTATATGCTCGTGGATGGGGGCAAGCCCACCACGGTTTCTTATATAAGCAACACCCACCCCATCCCCTCCGACAAGGCCGATATTGCAGCCTGCACCGCTATGGCAGGAGAGATGCTGGGACTAAAAATTATTTACCTGGATGCCGGCAGCGGCGCCCGGCACCCTGTTCCGGCCCGTATGATCCGCAAGGTGAGTCAGCAGGTGAGTGTTCCGGTAATTGTAGGCGGCGGGATCCGCGATGCGGCGGCTGCCCGCGAAGCAGCCCGCGCCGGCGCCGATCTTATTGTGGTTGGTAATGCCATAGAAGAGGATGAGACCCTCATCGAATCTATTGCCCGGGGCATACACGACACCAGTGTGATGCATTGAACCGGGAATCCGGAAAAGCAAATTGGAGCGGCGTTTTACATGAGAGGCAGAGTCATCAAGGCAACCGGAAGCTGGTACAACGTACTGGACGACCAGGGTCAGGTGCATGCAGCCCGGATCAAAGGCAAGATGCGCCTGCAGGAGCGGCGCAGCTCGAACCCTGTGGTGATCGGCGATTTTGTGGAGTTGGAAGCCGGCGAGCAGAATGGCGATCAGACCATCACCACGGTGCTGCCGAGAGAAAATTATATCATCCGCCAGGGTGCGCGGCACCGCACAGCCGAACATATTATGGCGGCGAACCTGAGCCAGTCCGTGATCGTGGCTACCTTCAGCCTGCCCCGAACCTCACCCGGGTTTATAGACCGGTTTATGCTCACCTCCAACGCCTATCATATTCCGGTCATCATTGTATTGAACAAATGTGATTTGTGGACTGCTGAGGAAAGCGAACTTGCCGGCGAGTGGCGCGCCATTTATGAGCCGCTGGGTTGCCCCGTTTTCACCGTCTCTGCGCTCCAAAACCTGCACCTGGAGCCGCTTCGCGAACAGTTGAAGGGGCGGGTCTCCGTGGTGAGCGGTCACAGCGGCGTGGGAAAGTCCTCGCTGCTGAACGCCCTGTATCCCGAACTGGCGCTGAAGGTGGGGGAGCTGTCGCGCTGGAATAAAAAAGGCCAGCATACCACCACCTTTACCGAGATGTTTCCCTTGCCGGGCGGTGGATTCCTGATCGACACGCCCGGGATCAAGGAATTCGGTATTCTCGATTTTGACAAGGCGGAGGTCTCCCATTATTTTCCGGAGATGCAACGGCTACGCGGGGAATGCCGGTTTCATAACTGCCTGCATATCCAGGAGCCCGGCTGCGCGGTAAAAGCGGCGGTGGAAAAGGGCCTCATCCATGCTTCCCGTTACAATAGCTACCTGGGTATTGTGCAAGAGCTGGAAGACGATGAAAGGATCTATGATTAAGCCGCCCTTAATGAATAGGATGAAAACACCGCACCCATTATGCGCCTGCTGATTCAACGGGTCTCTCAGGCCTCGGTCGCCATTCACGGGGTACCCCATGCCGCCATTGGTCGGGGCCTGCTGGTGTTTCTGGGTATTATGCCCGAAGACTCGGAAGAGGATATTTCCTGGCTCGTTCAAAAGCTGTTGCAGCTCCGGATCTTTAGCGACGAATCGGGACTGATGAACCGGAGCATTCAGGAGGTAAAAGGGGAGCTGTTGCTGGTGAGCCAGTTTACCCTGTACGCTTCTACCAAAAAGGGCAACCGCCCCGGCTTTGCAGGGGCAGCACGTCCGGAAACCGCCATTCCGTTGTATGAAAAAATGATAGGCCGCCTGGAAGAAGGGCTGCCCGGCAGGGTGCAAACGGGCATATTCGGGGCTGATATGCAGGTAGCCCTGATCAACGACGGGCCTGTGACCATTGGGTTAGATTCGAGGAGCCGGGAATAAATCGGGATCCGGCTACGCATAAAAGAAGCCACCGGTCATTTTCCTGTTTATTCGGGGCCCTGGAAAATTTCAATAAATTTGTTTGGCCTGAATTTTTCATACGATCTCCTGTTGAGCGAAAGACATTATATTAAGACCCTCACCGATGCCGAACTGATTGTTCAGTATAAAACGGATGGAGACAACACGTATGTAGGCGAGTTGTACGAGCGCTATGTCCATCTGGTGTTTGGTACCTGCATGAAATATCTGAAAGATACCGAGAAGAGTCATGATGCCGTAATGCATATTTTTGAAAAGCTGCTCACCGACCTGCGAAAGCACGAAATCCAATACTTTAAGGGATGGCTTCATATGGTGGCTAAGAATCACTGCCTCATGCAGTTACGCAGCAAAAAGAACGTGCTGGAAAAGGCGGCGGAGATCAAGAGTTACCACGGTCCGGTTGTGGAATTGGAAACCACCCTGCATCCGGATACTATACAGGAAAGGGAGCGGCATCTGGACCTCCTGGAAATGGCCATAGAGCAGCTGAACCCGGAGCAAAAGACCTGTGTTCGCCTCTTTTTTCTGAAGGATAAAAGCTACGAGGAGATCGCAGCCCAGACGGGGTTTGAACTGAAAGCGGTAAAAAGCTATTTGCAGAATGGGAAGCGAAACCTGAAAATTTACATGGAAAAAAATGAACGCGCCGAAAAGCATATTTGAAACCACCCCCTGCCTCTCCGAGAACGAGTTGCTGGCCTATGTGCAGGGCAGCATGAGCGTGCCCGAAAGACAGCGTGCCGAACGGCATTTGCTGGAGTGCGAGTTGTGCAGTGATGCGGTGGAAGGGTTGCGAAGCATGAACAACCATGCCGGTGCCCGTCAGGCGCTTCTGGAAACGAGGCAACGGCTGAATAAGAGACATCGGCCGGCGCGGCGCATGCTGGGGCTCGACCTTAAGGTAATGCTCGCGGCCGCCTCGGTAACCCTGCTGCTCGGGATGAGTTGGCTGATTTATGAATATGGCAAGACCAAAGACCGGAATCAAAAGGCTACCCAGGCATTTAAAGACAACTTTAGCCCCTATCGGGCGGAGAAAAAAGCAGCCGGCAAGGACGGGAAAAAAGACCTGCACCTGAATATCACTCAGTCATTGCCTGCGCAGCAGGAACCCCTGCAGCAGGTGGAAATGGACAGGTCGGGAGACAGCCGTACGGGCAAGACGGATGCGGAAAACACAGGGGTCGCCGGCGAGCAGCCGGGAATCGACCAGGCCCCGGTTGCCGGGACAAGGGCACCTTTATGGAAAAATAACGATAGCCTGGCAGGAGGATTAGTGAACGGAACTACCGTATCCGGAGACAAATACACAACCAGTTCCGACCTGGATCTGCAGGACACCAAAAGCATCAATAACCTCGCGAAGCAATCGGGCGGCAACGTATCGTCGAATGCGATCTTCTGGAAAAAAAACAGCCATGCCAGTGATAAGGATAAGCCGGTGGCGGCCGACATCGTGACGATTCAGTCGCAGAAGAGCACTCCGGCTACCCTCGACCATGATAAGTCGATGGCGGCGGCCGACTCCTTACAGACCGACTACCAACAGGGATTGAATCAATACAATGCGGCAAAATATGAGGAAGCCAACCAGTTGTTTGCCAAAGTGCCGGCCGGTTCCGCCGACTACTACGCTGCGCAGTTTTACAGCGGGGTTTCCTGTCTCAGCCTTGGCCAGGCGGCCACTTGTGTGCAGAAGCTCGATTATGTTCTGCAGCAGCCTGCCGGAGCCTATTACAACGACGCGCAGTGGTATAAGTCGCTGGCCCTCCTCCAGCTCCACCGGGTGGACGAGGCGAAGGTCCTGCTGAAGCAACTGGATGCAGGGAACTCCGTTTATCAGAAGAAAGCGAAGAAGATGCTGAAGGATTTATGATGTAAGATGCAGGGGAATAATTTATAATTTGTGATGGTTGATTTATAGGGCCTGGTTGGTTTATAGGCACCCTCTTTTTGAACAGTTCACCACTCACCATTCACTATTTACCACTTACTATTTACCACAAAAAAAATCCCCCGCCTCTCACGAAGCAGGGGATCGTATAAGTAATTGTTAAGCGGAATAACTTAGTAATCCATTCCGCCGCCCATTCCACCGGGCATAGGAGGCATAGCCTTTTCTTCCTTCGGCTTTTCCACAATCACGCATTCCGTGGTAAGCACCATGGAAGCAATGGAAGCGGCGTTCTCGAGGGCCACGCGGGTTACTTTGGTCGGGTCAATGACGCCGGCCTTCAGCAGGTTTTCAAAGTTTTCGGTGCGGGCATTGAATCCGAAATCGGCCTTGCCTTCTTTCACACGTTGAACGATGATGGAGGGTTCCACGCCGCAGTTGGAGGCAATCTGGCGGATGGGTTCTTCGAGGGCGCGACGGATGATCTGGATGCCGGTGAGTTCATCTTCATTGGCGCCCTTCAGCTTCTCCATCGACTCGATAGCGCGGATATAGGCAACGCCGCCGCCGGGCACAATGCCTTCTTCTACGGCTGCACGGGTAGCGTGCAAAGCGTCGTCAACACGGTCTTTCTTTTCTTTCATTTCCACTTCCGTAGCGGCTCCCACATACAGCACGGCAACGCCGCCGCTCAGCTTGGCCAAACGTTCCTGGAGTTTTTCCCGGTCGTAATCAGAGGTGGTGGTTTCAATCTGTGCTTTGATCTGGTTCACCCGGGCAGTGATGTCGGCCTTCTTGCCGGAACCATTCACCACCGTGGTGTTGTCTTTGTCGATCACCACTTTTTCAGCACGGCCGAGGTAGGCCATGGTGGCATTTTCCAGCTTGTAGCCGCGTTCTTCGCTGATCACGGTGCCGCCGGTGAGCACGGCGAGGTCTTCCAGCATTTCCTTACGGCGGTCGCCGAAGCCGGGCGCCTTCACTGCGGCAATTTTCAGGGTGCCGCGCAGCTTATTCACCACGAGGGTGGCGAGCGCTTCCCCTTCCACTTCTTCCGAAATGATGAGGAGCGGGCTGCCGGTTTGTGCTACCTTCTCGAGTACGGGCAGCAGGTCTTTCATGTTGCTGATCTTCTTGTCGTAGATCAGGATGTAAGGATGGTCGAGATCCACTTCCATCTTTTCCGGGTTGGTCACGAAATAGGCCGACAGGTATCCCCGGTCGAACTGCATGCCTTCCACGGTCTTTACTTCCGTTTCGGTGCCTTTGGCTTCTTCCACCGTGATCACACCTTCCTTTCCTACCTTGGCCATGGCTTCGGCAATCAGCTTTCCGATGTTGTTGTCGTTGTTGGCAGAGATCGTGGCCACCTGTTCAATCTTGCTGTTGTCTTTGCCTACATTCTGCGATTGTTCCTTCAGATTGGCAACCACGGCAATAACCGCTTTGTCAATACCGCGTTTCAGGTCCATCGGGTTGGCACCGGCGGCTACATTCTTTAAGCCTGCGGTGATGATGGCCTGGGCCAGCACGGTGGCGGTGGTGGTTCCGTCGCCGGCGATGTCGGCCGTTTTGGAAGCCACTTCCTTCAGCATCTGGGCACCCATGTTTTCAATGGGATCTTCCAGCTCCACTTCTTTCGCCACGGTTACCCCGTCTTTGGTGATCTGGGGAGCGCCATATTTCTTTTCAATAACCACGTTACGTCCTTTGGGACCCAGGGTCACTTTCACTGCATCGGCCATAGAGTCCACGCCCTTCTTCAGCCGGTCGCGGGCATCGGTATCAAAATAGATGATCTTACTCATGTTGTTGTGTTTTTATTAATTATGAATTATTGGTATGTATACAAGAGGGATTGTATGAATGAGGGAACGGAACTTAATTGGAAGTTCCCAGGATATCTGAATTACGCATAATGAGGTATTCGGTGCCCCCGATGGTGATTTCGGTGCCGGAATACTTGCCATACAAAACCTGGTCGCCCACTTTTACGGTTACCGGTTTTTCAGTAGAGCCGTCACCCACAGCTACCACCTTGCCTCTTTGGGGTTTCTCCTTGGCCGTATCGGGAATGATGATACCGCTCAGGGTCTTTTCTTCAGCGGGTGCAGGTTCCACCAGCACTCGGTCTTCATTTGGTTTGAAATTGAGTTTTGCCATGATTTAAATTTATTTTATTGGATTAAAGAACTGAATATCGCTAAAAAGGAACAGGAGCTCCGGTTTTCAGGCGCGCGAAGGTCATATTTTGTGCCGATAATACCTAACTGGACAAAAATTCCTTGTACAGACAAAAGATTGACAGAGGAGCCGGAAAGGTCTGCCATTAGTGCAGCCTTTCCAGGGCTATACCCGCCCTATTTGCGGATCATAAACTTCAGGCCGGTCCAATACTCGTCGATATCGCAGCCTTTCACCTCGCTCAGCCCCAGGGTTTGTGCCGTTTTGCGGATCAGGGTTTCACTCAGTTCGCTCTCAAAGCCTTTCCGGTTGTTCATCCAGCATACCCACAAAGCCCCTTCCTTTTTCAGCCCTTCTTTCATCAGGGGCAGGTATTTTTTCAGGTCCTTTTTGGAAACCGTAAAGAGTTGTATGAAATCCGCCTCTCCCCGGCGGATATGTTCCACCCCTTCCGGGAGGGTACCCAGCAGGGTTTCGTAATTGGCCGGAGCGCCGATGAGCCGGATTTTATCTCCCGGCTTCAAGCCGAGTCTTTTCACCAGGGGAGATGGGGTATAAACCGACATAATGGAAATAAATGTAAATGGTTTTTTTTGTTGATGGTACGAATATGAAAAAATTTATCGGGATGCGGCAGAGAGTCGCTCTCTGATTTTTTCGATGGGGGGATTGAAGTAGCCATAGGTGAGGTGCGGAAACTCTTCCTGTATCTTATCCATCAGCACGCTCACCCCCATCGGAGGCATGGCCGGGGGCTCGTAATGGATCTTTTCGAGGTACCAGTCTGGGTCGATATTGAAGTTACGCCATTGGATCATAGACAGATCCGTTTCGCGGATGAACTGACGCAGGGCCTCGTATTCGCGGGGGTCATCGCTCATTCCCGGAAACACGAAGTAGTTCAGGGAAGCCCAGCCGCCATACCGGCGCACCGTCTTCACCGATTCCGCTAAAGCCCCGAATTGGTAATTGTTGGGAAGATAGTAGGCATTATAAATTTCCGGCCGCACCGAATTGGTGCTTACCCTTATGCTGTTGAGCCCGGCCTTGCACAACGCTTCCACCGCCTTCGGCAGGCTGCCGTTGGTGTTGATGTTGATGCTGCCTTTTTGTGTCTTCTTGCGGATCTCCCGTATGGCGTCGCGTATGGTTTCCCACATCAGCAAGGGCTCGCCTTCGCATCCCTGCCCGAAGCTCACGATGGGCCGGGGAACGGTTTCCAGGTGTTCCACCGCATATTCCGTTATTTCCTGCACACTGGGCTTGAAGGTGAGGCGGTCCTGCGTGGAGCGGATTTCTTCCGTCTCCGGCTGAAAGGAGATGCAGCCGATGCAATTGGCATTGCAGGCGGGTGAACTGGGAATGGGCGCCTCATAACGGTGCAGAAAAAAGTTTCGGGCAGCCGGGCAAAAGTAGGTGAGGGCACAGTTGTTCCCTATGTGTGCCAGCAGCCGGTTATCCGGGAATCGCTTTTGCCAGGCCAGCACAGAAGCCTTCACTTTTTCCTGGTCGAAGCTGAGGGGCTCCTGGCGTATGTCGGGATCTACCCGGCGGGCAGGCACATAATATTTGCCGTCTTTCCAGCCTACCGCGGTATAGGCAAACAGGGGCAGGGTGGCCGCATCGGCTTCCCGCTGATAGGCGCTCTGGTAATACATGGTATGGGCCGGCGCCATCTGAACCGCCACGGCGATGCCCTTTTTCACCACGCACGGAGCGCCGGTGGCTTTGTCGAAACCCACGGGGTGCCGGTTAGGCAGAAAATAGAAGTCGCTTCCCTCGGGCAGCTCCATGAAATCTTCTTCCCGGAGCGCCACAATATCGGCGCCGCTGCGACCCGCCATCCATACGGAAGGCTCATCAAAGATGTTTCCTTCCGCATCGGCATAAACCAGGTTGGGTATCGATTGTTGCTTCATCCTTTTTGGTGACTGAGTACAGCCAGGTTGGCCATCTTGTACAACAAACGGGCGCCCACATTGGCATCCCACTCATTTCCATCTTCTCCGGGCGCTACCTCGTTCAGGTCGAAGCCGATGATTTGCCTGCCCGACACCGCCACGGCACGGAGCAGGTACACCGCCTGTTCCATCTCCAGCCCGCCGGGAACCGGCGTGCCGGTGTTCGGGCAAAGCTTGGGATCCAGTCCGTCGATGTCGAAGCTGATATAGACTTTCTGTGGCAGGCTCTTCACCACATCATCCACCACCATCTTCCAGGTATGTCCTTCATATTGATACCGCTGGAGGTGATGATCAAACACGGTGAAAACCCTGGACCCGGCATGCCGGATCAGGTCCATTTCCTCTTCGCAATAGTCGCGGATGCCCACCTGTACCAGCTTTTCCACCTCCGGTATCTGCAACGCATTATACATGATGCTGGCATGCGAAAACTCGAATCCCTCATAGGCTTTACGCAGGTCGCAATGGGCATCAATCTGCAGTATTCCAAAGGCTCCATGGTGTTCCGCCAGCGCCTCCAGGAGGCCCAGCGGGGTGCTGTGGTCGCCCCCCAGCAAGGCCGGAATCTTACCCTGGTGAATGATCTGGAGTGCTTCGGACCGGATAAAAGCCTTGAAATCTCGGGCGGCCTCGTTGATCATTTTCAGGCTCCGCTGCACGGGCTCATCGTGAGCCGGGTCGCCCCCCTCTTCCAGGAATGCAATGTATTCTTCCGCCATGCGGCGAAGCTGCTTGCTCAGCTTCGAAATTTCTTTGTTGGCCGGCCGCAGGAAGATGCCGTGTTTCCAGGCATCCGGAACATCGTGATCAAAGAGATCCACCTGCCGGCTGGCCTTCAGGATGGCTTTGGGAGCCCTGGCCGTGCCGCTGCGATAGGAAACGGTTACTTCCCAGGGTGCCGGAATCACCACTACCGCCGACTCCTCCTCGGTAAACGGGAGCCCGAACAGGTTGCTGTCGGCAGCGCTCAACCCGCTGGGGTTGTAGTTCCTTATTTTTTCTTCCTTTTGTGTGTCCATGCGTTCTTTTTTAACGAAGGGCTGCAAAGGTATATCGAACGGAGATAAATTGCTGAACCCGGAGGAGAACGACTCCCGGAGGGATGAAAAGAGACAGGCCGGCCAGGGCGCGAAATCCGGTTCCTTCAAATCCCGATTTTCGTTTGTGGGTGCCGGCCCCTAATTTTGCGGGGCCGGCCGATGCCGGATCCTATGAAAAAGATACACATTATCGGACTTGTCCTGATCGCCTCCCTGATCGGGGTGATTATTACCATAGCCAGCGCCCGCAGCCGGTACGAGAATTTTACCGACGCAGAAAAAACCGACAAGGAAGTGCAGGTGGTAGGTCATCTCAACAAGTCGAAAGACCTGGTGTACGACCCCAAAAAGGACCCCAATCAC
>Ga0265314_10006206_pt1 | contig 10615 bp, 6 predicted proteins | sample 4126metaG_FD_203106 | JGI IMG/M metagenome (GOLD analysis project Ga0265314, IMG submission 203106) | Rhizosphere microbial communities from Carex aquatilis grown in University of Washington, Seatle, WA, United States - 4-1-26 metaG | ecosystem: Host-associated > Plants > Roots > Rhizosphere >... | reverse complement strand
ATGCCCTGCGCCGCCGCATGGGTGAGGTCCTGGGGGCGACATTCGAGTTGGCGGGTACACGCCTCAGCGCGTTCCCCACCCCCACGGCCATCCTGGACGCCCCGTCGCTGCCGCTTCCGTCCGCGGAGCAGGCTCGACGCCTGCGGGCGGTGGCCCAGGCGGCCCTCGACGGCCTGCTCGACCCCGCTCGCCTGCGCGCCATGGATCCCGCGGTGGCCCGCGAGGAGGTCCAGAAGCTGCCGGGCCTGGGGCCCTTCTACTCCGGCCTGGTGGCCATCCGGGCGGTCGGCCCGGCCGACGCGGCGAGCGTCGAGGAGCCCCGGCTGCTCGGCGCCCTGCGCCACTACCTGGGCGACCAGGCGCCCGCCGATGCGGCCGCCCTGGCGCACCGGATGGAGACGTGGCGGCCGTTCAGGACGTGGGCGGTCGTCCTGATCCGGCGGGCGGCCTACGAGGACGGCGTGGGCTGAAGCCGGCCGAGCTCCAGGTGGACGTCCCACGAGGCCCCGGCCAGCAGCCCGGTCCGATGTGACAGCACCAGCAGCGTCCGTCCGTGAGTGGCCTCCAGGACGTCAGCCATGAGCGCGGCGGCGGTCGCTTCATCGAGGTGCTCCGTCGGCTCGTCCAGGATCAGCACCGGCGCGTCTGCCAGCAGGGCGCGGGCGAGGGCCAGGCGTTGCAGCTGGCCACCAGAGAGACGGGCTCCGTGCTCGCCCACCGGTGTCGTCAGGCCCGCCGGGAGCGTCTCCACCCAGGCGGCGAGGCGCACGGCAGCGAGCACGTCGCGCAGGTCCGCGTCCGTCGCATCCGGGCGCGCCACCCGCAGGTTGTCGCCGAGCGTCGTATCGAAGACGTGGGGATCCTGGGCGCACGACTTCACGACGCGGCGGACATCGTCGCTGGCAAGCCGGCGCACATCGCAGGACCCCGCGGGCGTGAGGAGCTCGACCGACCCCGCGGTCGGGTCCAGGAAGCGGAGCAGGAGGGCGGCCAGGGTGCTCTTCCCGCACCCGCTGGGTCCGCTGACGAGCGCCCTCCCCCCGGCGGGAAGATCCAGGTCCACGTCGTGGAGCACGAGCGGACCGTCGCCGTACCGCGCGGCGACGCCGACCAGCCGCAGGCCGTACGGGCCCGCCGGCAGGGCCGCCGGAGCAGCCGGCTCGGTCACGGGGTCCGGCTGGCGGAGCACCTCCTGGACGCGGTCGGCGGCAGCGGCAAGCCCCGGCAGGTGCTGGGCCGCGGGCACCAGGCCGGCGGCCAACTCGTGCACCGCCATGGGCGTCAGCACGACCACCGCCAGGGCCACCCCGTCCAGGGCACCCGAGCGGACCGCGCCCACGCCGGCCGCGAGGGCGAACCACGTCGCCGCTCCGGCCGCCAGGCCGGCGGCCAGCCCCCCCAGGCCGACGGCGGCGCCGGCCCGTCGCTCGGCGGCCAGCAGGGCCCCGTCGAGGCCGCCAAGGACCTCGAGCTGCCCCGCGCTCGTCCCGTTCGCCAGCAGCTCGGGCGCTCCGGCCAGCAGGTCGGTCGCGGCGGCCGCGAGGGCCCCCCGGGCCGGCGCCACCCGTCTCTCCGCATCACGGCCGACGGCCCCCGCGACGAGCGGCACCAGGAACGCGACCACGACGAGCGTGACCCCGAGAACGACACCCGCGACCGGCACCAGCGCGCCGACCAGGAGGGTCCCCACGGTGGCCGCCGCAAGCACGATCGCGTACGGCAGCAGGACGCGCAACCAGAGGTCGGCGAGGCCGTCCACGTCCGCCACCAGGCGCGCCAGAAGGTCCCCGGAGCGGTACGCCGCCAGGCCGGCCGGCGCCAGGCGCTCCAGGCGCCGGTAGGCGTGGCCACGCAGACGGGCGAGGACCCGGAAGGCCGCGTCGTGGGCCGCCAGTCGCTCCCCGTACCGCAACACGCCGCGGCTGATGCCGAAGGCCTGGACGGCCGTGATGGCGATCATCAGGTAGAGGACCGGCGGCTGCTGCGCCGCGCGGGAGACCAGCCATGCGGACGTGGCCGTCAGGCCGATGCCGGCAAGGGCGGCGCCGAGCCCGAGAAGGACCGCGAGGCCCAACCGTCCGCTGACGGGCCGGCCGAGTCGCGCGACGGCGATGAGGGCGTGCATCGCCGGCCTACGCCGCGCCCTTGATCCGCCAGCGGACGTCGACGATCCGGTCCGCGATGGCGATGGCCGCCGGCCGGTGGGCGGCGAGCACGACGGCGCGATGGTCCCGCCGGGCTGCGGCCTGCACCCGAGCCAGCACGTCCGCTTCGTGCGCGGCGTCGAGACCGGCGGTCGGTTCGTCAAGCAGCAGCAGCGGGGCGTCGCGGAGCAGGGCCCGGGCCACGGCCAGGCGACGCCGCTGCCCGCTGGACAGGCCCAGACCGCGCTCGCCGAGCCGCCGCCCCAGCGGCACGTCGCCCAGGCCCATCTCGGCAAGTGCGGCCGCGATGCGTCCGTCCGAGGCGTCCGGAGCGGCCAGCCTGATGTTGGCGGCGACTGTGTCGGCGACGAAGAACGGCTGCTGGGGGACCCACGCAACCTGCCGTCGCCAGAGGCGGAGGTCCAGGTCGCCGAGATCGACCGCGCGGCCGTCTGGCGCCACGACCTGGGCCGATCCGTCACTCGGCGCGATGAAGCCGAGCATGACCGCCAGGAGCGTGCTCTTGCCCGTCCCGCTGGGTCCCCGCAGGGCCACGATCTCGCCTGGCCGGGTGACGAGATCGGTCGCCCATGGAGCCTCCGCCACGCGTCCCGGCCGGCGGACCGTGACCGCAGCCAGGCGCAGCTGGCTCGTGCGCATGTCGGGCGGCGGGACGATCCCTCCCGCCTGCTCGGGTGGCGTCTCCAGGATGGTGAACGCGGCTGCCGCGGCCTGCAGGCCCTCCTCGCTCGCGTGGAACTGGAGGCCCAGCTGGCGCAGCGGCAGGTAGGCCTCAGGGGCCAGCACGATGACGAACAGGCCGGTCCGCAGGTCGACGCCGCCGCCGACCAGGCGCAGGCCCATCTCCACGGCCACGAGGGCCACCGAGAGGGTCGCGGCCAGTTCGAGCGTGAAGGCCGACAGGAAGGCCACCCGCAGGGTGGCCAGCGTCTCGCGGCGGTAGGCATCGGTGGCGCGCTCCAGGGCGCCCACCTGGGCCTGCGCCCGGCCGTACACCTTGAGCGTCGGCAACCCGGTCACGACGTCCAGGAAATGGTGCGCGAGGCGGGCCAGCGCCTTCCATCGCCGGCCCCGCTGGCGCTCCGTAGCCAGCCCGATGAGGATCATGAACAGCGGGATCAGGGGCACCGTCAGGGCGACCGTGAGCGCCGCCAGCCAGTCCGCCGCGGCCAACGCGACGATCACGACCAGCGGCACGATGACCGCCAGGACGAGCTGCGGCAAGTAGCGCCCGAAATACCCATCCAGCGCGTCAAGGCCGTGCGTCGCCAGGGCCACGACCTCGCCGCTTCGCGCCCCGGCCGTCCACTCGGGGCCCAGACCGGCAACATGGTCCAGGAGTCGTCCGCGCAGGGTCCGCTTGACGGAGGCCGAGCAGCGCTGGGCCACGACTTCCTGAGCCCACCCGGCCACGGCGCGCGCCGTGAACACGACGGCCAGGGCGACCAGCACCGGCTGCATGGCGTCGAGCGTCGCACCGCCCAGGAACGCCCGGCTGATCGCATCGGCGAGCAGGAACGCCTGGGTCGTGGCCAGGCCGGCAGTCAGCAGGCCCAGGACGACCGCGCTGGCGAGGGCGACGGTGGCCGCGCGAGCGACGCGCAGCAGGCGAGGGTCGACCGCCCTCACGAGCCCGCGGGCGGGGAGTCGGTGACGCGGGGGCTGCCGACGCGCCGGCGGAACACCCAGTAGGTCCAGCCCTGGTAGAGCAGGACGAGCGGGGTGAAGATGACGGCCACCACGGTCATGATGCCGAGCGTGTACTGCGTCGAGCTCGCGTTGCTGATGGTCAGGCTGAAGGCCGGGTCGGTCGTCGACGGCAGGACATCCGGGTAGAGCGCGGTGAACAGGGCCACGACGGCCAGAGTGATGGTGGCCGCCGTGCCGGCGAAGGCCCAGCCTTCGTGACCCATGCGGTTGGCCAGGAGCGCCCCCAGCAGACATACGGCCGCCACGACGGACAGTGCCAGTGACCCTGGGTCACCGTTCTGGACCTGCGTCCAGCCCAGGAACAGGACGGCCAGCACCGCGGTCACCAGGCCGGCCATCCCGACGACCGCGTTGGCCCGCTGCCGGACCACGCCGGTGGACTTGAGGGCCAGGAACGTGGCGCCGTGCGTCACGAAGAGCCCCAGGGTGGTCAGGCCGCCCAGCAGCGCGTACGGCCCGAGCAGCGTCAGCAGGTCGCCGGTGAACACATGGCTCCTGTCGAGCGGCACACCGGCCACGATGTTCGCGAAGGCGACACCCCACAGCAGGGCCGGCACGAACGAGCCGACGAAGATCGCCCGATCCCACCACGCCCGCCAGGCGGACTCGGGACGCTTGCTGCGGTATTCGAACGCGACCCCCCGGATGATGAGGGCCACGAGGATCAGGAACAGGGCGAGATAGAAGCCGCTGAACAGCGACGCGTACCACTCGGGGAAGGCGGCGAACGTCGCGCCGCCGGCGACCAGGAGCCAGACCTCGTTGCCGTCCCACACGGGGCCGATGGTGGCGATCACCGCCCTGCGCTCAGCCTCCGTGCGCCCGACGAACGGCAGCAGGATGCCCACCCCGAAATCGAAGCCTTCCAGGACGAGGTAGCCGACCCACAGGATCGTGATCAGGCCGAACCAGATGGTGGTGAGGGACATCGAGCGTGCCTCAGTACGCGAAGGTGAGGGGTTGGTCCACGTCGGACCCCTCGTCCGGTGGATGCGCCTCCGGCAGGCCGGCCCGGATGCGACGGAGCAGGAGCCCCACCTCCACCACGGCCAGGCCGCCGTACAGCAGGGTGAAGACGACGACCGTCAACAGGACCTCGAAGGCGGAGGTCCCCGGGCTCACGCCGGCCGACGTCTGCATGAGGCCGAAGACGATCCACGGCTGGCGCGCCATCTCCGTGAAGACCCAGCCCAGCGAATTGGCGATCAAGGGCAGGAAGGGCAGGGCGATCGCCACCCCGACCGCGAAGCGACCGACCGGCCGCCGGCCCCGCCGCAGGCGCCACAACAGCCAGGCCGCCGCCGCGGCGGCCAGCACGCCGAGGCCGATCATGAGGCGGAACGTCCAGTAGGCCACCGGCACGTACGGCACGTAATCACCCGGGCCGTACGTGGCCTGATAGGCGGCCTGGATGTCGTTGATGCCCTCCACCTTGCCGTTGGGATCACCGGTCGCGAGCAGCGACAGGAGGTCCGGGATGCGGATGGAGAAGACCTCCTGCCGGCCGTCGGGGGAGCCGATCGTGAGGATCGAGAACGAGGCCGGCGCCTCCGTCTGGTAGAGCGCCTCGGCGGCGGCCATCTTCATGGGCTGGATGGCGGTCATCTGGCGCGCCGTGGTGTCACCGGTGATGGCCACGAGGAGGCCCGCCACGAGGGCCACGGTCGCGCCCACCCGGGCGGCGGCGCGGAACGCCTCGTCGTCTGGGCCGCCATGACGGACCAGGCGCCACAGGGCGATGGCGGCGACGAAGGCGCCGGCCGTGAGGAAAGCGCCCGCGATGGTGTGGGGGAACATGACCAGCACGATCGGGTTGGTCAGGACCGCCAGGAAGTCCGTGAGCTCCGCCCGCCCGGCGGCCTGGTTGATCGCGAAACCGACCGGGTTCTGCATCCACGCGTTGGCCGCCAGGATGAAGTACGCCGACAGCACCGTGCCGATGGCGGTGATCCAGATGGTGGCCAGGTGGACCCACCGCGGCAGCCGACCCCAACCGAAGATCCAGAGGCCCAGGAAGGTCGACTCGAGGAAGAAGGCCAGCAGGCCCTCGATGGCCAGCGGGGCCCCGAAGATGTCCCCCACGAAACGGCTGTAGGCGCTCCAGTTCATGCCGAACTGGAACTCCTGCACGATGCCGGTCACGACCCCGAGGGCGAAGTTGATGAGGAACAGCTCGCCGTAGAAGCGGGTCAGACGCAGGTAGCGCTCCTGCCCGGTGCGGACCCACGCGGTCTGGAACCCGGCCACCATGAAGGCCAGGCCGATCGTCAGGGGCACGAACAGGAAGTGGTAGACGGTCGTGATGCCGAACTGCCACCGGGCCAGGTCCAGGGCGCTCAACGACACGGTGATGACCCTCCTGCAAGCCTTGCGCGCCGGATGGTCATGTCACACGGCCGTGGCCGGAAGGGTCGAAGGTCACGAACTGGCGGGGCCGGCCGGCGGGTGGCGGTAGAACTCCACCGGTTCGGCCGGCAGCGGCGTGGCGCCGGCGATCAGGTCGGCGGCCTTCTCCGCCAGCATCATCACCGGGGCGTAGATGTTGCCGTTCGTGACGTACGGCATGGCCGAGGCGTCGACGACCCGCAGGCCTTCCACGCCGTGCACGCGCATGGTCAACGGATCGACCACCGAGTCCCCGTCCGTGCCCATGCGGCAGGTGCATGACGGATGGAGGGCCGTCTCGCCATCGCTGGCCACCCAGGCCAGGACCTGCTCATCGGTCGTCACGGTCGGGCCGGGCGAGAGTTCGCCGGCGTTGAACGGTCGGAGGGCCGGCTGGTTGAGGATGTGCCGGGCGACCCCCACGGCCTCCAGCCACTCCCGGCGGTCCTGCTCGGTCGAGAGATAGTTGAAGCGGATCGCCGGATGGACCCGCGGATCGCGGCTGGTGACGCGGACCGAGCCACGGGCGTCGGAGTACATGGGGCCCACGTGGACCTGGTAGCCATGGCCGCCGGCCGGCGAGCTGCCGTCATAGCGGATGGCCAGCGGCAGGAAGTGGAACATGAGGTTGGGGTAGGCCACCTGGTCGTCGCCGCGCACGAAGCCGCCGCCCTCGAAGTGGTTGGTGGCCCCGGGACCGCGCCGCAGGAAGAGCCACTGGAAACCGATCCACGGCCGCCGCCACTTCTGGAGGGCCGGCTGCATCGACACGGGCAGCCTGCTGCCGTACTGGATGTACACCTCCAGGTGGTCCTGGAGATTCGCCCCCACGCCCGGCAGGTCGGCCACCACGGGGATGTCCAGTGAGCCAAGGAGGTCGGCCGGCCCCACGCCCGACAGCTGCAGGAGCTGCGGCGAGTTGAACGTGCCGCCGCAGAGGATGACCTCCCCTGCCCTGACCTGGCGAGCCGCACCCCGGCCGCGGACGTACTCGACCCCGACCGCCCGGGTGCCCTCGAAGAGGATCCGCGTCACGAAGGCCCGGGTCTCCACCCGGAGGTTGGGACGGCCCATGGCAGGGTGCAGGTAGGCCCTCGCCGCGCTCAGGCGGCGGCCGCGGTGGATGTTGCGGTCGAACGGCGCGAAGCCCTCCTGGCGGTAGCCGTTGACGTCGTCCGTGAGGCGGTAGCCTGCCTGCTGCACGGCCTGGAAGAACGCGCCGAACAGGGGCCCGGCGGCCGGACCGCGCTCCAGCACCAGGGGGCCGTCGTGGCCTCGGAAGGGGTCGTCCGGCACCGCCGCCAGGCAGTCCTCCATGCGCTTGAAGTAGGGCAGGCAATGGGCGTAGTCCCACGTGCCCATGCCGGGGTCCGCGGCCCACCGTTCGTAGTCCAGCGGGTTCCCGCGCTGGAAGATCATGCCGTTGATGCTGCTGGAGCCGCCCAGGACCTTGCCCCGCGCGTGGTAGATCCGGCGGCCACGCATGAACGGCTCGGGCTCCGACTGGTAGCGCCAGTCGTAGTAGCGGCTGCCGATGGGGAAGGTCAGGGCGGCCGGCATGTGGATGAAGACGTCGAGGCGGTAGTCGGAGCGCCCCGCCTCCAGGACCAGGACGCGCCTTGCAGGATCGGCGCTCAGGCGGCTGGCCAGCACGCTCCCCGCCGAGCCGCCGCCGATGATCAGGACGTCGTATGGCGCGGTCATCTCCCTCGCCTCGCTGCGTGGTTGCGGACGGCTCCTCGTGGCAGGAATACTACGCAGGTGCCACCGGCCTCCGTCACGACCGCGACGACGTCCCTGCACATCGCTGGGCGCTGGGTGCCGGCCGTGTCCGGCCAGTGGTTCGAGGCGGTCGATCCGGCGCACGGGACGCACCTTGGCGAGGTGGCCCTCGGCGATCGCGCCGATGCCCAGCGAGCGGTCGAGGCCGCCGCGGCGGCGGCGCCTGGCTGGGGGGCCACGTCGGCGTTCCACCGGGCGGCGGCCCTCACGCGCATCGGCGACGTCATCGCCGGGCGACGGGACGACCTCGCCCGCGCGCTCACGGAGGACCAGGGCAAGCCCCTCCGCGCCGAGGCCTACGACGAGGTCGACGAACTGGTCGCCTACTGGCGCATGGCCGCGGCCGACGCCACCCGCCTCGAGGGCCTCATGCCGCCCTCGGTGGATCCCCGCAAGCGCATCCTGGTGCAGCGCGTGCCGCGCGGTGTGGTCGGCATCATCACGCCCTGGAACTGGCCCTACACGATGGCCGCCGAGCTTCTCGCGCCGGCCCTGGCCGGTGGCAACACGGTCGTATGGAACCCCGCCCGCCACACGTCGCTGTGCTCCGTGCGTCTCGCCGAATGCATCGTGGACGCGGACCTGCCGCCGGGGGTCTTCAACCTCGTGACCGGGCCCGGCGTGACGGTCGGTGACGAGATCGCCGGCCATGCCCTGACCGCGGCGGTCGGTTTCGTGGGCTCGACGCGGACCGGCCACGGCATCGCACGGCGCGCGGCGGGCAAGGAGCTGCTGCTCGAGCTCGGCGGCAACGGCCCGCTGGTCGTGATGGACGACGCCGACCTCGACGCGGCCGTGGCGGCCACCCTGGCGGCCTGCTACCTCAATGCCGGCCAGAGCTGCACGGCCGGCGAGCGCATCCTCGTCCATCGCCACGTCCACGACCGCTTCCTGGGGGCGCTGCGCGACGCGGTGGCAGCGCAGGTCCGGATGGGCGACCCGCTGGACGACGCGACCACCATGGGGCCGCTCAACAACGAGGCCAACGCGGCCAAGACGGCCCACCACGTAGCCGACGCGGTGGCGGCCGGCGCCACGCTCATCGCCGGGGGCGAGGCAGCCCCGGCGGCCGGGAGCCCGCTCTTCTTCCGCCCGACGATCCTGGCCGGGGTCACGGAGGACATGGCCATCGCCCGTGAGGAGACGTTCGGCCCGGTGGCCCCCGTCACCGTCATCGCCGACCTGGACGAGGCCCTGCGCATCGTGAACGCGTCGTCGCACGGCCTGCTGTCGGCTATCTTCACCCGGGACCTGCGACGCGGACTGCAGTTCGCCGAGGCGGCCCGCAGCGGCTGGGTCAACATCAACGAGGGCACCAACTACTGGGAGTCGCACCTGCCCTTCGGCGGGCGCGCCGGCTCGACCAGCGGCCTCGGCCGGGTCGGCGGCCGCTACTCCCTGGAGCGGCTGACGGAACTCAAGACCATCGTCGTCAACCTGGCCTGAGGGGCCGGAGCCGGCCGCGCCGGCCAGAGGAGGGAAGCTCACTCATGGCGGTACCGGATCGCGCCAACGTGGTGGTCATCGGCGCGGGCATCGTCGGCAACAGCATGGCCTACCACCTGGCGCGGCTGGGCTGGCGGGACATCGTGCTGCTCGACAAGGGCCCCCTCCCCAACCCCGGTGGCTCGACCGGTCACGCCTCCAACTTCATCTACCTCACGGACCACTCCAAGGAGATGACGGCCTTCACCGTCGACAGCGCCCGCCAGTACGTGGAGATGGGCGTCGCCACGCAGAGCGGCGGCCTGGAGGTGGCGCGCACGGACGCGCGCATGCAGGAGCTGAAGCGGCGGCTCGCCTCATCCCACGCGTGGGGCATCGACGCCGAGCTGATCACCCCGGCGGAGGCCAAGCGCCTCGTGCCCTACCTTGACGCAGGCGTCATCCGCGGCGCCTTCTACGCCCCCGGCGTGCTGGTCGTGGACTCCCTGCGGGCCGGCACGATCATGCGCGAGCGGGCGCAGGCCCTGGGGGCCCTGACCATCGCCGCGGGTGTGGAGGTCACCGGCCTCGACGTGGAGCACGGCCACATCCGCCGCGTCCACACGGACGGGGGCTCCATCGAGGCCGAGACGGTCGTCATCGCCTGCGGCGTGTGGAGCCCGCGGATCGCCCGCCTGGCCGGCGCCTCGATCCCCCTCACCCCGGCCGTGCACCAGATGATCAGCGTGGGCCCCGTGCCACTCTTCGCCGACACGGTCGGCGAGATCACCTTCCCCATCATCCGCGACATGGACACCAACATGTACGAGCGCCAGCACGGCGGCGACCTGGAGGTAGGCTCGTACGCGCATCGGCCGATCCTCATGGACGCCGACGAGATCCCCTCGCTGGCCGCCTCCGCCCTCTCGCCCACCGAGCTGCCCTTCACCCAGGACGACTTCTCGCTCCAGATGGAGCAGGCGCTCGAGCTCGTGCCGGACATCCTGGGCGACGAGCACGTGGGCATCCGCCACGCCATCAACGGGCTCCTGTCGCTGACCCCGGACGGCGCGCCGATCCTGGGCCAGACCCCGGAGGTCCGCGGCCTGTGGTCGGTGGCCGCGGTGTGGATCAAGGAGGGGCCGGGC
>Ga0265314_10006203_pt1 | contig 10617 bp, 15 predicted proteins | sample 4126metaG_FD_203106 | JGI IMG/M metagenome (GOLD analysis project Ga0265314, IMG submission 203106) | Rhizosphere microbial communities from Carex aquatilis grown in University of Washington, Seatle, WA, United States - 4-1-26 metaG | ecosystem: Host-associated > Plants > Roots > Rhizosphere >... | reverse complement strand
GCGGATCGGCCAGTTCGCCATCGTGCTTGGGCAGTGACGCGACTTCTTCGGCCGTGCGGCGCACGATCCACACCGGCTTGCCGCGCCATTCCACCGTCATCTTCTCGCCGGGCTGCAGGCCGGAGATGTCCGCTTCCACGGGAGCGCCTGCGGCTTTCGCACGTTCGGAAGGCAGCATGCTCGCGGCGAAGGGCCACGCGGTGGCCAGGCCGCCGCCGACGCCGGCGCACGTGGACGCGATCAGCCACGTCCGCTTGGCAGGATCCATGGGGGTGTCACTCATGGGGATGCAGTCCTTGGATGTTGTGCTTATCAGGGTCAACCCGCGATTCTATCTGAGGCCCAACAGCGATTTCAACGCGGACACGCCCCGATCGGCGCCGCGAATACGAACCACGAATAAACTCGGGCGCGTCAATGCTGGAGGGTATTCGATGCCGCTGCTCAAGGAGTTCCGCGATTTCGCGGTGAAGGGAAACGTGGTCGATCTCGCTGTGGGCGTGATCATCGGCGCCGCGTTCGGCAAGATCGTCGACTCGCTGGTGGGCGACATCATCATGCCCATCATCGGGCGGATCGCGGGCTCGCTCGATTTTTCGAGCATGTTCGTCGTGCTGGGCAATGCGCCGCCCGGCGTGGCGATGACGCTGGTCGATCTCAAGAAGGCCGGCGTGCCCGTGCTTGCATACGGCAGCTTCCTCACGGTGCTCATGAACTTCCTGCTGCTCGCGTTCATCATCTTCATGATGGTCCGCGCGATCAACCGGTTGCGAAGGATGCACGAAGAAGAAAAGAAGGCCGGTGCAGCCGAACCCGCGCCGCCCGCCGAAGACATCCTGCTGCTGCGCGAAATCCTGGGCGAACTCAAGTCGCGCTGAGCAAGCGCGCGACGCGAATCGCTTCGACCAGGCTCGCCGCATCGGCACGGCCCGTGCCCGCGATGTCGAAAGCCGTGCCGTGATCGGGGCTGGTGCGCACCAGCGGCAAGCCGAGTGTGACGTTCACGCCCTTTTCCACGCCGAGGTACTTCACCGGGATCAGGCCCTGGTCGTGATACATCGCGATCACCGCATCGAACTCGCCTTGCCGCGCGCGCATGAACACCGTGTCGGGCGCGAACGGGCCACTTGCATCGATTCCTTCGGCACGTGCCACGGCAATCGCGGGCACGATCGCTTCAATCTCCTCGCGACCGAACAAGCCCGACTCGCCCGCGTGCGGATTGAGGCCGGCCACCGCGAGCCGCGGTGCATGACCCAGTGCCCGCCCCAACGATACTTGCGCGATGCGGATTGTCTCGAGCACGTTGTCGATCGTCACCGCGTCGATCGCATCGCGCAGCGACATGTGGATGCTCACGAGCACGGTGCGCAGCTCGTCGTTCGCAAGCATCATGCGCACGGGCACATCGCGTGCAGGCTTGCCGAGCGCCATTGCAGCTTCATGCTGCAGAAGTTCGGTGTGACCCGGAAAACCCACGCCCGCCGCCGCAAGCGCTTCCTTGTGCAGCGGCGCGGTGACGATCGCCGCCACTTCACCCTTCATCGCGGCGCGCGCGGCCCACGTCACGCAATCCGCTGCGGCGCGTCCGGCTGTGGCGCTCACCGCGCCGTACGCCGGGAGCGAATCGAACTTCACGACCGGCAGCACCGGCACGCAACGCGGCGGCATCGATCCCACATTCGGAATGTGCGCAACGTCTTCGATCACCGCAACCGGTAGCGGCACGCTGCCGGCGACTGCTTGCGCGCCGCGCCGCATCACATCGACATCGCCGACGACGAAGCAGCCTCGCGTTTCCTGCGCGTGATCGCGAAACGCCTTCGCGATGATTTCGGGCCCGATGCCGGCGGCATCGCCCATGGTGATCGCGATAACGGCTGATTCGGAACCCATGCGCTCCATTGTCATCGAAGCACCCCGCATAATCGCGCGATGCGTCGCTTCTGGCTGCTGTTCTCGCAATCGGTCACGGTCCTTGTGGCCGCGTACTTTGTCGTCGCCACGCTCAAGCCCGAGTGGATCGGGCGCGGGGCACCATCAGCTACAGTGATCCATTCGCCCTCTTTTGTCGAGGCGCCCTCGGTGCCGACGACGGTGAGCGGCCCGCCACCGGCCGGCAGCTTGCGCGTTGCCGCCAAGATCGCATCGGGCGCGGTGGTCAGCATCAACACGCTCAAGGCGCCGGACCGCGGCGCGCGAGTGAACGACCCGTGGTTCCGCTTTTTCTTCGGCGAGCAGGGCAATGAGCCGCTCGCCGGGCTCGGCAGCGGTGTGATCATCACGGCCGACGGCTACATCCTCACCAACAACCACGTTGTCGAAGGCGCGGACGAAATCGAAGTCGTGCTCAACGACAGCCGCAAGGCGCGCGGCAAGGTGATTGGCACCGATCCCGACACCGACGTCGCGGTCCTCAAAATCTCGCTCGACCGCCTGCCGGTGATCGCGCTCGGCAACTCCGACGCGCTTCAAGTCGGCGACCAGGTGCTCGCGATCGGCAATCCGTTCGGCGTGGGGCAGACGGTCACTTCCGGCATCGTCAGCGCGCTGGGCCGCAACCAGCTCGGCATCAACACCTTCGAGAACTTCATCCAGACCGATGCCGCGATCAACCCCGGCAACTCCGGCGGCGCGCTCGTCGATGTGAACGGCGCGCTCATGGGCATCAACACCGCGATCTATTCTCGATCGGGCGGCAGCATGGGCATCGGCTTCGCGATCCCCGTCAACACCGCGCGGCAGGTGCTCGAAGGCATCGTGAACGAAGGCGTGGTCAAGCGTGGATGGATCGGCGTGGAGCCCGCGGACCTTTCGCCCGAACTCGGCGAGACTTTCGGTGTGCGCGCGAAGTCCGGCGTGCTCATCACCGGAGTGCTGCAGAACGGCCCCGCCGCGCAGGCCGGAATCCGTCCAGGCGACGTGATCGTGAAAGTGGGCGGCAAGGCGGTCACGAACGTGTCGGAGCTTCTCACCACGGTTGCGCAGCTCAAGCCCGGCGAGCCCGCGAAGTTCCGCGTGCAGCGCCGCGACGATGGCATGGAACTTAACGTGACGCCCGGCCTGCGTCCCCGCACCAAGCCGGCCCAGCAGCAGCAACAGCGCTGATCGCAGCTGTTTGCGGATGCGCTACTTGCTGCTCGCGGCGGGCGCTTGTTCTTCGGGTGGCTGCGTCGTCTTGATGAAGATGCGCGCGGCCCACAAGCCCACTTCGTAGAGCAGGCACATCGGGATCGCGAGCGCAAGCTGCGACACCACATCGGGCGGCGTGATGACTGCCGCCACAACGAATGCGACCACGATGAAGTAGCCGCGCCACTCGCGCATCTTCTCGATGCTCACCACGCCCATGCGCGCGAGCACGACGACGATCACAGGCACTTCGAACGCTGCGCCGAACGCGAGGAACATCGTCATCACGAAGCCGAGGTAAGCCTCGATGTCCGGTGCGGCGGTGATGCTCTTCGGCGCGAAAGCCTGGATGAAAGCAAACACCCGGCCGAACACGAAGAAGTAGCAGAACGCCACGCCGAGGAAGAACAGAATGGAGCTCGACACCACTAGTGGCAGCACGAGCTTTTTCTCGTGCGAGTAAAGGCCGGGCGCGACAAAGGCCCACGCCTGGTACAGCACATAGGGCAGCGCGACGAGGAAAGCCGCCAGCAGCAGGATCTTCAGCGGCACGAGGAAGGGCGAGATCACCGACAGCGCGATGAGGTGCGTGCCTTCGGGCAGGCTCGCAAGGAGCGGCGCGGCCATCCAGTCGTACAGGCGCGCGGGCCCGGGCCACACGAACATCACGCCGGCAACGACGATCACGGCCAACATCGCGCGGATGAGGCGGTCGCGCAGCTCGATCAGGTGAGCGACGAAGGGCTGCTCGGTTCCTGCGAGCTCGTCTTCGGGTTCGGCCATGGACTTAAGCGATCAAATGAATTTTTGCGGCCGGTAACGCGCGACGCGGGCCGCGCCGGACAGCGCCCGGGTGCGAATGCCGGTGCGGGCCTTGTACCACTGCGGCGTGGCGCCCTGCTTGATGCGCCACTTTTTCTTCGGGTTGCGGTATTCGGGGTAGGCCACGTGCGCCAGCGCATCGGGCGGCGGTGTGTTGATGTCGAGCCCGCGTTCGATGTCGCGCACGCCGCCATGGATGGACGATTCGACATCGCGCGCGGCCGACTCGACGTCCTGCTTCATCTTCTTCAGGTCCTCGAGCTCGATGGAGCGATTCACTTCGTCCTTGACGTCGGCGACATAGCGCTGCGCCTTGCCGATGAGCGCGCCGACCGTGCGCGCAACCCTCGGGAGCTTTTCAGGCCCGATCACGATCAGCGCCACAGCGCCGATCACCATCATCTTTTCAATGCCTAAATCGATCATGGCTCACCCGCGGGTGTCATGACCGGTTCTTCGCCTCCACGTCGATCGGGCGATCGGGGGCGGACGGTTGCTGCGACGCGGTCACTTGCTGCTGGCTTTGCGGCGGCACCGGCGTTTCGGGCGCGGAGCCTTCGCGCAAGCCGTCCTTGAAGCCCTTCACCGCGCCGCCAAGGTCGGAGCCGAGGTTGCGCAGCTTCTTCGTGCCGAACACCAGCAGCACGATCACCAGCACGATCAGCCAATGCCAGATGGAAAACGAACCCATGGACAAATCTCCTGTCGATTGGCTTCGATTCTATTCTTCAGCCCTTTTTCCACGGGCGTGGGCCGCCAAAGACATGGATGTGCAGGTGATGAACTTCCTGGCCGCCGTCGGCGCCCGTGTTGATGACGATGCGATAGCCGCCTTCGGGATAGGGCCGGCAGCCTTCGCGATCGGCCAGCTGCGGCGCGAGCGCCATCATGCGGCCCAGCAGCGGCGCATGCTGGGGTTCGACCTGAGCCATCGAAGGGATGTGTTCCTTCGGCACCATCAGGAAGTGCACGGGCGCCCACGGGTTGATGTCGTGGAAGACGATCATGTCGTCGTCCTCGTGCACTTTCTTCGAGGGGATTTTTCCGTCGACGATCTTGCAGAAGATGCAGTTGGGATCGGTGTGCATGGCGATCGGTTCGATCACGGCGCGTCTTGCGGAGGCCGCCCGTCGGAAAAGCGCATCCAGCCGCGGACGCAGCGGTAGATGTACCAGATGCCGATGACGCAGTAGGCGATCCAGCCGGGGAACACCAGCAGCAACCACAGCGGCCCGGTGACCAGCAGCCACATCACCGTCCACCAGAACGTGGCGATCATGTAGTTGTGATGGCTGACGTACAGCGGATCGGGCTCGTCCGCGCGGCGGATGTAGTTGAGGATGAGCGCGATCGTCGACAGCGTCCAGAACGTAAACGGCGCAACCGTGTGCATGCCGTACAGCACGTTCATCATGCCGCTGCTGCCGTGACCTTTCGAATCGAACTCGGTGTAGTCGGTTTCCATTTCACAGATCTCCGTCTTCGCGTTGTTTCGCCTTGCGCAGCGCCTTCTCCTCGATGCCGCTGGTGCCTGCGCGCCGCTCAAGCTCCGCGATCACGTCGCGCGGCGAGAGGCCGAAGTGCGACAGCGCGATCATGCAGTGGAACCACAGGTCGGCCATCTCCGACACGATGCGCTGGCGGTCGCCGCCGTACTGCGCGTCCTTGGCGGCCATGATCACTTCGCCGGCTTCCTCGCCGACTTTCTTCAAGATTGCGTCCGGCCCCATCGCGAGCAGGCGCGCAACGTAGCTCGCGTCGGGGTCGCCGCCCTTGCGGCTTTCGATCACGGCGGCGAGCTGCGCCAGCGAATCGTTCGAATCGTTCATTTGTAGATCGCCTTCGGGTCTTTCAGCACGGGCTCGACCGTGTGCCATGCGCCATCGCGATACAGCTGGAAAAAACAGCTGTGGCGGCCCGTGTGGCATGCGATCGACGGATCGTGCCCGTGCTGCGTCACCTTGAGCAGCACGACATCGTTGTCGCAGTCGAGGCGAATCTCATGCACCTCCTGCACGTGGCCGGACTCTTCGCCTTTGACCCACAGCTTGCCGCGCGATCGGCTGTGATACGCCGCGCGCCCGGTCTCGGCCGTGACGCGCAGTGCTTCGCGATCCATCCACGCGAACATGAGCACGTCGCCGCTTCCCGCTTCCTGCGCGATGACGGGAACGAGGCCTTGTGCGTCCCAACGAACTTGGTCGAGCCAACTCATGCGGATATTGTGGCTTATGCGCGGCGCAGGCGCACTGCAGGAAATTCGCAGGCGAATCGCTGCTAGATCCGCATGGGGATGCCGCGGCTGGCCATCAGGGCCTTGGCTTCACCCACCGTGTATTCGCCGTAGTGGAAGATGCTCGCGGCCAGCACGGCATCGGCGCCGCCCTTCTGGATGCCGTCGGCGAGATGATCCAGGTTGCCGACGCCGCCCGATGCGATCACGGGCACCGGCACTGCGTCGCTCACTGCACGCGTCAGTTCAAGATCGAAGCCCGACTTGGTCCCGTCGCGGTCCATGCTCGTGAGCAGGATCTCGCCCGCGCCGCGCCGCGCCATTTCCGCCGCCCACTGCACGGCATCAAGGCCGGTGTTGCGGCGGCCGCCGTGCGTGTACACGTCCCAGCCTTCGCCGCGCGCCTTGGCTTCATCGGGCGTGCGCCGCTTCGCATCGATCGCAACCACGATGCACTGCGCGCCGTACTTGCGCGATGCTGCGTCGATCACGTCCGGGTTCGCGACGGCCGCGGAATTGAAGCTCGTCTTGTCCGCACCCGCGTTCAGCAAGCGGCGGACATCTTCGACCGTGCGCACGCCACCGCCAACCGTCAGCGGAATGAACACCTGCCCCGCGACGGCTTCGATGATGTGCAGGATCATGTCGCGCTCGTCGCTGGTGGCGGTGATGTCGAGGAAGGTGATCTCGTCGGCGCCCTGTTCGTTGTAGCGTGCGGCGATCTCGACGGGGTCGCCGGCGTCGCGCAGCTCGACGAAGTTCACGCCCTTGACGACGCGGCCGCCCGTCACGTCGAGGCACGGGATGATTCGTTTGGCGAGCATGAACGCTACGACCCCAGTTCGTCGGCGCGCGCTTGCGCCTGGGCGAAATCGAGGTCGCCGGTGTAGATAGCCCGGCCGCAGATCACGCCTTCGATGCCTTCGCCCTCCACCGCGCAGAGCTTTTCGATGTCGGCGATGCCGGCGAGCCCACCGGACGCGATCACGGGAATCGTCAGCGACTGCGCGAGCTTCACCGTCGCATCGACGTTGATGCCGGTGAGCATGCCGTCGCGGCCGATGTCGGTGTACACGATGGATTCGACGCCCCAGTCCTCGAACTTGCGCGCGAGATCGATCACTTCGTGGCCGGTGAGCTTGCTCCAGCCGTCAGTGGCAACCTTGCCGTCCTTCGCGTCGAGGCCGACGATGATGTGCCCGCCGAAAGCCGTGCAAGCGTCTTTCAGGAAGCCCGGATTCTTCACCGCCGCCGTGCCGATGATGACCCAGCGAAGGCCGCCATCGATGTACTTTTCGATCGTGTCGAGGTCGCGGATGCCGCCGCCCAGTTGCACCGGGATGTCGTCGCCCACCGCCTTGAGGATGCTGCGCACCGCGGCCCAGTTCTGAGGCTTGCCGGCGAACGCGCCGTTCAGGTCCACGAGGTGCAGGCGGCGTGCGCCTTTGTCGAGCCAATGCCGCGCCATCGCCTCCGGGTCTTCGCTGAACGTCGTGGCTTGCGACATGTCGCCCTGCTTCAACCGGACGCAATGTCCGTCTTTAAGGTCGATGGCGGGGATCAACTGCATGGGGGGGGGACCGCGAAAAAGCCGGGCGGCAATCGCTCAGGGATTCCAGTGAAGGAAGTTTCGGTAGAGGGCGAGGCCTTGGTCCGCGCTTTTCTCGGGGTGGAACTGTGTCGCGAAAATATTATCGCGGGCGATGGCGGCGGTAAAGCGAACACCGTACTCCGACTCGCCCACGCTGTGGCGTGCATCCGACGGCCGCACGTAGAACGAGTGCACGAAATAGAAGAAGCTGCCATCCGGCACGCCCGCCCAGACCGCGTGCGGCTGCGACTGGAACACGCGGTTCCAGCCCATTTGCGGCACCTTGTAGCGGCTGCCGTCGGGCTGCAGCTGCCCTTCGAGCTGGAAGCGGATCACGTCGCCGTGGACAAGGCCGAGGCCGTCGGTCGGGCCTTCGTCGCTGCGATCGAGCATCATCTGCATGCCGATGCACACGCCCATGAGCGGTTTGGCCGCCGCGCCTTCGAGCACCGATTCCATCAGGCCCGAGTCGCGGAATTCGCGCATGCAATCGGGCATGGCGCCCTGGCCCGGCAGCACGATGCGTTCGGCGGCGCGCACTTCGTCGGGCCGCGCGGTGACGATCACGTCCCAGCCCGTGCCGTGCGCGGCATGGCGCACTGCGTTCGACACCGAGCGCAAGTTGCCCATTCCGTAATCGACGACCGCGACGGTCTTCATGCCAGACATGCCAGACATGCGAGAAGCCTTACAGCGACCCTTTCGTCGAAGGCACCGTGCCCGCAGCGCGCGGATCGATCTCCACCGCCGCACGCAGCGCGCGAGCAAACGCCTTGAACACGGTTTCGCACTGGTGATGCGCGTTTTCGCCCCGCAGGTTGTCGATGTGCAGCGTGACGAAAGCGTGATTGACGAAGCCCTGGAAAAATTCGTGTGCGAGCTGGCTGTCGAACGTGCCGATCATCCCGCTCTTGAACGGCACGTTCATGACGAGCCCGGGCCGGCCCGAAAAATCAATCACCACGCGCGACAGCGCTTCGTCGAGCGGCACATACGCATGGCCATAGCGGCGGATGCCCTTCTTGTCGCCGATGGCCTTGTGCACCGCCTGCCCGAACGTGATGCCGACATCCTCGACCGTGTGGTGGCCGTCGATGTGCAGGTCGCCGTTCGCTTCGATATCGAGGTCGATGAGGCCGTGCCGCGCGATCTGGTCGAGCATGTGGTCGAAAAAGCCGATGCCCGTGCCAAGCTTGGCCATGCCGGTGCCGTCGAGATTCACGCGGACGGTGATCTTCGTTTCGGCGGTGTTGCGAGTGACTTCAGCGGTGCGCGTCATAGGGATGCAGCGAGGGCTTCGAGCATGCGGGTGTTTTCGTCGTGGGTCCCGACGGTCAGGCGCAGGCAATCGGCCAGCAATGGATGCATTTTAGAAACGTTCTTGACAAGGACGCCATGCGATTTCATGCCTTCGAACGCCTTGGTTGCGTCCGGCACACGGACGAGGATCATGTTGGCGTCGCTGGGCCACGATTTCACGCCGGGCATGCCGCGCAGGGCGGATTGCAGGCGTTCGCGCTCTTCGCGCAGTTCTTTGGCCTGCTGCGCGAAGACGTCCGCATGTTCCAGCGCGAACAGCGCGCATTCGTAATTGAGCACGCTGATGTTGTATGGCGGTCGCACCTTGTCGACTTCGGCAATGAGCTCCTTGCGGCCGATCATGTAGCCGATGCGCACGCCGGCCAGCCCGAATTTGCTCATCGTGCGCATCAGCAGCACGTGGTCGTACTTCGCGATGCGATCGGCCCAGGTGCGGCTTGAGAAAGGCTGGTACGCCTCGTCGATCACTACAAGGCCGGGCGAAGCTTCGATGATCTTTTCGATCACCGCGTCGTCCCAGAGGTTGGCTGTGGGGTTGTTCGGGTAGGCGAGATAGACGATCGTCGGCTGATGATCACGAATCGCGGCGAGCATCGCTCGCTCGTCGAGTTCGAAATCGGGCGTGAGATCCACCGGGATGAACTTCAGGCCCTGCAACTTCGCGCTCACCCCATACATCACGAAGCCCGGCAGCGGCGCAAGGACTGAAGCGCCCGGCACATCGCACGCCATCGCGATGAGCGAGATGATTTCGTCCGACCCGTTGCCCAGCATGATGTCGAAGCCTTCGGGCATCTTCGCGTATTGCGCCAGTGCGCGGCGCAGGTCGTTCACGCGATCGGCCGGATAGCGGTTCAGCGCCAGCGCGCCCAATCGCTTGCCGAGTTCATCCTGCAGGCTTGCGGGAAGGCGATGCGGGTTCTCCATCGCATCGAGCTTGATCAAACCCGCCGACGGCTGGATCGCATACGCGTGCATCGACTGCACGTCCTGGCGGAACAGCTTCTTCGTTCTTTCCAATGCGCTTGTCATTTCTTAAGCCTCATCTCCGCTGCACGCGCATGCGCCTGCAGGCCTTCGCCATAAGCGAGCTCCGCCGCGATCGGGCCGAGATGCTGCGCGCCGGCTTCGCTCACTTCGATCAGGCTGCTGCGCTTCTGGAAGTCGTACACGCCCAGCGGGCTGGAAAAGCGCGCCGTGCCGCTCGTGGGCAGCACGTGGTTCGGGCCCGCGCAATAGTCGCCGAGCGATTCGCTGGTGAACGCGCCCAGGAAGATCGCGCCCGCATGCTTCAGCAGCGGTTCCCAATGGTGGGGGTCGTAGCTGGCGATCTCCAGATGTTCCGGTGCGATGCGGTTGCTGATCGCGCAGGCCTCTTCCATCGAGCGCGTGTGGATCAGCGCACCGCGGCCGTTCATTGACTTCGAGATGATCTCCGCGCGCGGCATCTCCGCGATCAGCTTGTCGATCTCGGCCTGCACGCGATCGATGTATGCCGCGTCGGGGCAGAGCAGGATCG
>Ga0265314_10006201_pt1 | contig 10617 bp, 6 predicted proteins | sample 4126metaG_FD_203106 | JGI IMG/M metagenome (GOLD analysis project Ga0265314, IMG submission 203106) | Rhizosphere microbial communities from Carex aquatilis grown in University of Washington, Seatle, WA, United States - 4-1-26 metaG | ecosystem: Host-associated > Plants > Roots > Rhizosphere >... | reverse complement strand
GCCGACGAGCCTTGAGGAGTTTGCTTATGCTGTCGACGCTGCCTCCAGTACGCCCGGGCTCGATAGCATGATCATTGATCTGCGCGGCAACATCGGCGGCGCGCTCGACTTTACTCAGGGATTCCTCGGCCTCTTTATCGGCCAGAATCAGTACGCCTTTGACTTGTTTCATCAGGGCGACTATGACGTCCAGCGCACGACTTCCGACACATTCTCTGAGCTCTCCCGCTTTGGCGACGTCGCATTTCTTGTAGATAACATGACGCAGTCGACTGCGGAACTCACCACCGCGGTGTTTAAAAAATTCCGTCTCGCGCATGTGGTCGGCGTCACCACGCGCGGGTGGGGGACGGTCGAGAACACGTTCCCGATCGAGGCGCCAATAGACCCGACGCAGACCTTCTCCGTGCTCTTGGTGCATAGCATCACGCTGCGCGAGGACAACCAGCCCATCGAGGGCCGTGGCGTGACACCGGATGTCGATACCTCCAAAACAGGCTGGCAGTCGCAGCTGAGCCAATACTTCAGGTCCGCGAGCCTCATCTCCGCGCTCAAGCAATACGCTACAGAGCCCCCGCTCAAGTAGCGTCCTCGATTGACACCCGGATTAATCGCCCGTAGGGTTGGAAGGGAAAGGCACATTCATAATCTGGAGGTACCCATGCAAGGTCAGGATATGTACCAGGACCCTCGCGTGAGCTTTATCGCGATCGGTGGCGGTCCGTGCGCCGGCAAGTCGACTATGATGTCGGTCACTGGGCAGCGCCTTGAAGACGCCGGCATGCGGGTGATAAAGATCGAAGAGTCGGCCACTAAGCTCATCAATCGCGGCTTCAGCCCGTTCGCCGACTGGAAGGACCCCCGCGCTTTTCAGAAGCATGTGCTCGTGAGTATCCTCAATGCGGAGCGAGAGGCGTATGAGGCGGCCAGGGATCTCCCGACCGTCAAACACAGCGTATTTCTCTGCGACAGGGGAGCGCTCGACGGCATCGCATACGTGGGCCGCGAGACGTTCGAGAAGACGGCCGACGAGCTCGGCCTCTCAGTTGGCAAACTCATGAGCCACTACAAGATGGCGATTCACCTGGTCACGGCAGCCGATGGCGCGGAGGAGTTCTTCACCCTCGCCAACAACGCCGCGCGCAGCGAGACGCCCGAGCAGGCGCGCAGCCTAGACAAGAAGACGCTCGCCGCTTGGCACGGGCATCCGAGCTTGCGGATTATCGACAACTCAACCGGCTTCGACGAGAAGATTCGCCGAGCCTTCAACGAACTCGCGAGGAAACTCAACATGCCGGAAGCATTCGAAATCGAACGCAAGTTCGTCGTCCATAACCTGAATGACTTGCGCATCCCGTCGGATGCGCAGCGCGTGCGGATCACGCAGGACTACCTCGTGAGCAGCACACCGGGCGTCGCTCGGCGCGTGCGCAAGCGCGAGCTTGATGGTGTCGCGACCTACTACTATACCGAGAAGCGCGACACCGACGTGCCGGGCAAGCGGCTCGAAAATGAGCGTCAGATCCCGCAGCTCGAATACAAGCAGCTGCTCAAGGAGAAGGACCCTGCGCTCCAGACGATCGTAAAGGATCGTATCACCTGGAGCTACGAATCTCGCTACCTCGAGCTCGACCTCTATCAGGAGCCGCTCGACCTTCGTTGGTTGCATGTTCTTGAGGTCGAGGTCCCGGATATCAATGCCGAGATCAAGCTGCCTCCGGAGCTGAATTGCACCGATGTGACCGGCGATAAGCGCTATGACAATTATGCCTTGGCGTCCGGCTCCCTGAAGCACCACCAGAAAGACCCGATCTTTAGCTAAGCGCGCAAGCGCAGCAAAAACCAAGCCCGCGGAGCAATCCGCGGGCTTTTCTTATCTCCCAATCCAACTATTCTTAAAAAACCCTTGCCGAGCGAATTTTAATCCAAATCCAATAATGTTTCCTAGGATTGCAATTATAATCAGACTTAAATATACACTAGAGCTTGGGTTCCCAGATTGTGAGAAAAGAAAGAATGAAAATAAAAGGAGTATACCCGAAAATATATGATCCAATTTACCTCCGAGAGTTGCCAATATAATAGAACTTAGGAATACCCAAGATAGTATTATTCCAAGGAGTGCACTTGAAATGTCGAGGTCGAAAAACCCTCCAGACCCCTGATAAGGTAGGGAGGTTTTCAAGAAAATTTCAAAAGGAGCTTCTGTCCATAGACTTACTACTAAAGCACAAAATAGTAAGCATATGAGAACTAAAACATGCCAAAACAGATTTATAGATCGTGATTTCTGAACCATTGTAGATTCTGATTGAGTAATTGTAGCGCGTCTTTGCTATTGCTCTTATCCTTTATCCACTTGTCCAGATCGTCACACAAGGACTTTATAGAGTTGAGCGCACTTGTGAGTGACTGCTGGGTCTTTTTGTCCCTCTTAAGGGCCGGAATTTTGTTCCATGTGTCGCGGTTTGCAAACAATGGGTTGAGCTTGTCGCAATCAGCCAGCAGGCTGTCATAGATGGCCTTTTTGCTTATCCACTTATTCTTATACGCTAGAGCGATATCCGCCTTGCAGCTCTCGGGTGTCGCAACGATCTGGAAGGAGACACTGCTGGAGCCCACATTGCCAAAGCTGTCCTTTGCAAGGATAGTTAGTGTTGAGGTCCCGAGTGGCACCGTAGCGAGTGAAATAGGCGTAGAAGAACTGACCAGCTTGCCGTTAAACGTATAGGTAGTAGTTGCAATAGGGGATTTGTCGCTGATTGTAGCTGTAATTTTTATAGTATCGGCATGTGTGTACTGCTTGCTCGCTTGTGGGCTGGTGATAGTGATAATTGGCGCCTGTGTATCTGTGGGCGGCGGAGGAACATCGATATTGATGCTAACGGCAGCAGTAGAAGACAGTAATACTGTATGTCCAATAATCTGCATAAGCGTCGTGGAACCCACAATTTCTGCTTCGGTAGTTGTCGTACCACTGAAATAATCTGCGACGAGAGTATATTTACCGCCATTGCCTGTGCCTATGGTTTTTACACTATATGCCCCTGGTTGTGGATTTAGTATGACGGCATATTCATCCTCGGTATTGAACCCCGAGTAAAATGCGTTGGGTATTTCATTCAGCTCTGTATTATTTGTGAAATCCTTTCCTAATCTTTTACTATCTGGAGCAGTAACCTGTATGTCGACAGGAGATAGGGGAGAGATGAGCAAGAGAGGAACGTTAGTTGGATATATTTTCCCAATAATGGTAGAAGGGTCTTCATTATTTAGCTGCTTGAAAATATAACTCGTACTCGTCGAAGCAACGCCAAGATGATCAGTACCATCAAACTCCTTATCCGCCGTACCGATCACATCCTCAATACTTGTGCGCGGTACGGTCTCGTCGCCGGTATCGAGCAATTCTTGCGTAGGCTCGCCGTCTTGCCATTCCGGAAGCATGGTAGAAGGTTTAACCTGAAACCCGCTTAGCGTATTGTTCTTCTGCGTATCGGCAAGAATAGTTGTAAGACGAACCCTATTGGTAACTTTTGTAGTAAAATTATTTACTAGTGTTTCCAGGAATCCATTTATCGGAGACTTGTCGGGATAGGGCAATATATTAAAGTCGGGATCAAAAAGATAACTATAGATTGGAAGTAATTGCTGAATTGACTCGATGGGTTTACCCCTTATGTAATCAAATACGTTAGCGTATCCGTTCTCTCTTGCGGCTAAGGAAAATTTAAAGTTCATAAAAGCGTTTTGAACGTTGCCTCCAAAATCCACCTCGCCCCCTTCCCACGCTTTGTACGCTTTGGGCGAACCTTCAAGTGGGGTGGCTACCAAAAAGAGCTGGTCCACGTCGTTTTGGTATTGATCGCTCTCTATGTACTGCGATGCCACAAGCCCGCCCATCGAGTGGCCTATCAGATTTACGTGCGTACAGCCGCAGATCTGTTTAACCTCCTGGATCTTATTGGCAAGAAGAGATGCGGTCACCTCGTTGGGCTCCTCCCAATCGTAGGGGAACTCGAAGAGCGTCTTGCCATCGATGTAGCCGTTAGCCAGGAAGGTGTTTATCAAATTGTCGTAGATGTGGGTAATGGGATCGAGCACCCACACACCATTCTTTTGCCAAGAGCCCAAGATGCCAGGGATGATGATGACCGGCTCGTACTCGCTTGCAGGCTTGCCGCCCCACTTCCAGGTGACGAGCGCATAATTGCCGCCAGGCGGGAGCGTGTTGGTGCTTGAGCCCGTGCGGAAGGCGGTGTCATAAAGCGCGGCCTCGGTTGCCAAACCGTATCCATACACCACCGAGAAATAATCTTGATCCTGCAAGGGGATACCGAAATTGACGTTGTCTTCCTGTGCGAGCGTGGGAGACCCTGCCAGTGGGCCGCCAGCCACAAAGGTCGCGTTGCCCGGCGTGCCTTTATAGACCGCAATAGTTTTGATACCGGTTATGCCCGACGGTATTGAAAAGGTACACGGACCGCTCTGGGGCACATAGTGCAGGCCTGTTTGGAACGGCAATTTGTATGGATTGCAGGAGAATGCAAAAGGCTGCAGAGCATATGATGGGTCAAATGAACGGTTAGTAGTGTTGGCAAAGGTGGTTGAGACTCCGTAAGAAAAGAAGAGTATGCCGACCAATGCAAAAATAGCGTATAGGCGCATGGCGGCATACAACCATAAACAAAAAGGAGGCGCAATTGACGCCTCCTTTTTGTTTTAGCGGACTATTTTGAACTTCTACAAGCCTGGCGGGACCGGGATCGCACTTGAGCCCGTCGGGATGCTGAAGGTCAGTGTCGGCGAGCCTGCGATGTTGAAGGTGTCTGCAACCACCGCGGTGAAGGCCGTTACTGCGTCGGTTGCGCTACCCGCAACGCTGAACTGCTGGCGGGGGAGATAGATGACACCTTGCGCCGAGAGTATGCCCGAGCCCGCGAGCGTAGTTGCTGCAAGCGGCGTGCCGTTGGCGTTGCTTGGGTCGAGGAATATCGCGAAGCCCGCCATCGTGCCGCTGGTTGGTGCGGTGATGGTGATGTGGCCCGAACCCGCGAGCGTGAGGCCGGCCCCAGCGCCTGTCATAAAGAGCGAAACGCCGCTGCCAGTTACTGAGGCACTCCCGGCCACGTTAAGGTCGCCGTCATTGAGGATATAGATGCCCGGGTTGAGCGTGAGTTGTGCAGAGCCGTCTACTGTAATGCCGCCGCAATATACGCCAGGATTAATCGTAGCCTTGTTATTTTGGGCGAGAGTGTAATTCGTCTGCGTGCACGCGCCGACGGCCGGCTTGGCGTGCGAAGCGAACGGATCCGCCACAGCCGAGCAGCTTACCGCGGCCGGGGAGATGGAGGCACTTCCGGACTTGGAGACGGTGCCGACAACGCAGTTTTTAGTCGAGGTTATCTTGGCGCTCCCGCTGATGTTGACCGCGCCGCTCGCGTTGGAGTTGACCTGTACGCCGCAGTTGGTGCCCTTGATCTGGGTCGAGCCCGCGAGCGTCACTGTGCCTGCGCCGCTAGACTTAAGCGCCACTGCGCATGCGCCTGTGCCCGAGGCAACCGGCGCCGTGATGGTGAAGGTGCTCGTAGCGTAGCCCGTGTTGCCCGCAGAGTCGGTCGCCGAGACTACAAACGTATTCGAGCCTGTCGGGGCCGTGCTGAACGGCAGCGCCTGCGCCGGATTTACCGCAGCGCCGTTGAACTTGTAGGTCTTGGTCGGAATAGCCGAGCCTTCCGGATCGGTGATAGTGACCGATGGCACCACTGTGTCAGTCGTGAGATAGCTGTGGCCCTGCTGTGGCGCGGCAATCGTGATGACCGGAGCGCCGGTGTCCGGCGGCGTCTTAACCAGGAAGCTGCTCGTGGCATATCCGGTGTTGTTGAAGACGTCGGTCGCCGAGACAACGAGCGTAGATGTGCCAAGCGGCAGCGTGCTGAATACGATCGGCTGCGCGGGGTTTATCGAAGCGCCATTGAGTTTATAGGTGCTCCCGGCTATAGCGGAGTGTTCCGGGTCGGTAATGGTGACCGACACGCTCGCGCTCGCCGTGCTGAGATACGAACCGTTGTTCAGCGGGCTTGCGATGGTGATAACCGGAGCGCCGGTGTCAGGCGGCGGCGGGGGAGTGACGACCGAGAAGGACGAGGTGCCGTAGCCCGTATTGCCGAACACGTCGGTCGCCGAGACAACGAGCGTAGATGTGCCGAGCGGGAGGTTGGCGAAGTTGAGAACCTGCGCGGGATTGATGAGCGTGCCGTTGAGGCTGTAAGTACTGGTGCCAATGGGGGAGTTCTCCGGGTCGATGAAGGTCGCGGAGACGCTGGTCGTGGCGTTCTGGAAGTACGCGTGATTGTTCTGCGGGCTGTTTATCACGACCGCCGGCGGATTAATGTCGAGCGATGCGATCGTGAGCGTCTGCGTGGTTGTCGCGACCGTGAGCTGGAGGCCGATGAGCTGCCCCGGCGTCGTCGTGGTCGGCGCGGTGCTGGTGGCAACTACGCCCTGGCCGCACACGTCCGATGCATTGACGCTAAAACTCCCGTTGCCGTTGCCTTGCGTGCGGATCTGGTAGATGCCGTTGATGGGGTTGACCACGATGCCGTACTCGGGAGAGTTGTTGAAGCCGGAATAGACAGAATTTCCTATCTCATGGAATACGCTGTTGTCGGCAAAGTTCTTGCCCAGGCGGTTGCCGTTGGGATCGGTGATTTGCATGTCCGACGGCGCGGTGGTGGTGAGGAAGAGCACGCAGCTCACCGGGTAGGAGGTCGTGATGGCAGGCAGCGGCGCCTTGTTGTTGAAGAGATTGAACACGTAGCTCTCCGCAACCGTCGGGAGCGAGCGGTGGTCGGTGGTGAACTCGTGATCCGCGCTGCCGACGTAGTTCTCGATGCTGGCTCTGGGCACCATGCCGTCGCCCGAGTCGGTGAAGGTCTGCGTTATCTCGCCCTCCGGCCATAGGGGCGGCTGGGTCGAAGGCTGAACGGTGTAGAAGCTCGGCGTCTGGAACAAGCCGTCGTCGGCCAGGACGGTGTTCACCCGCACCTGGTTGAAGACGTTGAACCCGATGCTCGATACGAGGTTTTCGATAAAGGTATTGCGCGGGTAGCCGGTCGGGTAGGTGAAGGAGTTGAAGCTATTGTCGTAGAGATAGTCATACGTCGGGAGCAGTTCCTGGAAGGAAAGAACCGGCTTGTTGTGGATATAGTCGAACACGCTCGAGAAGCCGCTGTCCTTTGCCGCAGCGCCGAGGAAGACCTGCGCCAAGCCGTCTGAAAGCGGCGAGCCAAAAGAGATTTTGCCGCCCTCCCATGCCTGGTATGCCGCAGGCGTGCCTTCAAGCGGCGTGCCGAGCATCACGAGCTGGTCGACGTCGTTCTGGTAGGTGCCTCCGCCGATGTACTGCTCCGCGATGAGCCCGCCCATGCCGTGCGCGATGATGTTGACGAGCGAGCAGCCGCAGGTAGCCTTAACGCTGGCAATCTTGGCCTGGAGCGCCTGCGCGGTGAGGATATTTGAGTCCTGCCAGTTGTACGGGAAGGTAAAGAAATTCTGGTTGAGCACGTAGCCGTTGGCCGTGAACGTGTCGATAAGGTCCTGATAGATATGGAAGACCGGGTCGAGCACGAGGCCGCTGTCGTTCTGCCACGAGTCGAGCGTGTCGGGCACGAGGATGACCGGCTCGTACTCGCTTGCAGGCTTGCCGCCCCACTTCCAGGTGACGAGCGCATAATTGCCGCCAGGCGGGAGCGTGTTGGTGCTTGAGCCCGTGCGGAAGGCGGTATCGTAGAGTGCTGCTTCGGCAGGAGAGCCGTAGCCGTATATCACCGCAAAATAGTTCTGGTCCTGGAGCGGCGAGCCGAAGGTGTTGGTGTCCTCCTGCACGCGGGTCGGAGAGCCGCTGACCTGGTCGCCGGCCACGAAGGTGGCGTTACCCGGCGTGCCCTTGTAGAGGGCTATGCTCTTGTTACCCAACACGGTCGATGGCACGGTATATACGCACGGGCCGTTCTGCGGCACATAGTGGTCGCCCGCCTGGAAAGCGAGCTTGTACGGCTTGCATAGAAAGGAGAACGGCTGCGCGGCGTAGCTGGGATCAAAAGAAAGATTGGTCGTGTTTGCTAAAGCGGGCGTGATAAATAAAAAGAACGCGGCTGCGGCTGCCAGAGCGCTGACAATATATCGTGTATGCATATGCCTATACGATACTATATATACGCGCGGCATATAGGGCTGCTTCAGGATACCTGTGTAAAAGCCCCTGGACACTTGTTTTTATGGGATACAATGGTGTTTATATTAGATAAGCGTGCTCTTTGATAGTTTCTATGAAAAACAGCTCATTACACGAGGTCGCAAAGTTCGCCGCAGGGCTCGTGGCGGCGGATTTTCTCTGGCTGCTCTGGTTCTCCCAGCAGCACCTGCACGGGATAGCGTTCTTCGGCATGACGGTCACCTCCGACATGCTGCTCCCGAACCTCATTTTCGACATCGCCCTCTTTATCATGCTCGTCCACTATGCCTGGCATGTGGGCAAGATCCCGGCCATGCGCGAGCGCTCCTATATCTTCGTCGCCGGCGTGATCTTTACCCTCGTTGCCTTCGCGCACCTCTGGAGGATCTTCACCGGCGCCGACTTGCAGCTGGGGGATTGGGACGTGCCGGTCTGGCTCTCATGGTTCGGCGTGGCGGTTACGACCTACCTTGCCTATATGAGCTTCCACATTGCGGCCCGCATGAAGGGGAAATAAGAATCCTGGCCTTATATCATCAAAAAACTCCCCGCGGGGAGTTTTTTGATGTGTCCTGTCGCCTCAGCCTGCCTCATGAGTGCTTCATGCAATCTGCTATAGCCTTGAGCTTTATTAACTTACTTTTTATGTATGGCAACAGTAATAGATACGCCGAATGGTACGACGGTCGAAAAGACAGTCGTCGAACATAGCGACAGCGGCGGATGGGTTGTCGCGATCGTCATTCTTATCGCGGTCATAGTCGTGGGCGGCTTTGTATGGATGCGCTACTACGGACCTGCAGCTGCAACCCCGGCGCCCGCGACCTCCAATGGGGGAGCAAACATCAACGTAACGCTGCCATCCGATAACTCAAGCGGAGGCAGCACGAGCGGCAACGCCAGCGGCGCAGCTGGCAGCCCCGACACCTCGACGCCTCCTCCGACTGGGCAGTAGCGGTAAGTGATCCAAAAAAAGAGAAGCCGCGGCGCAAGCGCCGCGGCCTATTTGTATATCCGCTTTACCGTGACCAATACGGGTACATTACGCTCTCGAACGATCACGAAGCGCCACCCCGAACTCTTCCAATACTCCGCGATCTTAAAATTATTGTTGAAAATGCTCCGTACCCTCGACAAAGGGGATACTCCTTTATCGGGTTCGGCCTCTTCGAGAAGCCTGGCGAGCACTTTCAACACGTTGGAGGGAAGAATGCGGTTGGGACTGCGCTCAATGAAGCGATCGAGGGCATGCCTGGTAACCACCAGCGATCCGCCCGGAAACGGCAGTTCCTGCTGATGTGACACGCTATCCTTTCTGGACCGCTCTGGGTCCTGTGTGGAACGGCTGATGGAGATGATAGCAAATACTCCCAAAAACAAAAGCGCCCATGAGGGCGCTCTGTTGTAACTGGTGGAAGTGGGCGGAGTTGAACCGCCGTGCAATATAAGATAGGACGCAGGTCTACACGGGGTAGGCTACTTTATTTGCTTAGGCTCAATCGTAAGAAGTAGACGAAATAAAATTGAGCTGCAGCTTCTTTAGCTCGACTCGCGACCGAAGCGGTTTCGCGAATCAAAGCCCGATATATAACACCCGACCTCCTTACTCAGGCACTCAGGAGGGGATGGACCTTAGGCTCGCGCAGTGGCGAACGAAAGATCATTCACCGAGAAATACGGTGAGCTAACTGATTTTGCAGTTATGGTTTGGGATTTTTAAAGAAGGCTCCCACTTCTCCCTTGCGTGCGAACTATTGTTTACATTGTCTAAGCCTGTCACTCCCCGGCAGGACGGAAAAGATTTCTGTACTCTCGGGAAGGGCCTAGATTTGAACGAGTGTCGAAATGTGGCAGGGAATCATTGGCGATTCCCTGCAGTGGCGGAGTTATTCGTCGTCGGGTTCGGAAATACCTTCCTCGACGGCCAGGTCGCCGATCACGCGATTGGAGCTCACGTTGTCCCACGGACTCGTGTCCCGCACTTCGTCGTCGGGACACGCGTCCACGTGACACTTGGCCTGACGGCCATGACCGTCGACCGTAGTTGCAAAACGCGCGTTGTGGTCGTCGAGCCGGAATTGGCCCTCGCGTTTGGCTCGCTCGCGGGCCGCAGTCTCATGCCGCTTGTCTGCGGCAATCCGCCGCCGCTCGCGCTTGTTCCAGTCTTCCGGCTCTGGCCGGTGGTCACCATACTCCCGATAGAATCCCACGATTATCCTCCTCAGGCTCGTGTTGCGGCTTCACTCATGCCACATTTCGGCACTCGTTCTATTGATTTTTCAAGGTCCGGCGCATGTCCCTCTCGGTATCTCTTTCCTTCAGGACGGCGCGCTTGTCGTACTTCTTACGGCCACGCGCTACCGCTATGCGCATCTTCAACT
>Ga0265314_10006200_pt1 | contig 10617 bp, 11 predicted proteins | sample 4126metaG_FD_203106 | JGI IMG/M metagenome (GOLD analysis project Ga0265314, IMG submission 203106) | Rhizosphere microbial communities from Carex aquatilis grown in University of Washington, Seatle, WA, United States - 4-1-26 metaG | ecosystem: Host-associated > Plants > Roots > Rhizosphere >... | reverse complement strand
AGCGGCTTGGCGTTCTGCGTCAGGATGTCGTCGACCTTGCGCAGCGTATCCTGCGCCGACTCGGTCAAGGTGCGCCCAGCGTCGGCGGCGGCGATGAGCAACGGCGGCTGTCCGTTGTCGGAGGCGAGCTTTGCCGCATCGCGCGAGCCGCCGCGCAGCGAGACGGCCGCGGCGCCGGTGAAGCCGAGATAAGTGATCGAGGCCTGCGTATCCACCCGCACCGGCGTGTCGGGATCGACCGACACGATCACCTGCACGCGCTGCGGATTGTCCGGATCGAGCGCGATGACCGAGACGGCGCCGGCGCGGATGCCGTTGAACAACACGTTGGCGCCCACGCCCAGGCCTGACACCGGTTGATCGAAGCGGATGCGATAGATCGCGCGCTGGCCGATGCCGCCGATCGCGTGCACCCAGTAGACGAAGGCAAAGCCGCTAAGCAGGCACAACAGCGTGAACAGGCCGATCAGGACATAGCGGGCGCGGGTTTCCATGGACTTCTCGTCAACCCCGTATTCTGCAGCCCGCTAACTTCGCGATCAGCTTCGCGTGAGACTGATCGTCGCCTTGATGATCTGACCGCCGCCTTGCGAGTCGATCGTCACGCTTTGCCGCCGGCTGTGCGTCACCAGCACGAGGTCGGCGGCAAAACCGCTGGTCTCGACGTGGATCTGCAGCCGCTCGCCTTGCGCGTTGCCGACGGCGGTGCCGCCGACGCCGCGGTTGCGTTCGGTCCAGCGACCGGTGATCTGGTTTTTCTCGTCGGCGGTGAATTCCCCGCTCAGGTCGAAATTGTAGCTGTCGCTGGCGCAGCGCAACTGCAGCTCGACCTCATGCGCGGTACTGCCGCGCGGTCGGTAAGTGGCGTTGCAGCGGATGCGCTCGGCGGCACCGTCGCCGGGCCGCATCGTTCCGTTGCCGGTCCAGGAGCCGGCAAAGCCGTCGAACGGGCCGGCGGCGGCCCAGGCCAAAACAAGCGGAAACGCGGTGAGCGACAGAAAACCGGCGACGACAGCCGCGGCCGAAAATGCGGTCCAACGACGAGATTTGGGTGTCACGGGCGGGTTCCGGATTGAGGCGGCGACGAAATGCGTGCCTATTCAACCGCGACCGGGGTGGTTACGGTTTTTGGATATTACCCGGCCGCGAGCCGGATTAGAAGGTGACTGCGGCGGCAATCCGGGATTGGCGAGATTGGCGCAGGGTGTCGAGAGCGACGGCCGCCCGCAGGTGCAGGCCGTCGAAATCGATCTGCGCCGCTGCCGGGCGCTCAACGGGCACGAATTGCTGCGAAACGGCGGACAAAGCGGCGCCGCCGGCAATCAATATGACAGGCAAAAGACCAAACCGCATGGCAAGCCCCCCGGCTCGAATATGCGCGGCAGTTTACGCAAGACCCATTGAGGGCGCGGCAAGGAGGCGGGGCCAATTGTGGGGAAAGAATTAGGCGGTCGGTAACCGTGGCGGGGGCGGTGAGGCGAACACGCCTTCTTTTCCCTCCCCCTGAAAGGGGGAGGGTCGTGGAGGGGTCATCGCAATGGCCCCCGGCCCGTTGGCTCGGAAATCGACCTCTCCCCGCGAGCGGGGAGAGGTAAAAAAAGCATGCTACTTCGGCTGCACGACCAGCGAATAGCGCCCGTCGGCGGCAAGGCATTCGGCCTCCGGCAGCCCCAGTTCCTTGCGCACGATGTTGGTGCCGAGCACCAGCGACACGATCTTGTAATAGGCGTGGCGACGGCTCATGCCCTCGCGGCCCATGCCGCAATCGGAGGACAGGATCAGCCGCTCGGCCGGGATGTACTTGAGCGCGCGGCGGATGTGCTCGGCGATCTCCTCCGGCTTCTCGACCTGCAGCGAATGGTGGTCGATGACGCCGATGGCGATCTTCTTGTCCGAAGCGATGATCTTGCCGAAGGCTTCCAAGTCCGCTCCGCCCGCGCTGACCGATTCGAAGGTGATCACGTCGGCATCGACATGGTTGAGCGTCTCGAGCGCGTCCTTGTAGCTCTGCACTTCCTTGAACATGCGCTGTTGCGACGGATTGCCCCAGCAGGTGTGGCACCACACCTCGCTCTTGCCGCGCAGGCCCTTCACCGTGCGGTTGAACACCTCGACGCTGAAGTTCGGGTTGATGACGTCGTCGACGACTTTGCGGATCGCCAGCATGTGGATCTGCGGCTCTTCGAACTGGATGACCTGGCAGCCGGCGTCGGCCAGCTCGTGCAGCTCCTCATTGAGCGCGTCGGTGATTGCGAGGATGCGGTCCTTGATCGACTTGTAATGCTTGTCCTGCACCGCAAACGCGACCAGCTCCGGCCCGATGGTGCCGAACTTGACCGGCTTCTTGGTCATGCGCTGCGCCACCTTCCACATCGCGGTGTATTGCAGCTCGCCGCGCGTCACCGGGCCGCTGATGCCGGGCATCACGCGCGCTTCCAGATAGTCGTGCAGGATGTGGCCGGGCGGAAACAGCAGGCCGCCTTTGCCCGCCGGCGTCGGCTGCGGGTTCTTGTCGAAGCCGCCCATGTGGCGCGGCGGATAATTGGTCCAGCTCTGGCCGCCGACGTCGCTGTCGAAATGCGCGTCGCCGTCGGTGACGATATCGAGACCGGCCATCTCCTGCTCGTGCAGATAGATGCCGACGGTGTCGACATATTGCTCGCGGAACTGGTTGTTCACCATCGCGTCGAGGAAGCTGCGCATGCCGAGGTTCTGCGTGTACCAGCTCGGTCGCGGCAGCGAGCCGGTGATCGTGGTCGGCAGCATTTTGTCTTTGGTGGCGCGAAGCATAGTCGGCAGTCTCCTCCGCAAAAGGTTGGCTGGCTCGCATCGAACGGCGAGCCTTGGCCGTTTGTCTAGACCGCCACGCGCGCAAAGGGAACCAATAACACAGGCACTTTTTGCGTCCCACGGCTTCCCACTTGATGGGCAGCGGAGCGGTGTTAAATCTCTGCTATAATACCGCCATGACCACCAACATGAACAAAGACAGCGACGACAGCTACATCATCCGGCCCAACCCGCTCGATCCGCGGCTGACCGAGCGCGTCACCGGCATCGACCAGACCGGGGCCAAGATCGAGACCGCGGTGACGGTCGAGCGCGCGCTGACCATCTTCCTGAACAGCCAGGAAATCGTCACCGCCATGACCATCGGCGACTACCCGGATTACCTGGCGGTCGGCTATCTGCTCAACCAGAACATGCTGCTGGCGGACGACGAGGTGACCGCGGTCGATTACGACGAAGAGCTGTCGGTCGTCGTGGTGCGCACCAAGCGCAAGACCAACTACGAGAAGAAGCTGAAGAAGAAGGTGCAGACCTCCGGCTGCGCGCAGGGCACCGTGTTCGGCGACCTGATGGAAGCGCTGGAAGGCGTCTCGCTGCCGAAGGCGAGCTTGCGCACCTCCTGGCTCTATGCGCTCACGCACAAGATCAACACCACGCCGTCTCTGTATCTCGAAGCCGGCGCCATCCACGGCTGCGTGCTGGCGCAAGAGGATCGGCCGCTGGTCTATATGGAGGACGTCGGGCGCCACAACGCGGTCGACAAGATCGCCGGCTGGATGTTCAAGGAGAAGGTGAAGCCCAGCGACAAGATTTTCTACACGACGGGCCGGCTCACCTCCGAGATGGTGATCAAGACCGTGCGCATGGGCATTCCGATTCTGATTTCGCGCTCGGGCTTCACCGCCTGGGGCGTCGAACTGGCGCGCAAGGCCAATCTCACGCTCATCGGGCGCGCGCGCGGGCAGCGCTTCGTCGCGCTCGCCGGCGAGGACCGCATCGTGTTCGACCAGGACCTCAGCAAGGTTGCCGAGGAAAGCTCCAAGCACCGGCGCAAGGCGGCGGTGCATGAGGAGTGAACGTGTGCGCGCTGTGAGCCCCACTTCACCCTCCCCTGGAGGGGGAGGGCAAAGGCGGCCTTCGGCCGCCGTTCTTAGCAAAAAGAACGCCGATGCGACGCATCGGCTATGGAGCGTAGCGAGCCGGGGTGGGGTGATTTGCATTGGCAAGAAGGTCACCCCCTCCCGGTCCGCTTCGCGGACCGACCTCCCCCCTCCAGGGGGAGGTGAAGAAAGAGTTCGCTCGTGAACATTCCCACCCCCCCCACCATCGGCCTCGTCCTCGCCGGCGGCCTGGCGCGCCGCATGGGTGGCGGCGACAAGGCGCGCATCAAGATCGGCGGCTCGACGATCCTCGACCGCGTGCTGGCCACCATGTCCGGGCAGTGCGTCGACATCATCATCAACGCCAACGGCGATCCGCAGCGCTTCGCCGATACCGGTTGCGCCGTGGTCACCGACAGCGTGCCGGATTTCGCCGGCCCGCTCGCCGGCATCCTCGCCGGGCTCGATTGGCTGGCCGCGCAGGGCAACGGCATCGAATGGCTGGCGAGCGTGCCGGGCGACTGCCCGTTCCTGCCCGACGACCTGGTCGAGCGGCTGCACGCCGCGCGGCGCGAGAGGGGCGTGCCGCTCGCCTGCGCCCGCTCCGGCGACTGGCGCCACCCGGTGGTCGCGCTGTGGCCGCTGGCGCTGCGCGAAGACCTGCGCAAGGCGCTGGTCGAGGAAGGACTGCGCAAGATCGAGATTTGGACGGCGCGACACGGTGTCGCCATCGCCAATTGGCCGGACAAGCCGGTCGATCCGTTTTTCAACGTCAATACCCCGGAAGACGCCGAACGCGCCGCGCACCTTGCAGCGCAGCATTCGTGAACGCCCAAGTTTTTGACTGCGGGTAAATCTGCTATAGCTGCAGCAAGAACCGGGAGGACTGCCTATGAAAGCGTTTCTCGTTGCCTGCGTGATTGCCGTCGTCATCGCGGCCGTCGGCGGCCTCGTGCTCAACAGCGTCCAGGAGCAGGCCGACAAGGCCTTCAGCTACAGCGATTCGGTCAGGCTGGGGGCGTAGCGTTACCTGCCCCGGATGCTGTGCAACACGAAGCGCTAGCGCAGTGTTGCACTGCTGATCCGGGGCCGTTCCAATCACGGAGTTCGTAAAGGTCCCGGATCAGCAGTGCAGCACTTCGTGCCGCACTGCGTCCGGGACACGAGTTTGTTACTCACCCAATCAGCGCCGCATACGACAAAAACCCGACGCGGTCGCCGGGCGATATCGCCGTCACGTTTTCCGGAAATTCCAGCAGGCCGTCGGTTTCGGTGAGCGAGGTGAGAATGCCAGCGCCGTCCTGTGGGTGCTTGACCGCTTCGATCTCGCCGTCGGCGCCGCGCCTTAGCGCGACGCGCACGTATTCGCGCCGGTCTTTCTTCTTTTTGTAGGCGAAGGCGGCGCGCACCGGGATCGGCGTGAGCCTCTGCGGCAGTGCGCCGGACAGCCGCAGCAGCAGCGGTTTCACCACGCGCACGAAGGTGACGAAGACCGCGACCGGATTTCCCGGCAGGCCGACGAAGGCCGCGCCCGCGTGCGCGGCGTAATCCTTGCGCGGCGCCGCGCGGATGACGCCCATGGCCACCGGCCGTCCGGGTTTGATGGCCACGCGCCAGAACGCCAGGCTGCCGATACGTTCGACCGCGCCGCGCACGTGGTCGGCTTCGCCGGTCGACACGCCGCCCGACGTGATCACCAGATCGTGCCAGGTCGCGGCCTTGGCCAGCCCGCGCGACAGCTCGCTAGGCTCGTCGGCGAGGATGCCGAGATCGGTGACCACGGCGCCGAGCCGCTCCAGCAGCGCACGCAGCAGGTAGCGGTTGGCATCGTAGATCGCGGCGCCGCCGCGCGGTGAGCCCGGCTCCACGACTTCGTCGCCCGTGGAGAAGATCGCGACCTTCAGCCGCCGCCGCACCGCGAGCTCGGTAATGCCGAGGGCGGCGGCAAGCGCGATGTGCTGCGCCTCCATCACGGTGCCCACCGGCAGTACGACGCGGCCTTTCGGCACATCCTCGCCGGCGAGCCTGCGGTTGGACCCGAGCTTGAGGCCGGCCGGCACGACGACGCTGTCGCCCTCGGCCTTGACGTCCTCCTGCATGAAGACGGTGTCGGCGCCCGCCGGCATCGGCGCGCCGGTGAAGATGCGGATCGCCTGGCCGGCTATCAGTGCCGTGTCGGCGCGCTTGCCGGCGGTGACGCGGCCGGCGACCCGCAGCGTGGTGTCGCCTTGGCGATTGAGGTCGGCGTGACACACGGCATAACCGTCGACCGCCGAATTATCGAACGGCGGCAGGTCGACCGGCGCGGTGAGATCGGCAACGGTGATGCGGCCGCGCGCGTCGCGCAGCGGCACGCGCTCGCTCTCGCCCACCGGCTGGATGCGCTCGGCGATCAGCGCCTCCATCGCGTCGAGCGACAGCAGCGGGCCGGAGAAGGCGAAGCAGTCGTCCGTCAGTTGTGCCATTGGCAGCTCATAATTCGTTCGCGCATGATCTTATCCGAAAACCGGTTCCCACTTTTCGGGATCATGCGCCACCCCGCGTCACCGCACTCACCGGCACCGCGCGTTCGAGCAGCAGGTCGGCGATCGGCTCGATGGCGTTGAGGTCGAGCACCGGCAGCGGCGTCTCCGCCAGCGGCGTATCGCTGGCGACCGCCACGATGTGCGGGTCCTGTGGGTAGAGCAGCGGCTTGCCGTTCTCGGCGCGGTGGATCTCCAGCTTGGGGAAGGGGTCGCGCTTGAAGCCTTCGACCAGTACCAGGTCGACCGGCGACATCTTGCCGACCAGCGCGCCGAGATCCCATTCCTCCTCCGCGCGCAGTTCGTGCAGGATGGCCCAGCGCCTCGCCGAGGAGATGAGCACCTCGGTGGCGCCCGCCTCGCGGTGCATGAAGGAGTCCTTGCCCGGCTTGTCGAGGTCGAAGCCGTGGTGGGCATGCTTGAGCGTGGACACTTTCACCCCCCGCGCCAGCAGGCGCGGGATGAGCTTGGTGATGAGGGTGGTTTTGCCGGAACCGCTCCAGCCGGCGAGGCCGATGATGCGCATAGGGTGGGTTGTAGCCAACCCCGCCTAACGGTCCAATAGCTCTTGCGTGATATTACGCCGGCCATGCAGGACGCGAAGCACGGTCACCGTGTCATCGGCATGGTCGTAGATGACAACAAACGGATGGACAAGGACCGCGCGCGCGTTCGGCCCGAGTGCCGGTCGAGATGGGCCCATGTCGGGAAAATCGGCAAGTCGAGCATAGACCATGTCAAATGCAGCGAAGTATCTCGCGGCCACTTGACGGCCGGCTTTTTCAGCCAGATAGGCAACTACGCCGCCAACGTCTGCGTCGGCAGGCCCGCTGACGATAACGCGCGCCATCAAAGACCGAGGGCTTTAAGCCGTTTAGCCATCCGGGCGCGATGCTCTTCGAGAGTCATGACATCGCCATTGGCGGCCGCCGCACGCGCCTCGTCGACGTAAGGTCTGGCCCAGGCCAAGTCGTCGGCTTCGACCGCCATCCGCTCCGCAATGATTTGTTGCACAGCATCATCGGCCGATGCGAATTCGCCTTGAGCAATCCGCGCTTCAAGCCATTTCTGCTGTGCCGGAGGCAGTTCGATGTTCATGGCGGAAAATATAGTTCGGCGGCCCCATCCTGGCCAGTCCGGCTTCGCAGGAATTCCCCGGCTCGCATCGACCCCCGCCCGACCGCTGCGCGATCGAGGGTGAGGTGAAAAAGAAAACAAAAACGCCCGGCGCTGAGGCCGGGCGTTGCAGAGGTTCGCGGGTGAAAAGTTCTATTCGGCCGGGGTCGCGTGCGCCCGGGCCTGCGCCTGCGTGTCGCGCTCATTTGGCCCCACCCGAGCGTTTTCCTGCTCCAGCCACAGGCTGTGGTGCTGCTTGGCCCAGTTGAGGTCGACGGTGCCCTCGCCCATGCCCTCGAACGCGCCCTCCATGCCGAGGCTGCCGATGTAGATGTGGCCGAGCATGGCGGCGATGTAGAACATCGCGATGCCGGCGTGCACGATCTCGGCAAGCTGCATGTTGGCGACGTCGGTGCCGTAGAAGGGGAAGATCAGCAGATAGCCGCTGACCACCATGGCGGTGCCGCCCAGCACCTGGACCCAGAAGATCGCCTTCTGGCCGGCGTTGAAGCGGTAAGCCGGCGGATGATCACTCCCGGTCAGGCCGCCGCCGCGTTTTGTCCATTCGACGTCGACCTTGTTCGGGATGTTGCCGGCGATCCACATGAAGAAGATGATCACCACGCCGATGGTGAAGGGGAAGCTCAAGAAGTTGTGCGCGTACTTGGCCGCCTCCGACCAGGTGGTGAAGGTTTCCGGCCCCATCAGCGGCAGCAGCAGCGCGCGGCCGAAAGTGATGTTGAGGCCGGAGATGGCCTGCACGACGAAGCAGGCGGCCGTCATCCAGTGGATGAAGCGCTCGAACGGCGTGAAGCGCACGATCTTGACGCCGGAGCGGCCGCCTTCGATGCGTACGGAACCACGCACCAGATAGAAGATGACCAGCAGCAGGATGGCGCCGAGGATCACGATGGCGCCGAGCCAGCGCAGCGTCACCTCATGCCAGTCGCGCCAGGTACGGCCGGCCGGATGCTCCAGCGTGTAGGACTTCACGTCGGGGATGGTGCCGCGGCCCTGGATTTTGCTCAGCTCCTGCAGGAGCTGCTGCTCCTTCACGGCGCTGGCGGTCGGGTTGATCTGCTGCGCGGAGGCGGGCGTTGCAACCGCGACGATGAATGCGAGCGCGAGAGCGCCGGCGATGAAGCGAACCCAGGTGATGAGTTTCGCCATGGCATCCTCTCCCTTCAAAATTTTCATTTCTTCGTATGCCGTTTTCGGTAGATGGCCGGGACATTAGGCGCGAAGACGGTGCTCCGCACCTTTTGCCCGGCCATGACAGTCAGGTCGCGATGTTTTCGCGATAGGCCGTCTGCCAGCCCCAGGCGCCCGAGCCGTAGCCGCGCTTGGCCACGCGCTCCTTGTAGATCTGCGCGATGACGTCGCCGTCACCGGCGAGCAGCGATTTGGTCGAGCACATCTCGGCGCAGAGCGGCAGCTTGCCTTCCGCCAGACGGTTGGAGCCGTATTTCTCGAACTCCTCCTTGCTGCCGTCGGCTTCCGGGCCGCCGGCGCAGTAGGTGCACTTGTCCATCTTGCCGCGCGAACCGAAGTTGCCGACCTTCGGATATTGCGGCGCGCCGAACGGGCAGGCGTAGAAGCAGTAGCCGCAGCCGATGCACAGGTCCTTGGAGTGCAGCACCACCGCGTCGGCCGTGGTGTAGAAGCAGTTCACCGGGCAAACCGCCGCGCAGGGCGCGTCGGTGCAGTGCATGCAGGCCATGGAGATCGAGCGCTCGCCCGGCTTGCCATCGTTGAGCGTGACGACGCGCCGGCGATTGATGCCCCAGGGGACCTCGTTCTCGTTCTTGCAGGCGGTGACGCAGGCGTTGCACTCGATGCAACGGTCGGCGTCGCAGAGGAATTTCATACGTGCCATGGTCGTTGCTCCTTGTCGATTTGACGCATGATCTGATCCGAAAACCGGGTTCCACTTTTCGGGATCATGCTATGCCGCCCGGATCTGGCAGAGGGTGGCCTTGGGTTCTTGCATGCCGGTGACCGGGTCGTAGCCGTAGGTGGTGAGCGTGTTGACGCTCTCGCCCAGCACGATCGGATCGGTCCCCTTCGGATATTTCGAGCGCTGATCGACGCCCTGGTACCAGCCGGCGAAGTGGAACGGCGACCAGGTCACGCCCTTGCCGACGCGTTCGGTGACTAGTGCCTTCATGCGGCAGGCCTTGCCGGCCTCCATCTCGGCGCCCGACACCCAGACCCATCCGCCGTCCTTGATGCCGCGCTCGGCGGCATCGGCCGGATTGATCTCGATGAACATCTCCTGCTGCAGCTCGGCGAGCCACTTGTTGGAGCGCGTTTCCTCGCCGCCGCCTTCGTATTCGACCAGACGGCCGGACGAGAGGATGAGCGGGAAGCTCTTGGCGATGCCCTTGTCGACCGCCGCCTTCTGCACCGTGAAGCCGATGTTCGGCACGCGGAACTGCTTGGCGTCGGGCAGCGTCGGGTACTTGGCGACCAGCTCAGGCCGCGGCGTGTAGATCGGCTCGCGATGCACCGGGATCGGGTCGGGCAAGCCGAACGCGTTGGCGCGCGCCTTGCCGTTGCCGTAGGGGATGCAGCCGTGTTCGATCGCCACGCGCTGAATGCCGCCGGACAGGTCGATCGACCACGACACCGCGTCGGGCGTCGTCGGGTTGACCTTGTTGATGATGGCCATCTCGGCCTCGGTGAGGTCCTTGTCCCAGCCGAGCTTCTTGAGCACGCCGAGCGTGAACTCCGGATAGCCGTCCTTGATCTCGCTATCCTTGGAGTAATAGCCGTTGCCGAGCAGGCTGACCTTGCGCTTGCTGCCGTCCGGCAGGGTCTCTTCGCGTTCGACGCCGAAGCGGGCGCGGAAGGTGCCGCCGCCTTCCTTCACCGACAGGGTGGTGTTGTAAAGGATCGGCGTGCCGGGATGCTTGAACGCCGGCGTGCCCCAGCACGGCCACGGCAGACCGTAATAGTCGCCCTGGTTCGGTCCGGTGGTCGCCTTCTGCGTCTTCATGTCGAAGTCGGCCTGGTGCGACATGTGCGACTTCAGGCGCTCCGGCGACTGGCCGCAGTAGCCCGTCGACCAGCCGCAGAAGACGCAGAAG
>Ga0265314_10006198_pt1 | contig 10620 bp, 8 predicted proteins | sample 4126metaG_FD_203106 | JGI IMG/M metagenome (GOLD analysis project Ga0265314, IMG submission 203106) | Rhizosphere microbial communities from Carex aquatilis grown in University of Washington, Seatle, WA, United States - 4-1-26 metaG | ecosystem: Host-associated > Plants > Roots > Rhizosphere >... | reverse complement strand
GCTTTGTCGGTGTCGTCGCGGTATTTGATCTGCTTTTTCAGGCCTTCGAAATCGAAGGGTTCTTTGCGCGACTTCAATTCCGCAGCGCGCCGTTTTGTGCGCGTGTCCAGGTCAGCGTGGATGTAAAATTTCAGCGGCGCGTCGGGAAAGACAACGGTGCCGATGTCGCGGCCTTCCATCACCACGCCATTCATGCCCTGCTGCAGAAAATGATGCACCGCGTCACGCATCTTTTTCACCAGCACACCGCGCACGGCGGGATTGTTCACCACGGGTTTAAGCTGCTGCGTCAACGACGCGGTGAAAAGTTCATGCGTGCAATCGCGGCCGTTGACGATGAAATGCTGCTTGCCCGCGATGATGTGGTATTCAAAAACCATCGACTGCGCGACGTCCGAGACGTGTTCTTCGTCGGCCAGGTCGATTCCGGCTTCTAACGCGCGAAAAGCCACGGCGCGGTACATCGCTCCCGTGTTCAGGTGCGTGAAGCCGATGGCGTCGGCGAGGCGGCGCGCGGCGGTGGATTTGCCGCTGCCGGCCGGGCCATCAATAGCTATGACGTGTTCTTCCATGAAAAATCGCCGGGTGTACCGGAGCTCCTCTTTCCCAAACCTTCATGAGTTTTAAGAGCAGCGGATTGTACGGAGTGCGGCCCGGGATTCCAGCGGTGAACGATCAGGCGTGTTCGCCGGCGGCTGCCGCGCTGGGAATCATCACGTGGGCAGAAGGCATTTCGGGCGCAGCCGGCAGAACGTTCGATGTTTTCACTTCCGCCTTGGGACGCGTGCCGCGGACGAGCAGGATTCCAGCCACGAACAACGCGATGGACGGAAGCAGGTATTGCAGCGGAATGTCCGACGGGCCTTTGCCCGCCACCGGCTTCTCGTCACCCATGCCCAGCAGCGTGGGCATGACGACGCTCATGCTGTTGTAAAGTGTGTGGAAGATGACTCCCGGCCAGATGCTGGCCGTTTCCCAGGCGACATAGGCCAGCGCGACGCCCATGCTTGCGGTGATCGGAAATTTCCAGAAAGGCGAATGAAACGCGCCAAAAATGACGCCGACGGTGAGCAGGCCGACCCACTTGTCTTTGCGCGTGACGCCCTGCTGCAAATAGCCGCGAAAAAAGTGCTCTTCGCAGATTCCCGGCGTGATTCCCACGAAGAAAACGAGGAAAAGCATGCCGGCGACCGACTGGGATTTTTCATGGAAGAATTTGGAGAGAATATCCATCTCAAACGAATATTCCCAGAACCGGCTCTGGATCGCGACCATCTCCTGCGCGATCAGCCAGCCGCCGGCGGCCAGAAGCACGCCGCCCAGGATCGCGCGCGGCGCGGGCATGCGCCAGAGGAACGTGGTTTTCAGGTCCGTTTTCAAATACATGGAGATGGCAATCGGCAGGGCGGCAAAGAGCAGCCAGATTGGAACGCCGACTGAAATGGCGAAGGCCAGCGAACTGAAGCCTTTCTCCTTATCCACCAAAAGCGCCGACTGCAGATAGCCCTGCAGATAAAAATTGAATGGGTAGAGCAACGCGGCCACGACAAGCGCATCGCCCGGCTTGGGTATCGCCGAACGTTTGAAGAATTTACGGTTGAGGAAAAGACGCAGGCTTCCCTGCGCCGAAAAAAGCACTTCCTCGCGCGCGAAAATACGCGCGGCGAACGCGACGGCGCCCGCGGCGTAGAGACACGTGCTGATGAACACGAACGCGATCTGCTGCCCCGTGCCGTGCGAGAGGAAAAGCTGCTTAATCAGCAGGGCAGTATTCAGCACCGGCGTCAGCAGCAGCGGTCCCTCGAGATCAATGCCCGGCATCATCACCACCATCATGCCCAGCACCGGAACGAGGTAAATCGGCAGGCAGTAAATCTGGGCTTCCTTCTGGTTCGAGGCAAAACTGGCCACGGCGAGCAGAAGCCCCGAGAAGAACAGCGCGAGAGGCAATAAGAGGAGGAGCGTCAGCGGCACCGCGGCCCAGGGAAATTCAAAACCGTTCATTTTGGCCAGCGGCATCATGGAAAACGTCAGCGCGAAACTGCCCACGTTCAGCGTCGCGTTGCCCAGCGCCATCGTGGCCACCGCGAGGAATTTTCCGCTGATGATTTCGATGGGTCGCACCGGAGCGCCGATCAGCGTCTCCAGCGTTGAGCGTTCTTTTTCGCCGGCAGTCATGTCGATTGCCGGATGAATAGCGCCGGTAATGATCATCATGATGAACAAAAGCGGCAGGAACGAGCCCATCACCGAGCCGCCGACCTTTGTGGCTTGCGCGACGTTGGTGATGTTGATCGAAAACGGTTCGAGCGTATCGTGACCCAGGCCGCTGCTTTCCAGACGCTGGTTGATCACGACTTTGCGGTAGCGCTCGAAGAGCGTGCGCACGCGGATCGCGGCATCGTTGGAGCGCTGCTCGGCCTGGTCGAATTTCACATCCAGCTTGACCTGCTTTAGCGCCTTGACGTCGTCGGCGAAATTTGGATCCATAACGACGATCGCGCGCACTGTTCCCCCGGCCAGCGCCGATTCCGCGGCGTCGGGAGTCATTTCAACGTAGTCCAGCGGCGTGATCACCGGAGCCTTTTCGCCGACCATTTTCTTGATCGTCGTTTTTGCGCCCGACGGCAGATTGGTGACCTCTTCGGCTTTTTCTTCGGACGGCAGGTTGTTCAGCGTGTTCTCAAAGAACGATTTCGTGTTGACGGGGATCGCGATGAGATGGTGTTCGTGCTCCAGCTTCGTCTGAGCCATCTGCGTCACTTCGGCCATGCCCAGCAGCATCACCGGGTAGAGCACCAGCGGAATGACAACGGTGGCAAAGACCGTGCGCCGGTCGCGCAGACAGTCGCGCAATTCCTTGAAATAAACCGCGCGGATTTTAGGCGACACTCGTCGGGCCCCCGTCTTCGTTTACTGCGGCCGAAACCGCGACGCCCGCGCCGTTGCGAATTCCCGGCGGGGGGTCGATCAAAACAGGCGGAATGTTGTCAACGGCGCTCTTGCCTTCGACCTTCTCGACCAGCGCGAGGAAAATATCGCTGAGGCGTTCCTGGCCGGAGAGTACGCGCAGCTGCGCCAGGGTGCCTTCGGCGAGGAGCCGGCCCTTGTGCAGCATGCCGAAGCGGTTGCAGATGTTTTCCACTTCGTCCAGATGGTGCGTGGAGAGAATGATCGTGCGGCCGTCGCGGCCGGCCTGGCGCACGAAATTCAGGATCAGCCGGTTGGTCAGCACGTCCAGGCCGTTGGTCGGTTCGTCCAGAATCAGCACCGGCGGGTTGCCGATGAGCGTGCGTGCGATCTGCACGCGTTGTTTCTCTCCGGTGGACATGCCTTCGCAGCGGCGGTCGGCAAATTCTTTCAGCGCAAGAAGTTCGATCAGCGAATCGACCTGGCGCTTGAGTTCGGGCTGCTGAATGCCGCGCAATTGGCCGAAATATTCCAGGGTCTCCCGCGGCGAAAGGCGTGCGTAAAGCCCTGTGTTGGCGGTGAGGAAGCCGGTGCGTTCTTTCAGCGCGAGCGGGTCGGACGATCCGGCCACGCCATCGATATATACATCGCCCGACGAAGGCTGCATCAGCCCTGCGAGCATGCGCAAGGTCGTCGTTTTTCCCGCGCCATTGGGACCGAGGAGGCCATATATTTCACCCCGCCGGACATGGAACGAGACACCATCAACAGCCCGGTGTTCCTGGCCCTGGTGTGTGTAGAAGATTTTTATCAGGTCGTGGACGCGAATCATGATCCGGTTCTACGTAGGTGCATTGCTCATACAATGCATAACATACTCTAAACTGATCCCTCTCAGCCACAATTCCCAACAAAAGAATTTTAAATTCGGGCGGTCTCTATTTTGCGCTCCCTATTTAACAAGGAGGGCGAGTCGTGGGTGCCATGGAAGTCGGTACTGAAATCACCGTTTTTGATGTCGCGCCCGCCGATGATTCGACCTGGTTTATCGTCGTTAACGGCGCGATTTTGGGGACGTTTCGAAAGCGCAAATCGGCGGTAGATGTCGCTACAAACCTGGCCTCGCGGCACCGGCCTTCACGATTGATGACGCGGAGCAGCAACGGCGACATCGAAGCCATCACGCCTTTTGCCGATGAATCGCGAAAGCAGGATTGTGTTGATTCGACGATTGTATTGCCGCGGGACGATCACTTTGATCTCGGATAATGCCGCGTACGACTACAAACGCAGCACAAGATGATCCATCTGTTGGATGGCCAGTTCTGATTTATTGCCGAGATCTTTACCGTTGCGCAGCACGTGGCAACTGCGAACCGTGGTTTTGCCGAGTTGCTTGAGAACGTCGGCCAATGTCGCGCCGATGGGCACCGGAACTCCGAATTTCAGATCTTCATCGAAAAGACTTAAGTACACAGTTTGTGTTGGACCTGTCACCACGGATATGTTGTGCGTGAGCCAGTTATCTTCCGGCTGCGGTTCGCGGGATTTGATGCGGCTGACGTTCTGTTTGGCCTGTTCAATGACGGCGAGCACTTCCAGGCGCGAAGGCGGTTTGCGCAGCTGGTTATCAAATCCGGGCAGCGATGTTTCCGAGTTGCTGAGCGCGATGCAGGTCAGGCGTGGCAGGCGCAGGCGAAGTTGCGTGCAGAGCTGTTCGCTTCCGATATCGGGCAGCGTGGGTTCGATAAAGACGATGCGCGGCCGGCGCCGGAGGGCAATGGTCAGCGCGCTCGCGCCATCTTCGGCGAAATCGACGCGATGACGGCGGTCGACCCACGTGACCATCGTCGCCGCAGCTTCGCGCGATTTCGGGTCGGGATCTACAATCAGGAATGCCACACACCCTCCTTAACAACGCCGTGGAACGTCAAATAATTAAAGCGCCCTCGTGCATTTGTAAGCCACGGCGTGCAGCTTGAGCGCATCGGTCTTTCGAACCGTCCGGCGTTGCGCCTTTCTGCCGCGAACCGCGGTTAAATGAACGTCGAACGCGTGCGCCGAACTGGATTCAATCTCCAGCCCATAAAGATCGTTCTCGCCATTCAAGCTGGCCGCTACGTGCCGGCCGTTCAGCATTGCGTAATCCGTTAACCGAGCGGGGGAATCCAGTTTAACGGGCATGAAAAAAATTCGTTAGCCGGCGTTAAAAAGCGGCGCCAGCGACGCGTCATCAAGCTGCAGGACGACGGCGCCCTGGTCTTCGGGAAGCGCTTCAATCCATTCGCCGGCATTCGCGCTGTTGAAATCTTCCAGCTTTGAAATCTGATGAATCAGCGGCGCGCGCAACGTCTGGAATTGCGCGCGATTGCGCTGTGCGATGCGGCTGTCGTAAACGTCGCTCAGGCGATTCCCGGTCAGCAGCCATTCGGAAGTGACATTTAAAACGGCGCTGATGAGCGGGATGCGGTCGGCGGACGGAATGTCGTCGCCGTGTTCCCAATAAGCCACTTGCCGGCGCGAGACGCCAACCTGCTGCGCGAAATTTTCCTGAGACATCCAGTACAGAACGCGCAAAGTTTTAATGCGTTGTCCGATGGTCGTCATTGAAGCGCACTCCGAAGTCAGCCGCCCATTATGTGAAGTATGCTTCCAAAGGCAATACAAATGATGTTTTTTATATTAATTAATCCGGCACAGATGTTGCCTCATTTGAAGTACAGCGGAACTTGTGGGTAAAAAATCTTCTTTCTTGTACTTAACCTTGGGATAGACCGAAGGTTTTGATTTCATTCGCATTGATTGAATCCACGGTTTTTTGCCTGGCTATTGTAAGGAGACGTTGACATGCCCGAAAAACCCGCACCCTCGCCGACACCTGCGGCGAACGACTTTCCGGTTGTCGGCGTCGGAGCCAGCGCGGGAGGAATGGAAGCGTTAACGCGACTGCTCGAGAAACTTCCGGCCAACACCGGCATGGCGTTCGTCCTCGTCCAGCATCTCGACCCCACGCACGAAAGCATTCTGGCCGCGCTTCTCAGCAAAATATCCGCGCTGCCCGTGGCGGAAGCCAGTGACGGAGTGCGCGTTGAACCCGGCCACGTCTATGTCATTCCTCCCAATCGCGACATGACCCTGGCAGATGGACATTTGAGGCTGGAGAAGCGCACGGCTCCGCGCGGCCGGCACATGCCGATCGATTCTTTTTTCCGCTCGCTGGCCGAGGTGCAGGGTTCGCACGCCATCGGCGTGGTGCTCTCGGGCACGGGCAGCGACGGCACGCTGGGCGTGCAGGCGATCAAAGCCGAAGGCGGAATCACCTGCGCGCAGGAGCCCAAGAGCGCCAAGCACGATGGCATGCCGGCCAGCGCAATTGCGACCGGCTGCGTGGATTTCGTCCTGACACCGGAAAACATCGCGCTGGAAATACTGCGCCTGGACGGCCATCCCTATTTGAAAATTCCGAGGCAGGAAACGGAACTGGCGGCGCCGCCCGCGGACGACGCGCAACTGAAGCGAATTTTTCTGCTGCTCAAACGCGCCACGAACGTGGATTTTACATTTTACCGGCACTCCACGATCCAGCGCCGCATCGCGCGGCGCATGCTGGTCCACAAGTGCGACACGCTCGATAATTATGTAGGGCTGCTGAACGAGAAGCCGGAGGAAATCCATGCGCTGTACCAGGATATTCTGATCAAAGTCACGCGATTTTTTCGCGACCCCGAAGTCTTTGATTTTTTGAAGCAGACGATCTTCCCGGAGTTTCTGAAGAACCGTCCGCCGATTTGCCGATCCGCGTCTGGATTCCGGGTTGCGCGACCGGTGAGGAAGTGTATTCGATCGCGATCTGCCTGCTCGAATTCATGAGCGACGTGTCGTCGAATCCGCCGATGCAGATTTTCGCGACCGACGTCAGCGAATCGGCGATCAATACCGCGCGCGACGGAAAGTACCTCGAAAATATCGCGCTGGACGTGTCTCCCGACCGGCTGCGGCGTTTCTTCGTAAAGGTCGATGAAGGCTACCAGATCAGCAAGCCGATTCGCGACATGTGCGTCTTTGCGCGGCAGAACATGATCAGCGACCCGCCGTTCTCCAAACTGGACCTGATCAGTTGCCGCAACGTGCTGATCTACCTTGAGCCTTCGCTGCAGAAACGCGTGATGCCGCTCTTCCATTATGCGCTGCGGCCGAACGGATACCTGATGCTCGGTACGAGCGAAACAGTGGGCACATTCACCGAGTTGTTCAGCCTTGTCGACAAGTTACACAAAGTATTTGCCAAAAAAGCGACGTCCAACCGCCTGAATCTGGATTTTTCGATGGGCTCCAGCCTCGGCGAACAATCCGCGGCCGAAATCCACGCATCGGCCGAGGGATATCGCGACCAGAACTTCGGACAAAGCGAAGCGCGCCGCGAAGCCGACCGCATCATCCTCACGCGTTTCTCGACCGCCGGAGTGGTGATCGACGACGAAATGGAAGTGGTGCAGTTCCGCGGCGATACGCGCGCGTACCTCGAACACGCGCCGGGCGAACCCAGCCTGAACCTGCTGAAAATGGCGCGCAACGGGCTGGGCCTGGAATTGCGCGCGCTGATTCACGACGCAAAATCGCGCGGCGCCACCACGTCAAAAAGCGGCATCGTGGTGTCCGAAGACCACGGGCTGCGCAGCATTCGCGTCGAAGTGAGCCCCCTGAATCTGCTGGGCGGAAAAGGCGAGTATTTTCTTGTTCTTTTTGAAGACATGAAGGCGGCGAAGAAGGCGGAATCGTCATTACCGCAGGGATCGGCAGACGCCATCGACCGCCAGGTGAGCCAGTTGCGTAACGAGTTGGCCGCTTCGAAGCACCACCTGCAATCGATCATCGAAGAACAGGAAGCGACAAACGAGGAATTGCAGTCGGCCAACGAAGAGATTCTTTCGAGCAATGAAGAACTGCAGAGCATCAATGAGGAACTGGAGACCGCGAAAGAAGAGCTGCAATCGACGAACGAAGAATTGACGACGGTCAACGAGGAACTGCAGAACCGCAATTCCGAACTGAGCCAGGTCAACAACGATCTCTCGAACCTGCTCTCCAGTGTGAACATTCCCATCGTGATGCTCAGCAACGATCTGCGCATCCGGCGCTTCACTCCGCAGGCCGAGAAAATGCTGAGCCTGATCGCGACCGACGTCGGCCGGCCGATCGGCGACATCAAGCCGCGCGTCAACCTGCCGGACATGGAACAGATGGCTGCCGAAGTGATCGAGACGATGGCGCCGCGCGATTTCGAGGCGCAGGACAAGGACGGACGCTGGTATTCAGTGCGCGTGCGGCCGTACAAGACGCGCGAGAACAAAATCGACGGCGCGGTGATCGCGATGGTGGACATTGACCTGATCAAGCGCAGCACGGACGAAGTGCGCGATGCCGCCGAATTGACCGAGGGCATCGTGCAGACCGTGCGCGAACCGCTGCTGATCCTCGACGCCGAATTTCGCGTCAAGCGCGCGAACCCGGCGTTCTACGAGGTGTTTCACGTCAATCCCAACGAGACCGAGAACCGCTTGATCTTCGACCTTGGAAACCGGCAATGGAATATTCCGCGCCTGCGCGATCTGTTGAATGAACTGCTGGGCGCGAACAAGAATCTGAACGATTACAAAGTGGAACACCGCTTCGAATCGCTGGGTCTTCGAAAAATGAAGCTGAGTGGACGCCGCTTCGACCTGAAAAGCCGCGGCAGTATGATCCTGTTGGCGATCGAGGACGTCACGGATAAAAATTAAGCGTGATGCGCAGGCCAGACGCCTGCGCTAATTGTCGACAGAATCCAGCACATGGGCGCTGATGGCGCACGCGGCCAGCGCCGCGGTCTCGACACGCAGAATGTTCCGCGCCAAGCGCACGCGCGCAACCCCCTGAGCGTCAGCGGCCGCGAGTTCCTCATCCGCAAAGCCGCCTTCGGGCCCGATGAGCAGCACGAGCGCGCCCAAAATCATCTCCGCGCGTTTTGCGCTGAGCAGCTTCAGCAGATCGATCTTGGCGCGCGGATCGAGGAGCACGCAGAGCGATTTTCCGGCGTGTTCGTTCAGAATTTGCCCGAACGATTTTTCGGCGAGGATCTCCGGCACGTCGTTGCGGCCGCTCTGCTTCGCCGCTTCGGCCGCGATGCGCTTCAAGCGCGTGACGCCCTCGGATTCGTCGTCTTTACTGACGACGCTACGCGCGTAAGCGACCGGCTGGATCGCGTGCACGCCGAGTTCCGAGCATTTCTCGACCAGCATCGCCGCGCGCTTTCCCTTGGGCCAGGCGGTGGCGAGCACGATTCGCGTCGCGGACTGGGCGGAGGCTTCGCTCAATTGCAAAATCGTTGCGCGGCCGTTTTCGGTGAACTCGGCGTTGGCCGAGCGGCCCGCGGCGTCGAAAATCGCGAGCGCATCGCCGCGTTCGAGGCGCAGCACGCGCGCGTGCGCGGCTTCGTCGGGCGGCAGCGCGATCTCAGCGCCGGAGTGCAGGCCGGCAAGCGATTCGACACGGAAGCGGCGGACTTTGGACAACGAAGGATCTCCCATCAGGCCCGCGCGACGGCCGCGGCGCGGACTTCGCCGATTCCGGCGGCCACGAGCGTCCGCGCGCACTCGGAAATCGTGCTGCCGGTGGTGATGACGTCGTCGACCAGCAGCACGCGCGCTCCTTTATAGCGCGCCGCTCGCTTCGCGTCGCAGGCGAAGGCGCCTTTCAGATTTTCGCGGCGCTTTTCGCCGCTCAACAGCGCCTGCGGCTCGGTGTGGCGGATTTTTTTCAGCAAACGTGCGTCGAGGCGCAGGTTCAAACGCCGCGCGAGGCAGCCGGCGATTTCTTCGGCCTGGTTGAACGTGCGCGTGCGCAGCGTTTTTCGGGTCACCGGAGCGGGAACGACGAGCAGGTCGGGGGCGAACATGTCTGTGGCTCGGAGCCGCTCAGCCAGCAATTCACCGTACATTTTCGCCAGATGCAGTTTGCCGCCGAACTTCAGCGAGAGCAGAAGATCGCGCGCCGAACCGTCGCCGAATTTCATCAGCGCGCAGCTCGCCTTGATTTTCACCGGCGGATATGTGCGGCAAGCCGGGCAGTCGCTCATTACGCCGGAGCCGAGGCCCGTGCGGTCGCCGCAGCGCGCGCAGCGGTTGGTGCCGATCCACGTCAGGCGCGCGGCGCAGTCGCGGCAGATGCAGCGGTTTCCGTCGGAGAACAGCGGCGTGTCGCAGGCGGCACAGTGCGGTGGAAAAAGGAGGTCGAGCGCGGCGGTGACACTGGCGCGAAGGAAGCGCGCGCGCGCGGGCGGCTCGGAAAACAGCTGGCGCTCGAGAGCGGGTTCGAGGGCGAGAGGCATGAGAGGAGACTACGGGATCGGGGTGATTTTTCCAGGTGGGGGATTACCCCTCACCCCGCGTTCGCCGAAACGGCCCGGCTCACGTCGGCCCTCTCCCGCAGGGGGAGAGGGGATCGCGTGTGGACATTTGATGTCTCAGACTTTGGCGGGGGATGTTTGACATGCAAGGAATGAGCGGGAAACTTGCGGCATGGGATGGAACGATGTGAACAGCCGCGACGAGCGGTCGCTGATGGTAATTTTGCGCGGCGTCGCGGAGTGGTTCAAAGCGGACATTGCGGAGTGGTGCACGGGGCGGAGCTGGCTCGTGCGGCTGCCGCTGTGGCTGTTTTTCGCGTACGTCG
>Ga0265314_10006197_pt1 | contig 10621 bp, 7 predicted proteins | sample 4126metaG_FD_203106 | JGI IMG/M metagenome (GOLD analysis project Ga0265314, IMG submission 203106) | Rhizosphere microbial communities from Carex aquatilis grown in University of Washington, Seatle, WA, United States - 4-1-26 metaG | ecosystem: Host-associated > Plants > Roots > Rhizosphere >... | reverse complement strand
CGACGGCGCCCTCCTGATGACCTCGCATGACCGCGAGTTCCTGAACCGGATCGTCACCAAGATCATCGAGATCGACGGCGGATCGCTGACCACCTATTCCGGCGATTACGCATTCTACGAGCGGCAGCGGGCGCTGAACGAGAAGCAGCAGCAGGCCCAGTTCGAGCGGCAGCAGGCCATGCTGGCCAAGGAGATCAAGTTCATCGAGCGCTTCAAGGCCCGCGCCTCGCACGCCGCCCAGGTCCAGAGCCGGGTGAAGAAGCTGGACAAGATCGAGCGCTTCGAGCCGCCGAAGCGCCGCCAGATCGTGTCGTTCGATTTTCCGCCGGCCCCACGCTCGGGCGAGGACGTGGCGGTTCTGAAGAACGTGCACAAGGGCTATGGCAGCCGGACCATCTATCAGGGCCTCGACCTCATCATCCGCCGCAAGGAGCGTTGGTGCGTCATGGGGGTCAACGGCGCGGGCAAGTCGACGCTCCTGAAGCTGGTGGCACGCGCTGCCGAACCCGACGCCGGGACCGTCGCTGTCGGCGCCAGCGTCAAGATGGGCTATTTCTCCCAGCACGCCATGGAACTGCTTGATGGCGATAGGACGGTGTTCGAGTCCCTGGAGGACTCTTTCCCCCAGGCCAATCAGGGATCGCTGCGGGCGCTGGCCGGCTGTTTCGGCTTCTCCGGCGACGATGTGGAAAAGAAATGCCGCGTTCTATCCGGCGGAGAAAAGGCCCGGCTGGTGATGGCGATCATGCTGTTCAACCCGCCGAATTTCCTGGTGCTCGACGAGCCGACCAACCATCTCGATCTCGACACCAAGGAAATGCTGATCAAGGCCTTGGCCGCCTATGAGGGCACCATGCTGTTCGTGTCGCACGACCGGCATTTCCTGGCGGCGCTTTCCAACCGGGTGCTGGAACTGACGCCCGAGGGCATCCACCAATACAGCGGCGGCTATACGGAATACGTGGCACGCTCCGGGCACGAAGCTCCGGGGCTGCATAGCTGAGCTTTCCCAGGCTCATACCAAATCCTGATGAGCCGGACTCATCGGGATCTGGTTAGGCCCAACGGGCCGCGCGCCTTATGGCGCGGGAGGCAAGGGCGCCTGCGCCCGCCCGCCGATTGAGGGCGAGCCCGGTGATCGGTTGCGATCACTGGGATATGGTATCAGTCGTCGCCCATGCCGCGCCGCGAGATGGGGATGTCGCGGTGGATATAGGCGCTCATCACCAGCCCCCAGCCCAGCAGCAGCGACAGCATGGCGGTGCCGCCATAGGAGATCAGCGGCAGCGGCACGCCGACCACCGGCACCAATCCCATCACCATGGCGGTGTTGATGAAGAAGTAGAGGAAGAAGGTGGTGGCGATGCCGTGAGCCACCAGCCGGCCGAACTGCGAGCGGCAGCGGATGGCGATGGCGTAGCCATAGGCCAGCAGCAGGGCGTAGAGACCGAGCAGCACCAGGCCGCCCATCATGCCCCATTCCTCGGCGAACATGGTGAAGATGAAGTCGGTCTGCTTTTCCGGCAGGAAGTTGAGACGGCTTTGCGTCCCCATCATATAGCCCTTGCCGAACACACCGCCCGAGCCCAGCGCGATCTTGGACTGGGTGATGTGGTAGCCGGCACCCAGGGGATCGTCCTCGGGATTGAGGAAGATCAGCACGCGCTTCTTCTGGTACTCGCGCAGAAACTGCCAGGCTACCGGGACGGCGGCCATGCCGCCGGCGATGACCACCACGAACTTCCAAATACGCACGCCGGCCATGAAGAACAGGGCTCCCGACGACATCACCAGCATCATGGCGGTGCCCAGATCGGGCTGCTTCAGCACCAGGATGGCCGGAGCGAACACCATGATCAGCGGCGGAATCAGGAACAGCGGGCGGCCGATCTCCTGCTGGCCGGCGCCGTGGAAATAGCGGGCCAGGGACAAAATCAGGGCGATTTTCATGATCTCCGAGGGCTGCAACTGGATGAAGCCCAGGTCGATCCAGCGCTGGGCTCCCATGCCGATGGTGCCTTTCAACTCCACCAGCACCAGCAATATGAAGGCGATGGCGTAGAAGGTGTAGGCGTGGCGCATCCAGAAGCGCAGATCGATCATGGCCACCGAGATCATCAGGCTGATGCCGATGGCGAAACGGATCATCTGCTTGGTGGCCCAGGGCTCCATGGAGCCTTGCGCCGCCGAGTACAGGGTGGCGAAGCCCACCGAGGCGATGGCGGCCAGCACGGCGATCAGCGACCAGTTGATCTGCCAGATCTTGTCGCGGATGGACATTTCGGTGCGGTTGAGGCGTGACGGCGTGCGCGGCAGCGGCCTGAGCATCAGAATCTCCTCAGGTCCGGAGCCATGGATTCGCCGCCGGTATCGGCGGCGACCCGGGCCATGTCACGCTTCTGTACCTCGATCATGATGTCGCGGGCGATGGGGGCGGCCACCGCCGAGCCGCCGCCGCCGTGCTCGACGATGACGGCGATGGAATAACGCGGATTCTCCTCGGGGGCATAGGCCACGAACAAGGCGTGGTCACGCTCCTTCCAGGGCAGCTGGTCGTTCTTCTTCACGCCCGTCTCACGCTCGCGCATGGTGATACGCCGCACCTGAGCCGAGCCGGTCTTGCCCGACAGCCACATACCGTCCTGGGTGATGCGGGCCTTGTAGGCGGTGCCGCCCGGTTCGTTGGAGACCGCGAACATGCCCTTGCGCACCAAGGTCAGCGACTGGCGCGACACGTCCATGCTGGGCCACGAGGGATTGGAGCGGCTCCTGGCCGTCTTCTCGCTGATCTGGTCGCGGGCAACGTGGGGCACCACCGCATAGCCGCCATTGGCGATGCGCGCCGTCATGGTGGCCAGTTGCATGGCGGTGGCGGTGACGTATCCCTGGCCGATGGCGTTGATCAGGGTCTCGCCCGGATGCCAGGGTTGCTTCAGCACCGCTTTCTTCCATGCCTTGTTGGGGATGATGCCCGACTTCTCGCCCGGCAGATCGATGCCGGTGGGGGCGCCCAGGCCGAATTTCTTGGCCATTTCGGCGATCTTCTCGTAGCCGACGCGGCGCGCCACTTCGTAGAAGTAGACGTCGCAGGAATTCTTGATGCCGGTGACCAGATCCTGTGCTCCGTGGCCTTCCTTCTTCCAGCAATGGAACTTGATGGAGCCCAGCTGGGTATGGCCCGAGCAGAACACCCGCATTTCCGGCGTGATGTCGCGGGCCTCCAGCGCCGCCAGGGCGGTCAGCATCTTGAAGGTCGAGCCCGGCGCGAAGGTGCCGCCGATAGCCTTGTTGGTCAGCGGCGAGCGGGGATTGGTGGACAGATCCTTCCATTCCTCGTTGGACAGGCCGCGATTGAAGGAATTGGGATCGAAGGACGGGGTCGAGGCCATGACGATCACGTCGCCGGTGTGGATGTCCATCACCACCACGGCGGCGCTTTCGTCCCCTAAGCGCTGAGCGGCGTATTCCTGCAGCTTCATGTCCAGCGTCAGGTTGAGGTCGAGGCCGGGCTCGCCCTCCTTGCGCTCCAGTTCGCGGATGACGCGGCCCACCGAGTTGACCTCGAGCGTTGAGGTGCCGTGGCGGCCGCGCAGCGCCATGTCGTAGATGCGCTCCACGCCGCCCTTGCCGATACGAAAGCCCGGCAGCTCCTCCAGCGGGTCGCCGGTCAGCTCGTTCTCGGACACCGCCGAGACATAGCCCAGGATATGGGCGCCCAGGCTTTCCAGCGGATAATAGCGGCTCTGACCCACGTCGATGACGACGCCGGGCAGGTCGGCGGCATTGACCTCGACGCGCGCCACCTCCTCCCAGGTCAGGTTCTCGCGCACGCTCAAGGGGACGAAGCTGCGGCGCCGGCGCACTTCCTTGTGGATACGGGCGCGGTCGCCGTCGCCGATGGTGATGATCTTGGTCAGCGCGTCCAGGGTGTAGTCCAGGGACGGCGTCTGCTCGGGCACCACCATGACGCGGTAATTGTGCTGGTTGACCGCCATGGCGATGCCGTTGCGGTCGAGAATCAGGCCGCGCGGCGGAGCCAGCAGGCGGGTGCTGATGCGGTTGTCCTCGGCCTGGACGGCATATTTATCGGCTTCCATGACCTGCAGGTAGTACATGCGCGCGGCCAGCGCCCCCATCAGGGTCGCCTTGCCGCCGGCCAGCATCATGGCCCGGCGGGAGAACAGCTTGGAGCGGTCGTTGTCGTGATACATGCCGCCGCCCTCCCTACACGTCGCGCAGGAAGGCTAGCTGCGTCCGGGCTAGAGTCCAGGTCAGCAGCGGGAACAGGGCAAGGGTCATCAGGTACTCGAACGCCACCGGGGCGATGTCCAGGGGGCGGCCCTTGATGAACGACAGCAGCAGCCAGGCCATGCCGATGGCCCCGGCGGTGAGCAGGCTGAACGCCCACCAGGTGACGGCGAAGGACTTGCCCAGGAAGAATTTGCGCTGCGAGGCGGCGGTGCCCTGGACCAGCAGCAGCACCAGGGCGTTTACCCCCAGCGGCGTGCCGGCGACGATGTCGTAGAGCAGGCCGATGACGAAGGCCAGCCAAGCGGGCAGCAGATCCGGCCGGTAGATGGCCCAGTAATAGACCCCCATCAGCGGCAGCATGGGAGCGATTCCGGAAAAGCCGGGGATGTGGGTGGGAATGGCGGTCAGCAGCAGCAGGAAAACGGTGATGCCGAACGGGACCAGATGGCGGACCCAGGTGTCCATCTTCACCCAGACGGAGGGTTTCACTCCTCTTTCCCCCGGCGGCGGCGTTCCGGCGGCGGCGGCCGTTCGAACGGCAGGATGCCGCCCAGGCCGAAATCGACGATGGAGACGAATTCCAGACGGTGGCGCTGGACGAAGGGCTCGACCCGGATGATGCCGTCGGTGACCGACGACACCACGCCCACCGGAATGCCCGGCGGGAACGCGCCGCCCGAGGCGGCGGTGACCACCCGGTCGCCCACCGAGATGGCCGGGCTGCCGGTGATGTAATTGAGGCGCGGTCGCTGGCTGTTGTCGCCGGTCAGGATGGCCCGGGTGCGGGTGGCCTCCAGCATTACGGGCGTGCGGGCGTTGATGTCGGTGATCAGCAGCAGGCGGGACGAGCGCGCCCCCACCTCGGCCACGTGACCGGCCAGCGCCTCGCCGGTCAGCACCGCCTGGCCCTTGCGCACGCCTTCCTTGGCCCCGGCGCCCAGCAGCATGCTCTGGCCGAAGGCCGAGCCCATGTCGCCGATCACCCGCGCGGTGACGAAGGCAGGGTCGGGGTCGGGGATGAAGTTCAGCTGGTCGTGCAGGACGGTGTTCTCGGCCTCCAGGCGCCGCGCCACCGTCTGCCAGTGCATCAGCTTGGCGTTCTCTTCCTTGAGCCGGGCATTCTCGGTCCTGAGATTGGCCAGTTCGTGGAAGTTCTCGGTGACCTGGGCGATGGTGGCGGCGGGCCGCGCCATGGCGTCCAGAAGGGGGGCGATGGCATCGGCGACCAGGGCGCGGGTGCGCTCGATCAGTACGATATCGGCCTTGCCGAGGATCATCAGGGCGACCGAGGCGACGATCAGGGACAAGAAGGCGAAGCGCTGGACCAGCAGCCTTAACGTCGCGAGCCGACCTGCCGCACCCGACTGCTTCACCTAACCCCTCCGTTCCGCCACTCTCCCCCGGCACACTGAGGAAGGCATCGGGTCGATACTACTATATCTAGTGCCCGTAAAACCACTAATTCCGGAGGTCCAGGCCGAGGAATCCGAGAGGATTCAATGCCTCGGCCTCCTAGTACATGCTGGTCAGCACGTTCTTCAGCTTGGGCATTTCCTCCAGGGCGCGGCCGGTACCCAGGGCGACGCAGGAAAGCGGGTCGTCGGCGATGGAGACCGGCAGGCCGGTGGCGTGGCGCAGCACGTAATCCAGGTTGGACAGCAGGGCGCCGCCGCCGGTGAGCACGATGCCCTTGTCGACGATATCGGCGGCCAGTTCGGGGGCGGTGTGCTCGAGCGCGACCTTGACCGCCTCGATGATGGCGCCGACCGGCTCGGCCAGGGATTCGGCGATCTGGCGCTCGGAGATGATCAGTTCCTTGGGCACGCCGTTCATCAGGTCGCGGCCCTTGATCTCCATGGTGCGGCCCTCGCCGTCCTCGGGCGGGCAGGCGGAGCCGATTTCCTTCTTGATGCGCTCGGCCGAGCCTTCGCCCACCAGGAGGTTATGGTTGCGGCGGATATAGGCGATGATCGCCTCGTCCATCTTGTCGCCGCCGACGCGCACGCTGCGGGAATAGACGATGCCGCCCAGCGAGAGCACCGCCACCTCGGTGGTGCCGCCGCCGATGTCGACCACCATGGAGCCGGTGGGCTCGGTGACCGGCAGGCCGGCGCCGATGGCCGCCGCCATGGGTTCCTCGATCAGGAAGACGCGACGGGCACCGGCGCTTTCCGCCGATTCCTGGATGGCGCGGCGCTCGACGGCGGTGGAGCCCGACGGCACGCAGACGATGACCAGCGGGCTGGCGAACGAGCGGCGGTTATGCACCTTGCGGATGAAGTGCTTGATCATCTCTTCCGCCACTTCGAAGTCGGCGATGACGCCGTCCCTGAGCGGGCGGATGGCCTGGATGTAGCCGGGCGTGCGGCCCAGCATCATCTTGGCCTCGTCACCGACGGCCAGGACCTTCTTCTTGCCCTTTTCCTCGGCGATGGCGACCACCGACGGTTCATTGAGGACGATACCGCGACCCTTGACGTAGACCAGCGTATTGGCGGTTCCGAGATCGATCGCCATGTCGGCGGACATCCAACCCGTCAGCTTCGAAAACATAATCCCTCACTCACCTTACGATGCGTCTTTGAATGACCCGGTCGCGCGCGTGCTATATCACGGCCCGGCGTCGTCGGGGGCGGTTTTTTGCCGTTTGACCAGAAGTTTGTTCAGGGCGTTGACATAGGCCCGCGCCGACGCCACCAGGGTGTCGGTCTCGGCACCCTGGCCATTGACGCTCTTGCCGTCTTCTTCCAGTCGGACGGTGACCTCGGCCTGGGCGTCGGTCCCCTGGGTCACCGCGCTCACCTGATAGAGCTGCAGCTTGGCCTCGTGGGGGAACAACGCCTTGATGGCGTTGAAAGTGGCGTCGACCGGACCATCGCCGGTGGCGCGCACGCTCTTGACCTGGCCGTCCACCGACAGTTCCAGTTCGGCCGACGGCGGCTGGTGCTTGGTGCCGCACAGCACCTCCAGCGAGACCAGCTTGACCCGGTCGTTGCCGCGCACCACCGCGTCGTCCACCAGGGCGACGATGTCCTCGTCGAACACGTCCTTCTTGCGGTCGGCCAGATCCTTGAAGCGGTTGAAGGCGTCCTCCACCGCGTTGTCGCCCAGGTCGTAGCCCAGCTCCTTCAACTTGGCCTTGAAGGCGGCACGGCCGGAATGCTTGCCCATCACCAGGGACGAGCGGTGCAGGCCGACGGATTCCGGGGTCATGATTTCGTAGGTCTGGGCGTGCTTGAGGACGCCGTCCTGATGGATGCCCGATTCGTGGGCGAAGGCGTTCTTGCCGACGATGGCCTTGTTGGGCTGGACCACGAAGCCGGTGATGGTCGAGACCAGACGGGACGCCTTGGTGATGTTCTCGGTCTTGATGCCGGTCTTGTAGGGCATCCGGTCGGGCCGGGTGCGCAGGGCCATGACGATCTCTTCCATGGCGGCGTTGCCGGCGCGCTCGCCCAGGCCGTTGATGGTGCATTCGATCTGCCGCGCGCCCTTGCCCACCGCCGCCAGGGAATTGGCGACGGCCAGGCCCAGGTCGTTGTGGCAGTGCACCGAGATGACCGCCTTGTCGATGTTGGGCACCCGGTTGAACAGCATCTCGATCAGGGCGGCGTATTCGTCGGGTACCGCATAGCCCACGGTGTCGGGGATGTTGATGGTCCGCGCGCCGGAGTTGATGGCGGCCTCGACGCAGCGGCACAGGAAATCGTGCTCGGTGCGCGAGCCGTCCTCGGCCGACCATTCCACGTCGTCGGTCAGCGAGCGGGCGTAGGCCACTGAATCGGCGATCTTTTCCAGAACCTTCTCCGGCTCCATCTGCAGCTTGTATTTCATGTGCAGGGGGCTGGTGGACAAGAAGGTGTGGATGCGGCCGCGCGCCGCCGGCTTGATGGCCTCGGCGCAGCGCTCGATATCGCCCTTGGTGGCGCGGGCCAGGCCGCAGATCACCGAGGTCTTGACCGCCTTGGCGACCGCCTCGACCGCCTCGAAATCGCCGTTGGAGGCGATGGGGAAGCCGGCTTCGATGACGTCGACGCCCATCTCCTCCAGCACCAGCGCGATACGGACTTTCTCCTCCAGATTCATGGAGGCGCCGGGCGATTGCTCGCCGTCACGCAACGTGGTGTCGAAGATGATGACGCGGTTCTGATCCATGCACTCGCTCTTGAACTGTGGCGCGCCGGGAAAAGGCGCGAACGGAAAAGAGGCGAGCACGGCCCGCCGGAAGCGGCCGGTGAAACAGTGTCGTGAAACCCGTTTCACCGCGCCTATAGGAAGGCCATTTCGCGGTGCGATGTCAACATAGTTCGTGTGTCGGAAACACATGGGGGACCCAGGATTTCACCTGTCGTTCCCGCCCGGCCGTCCCATGGCGGAGGCCGGGAGGTCCCAGACTTCGGATTCGTTCCAGCTATGCCCTTAGATTGCTGACAAAAAGCCGAAAATTGTGTGTGCCGACTCACAGTTCATACCCGACAAAAACACTATGCTGAATTTGGGGTGGATGTTGTGCGTAGGGGTTTGGAGCTTTGAAGTGATGCGTACCACCTCGACTCAGTCCACTGCCGCCCGGCAGTCGCGACAGGCCCTCAACCAGACCCTGGCGGGGCCGGTGATGGCCAAGCTGGTGGGCATGGTTCCCGAACTGGCCTGGGTGCCGCGCGGCCGCGAATTGGAGACGGCGCTGCGCGATTGCGATCTGCTGAACCGCTGTTTCATAGCTTTCCGCACCCACCGGGCCAGCTTCCGTCCCCTGCTGGTGGACGCCAGGGGCCGCCCGGTGAGCAACGACAACACGCAGCTGAATTGCGGCCGCACCGTCAATCAGGTGATCGCCATGATCGTCCGCTCGGCGGCCAAGCGGCACTTCCGCGCCCGCCTCGACGGCTTTCCCCCCGGCCGGGCCGAACGGCTGCACCGGCGCCGGGAAGTGGGGTGGGGCGGCATGCTGGCCTGGATGAACAGCCGGGTGGAGGAAAGCCGTGGCCGCAAGAGCCGCTCGCCCGGCGATCAGCTCTACGACGCCATCCGCCGCTACCTGCTGCACGACTGGCAGGTGCCGATCATTCCGCAATATGCCCGCATGACGCCGCCCGAGGTCCGGGCCTTGGGCTCGCGCATCCTCGACTTCCGCGATGCGGCCGAGTTGTCGGCCTGGCTGGATGGCGCCGCCGACCAGCGGCAGATGCCCGCCGAGTGGGTGGTGGAGCCGGTTCTCCTGGCGTCCGAACCCCAACCCGAGCCGGAGCCCGAAGCCGTGCCCGTCGTGCCGGCATCCGAGCCCGTCCAGGGGGCCGCCACCCTGCCCGGCGCGCCGCTGGTCGGCGAGAGGCGCCCCCGCCTCGGCGACGTGTTGTCGGCCGACGGCCGGCAGATCCGCATGGAAACGGTGGTCCCGCTGCTCACCACGCCGGCGATCAAGGCCGCCCTGGGCTCGCCGGGGCGCGAGGAACTGCGCCGCGCCGCCCGTGCCCTGAGCATGACCGGATCGGGCACCGTGCGCCGCCTGACCGTGGATTTCGGCCTCGATCCCGAGCAGATGACCGCCATGCTGGCCAAGTCGGCCCTGCTGCTGCCGCCGGGCGTCTACGAGCGTCTGTTCGGCCGCCGGGGTGAACTGGTGCTGATCCTGGCGCTGATCGGCCGGGCGCGGGCCGCCGGCCTGGATGCCGAGGCCTCGCCGGCCGCCTTCGCCGCCTTCATGGACGATCTGTTTGGGCGGTTCGCCCGGTAAGCAGGTCGTAGAGCGGCGCCATCTCGCCCAGCCGGACCACGAGTTCGTCGGCGAGGTCGGGCGAAAAGAACAGCGGCTCCATGGGGCGCTCGCGGCAGAGGTAAACGTTCTTGAGGCCGAACCAGGCATGCAGCGGGGCGGGCAGGGTGGCTTCCATCCCCTTGGGCAGGCGTGAGCGGCGGTAGGTTTCCCCACTGAGGGCAAAGCCCGCCTTCTCCGCCGCCGCGGCCGCTTCGGCGAAGGCGGTGGGGCGGGCGGCGACGGCGGCGCGCAGTCCGGTCATGGTGGCGGGGCTGGCGGCGTAGAAGCCCATGCCGAAGCGGTAGCCGCCCGGCGCGAAGGCCAGGAAAAAGGCGGGGCGGTTCTGCCATCCCTCGCCGGCCCGGCGAAAGCTCATCCACTGCTTGATACGGTAGGGCGACTTGTCGTGGGAGAAACGGGTGTCGCGGCGGATGCGCGATACGGCGCCGCCCATGGGATTGGTGTCGAAGCCGGGATCGATCTCCAGCATGGCCGGGGCCATGGTCAGAAACAACCGGCGCAGCGGCGTCTGGATCAGGTCGCGATAGGCGTCCTTGCGGGCGTTGAACCACGCGGTCTCGTTGTTGGCGGCCAAATCCGCCAGGAAGGCGGGGG
>Ga0265314_10006196_pt1 | contig 10621 bp, 7 predicted proteins | sample 4126metaG_FD_203106 | JGI IMG/M metagenome (GOLD analysis project Ga0265314, IMG submission 203106) | Rhizosphere microbial communities from Carex aquatilis grown in University of Washington, Seatle, WA, United States - 4-1-26 metaG | ecosystem: Host-associated > Plants > Roots > Rhizosphere >... | reverse complement strand
CGAGTTTCAGGTGATCACGCAGACCGGCGCGGGCGCTTACGAAGTGGGCGAAGAATCGGCCCTGATGGAGTCGCTCGAGGGCAAGCGCGGTATTCCGCGCATCAAGCCACCCTTCCCTGCTGTCGTTGGCCTTTACGGCGGACCCACCGTCATCAACAACGCCGAGACCATCGCTTCCGTGCCACACATCATCGCCATGGGCGGCGTGGCCTACTGTGAGGTCGGTTCGGCGCGCAACGGGGGCACACGGCTCTTCTGCCTCAGCGGCCACATTGAGCGACCAGGCGTTTACGAACTACCCATGGGTTACAACCTGAAGAAGATGATTTATGAGGTGGGCGGCGGAGTGCGAGGCGGACGCAAGCTCAAGGCTGTGGTTCCGGGCGGCTCGTCCACACCGGTGTTGCTGCCTGAAGAAATCGAAAACCTCGGCATGGACTTTGACCAGGTCGGCAAAGCGGGATCGATGCTTGGGTCCGGCGGCGTGGTGGTGATCGACGACCGGACATGCATCGTTGAGTTTGCCTTGCGCACCATCAGTTTTTATGCGCACGAAAGCTGCGGCTGGTGCATTCCCTGCCGCGAAGGCACCGACTGGCTCAAGAAATCGCTGACTCGCTTTCACGCTGGATTTGGCGCGGCCAGCGATATCGACAACATTCAATACCTCGCCGAGAACATGCTCGGCCGCACCTTCTGCCCGCTCGGCGACGCAGCCGCAATGCCGACTATCGCGTTTGTGAAGAAATTCCGCAAAGAGTTTGAAGATCATTTGAACGGCAAGCCGTGCCCGTTTGCGAAGCAGGGTGTGCCGCAGTTGACGGTTGTGTAGGGAAGGCTGGAAGTAGTGAGACCGCAAGAGCTGGTAAGAATTCTGGAAGCGGATGGCTGGTACAGTACGGGTCAGACGGGAAGTTACAAGCAATTTCGTCACCCAACAAAATCGGGCCTATTGATTGTGCCGATGCACGCCGGCAAGGAAATTGGAAAAGGGTTGCTGCACAGTATTCTTAAAAAGGCAGGACTGAAATGACGCGAGAATACTTGGTGGTCTACGAGAAAGGTGCAACCAACTGGAGTGCATTTGCTCCCGATCTGTCCGGATGCGGTTCTCTTGGCGACGCACTTGAAGACACGCGCGCAAACATGCGCGAAGCGATGGAGCTTTATCTTGCCGAGACCGTAAAATCCGGAGAGCCTATTCCCGACGCTAAGGCGACCAGCGTCGATTTTGAAGAATTCGATCCCGGACACGAGGCAAAACAATACGTAGTTGAGTGGATTGCGGTATCGCTCCCGCAATCTCTTGCTCCCACCCGCTCAACGCAGGCCGCTTAAGGAAAAAATGCCCGACGTAACATTCACAGTCGACGGAAAAAAGCTGACCGCCCCGGCCGGAACGCTGCTCATCGAGGCCTGCCGCAAGGCCGGCATTGAGATTCCCGCGTTCTGCTACTACCCCGGCCTCAGCCTGCAGGCCGCATGCCGCATGTGCGTGGTGCGCCAGGAAAAAGTGCCAAAGCTGCAGACCGCCTGTACCACCACGGTTGCCGAGGGCCAGGTCTTCATCACCGAATCGGCTGAGATTGCGCAGGCGCGCAAAGCTACGATTCAGCTGCTGCTCGGCAATCATCCGCTCGACTGCCCGGTGTGCGACGCCGGCGGCGAATGCGAACTGCAGGACATGACCTTCAAGTACGGCGCGGGCGAAAGCCTCTACGCCGAGGCCAAGCATCATCGCGACGAGCAGCAATGGTCCCCGGCGGTCTATTACGACCGGCCTCGTTGCATTCTCTGCTACCGCTGCATTCGGATGTGCGGCGAAGGCATGGACGTGTGGGCGCTCGGTGTGCAGAATCGCGGCGCGAGCTCGGTGATTTCGCCAAATGTTATTGGAATTGACGCAGCGAGCGGACAGCTCGACTGCGAGCAATGCGGAATGTGCATCGACGTTTGCCCGGTGGGAGCGCTCACCAGCGGCAGTTATCGGTACAAGACGCGGCCCTGGGAGATGAATCACGTATCGACTGTTTGCACGCACTGCGCAGATGGTTGCAAGGTGACGCTGGGCGTGCGGCAGGACAATGACGGATCGGCCATTGTGCGCGCAGACAATCGCGACAAGAGCGGCATCAACAACGATTTTCTTTGCGCCAAGGGACGATTTGGATTTGATTTTGTTGACAGCGAAGATCGCCTTACCAAGCCGCTGGTCCGGAATGCGAAGGGCGAGCTTGAGCCTGCCACATGGGAGCATGCTCTGCGCGTGGCCGGCGCGAGACTCAAAGAGATTCGCGATGGCAAGATTGGAACGCAGGGTGGCGGCGCTGCGATCGGTGTGATCGGCTCAAACCGCACTACCAACGAAGAGAATTATCTGCTGCAGAAATTTGCGCGGACGGTTCTCCAAACCAACAATATTGATCACGAGCGGACGACGGACTACGCAGCCTTTGCCCGCGCCCTTGCAGGCAATACTGGCAAAACTGCAAGCCTGCGTGAGATCGGTGCTGCATCGGCGATCCTGCTGATCGGCGGTAATCCTACTCACGAGCACCCGCTGCTTGCGTGGATGCTACGTACCGATGTGCGCCTCAACCGCGCCCGGCTTTGTGTCGCGAATGCGAATCCCATAAAGCTGGAGCGGCAGGCGAAGGTTACTTATCGCGTGCCTGCCGGTGGATACGCCGGGCTCGCCGCGCTGCTCGCAGCAGGTGATTCCGATTTTGCAAAAGCCATCGCCGCCGAGGAGTCGCTGGTCGTTATCTTTGGCGAGGAGTTCCGCGGCACGGATGTCGATTCGCTGGTGGCATGGGGCCTGAAGCGCGATAACGTTCGCTTTGCCTACCTCGGCGACCACTCGAATTCGCGCGGCGCAGCCGACATGGGTCTCTTCCCTGACCTGCTGCCCGGATATGTGCCTGTCAGCTCTCCGGGTGCATTCGCCGAGTATCCGAATTTGCCCGGCGCGGCCGGCAAGTCGCTGCCTGAAATGATCGCAGCAGCACAGACTGGCGATCTTGGCGCGCTGCTTATTGTTGGCGCGAATCCCGTTTCAAGCCAGAAGCTCGATCCTTCGTCGCTCAGCAAAACGTTTGTCATTGTGCAGGATCTTTTCCTGACTGAGACGGCTGCAATCGCCGACGTTGTGCTTCCGGCCGCGAGTCTCTACGAAAAGTCGGGCACCGTCACCAGCACCTTTGGCGATGTGCAACTGGTTCGCAAGGCTTCTGACCGCGCGGGAGTGAAGTCCGATCTCGAAATCATCGTCCGTCTTGCAGAAGCTGTGGGCGAGAAGGTTCGCGCGCTGGTTCCCTTCGGCAAGTCGGGCGTTACCGCCGATCTCGGTATGTCGCGCGGCGCGCAATCCGGCGAGGCTGACCGTCACTCCGTCTGGCTCGAAGCTAACGGCCTCGAACCTAAACTAAGCCCGTTCGATCCGTTCGCCGTTCTCGATGAGATCAATCGACTCGTCCCCGGATATTCACTCGACCGATTTAATCTTCTTGCGGGCAACGATGTGCGCGCGGAACTCGCGGCCACTCCGGGGTTTGTTCCGGTCGCATCGCTCATTTCGCCCGCACACGACACGCTCTTTACCTCCGGCACATTGGGACGTTACAGCCGGGGGCTCACACAAATTGAACAGCACCAGGCACATGAATTGGCGGAGACGGCCGCAGACTGAACTCGTGCTCGTTTGAAGGGTTCGGGCTTTATCCCGTGCCTCAACGACAAACATTAAAGATCGGGGCTTTGGTCCCTGACAGTTTTAAGGCAGAAGGCTCAGAACGCAAGTGACGATTCTCGAATTTTTTCTTTGGAGTCTGCTGAAGGTGGCCGTGGTGACGGTGTTGCTGCTCATGGGAGTGGCCTACACCGTGCTGCTTGAGCGCAAGCTTGTCGGCCGCATCCAGAATCGATGGGGACCTAGCCGGGTGGGCCCCTTTGGCCTTTTGCAGCCTCTTGTCGATGGTGCAAAATCGTTCTTAAAAGAAGACCTGATTCCCACGGCCGTCTACCGCCCGCTTTATCTGCTTGCGCCGATTATCGCTCTGGGCTGCGCGCTAATCTCCATCGCAGTAATTCCATTTGGCAGGCCGGGGGCGGGACCGCATGGCGTCGACCTGTTCGATATATCGAATATCAACATCGGCCTGTTGGTTATCCTCGGCGTAACATCCGTGGGAGTTTACGGAATTGCCCTCGCCGGCTGGTCATCGAATAACAAGTATTCCCTGCTCGGTTCGCTGCGCTCTTCGGCCCAGCTCATCAGCTATGAACTGGCTCTTGGACTGTCGCTGGTCGGCGTGGTGATTCGCGCGGGCACTTTCAACTTGCGGCAGATTGTTGAGCAGCAGGCCCGGCATGGTTTCGGCTCGTGGAATATTTTCGGTGGACTGCAATTCGTTGCGTTCTTCATTTACCTGATGGCCGCTTACGCCGAGACGAATCGTTCGCCGTTTGACCTGCCTGAAGCGGAGAGCGAGCTTACGGGCGGATACCACACCGAATACAGTTCGATGAAGTTCGCCATGTTTTTTATGGCTGAATACGCCAACATGATCAACGTGGGCTGCGTGGCCACGCTGCTGTTTCTGGGTGGCTGGACCGGCCCGTTTGAAAACCTGCTTCCTGCGCCGCAAAGCGCGATGCTTGCCTCGCTGCTCTCGATCTTCTGGTTTGTCTTCAAGGTGTTTGGTTTTCTGTGTCTCTATGTGTGGGTGCGCGGCACGCTGCCTCGCTTCCGCTACGACCAACTCATGAATTTCGGATGGCGTTTTTTGCTGCCGCTGGCCATCCTCAACATTGTGGCTTCAAGTCTCTGGTTTGCATATCATCCGCCGGCCTGAGCAAGCATGTTGCACCGATATTGATTGCTCCATGCTCATTTACAATCGTGAAGGACTTCCGCTCATCCTTCCCTTAACCCGGCCGGATTCGAATGCCCGGCTCGCGCCATAAGTCGCCATAAGTCTTAGAACGATGCATCTGATCATTTTTATTGTTTTCGCCGCATGTTGCCTCGCTGGAGCTATCAATCTCCTGCTGCAGACGCATCCCATCAACAGCGCTCTCTCGCTGATTGTGGTGATGACCTCGCTGGCGGTTCTTTACCTGCTGCTTGGTGCGGAGTTTCTGGCCATCGCCCAGATTATTGTGTACGCCGGCGCCATCATGGTGCTGTTTGTGTTTGTGGTGATGCTGCTGAATGCCGGGCGCGAAGAGCGAACACTCGGCAGCCGGGCTGCGCGGATTGTCGGACTGCCTGCGGTTGTGGTGTTGCTGGCGCTTTTTGCCACCATCATTTTGCATGTGAACGGGCTCGGGGCGTCTTCAGCGAGCCAGCCGATTACCGATACTGCGGAGCTTAGCGCGGTGCTCTTCCGCGACTTGTTGCTGCCGTTTGAAGTGACCTCGGTCCTCATCCTCATCGCGATACTGGGCGCCGTGGCGCTGGCTCGACTCGGCCACGGAGATAGGACGGTCTCAAAGTGAGCTTTATGCAACAAGACGTGCCTCTCACCTGGTATCTGCTGCTGAGCGCTGCGCTGTTTTGCCTTGGCATTGTTGGATTTTTGCTCAAGCGCAACATTATTACCGTCTTCATGTCGATTGAGCTGATGCTTAACGCCGTCAACCTTTCGTTTGTTACCTTCGCGCACCAGTGGCACGCGGTGAAGGGGCAAATTTTTGTCTTCTTTGTGATGATGGTGGCTGCTGCTGAAGCTGCGGTTGGTCTTGCCATCATTATTGCTGTCTTCCGCGTCCGCAACACATTGTCCGTCGATCGCATCGACTTGATGAAACTATGACCGCTGAGCAAACGATGACCATACTTCTTCATCATGGGTTCATCATTTATGCCCATCTCTGGCTGATTCCTCTCGCGCCATTGTTGGGATTCTTGATTAACGGACTCATAGGCAGACGTTTGCCCAAGTGGCTGGTGACAACGGTCGCACTGCTTGCTCCGTTGGCTTCGTTTTCTGCGGTCCTGTGCGACGCGAGTCCGTCTGTCATTCCCGCTGTCGAGACGTTCGGCACCTGGATCAACCTAGGCTCGTTGCACATCGATTTCAGCTTAGCCCTCGACCAACTTTCGCTCGTCATGCTGCTGGTCGTCACCGGCGTGGGCTTCCTAATTCACATCTACTCCGTCGGATACATGCACGACGATCCCGGCTACGCGCGTTACTTCAGCTACCTGAATCTCTTCCTCTTTTTCATGACGACGCTGGTCCTCGCCGGCAACGTGCTGGTGATGTTCGTCGGCTGGGAGGGCGTGGGTCTCGCGTCGTATCTGCTTATCGGCTTCTGGTTCAATAAGACTTCGGCTGCTAGCGCCGGCATGAAGGCGTTCGTCGTCAATCGCATCGGCGACTTCGGATTTCTGATTGGCATTTTCTTTCTACTCGCCAACTTCGGCACGCTGACGTTCAGCGAGATCGCAGCAAAGCTCGCGGCCAGCCCTGCATGGACTGGCGGAATTCTCACCACCATCTGCCTTTGTCTGCTGATCGGCGCTACCGGCAAGAGCGCGCAGCTTCCGCTGTACGTCTGGCTGCCTGATGCGATGGAGGGCCCGACGCCCGTCTCCGCGCTTATTCATGCTGCCACCATGGTTACGGCCGGCGTTTACATGATTGCGCGCTTCCACTTCCTGTTTGACCGCTCGCCCTTCGCGCTCAGTGTGGTGGCTATTGTGGGCGCGGCCACTGCCCTGTTCGCGGCGACCATGGGCCTGGCGCAGAACGATATCAAGCGGGTGCTTGCCTACTCCACTATTTCGCAACTCGGCTACATGTTCCTTGGTTGCGGCGTGGCTGCTTACTCGGCGGCCATCTTCCACCTGATGACCCATGCCTTCTTCAAGGCGCTGCTCTTCCTCGCAGCAGGCTCGGTGATTCACGCGCTGGGCGGCGAACAGGACCTGCGCAAGATGGGCGGCCTGCGCAAAAAGATTCCTATCACCTTCTGGACAATGACTGCGGCGGTCTTTGCGATCTCCGGCTTTCCGGGTTTCTCCGGCTTCTATTCGAAGGACGCGATTCTCGCTGCGGCATTCGCGCAAGGTGCGTTCGGCACGGTGCTCTGGGGTGTGGGCGTTCTCACCGCAGGCATCACCGCGCTCTACATGTTCCGGCTCTGGTACCTGGCTTTCTTCGGCGACTCGCGCAGCCCTGACGTTCAGGCCCACGAGAGCCCCTGGTCCATGCTTGGGCCGCTGGTACTGCTCGCTTTTTTCTCCATCGGCGGCGGGTGGGTGACGTTCGGTGGCCGGTTCTACGACTTCCTTGCTCCAGTGACCGGGCCGCGCGTCGAAGCCGGCGATCCATCGCTTGAATACGCTCTGATGGCCGTCGCAGTTACCGTTGGCTTCATCGGATGGCTTATCGCGCACCTCCACTTTAAGCCTGGTTCGCTGCACATCGCGCCCGAGGGCACTGAACCCACCGGCTTCAACAAACTGCTGGTTAACAAGTACTACGTCGATGAGATCTACAACGCCCTACTGGTTCGTCCGCTGCTTTTCATCTCGCGCTACATCCTGGGCTGGGTTGTCGATGGCGCGATTCTTGGCGGCGCGGCTTGGTTGCTGGGCGGTACTTCCATGTTTGGCGGAGCGATTCTGCAGCGATGGCAATCGGGCAATCTGCGATCGTATGCAGCATGGCTCGCGGCGGGTGCGGCAGCAGTTCTGCTTTTCGTTCTGCTGGCAGGGTCACCACATGCCTGGATTCCTTCGTTCTTTCACTTTGCGCAGATTCACGGCGTGAGCCACACAACAGTAAGCCAACTTTCGCAGGCGGGGCACTGAGAATATGACCATCGACCAATCCATTCTCACCCTCATCCTGCTGGCTCCGCTGGCGGGTGCAATCCTCATCGCCCTGCTGCCCGACAAGTCCAAACTCCCCAATTGGATCGCCCTGCTTACGGCGCTCGCGACCTTCGGCCTTACGCTGCATCTGCCCGCGCACTTTGATACCGGCCAAAGCGGCTTCCAGTTTGAGTTCACGCGTCTCTGGATCGAAAACCCGGCAATCAACTACCACGTCGGCGTTGACGGATTAAGTCTCTGGCTGGTGGTTCTAGTCGGATTGCTTGGGCCAATCGGTGTACTCGCCAGTTGGAACACGATCAAGACCCGCCGCAAGATCTACTACTCGCTCTTCCTGGTCCAGCAGACCGCGATGTATGGCGTCTTTATCTCGCTCGACCTGATGCTCTACTACGGCTTCTGGGAACTGTCGCTGGTTCCGATGGCCATCCTGATTGCAATGTATGGCCGCAAAGATGGCCCCAAGGCTGCACTCAAGTTCTTCCTGTTCACGTTCATTCCGTCGGCGCCGTTGCTGGTTGCGATTTTGTGGCTCTACTCCAAAACTGGCAGCTTCGATTTCTCGTTTGTGCAGGTTTACATCGCCAGCGGCGCACTTCCGGCGACAGCGCTCTGGTGGGCTGCTCTTGCATTCGTAGTCGCCTTTGCTGTTAAGGTGCCCATGTTTCCGCTTCACGGCTGGCTGGCTGACACATTTAATGAAGCTCCCGTCGCAATGGCGATGGTGGTGGCCGGCAAGCTTGGCCTCTATTCCATGCTGCGATTCCACGCCGGACTCTTCCCTGCTCAAGCTCGTGCGCTTGCGCCGCTGCTGATGGTTCTTGCACTCATCGGAATCATTTACGGCGCGTGCCTGGCGCTGGTGCAACGTGATTTCTTCCGGCTGCTGGCCTTTGGCGCGGTCAGCCACTTCAGCCTGGTGATTCTTGCGATTTATGGACTCACACTCAACGGCTGGAACGGTGCGGTCTACCAGATTCTGAACCTCAGCATTGTTGAAGCGGCCATGTTTGTGCTGCTGGGCGCGCTTGAAAGCCGCTATAAAACCAGCCAGATTGAAAGCTTCGGAGGGCTGGCCGCGAAGCTGCCGCGTACTGCGACTTACTTCGTGCTCGCTTCGCTGGCCATGATCGGGCTACCGCTGCTGAGTGGGTTTATTGGAGAGTTTGTCATTCTCTCGAGCACGTTTACCGGAGTGAGCCGCAGCGCCGCTATCATTGCGGCTGTCGGCATTATTCTTAGCGCTGCGTATGTGCTCTGGCTCATTCAGCGGCTCTTCTACGGGCCGGAAAGTTCAATGGCCATTTCGAAGACGGCGAGCGATCTGAGCTTTGGTGAGCTTGCTGCGCTTACTCCGCTTATCATTCTCATGCTGGTGATGGGCGTTGCGCCGTCGTTCTGGTTTAACACGATTCAAAGCGGGCCGCATCCAACCCGGACGCAAGCAATCATGAAGTACGTTCGACTTGTCGAATCGGCGGCCCCAACGGCGACAACCTCCCAGGAGGCGCAGCGGTGAATCCAGTGCCCGACATTTACCGCATCCTCCCTGAAGTCATACTCACGCTCACCGGCGTGGCCGTCATGCTGATTGACGCGTCGCTGCCTGTGCAGGTCGGTCGCCGCTATCTTGGTTTCGTCGCCGCCATTGGCGCTACCATCGCTATCTGGGCTAGCGTGTGGCAGCTTTCGCTGCCTGAGGGCACCGGCTTCTTCGGCACCGTCGAGACCAGCAACTTTACTGTCTTTTTCCACGTGCTGATTTGCGGCATTGTGCTGGTGGCGCTGCTGCTGTCGCTCGATACGCTGCCCCAGGACTCTCATCACCAGGGCGAGTTTTATGCACTCATCGTGTTTGGCGCGGTGGGCATGTGCCTTATGACCAGCGCAATCGAATTGCTGCTGGTGTTTATCGCGCTTGAGATTTCGTCTATATCCACTTACATCCTGGCGGGATACCGCAAGCACGTGGCACGCGGGCCTGAAGCGGCACTCAAGTACTTTCTGCTCGGCTCATTCGCAACCGCATTTCTGCTTTACGGCATTGCGCTTATCTTCGGCGCAACGGGTACCACCGAAATTTACAAGATTGCCCACGCCGTGCCCGGTGCTCAGAATCAGATTCTGGTAGTCGCATCTCTGGCGCTCATTCTGGTGGGCATTCTGTTCAAGGTTTCGGCTGCGCCTTTTCATGTCTGGACGCCTGACGTTTACGAGGGTGCGCCCACTCCCGTCGTCGCGCTGCTCTCTACCGCGCCCAAGGCTGCGGCCTTTGCGCTGCTGATTCGCGTGGTGTACGAGGTCTTCCCTACGCTGCGCTCGCTGTGGTCGCCGCTGCTTTGGGGCGTGGCTGTGCTCTCAATGTTTGTAGGCAACCTGGCGGCGCTGCGGCAGCAGAACGTGAAGCGGATGATGGCCTACTCCTCGATTGCTCACGCTGGTTATTTGCTTGCCGCCTTTGCGGGCGCACCTGAGATCGGCATACCTGCCGCGGCGTTTTATACAGCCGCATACGCGGCCATGAATGTGGGCATCTTCGCCATCATTACGCTGGTGAGCGGATACGACGAGAACCTGCCACTCATCGACGACTATCGCGGACTGCTGTACCGCTCGCCGTTTCTTGGCAGCATGCTTATCTTTTTCCTGGTCTCTCTGATCGGCATTCCGTTTACGGGCGGATTCTTTGGGAAGTTCTACTCATTTACGTCGGCCGTTAGCGGCGGGGCCATTGCGCTGGCCATCATCGGACTGCTTAATTCCGGCATTGCGGCA
>Ga0265314_10006195_pt1 | contig 10621 bp, 8 predicted proteins | sample 4126metaG_FD_203106 | JGI IMG/M metagenome (GOLD analysis project Ga0265314, IMG submission 203106) | Rhizosphere microbial communities from Carex aquatilis grown in University of Washington, Seatle, WA, United States - 4-1-26 metaG | ecosystem: Host-associated > Plants > Roots > Rhizosphere >... | reverse complement strand
CGCGGGGGCGCGCGCGACGATCGCGACGTTCCCGCGCACCTCGACGACGATCACCTCGGCGCCCGCGGCGAGCGCCTCGTCCTCGCCCGCCTCGGCGACGAGATCGACGTGCCCGCCCGAAGGCGCGGCGAGCCGCACCTTCCCTTGCTGAGCCCGCGCGACGGGCAAGAGCAGCCGGCCCTCGCGGCCGACGAGCGCGCCGGCCTCGCCGACGCGCCCCACGGCCTCGCGGGTCATCTTGCGAAAGAACACGCTCGCCCCGAGCCCCGCGGCGACGCCGACGGCGGCGGCGATCCCCGCGCCGGCCGGCACGCCCGCGAGGCGCAGCAGGAGCCCAGTCACGCCGAAGAACGCCGTCGCGAAGCTCCAGAACCGCAGCCCGAAGAGCGCGATGAGCTGCCCGTGCGCGCTCCCCTCCGCGTGCGGATCCGCCGCGTGCGCGCCGAACCCGTCGACCGGATGGTCGCCCGCGCCGAAAGCCGACGCGGCGATCAAGAGCCCCCCGAACAACAACGCCCCGATGAAGATGGCCAAGCGAGCGGCATGATAACAGGGCGGCGTGTCCGCGGGTTCCCGCCGGGAATCCGGCGCGAATTCGGTGGCTTGTCTCACACTTTGAGCCGCTGTTACGTAACGTTTTCACGATGCGTCATTCGAAACTTGCCGGCGTCGACGGCGATCGGCTACATGGACACCTTCCCCAAGGCAGTACCAGATGTTGTTCTTCGACACCGACATCGCGCCGTCGTCGCCGCGCTACGAGACCCTCGCCCGCATCGGTCGTGGCGGGATGGCGGAGGTGCTGCTCGCGGCCACGCGCGCGAACGGCGTCGTCAAGCTGTCGGTCCTCAAGTGCCTGTGGCCCGAGCTGGCCGAGGACGCCGAGTTCGTCGAGATGTTCCTCGACGAGGCACGCCTCTGCGCGCGGCTCGCGCACCCGAACGTCGTGCAGACGCACGAGGTCCTGCAGCACGAGGGACGCCTCGCGCTCGCGATGGAGTACCTGGACGGTCAGCCGCTCACGCGCGTGCTCGCGCGCCTCGGGAGCTCGCCCGCGTTCGCGTTGCCGACGCGCCTGCGCATCGTCACGAGCATCCTCGCGGCGCTCGAGTACGCGCACAGCCTCACGGACTTCGACGGGCGCCCCCTCGGCGTCGTCCACCGCGACGTCAGCCCCCACAACGTGTTCGTCACCTATGACGGGCACGTCAAGCTGATCGACTTCGGTGTCGCCAAGACGCTCGCGGCGAGCCACCAGACGCGGCCGGGCGGCTTCAAGGGCAAGCTCGCCTACCTCGCGCCGGAGACCGTTCGCGGCGAGGGCCTCGATCGCCGCGCCGACATCTTCTCGGTGGGCGTCATGCTGTGGGAGATCCTGGCCGGCCGCCGGCTGTGGGGACGCGGCAGCGACGGCGTGAACGGCGCGTGGCGCCTCGCCGCCGGCGAGCCCGCGCCTGCGCTGCCGGACACCGTCGAGATCCCCCGCGCGCTGCGCATCATCACGACGCGCGCGCTCGCGCTCGATCCTGCGGCGCGGTACCAGACGGCCGCCGATCTGGGCGAGGCGCTCGAGCGCGCGGGCGCCGACACGTCCGACTCGCACGCGCGCCGCCTCAGCGCCCTCCTGTCCGGTGCGTTCGCGGCCGAGCGAGAGCAGCGCCGCGCCCTCATCGAGCTTCACATGCGCGCCACGCCGGCGAGCACGAGCGGCGGCCCGGCGCTCGACTACGAGTCGTTCGACGTCTCGAGCGCGGGGGCGCCCACCCCGATCCCGGAGCTCACACCGACTGCGGAGCCGACGCCGACGTTCGTCGCGCCGGCTCGCGGCCGCGCGCTGCGACGCACGCCCTTCGTGGCGGCCGCGTCGGCCGCGATCGCCCTCGTCGTCGGCGTCCACCTCGGAAAGCAAACCGACGCCCCTCGCGCGCCCGCACAGGCCCTGCGCGCGATGCCGACCGCCGAGCCCCCCGCCGCGCCACCGGAAGCTCCCCCCACCAGCGTCGCCGCCGCGACGATCGAACCCCTCCCCGAGCCGCGAGACGAGCAAGCCCCGCCCGCCCCCGAGCACCGGGAACGCCGCGCCCACCGCACGCACCCGCTCGATCTCGCCTCGGACGACGTGCTCGGCCTCGACGGCAACCCACTGGCGGCGTCGGGCGCCGCCAGCGGCTCGACGCGAAACCGCCACGACTAGCGATCGCCTCGAGCGCCGCCTCCGCTCTTGCGGCCGCCCCACCGTCGACTAACATCGGCGCTCCCTCAGGCGGGTAGCTCAGTGGTAGAGCGGGTTCTTTACACGGACCGGGTCGCAGGTTCAATCCCTGTCCCGCCTACTGGTTAACTGGTGGAGTTCGTTAGGTTCCGGTCAGCGCTCGGAGCGGGTCCGGGGGCAAGTTCGTCGTCCCCACGGTGGCCAACGGGCGCGTCTACGTGGCGGGGCACACCGAGGTCGACGTCTACGGCGCGATGTAGCCGTCGCGACGGTGACGCGGTGGCGACGCCCCTGTGACGAGGACGTAGCGCATGTGGCGGCCAGTCTAGGTCCCGGCTCGTCATTCGGCCGCCCGCCATTCGACAGAAAACGATGGGTCGGCAACGCGACGCGACGAACGCCGCCCGGATCGCCGCCCTCCTCGGAATCGTGGCGCTGGGCTGCAACGCACGACGGGACGCGCTCGCGCCGCCGTCGACCAGCGCGCCTGCGAGCCCCTCGCGGCCCGGCCCGTCGGCGACCAGCGAGACCGCGCCGGACGCCGTCGACGGGTCGCCCGCCGGTGCTGCGGACGCCACGTCCACGCCGGATGCAGGAGCCGCGCCCTCGGACATCGCGTCCGTGTCTTCAGCGGACGCGTCGTCCGAAGACGTCCCACCGCTCGGGTCGCGCGTGCCCTACCGCGCGATCGCCGTGACGACGGGCGAGGTCCATGCCTGCGCGCTCCTCGACGATCACAACGTGAAGTGCTGGGGCGACAACTCCGCCGGACAGCTGGGCCTCGAAGACGCTCGCGGGCTCATCGGTAGGAGCCCCTCCGAGATGGGCGACGCGCTCCCCGTCGTCAATCTCGGCACGGGACGAACCGCGCTCGCCATTGCCGCCAGCCGCTATGCGACCTGCGCCGTCCTCGACAATGGCTTCGTGAAGTGTTGGGGCTGGGGGGACTGAACGGCTCCGGGAGAGGCACCATCGGCCAAAACCCGGGCGACATGGGCGATCATCTGCCCGCCCTCGCCCTCGGCGTCAGCCGTGCGACCCACGTGGGCATGGGCGACTACCGGGCCTGCGCGGCGAAGGAGACCGGGGAGATCTGGTGTTGGGGCGGGTCGGCCACGACACTGACGCCGTCGCTCGCAGGCGGCGTCCCGGCCGGGCGGAGCGTCACCGCGATGACCGGGGACGACAAAGGCGGCGTGCTCGTTCTGCTCGACGACGGTTCGGTGCTGGGCTCGCCGCCCTCGACGTTGAGGTTGAAAGGACACAAGGCGATCGCCATCGGCGGGACGCTGGGCCTGGCCTGCGCCGTCCTGGACGACGGCACCCCCACCTGCACCTCCGCCCTCCTGCCCAACGACATCGCCGCGAGCCGGGACCTCGTGGCCATCAGCGTATGGGCGCCGAGCGGCGACATCATGACGATCTCGGCGGACGGGCGCGCCCGCGGCGGACAGATCCTCTGCGGCGTCCCCGGAGCTCAAGACCCGCCCTGGTGCTACCCATCGGGCGGGACGGTGCCGCTCGGGCAGCACGCGGTCGCTCTCACGAACGGCGGCCAGCACTTCGGGTGCGTGCTGCTCCTCGACGGTGGCGTCGAGTGCTGGGGCCTTCCGGGCTCGCCGTGGCTCGGCTCCGACCTCTCGTTCGCGCCGTCGGGCGTGATCGACGGACTGCACGAGGTCGACCTAGGCACCCACATCGTCGGCGGCGCACGTTGAGACTGCCAAGACGCCGGCTCGTGTCGGTGAAGACGTAGGCCCGCCGAGACGAGCTGCCGAGGCTCGTCAGGCAGGCCCTTGAAGTGCGTCGTTCGGATCCGGCACTTAGCGCTCGCGCTGGTAGCGAGCGCTCCAAGCGGCCACGCCGTCGATGCCGAGCGCAGCGACGCGACGGAGAACCTTCCCCTCGAGCGCGGAATAGAAGACCTCCACGCGCGCCAGGGGCGGCAAGACTCCGAGCGCCGCGAGCATAGGGGATCTTCATCCCCGGCCTCGACGCGCCGGAGGGCGGGCAAGATCGTCTCTCGCTCTACGAGGCCGAGCTCGCGTGACAGGTCGGCCTCGAGCGCGGCGACGTCGAGCGAGGTGATTCGGGCAAGCTCTTCGAGCACCACCCAACAGGTGCGCGCATCCCGAACCTCGTCTTTGAGGATCAGCGTGAGTGCCGCATGAGAACGCGGCTCAGATGTCGCCCGGCGGGTCGCCGCAAACAGGGCGGTGGAGATCGCTGCGGCAGTTTGCCGCAGCCAACGCGCACCCACCGTGCGATAGTCCCGGCCTGGGGCGAAGGTTCATGCGCTTTTCTCGCTTCAAGCTGGCAGTGGTCGCACCGTGGCACTTCGTGCTCGCAGCCGGAATGGCGTTGGCATGCAGTCGACATCCGCTGTCTTCGGGTAACGACGCGAGTCACTCCGACGCGTCGGCCGATAACCATGTGACGCCCGGAGACGGCAGCAGGGAACACGAGGACCTCGCCGGCGACACTGCTGCGGGTCCATCGAACGACGACGCGAGTGGCACCGGCGCGGATGGCGACGGCTTCGATGGTCGTGTCACGAACGACGGTTCCTACGACGACACAGCGATGGTCTGCGAGAACCCGATGAGTTGCGGCACATGCGGCGCCTGCGTTGCGACTCCGAACGCGACGTTCTTCACGACGGGTTGGTCCTGTGAGCGCAGCAAATGCGTCGCGAGCTGCTACCCGGGATTCGGCGACTGCGACCAACAGCCTGGCTGCGAGGCTCAGCTCACCACCGCGGACAACTGCGGGCTGTGCGGCCGCAAGGCCTGCGCCGTCGCGAACACGCTCCAAACCTGCAGCGGCGGCCGTGCGTGCACGAGCCCCGTCTGCGCGCCAGGGTTCGCCAACTGCAACGCGAGCAATCCGGATTGTGAGGCGGCGTTCGGCACGTCGCCTAGCTGCTTCCCTCGGTTTGTCGACGCAGTGACGCACGGAACGCGCTCTGTCTTCGTCGTCACGGCCGTCGGGCCCGATGGTTCGATCTTCTTCGGCGGTGACCTCGACGATACCGAGGACTTCGATCCGACGGCCGGCGTCGACGTGCGCATACCGGGCCCCTCCGGCATGGCGTACCTCACGAAGGTCAATCCCGACGGAAGCTACGCATGGACGCGCACGTTCGAGGCGGCTTTCTTTCTTTTCGAGGGGCTCGCGGTCGACGCCGATTCGGTTGTCGCCGTAGGCGAATACACCGGCGCCGTGGACTTCGATCCCGGCGTCGGTGTCGCCACTCAGACCAGCAGCGGCAACAGCCCGGGCGGCAATTTCGTCTTGAAGCTCACACAGGCGGGCGAGTATGTCTGGGCGCGCAGCTTCGCCGGCACCACGACGGACGATCTCTTCATGGACACCGTCGCGTTGAGCGGCGGCAGCCTGTACCTGGGCGGCGCGAGCTCCGGCGACACCGATTTCGATCCTGGCCCTGGTCAGAGTTTCCTACCTCCCTCCACACTCACGGCGTTCGTCCTGAAGCTCGACGCCAACGGGAACTTCGTCTGGCTCCGCGGCCAGCAGGGAGCTGGGTGCGCGAGCGGCGTCATTGCGATGACCGCCACGCCTCAGGGACAGATCTGGGTGAGCGGCTCTCGCCAAGGCTCCTGCTCGTTCGGGACGGGTGCCCCGCTCGGCGGCGGCGCAGCGTACGTGGCGGCGCTCGACGGAGGCGGCAACTTGGTTCGCGAGTTGGGCCTGGCCTCGCTCGCCACCGACGCGCGCTCCATCTCGGCGGCGGCAGACGGGTCGATCTTCGTGGGAGGCATCCTCAGCACTCCGGCGGGAGGCGAGCTAGACCTGGATCCCGGGCCGGGCGTCGACGTCCGCGCTGTTGCCGCGGGCGCGACCGGGTTCGTGACGAAGATGTCAGCTGACGGCTCCTACGCATGGAGCCAGCTCATGGGCGGCACTTGGGTCACCGTGAGCGCAACGCCCGACGGCGTGCTCGCGACGAGCTCAACCTTTGATGACCCCGTCTCCCCCTCCCCCACTCGTTTCGTATCGAAGCTGCGAGCCGACGGTACCGCGTCGTGGTCGCTGGCATTCTTCCCGGGGCGAAACGATTTCAGCCTCGCCGCCGGAAAAACCCAGTTCGTGGTCGCGAGCACCGTGGATGACGGCGCGACGATCGACTTCGACCCGGGGCCGAGCGTCCAGGCAGGTCCGTCGGGGCAGACCGACTTCTTCTCGACGTTTGCCTACTAGCCTAGAACGAGCCGCCGCCCCAGTTGCTCGCGCGGTTGTCGTGCAGGCTCGTCGGCCACGACGACGCCGCCAGGCCGGGGCTCGTCGTCTGGACGGCGAGGATGGTCTCGTCGCCGCGTTGAGTTTGGACCCGCGCGTAAAGGAGGCCGTCGTCGGCGAGGGCGAGGCCGCGCCCCAGGGATCGCGCGTCGATAGCGAGGGTCCACAACGGGGCGAGCTTCGGCGAGAGCGCGTTCAACGTCGTGTTCGATTCCGATCCCGAGATCGTGTAGACGGTGCCGTCCGCGCCCACGGCCCACGGGAACCCGGCGTCGACGGGGCCACCGACGATGCGACCGCTCGGGTCAATTCCGACGACGTATGCGACGGCCGGATCACCACACGAGCCGCTGCCGAAATACATGATCTCTCCCGGGCCGACGACGCCGAATCCCACGCCGTGCCCGGCGACGCAGCCGTCGGGAATGGGCGTCGTCCATGCCTCCTTCCCGCATGTGTCGAAGCCAACCACGCTGACCGCGTCGTTCGAGCCGAGCTCGATCGCGACCGGGCCTCGCCCCGCGAGCAGCGCCCGGACCCACACGTCGCGTCCGTTCGCCGCGCGCAGCCGGCCGGCCGGCGCGCCCGTGCGCAGATCGACGACGTACGACGCCGCCTCGTCGAAGCCGAAGCCGAAGTGACCCATCGAGAGGAACGCGCTGAGCTTCGACGACCAGAGAACGGCTCCAACGGGATCGACGGCCTCCTGATCGACGGTCGAGAAGGCGAGGATCTCGCTGCCAACGAGCGCGAGGGGAAATCCCGTGCCGACCCCGGGACCGTCGCCGCCGCTCGACCACTGGCCGCTCGGCCCCGACGTCGAGAGCACCGTCCCGTCCGGTGAGAGCGTCGTGACGGCGTCGGGCGACTGCACGAGTATCTCGCCCTTCTCGTCGACCGTCGGTGGTCCGAGGCTGACGAGTCCCTGCTGAGACTCGAGTGGTTTCGAAAAGACCTGGGCGCCCGTGGCGCGGTCGAGCGCGACGACGCTCGCGCCCGCGGTCGTGATGACTCGATCGCCCGAGAGGGCGATGCCTCGATAGTCGTCGAGCGCGATCGCCGTCAGCAGGGGCGTCTGCCACGCGACCGCGGGCGTCGTCGGGAGTGACGCCTTCGGCGCGACTGGCGCTGGCGCGTCGGGCCAGACATCGAAGCACGCGAGCTCACCGTAGTCGGGCGCGGGCGTCGACGAGCAGGCAACGCCGAGCGTGAGGCCGAGGGTGACTGCGCACGTGGCCGCCCTCATGAGCACGACACGTAGCAAGTCGTGGACCACGGATGAACTTCCAAGCGAGTTCGCTTTGTGGCTCAAACGCCGCGCGCCAAAACGGGTCGCTGCGTCCGATGGGCACGAAGATTGCCCGTTGCTCCACCAAGCGCGCGGACCGCCCGCAAAGGCGGACGCTCGAACATGTTCGAGACATTCATGTCGCACTCCGGACGCGTTTGGAGGTTTGATTTGGAGACTCGCGCAAGGTCGAGGGCAACCCTCGCCGCTCTGTCGATCATCGCTCTTGGGTGCGGCGGCGGCGGCCATCCGCAGCACGCGCCCACGAATCACCGTGCGGCCGCGCCGACGTCGCCCTGTCCGGTCGAACGCGGCGCCGGCGCGACGCCAGGCGCATGTGCTGGCGACGGGCTTCTCAGTCGAGGGTGCCGAACGTGACGCGCTGGAGGAAGCCGGCGTTGGCTTTCGTGTAGGCCATCGTCCAGGTCGTGCCGTCCGTCGACGTGGCGATGGTCGTGCCCCCCTGGTCGGCCACGAAGAGCCCGAGGCCGAACGTCACGGCGAGGGCTCCTTTGCCCATCGTCGCGCTCCAGTGGCTGCCGTCGGTGCTGGTGGCGCAGCCTCCGTTGTCGCAGGCGACGAACTTCCCCGCGCCGAACGTGACCGTGTTGTTGGGTGACTTCGTCGCGGCCTTCGTCCAGGTCACGCCGTCCGGGCTCGTCGACGTCTCCTGCCCGACGACGACGAACACGCCCGCGCCGTACGCCACCGACGAGACGGTGGGGACGCCGATCGCGTAGTCGTGCCAGACGGCACCGTCCTCCGACGTCTTGCGCATGCCGCCCATGGCGTTCGAGTCGCCGCCGACGACGAAGTGGCCGCCCCCGAACGCGAAGCCGTTCCAGTGGATGCCGCTGCCGGTCTTGTCGTGCTCGATCCAGCTCGAGCCGTCCGTCGACGTGTAGGTGGTCTCGTTGGCGACCAGCACCAGCGTGCCGTTGCCGAACCCGGCCGCGCCGCCGCCGAGCCCTGGGAACGCTTGCGGCAGGGGCGCGCCCAGCTTGGTCCACGTCGCGCCGTCGGTGCTGCGCCACACGCCCGGGTGGCTGCCGACGGTGATCGCGCCGTGCCCGATGGCGACGGCCGTCGCGACGTTGTCCCCGGAGCCCGCCGGCATCTCCTGGTCATTCACCCAGGTCTTTCCGTCGGTCGAGACGATCGTGCGGCGGTTGTTGCCCGAGGCGACGAAGATGGGGCCCGTGCCCGCGCCCGCCGTCCCTGTCGTCGCCACGGCGCCGCCCGCCCCCGCCCCGCCGACGGCGCCCGCGCTGCCGCTCGCGCCCGCTTCCGGGCTGCCGGCCACGCCGGCGCCGGCCGTGGCTCCTCCACTGCCTGCGCTCGCGCCCGCGCCGCCGCTCACGCCCGCGGCGCCGCCGGGTTTGGCGCTGCTCCCCCCGCATCCGATCGCGATGATTCCTCCCAGAAGAAAAGACGCCACGACTCGGATCTTCATGGGGGCGATTTTATGCCACGCCGCTTCCGATGTCCGCTCGGCAACGAACGGGCGCCGCGGCGCGGGACAGTCCTCGCGTGCTACGTTGCCCGACGTTCGGTGCGTCGATTTGAGCACGGGAGGTTCGCATGACGACGTTCGTGATCTCTGACGTTCCTCTGGATGCTCGTCCGCTGGTCACGGCGTCGCTGGCGCAGAGCCTCCGCCATCTGCGCGTGCGCGACGGCGAGGCCTCGGGCGACAACGTCGCCACCATGAGCGGATTCCGGCTGACGGCGCCCGCGCCCGAGGATGGCCTCGACGAGGCGCCCAGCGTTCATCCGTTCGTGCGCGCCGTGCACGAGGCCTTCGCCAACCACGCCCCGCTGGCGCTTTCACCGGACGACGTCTGGCTCACGATCGCGCAGGGCTTCGCGATGCACGTCAGTCAGCACGCCGAGATGCTGCGGCGGCAGTTCGTACGGCACGACGGCAAGCTCACGCTGCTCGTCATCCGGGATCATTTCGTGAAGGGCGCGCCCAGCAACGACTGGCCGGGCGTCTTCAACGAGCTCGCCGCGCAGATCGGCGCCCACATCGGCCCGAAGAAGGTCGACCTGCTGGCGAGCCGGTTCTCGACGACGGGCCCGATCGAGCGCGCGGCGTCGGAGATCGTCCTCATGGATGCCATGAAGAACTACTTCGACTTCAGGCTGCTCACCAGGTGCGGGATCCCGCGGCTCACGTTGCTGGGAACCGCGGCCGACTGGCGAGACATCGAACGGCGCGCCGCCGCCCTGGGTGAGTTCGAGGGGTGCGGTGAGTGGATCGAGGCGCTCGGGCGCGTCCTGGCGGAGTTCACGGCGGCAGCCGAGGGGCGCCCGCGCCAGGACTTCTGGCGCAGCCTCTACAAGATCGGCGGCGGCTCGGGCGGGCCGTACGTCAGCGGCGCCATCAACGTCTTCTTCCCGTACGTCTGCGGGAGCCGCGCAGGCGAGCTCAGGCCGAACGTCATGGTCGGCGAGTGGCTCCGCGGCGAGCCCAACCGCCGCGAGCACGGCATCAACCCCTCCGCGTTCCCCATCGGCCTGGCCAAGGTGCCCTTCATCTGGGACTACCTGGGCACCGAGCTGCCGATGGAGCTCCTGGGTGGTTTCGTCGGCGTGGCGCAAGAGGAGACGTCGCTGACCGTCCGTCCCGCGATCGGCTGGCTGGTGCGCGACCGGCTGAGCTAGCCGGGCGGCCGGCTCGAGCGCGTCACGCCGCCAGCTCCCCCGGAGATGGTCATCGCGTCGGGATTGTCGCGAAGCGGAGAGCAGCCGAGCGGAACGAGCGGCAAGCCGAGCATCAACAGGCGCCGGAGGATCTCTTCGACGGATAGGTCCACGCGCCAGGTTGTTTCACGGTTTGTGCCAAACGGCTGATCTCG